>Ga0210141_1000063_pt1 | contig 12058 bp, 8 predicted proteins | sample China_Galinas_Co_2_FD_184862 | JGI IMG/M metagenome (GOLD analysis project Ga0210141, IMG submission 184862) | Wetland microbial communities from San Francisco Bay, California, USA, that impact long-term carbon sequestration -... | ecosystem: Environmental > Aquatic > Marine > Wetlands ...
TTCATGGGGTGTGGTCTCCCTGTTTGTCCGGGGTGGGTTCGATCCGGCAGAAGGTTTCGAAATACGCCGCATTTTCGCCCATATCGGAGAGGGTGTCGCATGTGAGGCGATTGACGGCGCCACTCTGGTGCCACCAGCCCTGGTCGATTTTAAGGATTCCCGGGGGGACGCCCGGGTCCGCTTCAAGCCTTGCCGTGATCCGGCCCTGCGGGCTCACCACCTGAATGGCCTGGCCGGATGCCAATCCCTGCCGTTCGGGGGCTTCCGGGTGAATCGACGCCACCGGCGGGTCATGGCGAAAGGCGAAATGCTGCGAGTGCAGGGAATGGGCGTGGTGGGGCGTCAAGAGGCGAAGTGTAAAGGCCGGCGGTGCCTCCAGGGGCGGGATGTAGGTGGGCAGCGGTGGACCACCGTCCTGCATGGCGTTGCTTGAGTAAAATTCGTAGCGTCCGGATGGCGTGGCGAATTTTCCGTCCGACCAGGGGATATCGTCATGCGGCAGTTTGAAGGGCGCGGCCTGCAGGCGGTCGATGGTCAGGCCGAATTCACGGGTCAGAGGCCGGATGGCGTTTTCCAGATAGTGTCGCGCCGGGATGTCGGGGTAGCCCTTGAGATTCAGGCGCCGTGCGAGATGCCGGAACAGATCGTATTCGCTGAGCAGGCCTTCCGGTGGGGCAACGACTTGGCGGGAGTAATTCAGGTAAGGCGAAAACATGGAGCTGAAGACCAGGTCTTCCTCCTCCAGGATGCTGGTGCAGGGCAGGACCAGATCGGCGGCGCGGGCCGTATCGGTCATGAACATGTCGATGACGATCTTGAAGGGCACCCGCGCAAAGGCCGCCTGCATGGCCCGGCTGTCCGGCACCTGAACGAGCGGGTTGGCCTTGGCGACCATCATCACCTTTATGGGCGGGTTCTCCGCTGACTGGATGAAGCGTGCCATACGGGGCAAGGGAAAGGTGCGCGGGTCCGGCGGCGGCGCGTCGCTCTGGACGCCGCCGTCCCGATCGATCCAGCGGGTGATGGACCGGTTGGCATAGTTGACGCCCCCCCCGGAACGGCCGACGTTGCCGGTCAGGGCCGCCAGGGCGTCGATGCAGCGCACGGTTTGGCCGCCGTTGGCGTAGCGCTGGAGGCCCATGCCGATGATGATGCTGGACGGTATCCGGTCTGCATATTGTTCGGCGGTGCGGCGAATCGTGTCGGCATCCAGGCCGGTGACGGCGGCGGCATGCGCCGGTGTGAAGGCCTGCAGGCTGTCGGCGAAACGGTTGAAGCCATGGGTGTGCCGGGAGAGAAAGGCGTCATCGACCCGCTGGGACGTGATCAGATGATGGGCCATGCCCAAGGCCAGGGCGCCATCGGTTCCGGGCCGGGGCTGCAAGTGGATGTCGGCCTGCCGGGCGCTCAGGGTTTTGATCGGATCGATGACGATCAGCCTGGCGCCCTGTTGCCGGGCCTTTTGCAGGAAGGGCACCAGGTGCGGGTTGGTGGCGACCGGGTTGCGGCCCCAGATGACGATACAACGCGCCTGGACCAGGTCGTGGGGGGCATGGCCGCGGACATCGCCGAAATCATAACGTTGGGCGGCCATCCCGGCGGCCCAGCACAGGCTGCCCCGGGGCACGGTGACGCCGCCCAGGCGATTGAAGAAAAGGCGGTCCACGGATTTTACCAGACCACCGTAGCCGCTGTCGGCATAGTAGAGAATGGCATGGCGGCCGGAGGTTTGGATAGCGTTTTCAAACTGCCGGGCCACGATGTCGATCGCCGTCTCCCAGGGAATCGTTTTCCACTTTTCGCCGTCTTTCAAGCGGGGGGCCCGCAGCCGTTGGGGGTGATATAAGCGTTCCAGCAGCTTTTTGCCCTTTATACAAATGCGGCCCCGGGTCACCGGGTGATCGGGGTCGCCTTTGAGACCGACCACACGGCCGTTGGCAACCTCGGCCAGCAGGCCGCAGGCGTCGAAACAATCCAGGGGGCAGGCAAATTTGAGGGTTTGCGTCATGAGGGCACGTTTCCTATGGTCAGCCACACCGTCCGTCCGCCGTGCATCACGGCCTGGGTGTCGACCGGGAAAGGTATTTGCCGGATGAGGCGCTGCGCGGGCAGGATCATCAGCATGCGCCAGCCGCGAAAATCCCGTTGCAGCTTGTGCAGGATTTCGCCGATCAGGCGGGGGGTTGCCTCGGCTTTTCCCAGGCGCCGGCCATAGGGCGGGTTGAGCGCGATCAGCCCCCGGCGATGGCCGGTCGCCGGGGCGCTGAGATCAAAGAAATCCCGCTGCTGCAGATCGATGGCGTCCGCCAGACCGGATGCCGGCAACAGGGCCGCCAGTCGGTCGACGGCGGTCCGGCTGCGGTCGGCGGCATGAATACGCGGTGCTGGCAAGGGGGGCGCCGGAACCGCGGCCCGGTTGCGAAGATAGTCCCAGTGAGGTGTCCGAAAGGCCGGCCAGTCCATAAAAGCGAAGGCTCGCTGCCCCCCCGGCGGGATCTGTCTCACCATCATGGCCGCTTCCAGGGCAAAGGTGCCGCTGCCGCACATGGGGTCGCAGAGCACGGTTTCGCTGTCAAACCCGGCCTGCATCAGCGCGCCGGCGGCCAGCGTTTCCCGCAAGGGGGCCGGACCGCCGGTGGTTTTGATCCCGCGTTTATGCAGGGGGTCCCCGGAGCTGTCCAACGAAAGGGTGAGCCGATCTTCTTGCAGACGGGCCCAGATGCACTGGACGGGGCCTTCGCGCCCCGTGTCGGCATCCTTGCGGCCATTCAGGGTCAATCGTGCGGATACGGCTTTCAGAATGCGTTCCGACACGGCCTGGCTGTGGTAAAGCTTCGACCGGCGAATGCTGACGCGCACCTTGATAGACGCATCGATCTTCAGATAGAGTTCCCAGGGCACGGCCCGGACGCGCTCCTCGAGTTCATCGAAATGCCTGGCCTTGCATTGCTGGATGCGCATGAGAACCCGGCTGGCGGTGCGGCACATCAGGTTGGCCTGGTAGCAGGACGTCAGACGTCCCTGGAAGGCCACGCCGCCCTTGCTTACGCGCAATTCAGCGGGCGGATCGTCCAAGGCGGCCAGTTCACCGCGGCAGAGGGATTCAAGCCCCGGCAGGGTGATGGCATAGAAATCCTGCGGCCGGCCAATCACGTGTTGTTTGATGCGGCGCGACAGGGCTTTGCGGGTTGTATCGCTGGCGGGTGTCATGGGTGCCGGTGCCGGGTGTCCCCAAAAAGGTGATGGACGGAGGAATTTCTATTGGGTTGCCAATCCATCCGGAATGGTCTTTATTTCGCAGAGATCGACGGTTCAGGCAATACCCTTTCGTCTCATCCGTTATTATCGTCTTCGTTTTAAATAGCTTCGGAGGACCGATGGCTGATGTTGATATTCGTCGTGCGGCCTATGACGACACACTGAAGGCCACCATTTACACCATGCTCACAACAGGAGGCGTCGGCCCCATCGTCCGGGGGCGGGTGCTGATCAAGCCCAACCTGCTGCTGGCGGCCAGGCCGGAACGAGCGGTGACCACCCATCCGCAGGTGGTGCGGGCGGTGGTCCAGTTTGTCCGGGATCAGGGGGGACGGCCCGTCATTGCCGACAGTCCGGCGGTGGGCAGCATGTCCCGTATCGGCAGGCTCGGCGGCTACCGCGAGGCCTTGAAGGACCTGGATGTCCCCTTCCAGGCATTCGACACCGAGACCATCGTGGACATCGGTCCGCCTTTCCGGGAGGTGCCGCTGGCCCGGCAGGCCCTGGAAGCGGACGCGGTGATCAACCTGGCGAAATTCAAGACCCACAGCCAGATGACGCTGACCCTGGGGGTGAAGAATACCTTCGGCTGTGTGGTGGGCCTTAAAAAACCCGAATGGCACATGCGAGCCGGGCTCGATAAGACCCTGTTCGCCAGGCTGATCGTCCAGATCCATCAGGCGATTGCACCGGCGTTTACCTTGATCGACGGCATTCTGGGGATGGACGGCGATGGTCCGGGCAAGGCCGGCCGGCCGGTGCCGCTGGGGCTTCTGATCGGCAGCCGGAGTGCCTTGGCCGCCGACCATGCCGCGTGCGACCTGATCGGCATACCCCCGGAGGGGCTGCCGACCCTGGCTGCGGCCGAGACCCTCGGTATTCCTCACGACCCCGCGCGGATCACCGGCGACGGGCCGGATCACATCGTCTTCTCGTTGCCGGATGCCGGCACGACGCGCTTCGGTCCGGAGTGGCTGCAACCCCTCCTGCGCCGTTATCTGCTGCGACGGCCGTTGGCCGACGTCGATACGTGCCGCCTGTGCGGGGAGTGCTGGCAATACTGCCCGGCCGACGCCATTCAATGCCGTGACGATCGTCTGCGCTTTGACTACAACCGCTGTATCCGCTGTTACTGCTGCATCGAAGTCTGCCCCCACGGGGCCTTGACATCGGCGGACCCGCTTCCCGCGCGCCTATTGCATGGCCTGTGGTCCGGCAAGCGGTAGCGGTTTTTCCGCAGACCGTTGCCGACACCAGACATGTGATGTGCTGTCCCTCCTTTATTTCCCGCCGTTTCAGATAACCAAACCGTAATGTTGCCGTCATCGAATGGTCATGCCTGGGATGATAGGCAACACCCATCGTGTTCAACGTTTAGGTGAACATTACCGATGCCCGCCCGGGTTCCGTGATCCCCCACGGGCCATTGACCGATAGGCTGTCATGCTTAGGAGGCCCCCCCCTTTTGTCACCATCTGTCGAACCCCATACCGAAAGTCGCTTCGCGATTGTCTGGCCCCATATTTTGATATCCCTGGCGGCTTTCAGTGTTCTCAGGATTGCGCTTCTGGTCAAGGCCTGGCCGGAGGTGTCCCATACCGTTTGGAACGGAATTTATATTTTTACCCTGGGGCTGTTCTACGATCTGGCCTTTATCAGTTATGTCTGTATTCCCTTTGTGCTGTTCCTTCTGTTCCTGCCGGATAAGCTCTATCATAGTCGGGTCAACCGGTATGCCACCTACCTGATGTCGCTGGCGGTCTTCTATGGGCTCTATTTCAGCTGCACGGCGGAATGGCTTTTCTGGGAGGAATTCGGCACCCGGTTTAATTTCATATCGGTCGACTATCTTGTCTATCGTCATGAAGTCGCGCAAAACATCTATGAATCCTATCCGTTGATTCCTATCCTGATGGTCCTTCTATTGGCCGCCGTCCTGACGTTTGTCTTGATTAGAAAGCCGCTTGCGGGTGCGCTGCTGGCCGTCGAACCCTTCCGCCGTCGATTTGGCCGGGCGGTGCCGTTTTTCATCGCGCCCGTCGCAGCGGTGCTATTGGTGGGCCAATCCCTGAGGACCCTTTCCCCAAATAACTACGTCAATGAACTGGCATCCAACGGCCCCTATCAATTCGTGGCCGCCTTTCGCAATAATGAACTGGACTACAACGCTTTCTACCGCCGGGGAGACGACGCCACGCTTTCACGCCTGCTGCGAAATCGCATCGACCCGGTGGATCAAGAAGGTTTTGATGGGCAGCTGTTTGATATCCGGCGACGGATCGAATCGGCTGGACCGCCCAAACGGCTGAATGTCATCCTGATCACGGTCGAGAGTTTGAGCGCCAAATATGTGAAACGGTTCGGCAGCCCGTCGGGCGACACCCCCTTTATGGATGGGTGGTTTCAGCAGGGATTATTGTTCACCAATTGTTTTGCCACCGGCACGCGCACGACCCGGGGCCTGGAAGCCATCACGCTCTCCCTTCCCCCGACGCCCGGCCGCTCGGTGGTCAAACGCCCGGACAACGCGCATATGTTCAGCCTGGGGAAAGTGCTCCAGGATAACGGCTATGACACGGCCTTCATCTATGGCGGACGCGGTTTTTTCGACAATATGAATGCGTTCTTCGCCGGCAACGGATACCGGACGGTGGATCAACATGATTTTGAGGCGGAAGAGGTCAGTTTCAAGAACGCGTGGGGGGTTGCCGACGAGGACCTATACCGGAAAGCCATCCAGGAAGCGGATCGGACGCATCGGTCAGGGCAGCCGTTTTTTTTCCACATCATGACCACCAGCAACCACCGTCCCTACACCTACCCCGAGGGCAAGATCGATATTCCGCCGGGTTCCGGCCGCGAGGGGGCCGTCGCGTATACGGACTATGCCCTGGGCGTCTTTATGGATCTGGCCCGGGCCAAATCCTGGTATGCCGACACGCTTTTCGTCCTCGTGGCGGACCACTGTGCCGGCAGCGCTGGCAAAGTCGGGCTGGACCAGACCAAATACCACATCCCGCTGTTCTTTTTCAGCCCGGGACGCGTTGCCCCGGGGGAGAACGACCGGCGCTGTTCCCAGATCGACATTGCTCCCACCGTGCTGGCGTTATTGGACATCGGCTATGAGAGCCATTTTTTCGGTACGAATTTGCTGGCGCCCGACTTCCGGCCGCGGGCCCTGATCGCCAACTATCAGAAACTGGGGCTGTTGAGGGATGATAACCACCTTGCGATCCTGTCCCCCGGGAAAAAGATAGAGCTTCAGATCGACGATCGGCTCGCGCCCCTGGATGCCGCTTCAGCATTGGCCCAGGAACTCATGGCCTACTATCAGGGGGCCGATTATATCCTCAATCATCGGTTGAATCGATGGTGATCGGTGCCCGGTTTCATACGATGCGACCACGGTAAAAAACCTGCCGTGTGATCCGGACCCTTTCACGCGCCACAAATCACGGCAGCGTATAATACTGGTTTTTATAGGCCAGGGACGGCCAGAGGGCATGCGCCAGGGCATCCGCGGCCAGTTCCGGGTCCGGTGTGGTCTTTTTGTCCACCAATTCCAGGTTGCGGTAGGTGTATTGGGTCGAAAGCTGTTCGGGTTGCAGGATGAGGACCTGGTTTCCGATCCGGTAGGCCTGGTTGTTGGCATATTGCATGATGGCCCGTCCGCCATCCGGGCGCGGCGGCAAGGTCAGGTCGCGGCCCACCATGGGATGCTGGCCGGAAATACCCATCAGCGAGAGGAGGGTGGGCGGAAGGTCGATCTGACTGGCGACATTGGTATATTGGGTTGGGGAAATGCCCGGTCCGATGATGAGTCCGGGGATATGAAAATGCCGGATGGGGACCAGGTTGGCCCCGCGCACCCGGCTGTCGTGATCGGCCACCACCAGGAAAATGGTGCGGTTCCAGTAGGAGGACCGCCGGGCCAGTTCGAAGAAGCGCCCCAGGGCAAAATCGGCGTAGCGGATGGCATTGTGCTCGGGATTGCCGGACAGTTCCGCCGGGGTCAGGCGGCCCTCCGGAAACTCAAACGGAGAGTGATAGGACGATGTAAAGATCAGTCCCATAAAGGGCTGGTCGCCGTACGCCTCGAATTCCTGGTTGGCCCGCACGAAAAGATCCTCGTCGGAGACCCCCCAGGTGCCCTTGAATTCCCATTCATCATAATCTTTCTCATCGATAACGCGGTCAAAGCCATTCCGGAGAAAAAAGCCCCGCATGTTGTCGAAATGGCTTTCGCCGCCATAGATGAATACGCTCTGATAATCGAAGTCTTTAAGATAACCCGCAAGGTTGAAAAACGGTTTCCCGAAGGAATTCAACTTGACCACGCTGCGGCCGGGGGTGGGCAAAAAACCGGTGGTGACGGCCTCGATACCACGCACCGAGCGCGTGCCGGTGGCGTAGAGGTTTTCAAACCACATCCCATCGGCGGACAACCTGACCAGTCGCGGGGTCAGGGGAATGCCGCCCAACGTTTCCACGTACTGGGCCCCCATGCTTTCTTCCAGCACGATGACCAGATTATAGGGCCGTTCGACTTGCCGGCTGGCGGTCTGGTGGTGCAGGGTGGGCAGGTCGGGGTCTGTAAAGGCCGATTCCGGGGCATCCATGGCCTGGCGCACCCGCCGCACGATCTCTTCCTCGTCCATGTGGCCGTAAAACGCACCGGCCTCTTTTTCGTCTTTCATCCGATAAGCGGCGTCCATGACCGAATAAGTCGAATTCAGCGCAAGATCATTGATCAGCGGGTCGCTGGAAAAGGCCGCCGTGCTGCTATTGGCCGGACGGTGGCCCAGGCTCGAGCGGGCTCCCAGCAACAGCAGGGCTGCCAGGAGTGGAAAGACCAGCAGGCACCGCACCAGGGACCAGCCGGTTCGCCGGCGCAGGCTCCAGCCGAAAACAACCCAGGCGCCCCAGGCGGCCAGCGGCACCAGGACACCGGCCAGAAATAGCTGGGGTTTGTATTGCGCCCAGAGCATGGAAAAGACTTCCCGGGGGTAAATGAGGTATTCCAGAAACAACCGATTGGGGCGGATGCCGTATTCGTCGATAAAGGACGGCGTGGCGGTTTCCATAAAGATGATCAGGACGGTTGCCAGCGTCAGCCAGACACGCGTGAGCAGGGCGGCCCCGCGCCCCACGATCGAGGTGCGCGTCGTAAACACAAAGAGAACGGCCGGCAGCGCCAGAAAGTAAGCCACCAGCTGCAGGTCCAGCTGCAGTCCGATGGTGAACAGTCGCCAGGGGCGTTCGACGGCGGCGACCCGATCCCACTGCCAGGTCGCCAATCCTACTCGTACAAGTGCTAACACGGTGGGGGTGATGATTGTAAAGGCTGCCAATGGGGCCAAGGGTCCCAGCCTCGTTCTCAAGCGTTTGAGTTGCATTAATTCATAAACCTTTCAACGTTTTTAAGCGCACACTATCATTCAAGCGAATAAAATTTGCTATAATAGGATTGAAACATCGAAATGGCAATAGATGATGGAGAAGGGCACCATCGGATTGGATCAGGGGGAAGCCGTCAGATTCAGGGATTGGCGGGCGATATCCTGAGGTGTGTTGTGGTAGCGGACATAGCGGGCGATTTCTTAGATTCCCAGGCAGATTTGCTGCATTTTGGCGGCAATTGCCGGGGCATTGGGCAGCACGTTTTCGATGGGTGCCTCGGGGTCCGGTGTGAACAGTTTGGGAGGAATGCCGTCGCCTTTCACATTGCCTTGCGAAAGAGCGATGGCGCTTGTCTTTCGGGGTCACGTCCAAAAAGCCAGCCATGCGATCGTGTGGCCGGCGATTTTCTCCTGTGTGTTAACCACCTCCCTGTTTTCCAGACTATTGCGAACGTCAAGAACCGTTTGCAGCCGCCCAAAACCCTCAAAAAAGCCGTCTGCCGAAAAAATTTTTGCATGCGAAAATTTCAACTCCAATTAATATTGTTCACCGCCGTGAGTGCGTGTTTTCTGCAAAAGCACAACCCATTCTCGCCACTGCCTTCTCGAGGTAAACGGGAAGTTGAATTCTCAATCTATTTACCTTCCAGGGGACCGAACCGAGCTAACACGCGATCCTTGTTAATTTGTTCCAGCTGAAGTGTCTTCGCCGCCGGCATATCATCGCCTATATCGATATCGGTTCCCTTGGCAGCATACACCACGGAGCGATACTTCGGGTGTTTTCCCTGCAAAATCATCACAACTTGTCTAAGTGCATTCTCCCGTTCTTTTTCGAGGTCGCCACCCATCACATGTGCATCCAAGCGATCAATGGACCAATCGGCATAATAATAGAAGATCGCTCGCATGGTCTCATTAAACCCGAAAGAAGCAACGCTGCCATGTTCCTCTAAAGGAATCCCGTCAACGAACGCAAGCAGTCCTTCACGCATACTTTTCTCGCGATCAACCGCTTGCCCCGCCAACAAAAATGCACCCCCCAGGAAAAGAGCCGTCGAGAAAACCATTGCTGCCGGCAGAAATTCTCTATCTCTGGTCGCGAAATAAATACCGAGAAGTATTGCGCCAACCAGCAGAACGACGGCATGCCATCCGCCGAAAGTCAGCAGCACATCACCTGAACCAGGCGGGACAACATCCGAAAGGGCGGGGATCAATTGCGCAAGCAACGGCAAACCCCCTAAAACGAACAATACAACGGCCATCAGGATCTGCCAGGCACGCCCATAAACAAGCAGCCACTTGTCTTTTTGATGGATCAGCTGATCCGCAACAATCAATGCAAATACCGGCATCATCGGCCAAATGTATATAGCCCGTTTGGTTGCCGAGCTTGTCAACACCACAACACCGACGACAGCCCAGCCAAACAAGAATATTTCCAAAGGGCTCAATTGCCGCCTTCTAAACAATTTTTTCAGTTTATCCCAAAACCATGGAATCAGCAGTGGTGTCCACGGCAAACTATATAAAAGCAATGTAGTGATGTAATAAAAAGGCTTTCCTTTGCGGATATGTGACAAGTTTTCGGCCGTTCCCATCATCCGCCCAATCTGGTTGTCCCAAAACCATTCCTGCCAAATGCCTTTTCCGCTCTCATGAATCCAATAGACCCAGGGCGCCACCAACGCCAGCAAAACGACAACGGCCAGCAGATGCGGCACAATTCCCAGTAACCGGAATCTTTCCCCAATCCCTTTGATTCGGATCCCCAGACCGGTCTCCCCTCCGAAAAACAGGGCCTGCATAAACATGACAATCCAGGCGACGGCAATCATGACCAAACCGATCGGTCCTTTGGAAAGAAAAGCGCCGGCCGCGAAAATTCCGGCCAGAATCGCATACCAACGCCGCTGCTTAAAATATACTTCCACCAAGGCCCAAATTGCCGCGATCACGAAAAAAGAAAGGGCCGCATCCACCCGGATCCAACGTGCATTTTCAAAGAAACCTTCCATCGTCGCCATCACACCCAATGCAAGCCATGCTTTGCCGGGCGCCAAAAACTGCCGGCCCAACAGATAGGTCATCCATAAAATTCCCAGCGCCCAGAACGTCGTAGAGAGCCTGATCGCTCCGGTATCCCCGAAAAGCGGGCCTAACATTTTATGGAACAATCCGGCCACCGCAAAATACAGCGGTGGTTTTTCAACAAACGGTTCGGACGCCAACATCGGCACCACAAGATTGTGCGAACGGCTCATTGCCAAAGACACCGCCGCGGCACGTGGTTCATCAGGCGTCCATAAATCACGACTTACGATACCCACGAAACAGAGCAGCAAACATGTCAGCACGACAATCGGGACGCTGTAATTCGCAACGAAACGATTTAGATTCTTTGAACGGTTTCGCATCACTTTCTTCCCGTTGGGATTAATTTAAGCCGACGCATAATTTGCATTATCGCAGGCCAGAATGAAGATTGGAAGAAAATGGCGCCATTTTCCGACCCGCCGTAATCGTAAAGCCTTCCCCCTACGCCAAACGGATAAAGCGGCCGTGATCGTTTTTTTGGGCCCCCTTGCAAAACTTCTCGCTGCGATAGGTGACGCCCGGTTTCTCGCAGGCCCTTCGGGCCTGTCCCCCGGCGGTCCCTATTTGGTCCGCAGTCAGTCCAACACGACATACCAGTGGGGAGAGATGCCCCAGCGGACCGCAATCTTTTTTTCAACCCGAAACCCTGCCGACCGAATTTCCGCATGAAAGGTCTTGAAGGCAATCGGAATGCGGTCATGCAGCACGCGTTTTAGCAAGATGTTTTTTAACCGGCGATACGCAGCATCAAGGGCGAAGGAATTAAAGAAGGAGATTATGACGGGGCCCCGGCTGATCCGCCGCAGTTCTCTCAGCGCTCTCAATCGTGTGGCGTGTTCCGTGAAATGGTGAAACAGGCGGTTACAAATGACGGCATCAAAACAACCGTCCTGATAGCCGGTCTGCATGATGTCGCGGTGCTCGAACTTGACGTGTGGAAAGGTGTTGGATGCTGAAAGTCGGCCGGTCGCGTGATTGTCCCGGGCCTGCGCCAACATGGCTTCGGAAACGTCCGCACCGGTGACACGGAATCCCTGGTCGACGAGCAAGCGGGTTAACCGACCGGTGCCGCATGGCAGATCCAAAACGTGACTTCCACGCGGAATGAGGGCCAGTGCGTTTGTGATGCACTGCGTTTCCCGTTTATCGCGCCAATGGTAGCGGCGATATTCGGCAGGGTAATGCGAGGCCACCCGGGGGTTTGAAAATCTGTTAATGGCTTGAAGATAAGAACTTGTATTTATTTCGAAATGATTCGCTGCTGACATATCGACGACGTCCCTCTTGTTTATGGATTGAAC
>Ga0210141_1000064_pt1 | contig 12052 bp, 10 predicted proteins | sample China_Galinas_Co_2_FD_184862 | JGI IMG/M metagenome (GOLD analysis project Ga0210141, IMG submission 184862) | Wetland microbial communities from San Francisco Bay, California, USA, that impact long-term carbon sequestration -... | ecosystem: Environmental > Aquatic > Marine > Wetlands ...
CCCGCCATTGGCGGGATCGGCTGGAAGAAATATCCGGACATGTGGGAGCGGGGTTAACCGGCAACTGGCTGACCGGATTTGGCGGGGGGGTCTGTTAAAACATCCCGCTGCCCGTTTTGCCCGAAAAAGAACTGACGTCTCGTTTTCTTCGGGCAAAACGGGCAAACGGGCCAATCCCGACAGAGGCGGGACGGACGAACCTGCATCAGTAGATGAGATCGTCCAGGGTCACCTTGTCCTTGAAGGTAAAATAAGTCCATGCCTGATAAGCCAGCACGACCGGAACGAAAATGATCACCACCACCAGCATGATTTTGAGTGTCAGCGGGCTGGAGGCGGCATTGTGGGCGGTCAGGCTGTAAGCCGGATCGATGCTGGAGGGAAACATGTTCGGAAAAAGCCCGATAACGCCATAGAAAGTGGCGCCGACGATCGTCAGCGCCGAAGCGAACCAGGCTTTGAAATAGGCCTGCCTGCCCAGGAAAAACCGGACTCCCAGCAGTCCCGCCACTGTCAGCAAAATGACCAGAAACAGCACCGGATAAGACAGGTAATTGGCGTAGAGGTTTGTGGCAAAGGCGCTGGCTACCAGAAACAGCACGGCGGCGCCCAGCAGCACCGGCCAAAGTTTGACAGCAGTGGCGGCAGAACGCGACTGCAGATCGCCCTCTGATTTGATACTCAGCCACAGGCAGCCATGGGTCAAAAACAACAGCATGAACAGAACCCCGCCCAGAAGGCCGTAGGGATTCAAGAGCGTCAGCAGGTTCCCCTGATTGATCCCGTTCTGATCGATGGGGATGCCGCGAAATATATTGGCAAAAGCCACGCCGAACAACAGCGCCGGGGCCGCGCTGCCGATAAAGAGGAAGATGTCCCAGACCTTGCGCCAGCCCGGGCTTTCCACCTTGCCGCGGAATTCGAAGGCGACCCCGCGCATGATCAAGGCGAAGAGGATCAGCATAAGGGCGGAATAAAGTGAAGAGAACATCACCGCGTACACCGTCGGAAAAGCGGCAAAAGTCACGCCGCCGGCGGTCAGAAGCCAGACTTCGTTCCCATCCCACAGCGGGCCCATGGCATTGATCATCACGCGCCTGTCCTCTTCGCTTTTTGCCACAAACGGCATGAGCGTACCGATGCCCAGATCAAAGCCGTCCGTCATGAAATAGACGGCCCACAAAAGCCCCCAAAGAAAAAACCAGATGGATTCGAGTATCATTTCTTTTCTCCCTTATATTGATCGTCACATTGTAATCAAATTCGCACGGCTGCCGTTGAAAGTGCGGGTTGTCATCTGCGGGTCCAAGCTTCAGGCCGCAAGCGCCTGCGGTCCCTTACGGGCATTTTTGATAATCAGGTAGTAGCCGACCGCGCCCAAAAAGCCATACATGCCGATAAACGCGGCCAAACTCAGGGCCACCTGAATGGGTGCCAGCGGCGATCCGGCATCGGCGGTTTTCATCAGCCCGTAAACAATCCAGGGCTGACGGCCGAATTCAGCCAGCATCCAGCCAAAAGAGATGGCCACCGCCGGCAGCGGTATGGAATACAGCATGGCCTTGAGATAGATGGGATAATCCATCAGCCGCTTTCGCAGCAGCAGGCCGAGAACCATCATCAGAATGAAATACATCCCCAGGCCCACCATGATGCGGAAGGACAAAAACGTCATCAAAACCGGTGGCCGCTCGTCTTTGGGAAAGTCCTTCAGGCCCTTGATCTCGGCATTGATGTCACCGCGCCCCAGAAAGCTGAGCACACCGGGTATGGAGGCTATCTGAATGGCATTCTTTTCGTTCTCCTGATCCGGCAGTGCAATCAGATGAACGGGCGCCCGGGTGGTGGTGTCCCACAGGGCTTCCATGGCGGCCAGCTTGGCCGGCTGAGATTCGGTGACGTGCTTGGCATGAAAATCCCCTTCCACCGCAACGGCCAACGAGGCAATCAGACCGAAAACCAGCGCAAAATTGAAGGACTTGGTGGCAAATTCGACATGCTGCTTTTTGAGCAGGTGATAAGCGCTGATTCCCATTACAAAAAAGGCCGTGAACACGAATGCGGACGGCAGCACGTGCAGAATCTGCAGAATCGAAAACTTGTTGAAAACCACCGCAGCGAAATCAGTGAGTTCGGCCCGCCCGTTGCGCAGGGTAAAGCCCACCGGCTGCTGCATCCATCCGTTGGCGGTCAGGATCCAGATGGCGGACAGGTTGCTGGCCCCGGCCACCAGCCACATGACGGCGGCATGCGCCTTGGCCGATAATTTCTTCCAGCCGAATACCCAGACCCCGATCAGGGTGGATTCGAGGAAAAATGCGGCCGTGGCCTCGATGGCCAGCAGCGAGCCGAAGATGTCTCCGACGTAGGCGGAATACCCCGACCAGTTGGTGCCGAACTGAAACTCCAGGGTGATACCGGTCACAACGCCTACCGCAAAGTTGATTAAAAACAGCTTGCCCCAGAACCTGGTCATTTTCAGATAAATCTCTTTGCCGGTGCGGGCATAAATCGTCTCCATGACCGCCACCATGATGGACAGGCCAAGGGTCAGCGGAACGAAAAGAAAATGAAACAGGGTCGTTGCGGTAAACTGCATCCTTGACAATAACAATGCATCCATGGGCTTTCTCCTTAGAAAATATGATGCCTGGTTCAGTGAGTCTCCCGGCAGCCTGCCTTCTCCGATGCGCCAATGAACGTCCGGCCGATATCACCGGAGGCGATACAACTGTTTTCCTGCAGCAGCTTGGCGAATGTGGCCTGCCTCAAGAAACTCCGAAGTTGATTGCGTGCTTGTTCCCATATGTTGTGCACTGAGCAGGCATAACTGCGGTGACAGGCGTCCGCCCGCATCACGCAATCATTTAGAAATATCTCACCGATAACCGCCTCGACAACCTGCAGCAGCGTCACATCTTCCGGAGCGAGCGCCAAACGAAAACCGCCTTTGGCACCCTGAACTATATCGATGATCCCTTTGCGGGCCAATTGTTGAGCGATTTTTCCCAGGAACTGGGGCGGAATATCCATTTCACGGGCAATCTGCTTGCGGCTGATCACCTGGCCGGGACCGCGATCGGCAAGGTAGAGCACACAGCGAACAGCATATTCACCGGCTCTGGTAAGTCTCATCTCGCACCCGTTTGAAAGCAAATATTGGATAATTAGGATCTTTTAAATCCGATATAAAATCAAAAAGCGCCTGTCAAGTATTTTGTTGGGCGATCTAAAAAAAACTAATCCATCCCCGGCCGGCGCCGATAATGAATTTCAAGAGCACATGCGGACAAGGATGGGAGGAATCCGCGACAGGGGAAGCGCCGCTTCGACGGGAGGGGCGGCTTCCCCTGTTAGTTTTCTGCCGCAAGAGCCGGCAGAAACACAGCTGCCGCTCATGGCAGCGCGGGTTTAATGGCGCCGCCCGAATGCACCAATGAATTCAGGTTCGCAAACCGTGGTTCCATTCTTTCTATTCGTTGACGCTGATCAATGCTGTCAGCGACCATGCGATCAAGATTGCTTTGCGGCGCATCAATTTGAAGCTCTTTTTCCTGCAGGGTTTTGTTGAGAGTTTGTATCCCGGATTCCCGGCTCCGCCACTGACGGCTGCATGGGTGAAACCGGCCGTTTTGCCGGTGCCTTTTTTCGGGGTCTTCTGGTTTACAAATAAACAATCGGATCCAGGTTCAGGCGGCGGCGAAGTGCTTCCAGCAGGCCGAGGGTGCCTGTCATCATGTTGTCCCCCAGCGGTGCACCGAAAACGAGCGGCAGGCGGGTGTCAGCCAACCGCCCGCGCTTGGGGCCGGTGGAGATGATCACATCCTCTTTGCCGAAACCCAAAGGTTTACGGATGTACGCCCCGTGGCCGCCTTCTGCCAGAACCTGACGGTGCGAGAGCCTTCCTGCGGCCAGCGCCTCAAAGAGCTCCTCTATTTTGGCGGTGTCGACATCGACGGTGTGGTATTCAAAAAAACCGGCGAGGGTTTCACCCTCCAGGGCGGCGCCAACCGTATGCGAAGTTGCCGCATCCATCACGTAAACGTGCTTGCGGCCGATGGCGGAGACGTCCAGAGATGCACCCAGAATCGCGGCCATACCGCTGTCCATCACGTAAACCGACTCGGTTGGCAGCTGCCCGGCACTGCGGGCGATGCTGCCGAGGCGATTCAGTACCGGCGGGATTTCGTCGGAGCGGAACAAAAGCGTGTGCGGAAAGGGTTTGCGCTCAAGACGTTCCCGAAAAAGATTGTGGCGAAAATCCAGATGCGAAACTCCCGGCGGCGGCACTCCGTGATCCTGAGCGCAAACCACAACCGCATCGAAAGCAAACGGCACCCCAAAACCTTCAACAATGTGTTTCAGCCGCTGCGGCTGGATGTCCGCCAGAACCACGTGGGCATGGGCCATGCGCCGGGCCATCTCCCCGGCGCGATCCTCATCGACAATCTGAATCCCCCACTGACGCACCAATTCAAGGTTGTGGTTCAGTGTGGCGGCGGAAGAAGCGGACATGATGACCTTGTGCTCGGCCGCACGCTTCTTGAGGACATCGGTCACGGGACCGCCGCCCATCTCACCGCCGGTGACCAGCAGATCTCCGCGCAGACGCATGATATCCTCGGCCACGGTGCGCACGGGGGATCTGGCCACACACTTGTAGTGGAGGTCCTTATTCGTATCGTAGTAAAGAATATCGACGGTGCCGGCGCCGATATCCACCATCAGAAAGCGGCTCATCTTTGTACACCTCCAAACGCGCAATATTCAGTTTGACCCGAAGGTCGGGTTCAATGCTCAAATGTTTCCGGTATATCCGAGCGATTAAGCCTGGAAGCTGTTCAAGCTTAGTTATCGGAGGCGGGGATGTCGACCGCAACAGATGCCTTTCAGGTCTTCTTCTTGACCGGACTGATCAGTAGCAGAGAGACCACCGCCATAAAAGCGCAGATCAGAAAAGTTGTGTCATAGCGACCGGTGGTATCCCGCAGCAGGCCGGTGACCCAGTGGGTCAGAATGGCCCCGCCGCCATAAAACGGGGTCCAGGCGCCTATCACCGTCCCCATCTGCTCGCGCGGGAAATAATCACCGGCGCAGGCACCGTAAATCGGGAAGGTGGCGCCGTAAAATATCGCCATAAACCCGACGATGCCGTATAGAAGCTTCCAGTGAGGGCCGCAAAAAATAATGCCGAACAGCGCCAGGGCGATGCAGATGTTGGATACAAGAATGGTCTTTTTTCGCCCGATATAATCGGACAACGGCAGCACCACCAGGACGCCGACCACCTGAAAAATGCCGTGAATGGTGGCCAGGAAACTGGCCCGTTCAAGCGGCAATTGCAGCTGATGCTGGGCGTAATCGACCATAAATGTCGTAAATCCGTAGAGGCTGTAAGCGATGGCGAAATAGGAAAGACCGATCAGCCAGAAGCGACGGTCTCTGAACAGCGCCTTGAGGTGCAGCTCTTCTTGGGGTGCCGCCCCCACTGCCGCCTGCGGGTCCGGGTCGGCGCCGCGGCCCCATGGTTTGAGGCCCATCTTGGCAGGATCGCTGCGAAGCAGCAGTCCGTTTGCCGCCACCATCAGGATCGCCATTGCCCCCAGGCAATACCAGGCATAGCGCCAGCTTAAACCGGCGACGATCAGCGGGAAAACCGCCCCCATGGTGGCCAGACCCAGCCCGTAACCGGTGGACAGGATGCCGAGAGCGAGCCCGCGCCGGTGATGTGCAAACCAGCGCTGTACCAGAGTGATCACCGGTGTCCACAACCCGGTGGCGCCCAGACCGACCAGGGCGTAAAAGAGGCAGGCCTCTTTGAGGTTGCCGACTGTCCCCATGGCCGCCACGCCGAGGCCGAGGATCAGCAGACAGACCGTAATCACGCGCCGCGCCCCCAGCCGATCGGTCAGATATCCTGTAAATGGGGTGACGAGGATATAGACAAACAGATATGAGTTATATATCGTGCCGCCGGCCGCCCTTCCGAATTCCAGGGTCCGAATCATTTCCGGCAACACGACGCCATAGCCCAGCCGGACCGAATAATTGATGAACAGATCTATAAAGCAGATGCCCAGGACCAGCCAGGCCCAATGAAATCGTTTGCTCAGTTGCAAATTACACGTCCATTCTATGGTCGGGTTTGGCCCGCAAGTCGCATGACTTTCTCAACGCCGCAAAAAAATATTCATGCCGATGCGGGTTAGGTTTTGACCCTTTCGGTTAAATGTGTCATAGCAAATTTTTTAGTCCGGATCGATCCTATAGTGGTTGTCAAAAGAACGTTCCGGATAGTGGCCGATTTTCAATGAGTTCCGAGTCAGCGACCACCTGCAAAGCAGGTGGCCCGGATTTTCGGCCGTCGGCTGAAAAGACAAAAAAGAGCGCCTGCCCTTTTGGCGCTGAACTTGCAGACCCGCCGCGGCGGGATGCTGACCACCCGGTTTGCATGGCAAGAATTAACCTACAACCAACTTAATCGGGGAGAGAACGATATGAGCGATTTCAGTGAGCTAACGGATGCATTGATCAAAGGTGACGAAGCCCGGGTACTCGAGCTGACGCGCAAAGCCATGGACGCCGGAACTCCCGCAGGCGAGATTTTGAAGACCGGATTGATCGTCGGGATGGACGTGGTCGGAGAAAAAATGGAAAACGAGGAAATGTTTATCCCGGAGGTGTTGATGTCGGCCAGGGCCATGGGCGCTGCGGTTGAAATCCTCAAGCCGCATCTGAGCGCAGAGGATGCGGCCAGCAAGGGCGTCGTGGTCATCGGCACCGTCAAAGGTGATTTGCACGATATCGGCAAGAACCTGGTCTCGATGATGCTGGAGAGCGCCGGCCTAGATGTGCACAACATCGGCGTTGACATTGCCCCGGATCAGTTTGTCAGCGCGGTTCAGGAGAAAAACGCCAACCTGGTATGCCTGTCGGCGCTGCTTACAACTACCATGCCCATGATGAAGTCCACCATCGAAGCCCTGGTTGAAAGTGGCGTTCGCGATAGCGTCAAAGTACTGGTGGGCGGCGCGCCGGTCACGCAGGGGTTCGCCGATGAAATCGGAGCCGACGGGTACGCTCCGGACGCCGGCTCGGCTGCCAAGCTGGCCAAAAGCATGGTGTAATGTCCATCAAAACGAACGAAAAGATCCATACCCGTTAACCAGCCGAGGCCGGCGAAGGCACCATGGCGCAAATCCAAGTCGATGATCGCATCATTGCCGCCCAGAGCGGCCAGAGCATTCTGGAAGCGCTGATTGCCGGCGGTGTGCTGCTGCGCTCCGATTGCGGCGGAAGGGGCCGCTGCGCCAAATGCCGGGTGCGCATCATCGCGGCCGACCCCGGGGCGGTGTCGGCCATCGACGAGATCGAGACAGCGCAACTGGATGAGAGCGAACGGCTTGCCGGTGTTCGTCTGGCTTGCCGGGCCGTCCTGACGGGCGCCATAACGCTTGAAATTCCCGGAGCCAGCCGTTTGAGCCCGGAAGTGGCCCGCAAAGGGCCGCCGCTGCTCTTCAACCGGTTAAAGCACCGCATAACGGCCGCCGGCGAGTCGTCGCAACCCCGGTGGGGATTAGCCGTGGATCTGGGCACTACCACCATCGCCGCTTATCTTTGCGACCGCCAAAGCGCCACCGTGACGGCCTCCATGTCTGTTCGCAACCCCCAGGCGGTTTTCGGCGATGATGTCATGAGCCGCATCAGTGCCGTCAGGGTGGATCCGGGAAGCCTGGCGCGCATGCAGACACTGGTAATCAAATCACTGGATTGGGCGGCGGGACATCTGTGCAAAGCGGCTCAGCTCGAGCCGGGTGCGGTGGAAAAAATTGTGGTGGTGGGCAACACGACAATGATCCACCTGCTGCACGGGGAAGATCCTTCCACCATGGGCATATATCCCTACAGCCCTCTTTTTGTCGAGAGCCGCCAGGTCGCGGCCAAGGCGCTGGGAGTGCAGTTCAACCCGGATGCAGAGATCACCACGCTCCCGTTGATCACCGGTTTCATTGGATCGGACATTGTGGCGGCGGCGCTGGCGGCCGAACTGGATACAAGGGCTGCCGGTACCCTCCTGGTGGATGTGGGCACAAACGGAGAGATTATGGCCGCAACCACCGCAGGGTTGGTGGCCACTTCCTGCGCCACCGGCCCGGCGTTCGAGGGCGCCACCATTCGCCATGGAATGCAGGCCCTGTCCGGCGCCATCGACGCAATCCATATCGAGCCGCAAACGGGTCGAATCGATTGCCGCCTGATTCAGCATCACCCATATCAACCCAAGCGACCAGCCGGCATATGCGGCAGCGGCGTTATCAGCGCAGTGGCGGCGATGCGACGGATCGGGTGGTTAGAGCCGGGCGGCGCCTTTGATCACGACACCATGCCTGCGCGACTGCTCATCAAGGACAGCGGCGAGACGGCCATGCTTCTGGTGCCGGCCGAAGAATCTCAATCCGGCCGCCCCATCTGCCTGACCCAGAAAGACGTGCGTGCGGTCCAGCTGGCCAAGGGCGCTCTGCGGGCCGGAATCGACCTGCTGGTGAATAAAATGGGGACCAGCCGACCCCGGCATTTACTGCTGGCCGGCGCTTTCGGCAGCACCATTAACATCGCCGATGCGTTGACAATCGGATTGTTTCCGCCCCTGCCGGAGCAGTCCGTGGCGGTCATCGGCAACGCTGCCGGCGCCGGTGCCATCCTGGCCGTATTCGAACCGTCCATTCTGCAAGAAGCCAGGCGCATCTGCAGCCGGACAGAAGTACTGGAGTTGGCCGACCAGCCGCAGTTTCAGGACACTTTCGTCAAATCACTCTCGTTCCCGTAAAAATCCACTCAGTTCGATGCTCTCACCACGCCGGGGCACAGTCACTTTGTAGCCGTCGCTGCGCAGTTCGTCGGCAAACGGCAGCGATTGTTCCTCTTCACCGTGTATCAGAGCGATTTTCTTTACTTTCAGATTGGATTTCTTCAGAAAGCGCAGCATTTCGTTTTTGTCGGCGTGGGCGCTGAACCCGCCGATTTTGACCACACGGGCCCTGAGGGGATACTCCTTGCCCAGGATTTTCACCATTGGCACATCACCCTTGCGGCCGCTTTCGGCATAGGCCAGACCCTGATCCTGGATCCGTCTGCCCAGGGTGTGTTGAGCCATGTACCCCACCAGCAGGATCGTGTTTTTGGGATCGTGGATTTTATAGCGCAGGTGATGGAGAATCCGTCCGGCTTCAATCATGCCCGAAGCGGCAATTATAATCTGGGGGGCGTTTTGTTTGTTGAGCTCGATGGACTCCTCCACCGATTTGACAAATTTCATCTGCTTGAAGGCAAATGGGTTTTGCCCTTTCTCCAGAAAAGTGTCGTGGGTCTCTTCGTCGTAAACTTCGGGGTGCTCCCCAAAAACCTGGGTCAGGTTGGTGGCCAGTGGACTGTCCACGTAAACCGGTACGCGGGGCACTGCGTTTTCGTTGTATAGCTCGTGCAGAACGTACAGCAAAGCCTGCGTGCGGCCAAAGGCAAACGCCGGGATCAAAACGGTTCCGCCGCGATTGAGCGTCTCGGCCAGCACTTCCTCGAGCCGGCCTTTCAGATCTGCCACGGGCTCGTGCACCCGGTTGCCGTAGGTGCTTTCCAGCAGCATTAGATCCACCTCGGTGTCGTCTGCTTCAAACTCCAGGGTCGGGTCTTTAAGAATGGGCTTGTCGAATCGTCCGATGTCGCCGCTGAAACAGATCGTCACCAGGCGCCCGTTTTCCCGGGTTTTAACAATGGTGATGGCTGATCCGAGGATGTGGCCCGCGTCGTAGAACTTGCATGTCATTCCCTTGCCGATGGATGCCTCGTATCGGTAAGGAACGCCGTCAAAGTAGTCCAGAGCCTGCCGGGCATCCTCAGCGGTGTACAGAGGCTCGATCCCGTTCAGGTTAAATTGATTGATGTAGCCCTGTATGACGCCATCGTCCAGGTTGTGGGGGCCTTTTTTCAGCATGCGCTTGATTTCCTCAAGCTTGCGGTTGCTGATTTTGCGGGCCTTGCGCGATTTCCTCATTTCCGCAAGCGCCCCGCGAACCGTCTTGTAGTTCAAATAGGCGGCATCGGACTCCTGAATGTGGCCCGCATCCGGCAGCATGTATTTGCAGGCCCCTTCCGTGGGGCGGGTGCAGAAAATGCGGCCGTTGAATCCATTTTTCGTCAGAACCGGCAACCGGCCGGAATGGTCGATGTGCGCGTGGGAAAGGACAATGTTGGTAATGATGCCGGGATCGAAGGGAATCACGCGGTTTTTAGCTGCGGATTCTTTCCGGCGCCCCTGAAACATTCCGCAATCCAGAAGAATCCGGTCGCTGTCTGTGGCGAGCATGTGCATGGACCCGGTGACCTCCCGGGCCGCTCCGATAAAGGTTACCTGCATAATGGGCTCCTTGGACCGGGGGAATTAAGAAAAGGATACGATGCCGTACTTGATACTCTAATTTGGTGCCGAATGCAACTGCAGGCCCTCAGCCCGGCAGCGGTGTTCGGCTAAAATTGACTTGATTCGGGTTTGCTCTTGTGAAAATATGGGTTCGAATGGAGCGTTTCTCTATAGCGAGGGGGAATTAATGAAGGTTGACATCACCAGGGAAGAATACCGGACGCTGCTGGATTTGTTGGGGATGGCCGGTTGGGTTCTGCACGCCCACCGCGATGACGATGCGCCGCGAACCTCCGGTTACCGGCAAGTCGAGCAGAAATTTTACGCACTGGCCGCCGAATACGGCTGCGAGGATTTGATCGTTCATGATCAGGAAGAAGATCAGTACTATCCCAGCGCGGAATACGAGGAAGAAGGCCCGGTATTGAAATTTGTGGACGCGTATAATGACGAGACCTTCTGGAAGGAGCTGGTGGAGCGGCTGGCCATGCGCGATGTGCTGGGCAAGGTCGGCCAGAAAGAGTTCCATTCGATGAGCGTCGAAGAGCGGCTGGAAAAACTCGATGCCGCCATCGGCGTATATGAAAAGGAATTCGCCCTGAATGGGTTGAACCGGTTGGCTATCGATTATTAAGGCCTCGGTATACTCTCACTTGATGTCGGTCTGGCCCGGCGCACTGAAATATGCGGGCTAGACGGCACACCCCCAGTAATTGTAGCTGGCAAAGCTTGGCCCCCCGATATAGCCGGTGTCCAGCGATCGGATACTGAACCCGCCGTTTTCAAGCAGCGACGGAATTTGAAGGTTTAGACGGCAGCCGCCGCTCAATTTTCCCCAGACAGGATTCAAGCGCTCCTGCCAGCGCCTCACCCGCGGATGCGGTGCTGCCCCGTGTTCGCAAAACAGCAGTTCACCACCGGGTTTGAGTACGCGACGCATGTCCCGCAAGGCTTGGGAGAGGCCGGCAACCGAACAGAGGGTGTAGGTGACAACGATGGTATCGGCACTGCCGTCCTTGAGCGGGATGCGCTCGGCCGGGGCTTCGAGGAATTCCAAATTAAATCGGAGGTTGCGCGTGTCGGCCTGCCGCCACATTTCAACTCGCGGTTCAAGCCCCCAGACACGCTGCACCTTGCGCGGATCGTAGAATGGCAGGTTCAGGCCGGAGCCGGCCCCGATTTCAAGAACTTGGCCCCTGGCAAGCGGGACCACCTTGCGACGCTGCTGCGCAAGCGATTTATGGCTGCAGATATAATGGGTGGCCCTTGGCAGCAAATATCGGGTGAAGAATCCCACGTTTCAATTCCAGATCGTAAGGCCGTGTCGAAAGTGCGCCGGGATGGTCTAAGAGCGCCTTAATACTCATACACGATGGCCACCCTGTCAAGGAATGGGGGACTTGATTCGCAGTGGGAAAGCGGCCGCGAGAGGCGGGCCTGAATCCGCCTGCGCTCCAGTTGACTCAGGCCGCCATGCGGGGGCCGGCTTCCCTCACCCCCGGGGACGGATCGAATTGACCGCTGAGCCCCAGCCTCTGGATTGCCTGCCGAAGGGCCTGATTGATGGGAACCAGGCGGGCGCCCAGGATCGGTTCCAGCGCGGCCAGGCGGATGGAATAGCCGCTGAAGATCGGCGGC
>Ga0210141_1000065_pt1 | contig 12029 bp, 9 predicted proteins | sample China_Galinas_Co_2_FD_184862 | JGI IMG/M metagenome (GOLD analysis project Ga0210141, IMG submission 184862) | Wetland microbial communities from San Francisco Bay, California, USA, that impact long-term carbon sequestration -... | ecosystem: Environmental > Aquatic > Marine > Wetlands ...
TCAGCTGGTGATATCTGCAATTAGTAGCAACTATCAAGTGCCTTATTTTTCTGTGATAACATAATACCGTATCACCAAACGATAGTTGCTTCGGTTCTTCTATCTATATTTAAACATACGAATTTGTGATATGTCCAAAAAGCGGAAAAGAGGTTAGTGGTGATATGTAATGGAGATAACACGAATCGGAACTGTTTTGATTTTTGTGTTAACTCTAACGTTGTTTTACCCACGCAAACTTTCAAATCAGCTGTATTCGCGAGTTAGGGAAACATTGTGAAATCATCATCCGAGCGGATTGCCTTGAAAGTGTGATCCATCATGGATCCCCAGTTTGTGAGATTTTATTGAAACAAAAATAGAAGAGTGCAAGATTGAATCTCAATTTTTGCAGTTTTTAGTAGAGGGGCAAAATATTTTCTCCATAACCTGGAAAAGAGTCGATGATATCCTCCTTTAACGCCCGAGCATCAGGATAGCGGTTTCCCGGACTCTTTTCCAGGCACTTCAATATGATGCGCTCCATTTTCGGATCTAATTCTTCGTTGAATTTGCTCGGTGGAGACGGTGGAACCCTAAGGATTATGTCCATGAGCACTTTCTCCACTTCATGATAGAAAGGGAACATCCCTGTATACAGCACGTACATAACGACACCAAGGGCCCAGACGTCCGAGCGCTTTTGGCTTTTTCCCATAATCTGCTCGGGTGCCATATATGGCCGGGAGCCTGTTACCGTATCGGACACCTCTTTCTCTCTGAGTTCTTTGGCCGCGCCGAAGTCCAGAAGTTTTAGGGTTCCGTCAGGCTGAACCATAACGTTTCCCGGCTTTATGTCCCGATGGATGATCCCGATGTCGTGGGAATGCGCCACCACGTCTGTAATCTGAATCACCACCGACGCTGTTTCCGCTTTCTCGAGTTCCCGTTCAATCACCTCATAAAGTGTTTTACCGGATATAAACTCCTGAATCAGTGTTTTTTTGTTTTTTATTTCTATCATCTCAAAGACCTTTGGAACCCCTTTATGTCCGGCGAGTTTTCTTAAGATATGGGCCTCTTCTTCAAACTTGGCGTTAAATTTTTTGTTCAGGGGAATCTTGGCAACAAAAATCTTTGGAGGATCCTTTGTTATGTCTTTGATCTTCCAAACCTCGCCGAAACTCCCGATTCCCAAGCGGTCCAGTTTCTCATACCCAAGGTCCAGAAACTCTTTTTCAGTGGACCTGGGAAATAAACCTCGAAAAATTCGTTTCCGGAACCCTGAAGCGCCGGAACCCTTTTCCATTGGGGCGACTACGTCTATCCTTAACCGTTCATATCCGCCGTCATCTGCCATACGGACACATACTCCCAATCTTTTTATAAGCTCTTTAGAATCCACGGAACCGGTGAGAAAGTCTACTGCACCGGCTTTCAACGCCGAAGCTGCTGCTTCCTCGGAGAATTTTTCCAGAATCACAATCACCGGCTTTTCGAGGTTAAAATCTTTGATAATTTGATCAGGGGAAATGTCGAATCCTTTTAAGGAAAAAAGGGCGACATCTATCTTTTTCTTTTTTGCAAGGGTCCGACGGGCTTCTTTCAAGTCCACGGCGGAATAAACCCGGTAGCCGTATTTGTTGAGAATCCTTTTAAGCCTGGCACCTCCGACCGGGTCGCTGTCTATAACTAAAACAACTCTTTTTTTGCCATACGGGGGCTGATCCATTTTTAAAGACCTCCGGAAAATTTGCTGGTCAGAACATCGTTGAACCTTTCAACGTTTGGAAAACCATATCACAAAAATCCTGAACCTAAATTCCAAATCCAAATGACCCCTGCGAACCGTTATAAAATAATATAACCCTGAATCGATAATTTCCAAGCATTTCATTTCTATTATCCTTCCGAAAAAAATCGTTTGATACTATATATTGTGGAAATTTTACCTTGACATACAAGATACATTGGTTTATAGAATTTTCAACAAAAATTTAATTGTGTTTGAAGTGATGGGTGGTGTTACAGATTTTCTAAGGTTATGTTAAAGGGGAGACAAATATCGCTCAACCCTTTGTGTGCGCTATCCTGAAAATAGCGCGGGTCTATTCTTAACAGTTCGGGCGACTCCACGCTCAAATTGGGCGAATGGCTCAACCTAACCCGACGTGGCCTTGGAATAAATTCAAGGCACATAAGGCAGGATCATTTACGGTCCTGCCTTATTTATTTGCTCCGCCACTTTCTTTTTGTTATTATACACTTAAAATCCCGTTAAAATCCGATTCGGCGTTATCGGGGTATCCGTTGAACCTGTTGAAATATCGTCGAAGGAAATTATTTGCTGCTGCTGGATAATTTTTAAGGCAATACGTCGAGGTGATTCATGGACCCAAAGGTTAAAGAAGCTATTTTTCGGGCGGTTGAGAGAGAGACTTTTGCACAGGCTTTGAACATGGAACTGGTAGATCTGGAACTCGGATATTCCGCGGTGGAAATGACCTATGATCCGTCGGCCATGAACAACATCTACGACCGGGCCCATGGCGGGGCCATCTTTGGATTGATCGACGAAGCCTTCGAAACGGCGTGTCAGACAGAAGGCACCATCGCTGTGGCCTTGAACGTGAATGTAACATACGTGTCCAGCCCGGAACCTGGAAAGCGTCTGCGTGCCGAAGCGCGCCAGGTCAGCCGGACCAAAAAAACAGCTGGTTTTGAAATCAGAGTGATGGAAAAGAATGGGCGGTTAATCGCAACATGTCAGGCCCTGGCTTATCACACCGGAAAGCCGATACCGTTTCTATAGATAAACCCCACCGTCCAACCGTCCGCCCCGTGAAAAGCGGATCCAATGAAATTCCGGGCCTATTTCAGTGGGACGTCCAACGCGGCGTGTGAAATATGTGAGTCACCGTCCAGGAGACAGGAAAATGAAAATTACAGAAAACGCCCTAAAAATACTCCAAAAAAGATATTTCGCCGAGGGTGAGACCTGGGAGAAACTCTGTGAGCGGGTCGCTGATAAAGTCGCAAGTGATGAAAAAAAATCGGAAGATCGTGTAAAATGGGAAAAAAGGTATAAAGAAATCATGCTTAACCTCGACTTTTTGCCCAACAGCCCCACGTTGCGAAATTATGGCCGGAACGAAGGATGTGGGAGTGCATGTTTTGTCCTCCCCATGGAAGACAGTCGACGAAGCATCTTCAAAACCCTTTCCGATGCCGTGGATGTGCAGGCATACGGCGGCGGAACCGGCATGAGTTTTTCGAGTCTGCGTCCCAAAGGGGACCCCATCCGTTCAACCGGGGGAACGGCCTCCGGCCCCCTTTCTTTCATGGAAATATTCGATTTTACCATCGGAGATATCATACAGCAAGGCGGAACCCGAGAGGGCGCCAACATGGGGGTATTGCGGGTGGATCATCCGGATATTGAACGTTTTGTGGCGGCTAAAACCATAGAAGGGACGCTGAAAAATTTCAATTTGTCGGTGGGGATCACCGATGCCTTTATGAGCGCTGTTAAAAATGACGAATATTATGATCTGGTCTTCAACGGTAAAGTGTACAAGACCGTCTCGGCGTCCAAGATATGGGAAACGATTATCGACGGCGCCTGGAAGAACGGAGAGCCGGGAATCATTTTCTTGGACACCATTAACAGAAACAATCCCTTACACCCAATGGGTGAAATTGAGGCGACAAACCCCTGTGGAGAGCAGCCGCTTCTACCATACTGTTCATGTAACCTTGGATCCATCAATCTTTCACAGATAGTCACAGGGGATTGGATAGATGGCGCGGCAGAAGTCGACTGGAAAAGATTGCGCAAAACAGTGAAGACAGGGGTACGGTTCCTTGACTCGGTCATTTCCGTCAATAATTATCCCATTCCGGAAATTGAAGACATGACCCTAAAGACCCGGCAGATCGGTCTGGGGATAATGGGCTTTGCCGATATGTGTATCAAACTTCACATCCGTTACGGATCCGAGGCATCCGTCACCCTGGCAAAAGAAATCATGGCCGATATTTATCACGTGGCCCATGAGACCTCCATGGAGCTGGGCAAAGAAAAAGGTGTTGCGCCGGTCTATGAAGAGTACACCCTTTCCAGCCCGAAAAGACGCAACAGCACCCTGACGACCATTGCGCCCACCGGCACCCTATCTCTGATCGCCGGTTGCTCGTCAGGCTGCGAACCAAACTTCGCATTCAACTATACCAAAGCGTGCCTTGAAGGCGAGACCCTCGACATTGTCCCCGATGTGGTTCGGGAATGGCATAAAAGAAAAAAAACCGAAATTTTGCCTGAATTTTTTGTTGCAACCAAAGATATTTCCGTTGAGGAGCACATCAGGGTTCAGGCGGCGTTTCAGGCCGGCGGCGTGGATTCAGGCGTTTCAAAGACCATCAATGCACCCTACGACACGGATAAATCCGAAATCTCCGAAGCGTTTTTCAAAACGTGGGAAATGGGATGCAAGGGAGTCACTTTTTATCGAGACGGCTCACGGGATGTTCAGGCCCTATACACCCAAAAGAAAGGGTTGGAAACCGAAGGCGCGGATCAATTGAGCCGGGGGGAACTTAAGCATCGTCCCCGGGCAACGACGGGTCCTAGCCTGAAGATGAAAACAGCCTGCGGCAAACTCTATGTCGATCCACATTTTGATAAAGACGGTGTTGTGGAGGTCTTTATCCGGACCGTCGGCGGCGGCTGCGCTGCGAACACCAAAGCACTTGGTATACTGCTGTCTTATTGTCTCCGGGCCGGCGTATCTCCCGAAAAGATCATCAACTCCATGAAATCGATTTATTGCCCGGCGTGTACCAAGGCAATATCTTCAGGTAAAGATGTGGAAGTCAACAGCTGTGCGGCCGGCATGGGGAAGGGGCTTGAAGTCGCTTTAGAGCATGGGGATGTATACCGGGAAGTGGCCAACCAGATTCAAGATGCGGACAGTTATTTTAACGAAATCGATGCCCCCAAAGATAAGAATACCATCTGCCCGGATTGCGGCGCGACCGTTCACCGGGCCGAAGGGTGTCTGGTATGCTCCAACATGGAGTGTGGGTGGACCCGATGTTAATTTAGACGGAGGGGTCGGGGTGTTTTTAAAAAACAGCATTAATGGATCGTTATTGACAATTATCTCAGCAACAGTACGGAAGATTCACTCCCTTGAATAAGTTTTTCCACTTTACCTCTATGGAATATCTTGGACAGCAAGGCGTGTTCTCCCATCCACAACGCCATCATAGACCGTTTGGCTTCTTTTGAGATGAAGGATTCCAGTGAAGCAGTTTCAACCAGTTTAATCCATGCCTTGATTTGTTGGGCATTATAATATTTCAAGATGGCATTTAAGTTTTTTCCAACCATGGGTTTCAGTTTTGTCCCATCTGTTAACCCCACAATCTCCAATTCCGTTTGATACAACGTCACCATCTGGTTGATCATCTCAATTGATTTTTGGCTGATATTCTCCTGGTCCAGACAACATGTAATTTTACGGATTTTTTTCTCTTCTTTAATAACCAGAACCGAACATGTGGCACCATTGGCGACCTTTTGAGGAAGATTAACCGCACCTTCCCACTGACAATCTCCTGCTTTATAGCATCCCATGGCGATCAAATCACTGTCATCATCCTGGGCTTGGGCCAATATTTCTTTGACCGGATTGCCGGATCTTAACAATATTTTCAAATCTTTCCTGGCTCCCCGGCATATGTATAACTCTTCCCAAACTCCTCTTTTTACTTCGACAAATTCATGGTTGCAATTCCGTTTTTCATAGGGAGATTCTGCTTTTTCAAAATGATCAAGAAAGTTGCGGCGATAAGTCCGTAATGCTTCGCTTAAAGGGTGTTTTTTGCCGGCCTTATTCAATGACTGTCTGATGTCCGTCACTTTGGGGCCGACCCCAAGCAACGTTACGTCTGCCCATGTGTTCCCGGCCAGTTTGGCCACATCTTTGACGACGTGGGCACTGTAAGGATTTTGATCTACCGCTACAAGAATTCTCATAATAACCTCTCTCGCTTTTTATTCATTTGTTCATTGCCAGCAAATAAGAATCGGAGACGGGATATGGCTCAATAATTGAAACCAGTTGCTTTTTTTGTTTATCGAGTGGTGGAGTGGAAACGCTATCAGCCCATAGTCCCGCAGCACATCACCGATTTCTTCCGGCGCACCCTGAATCTTCCGGCAATCTTTGGGGTGCCAATTCTGCTCCATTAGATTTTTTTTAACGGCATTTAATGTCCCGTTCGGGTCTGCTATACCTTTAGAGGAAAGTTTCCCGGGTTCCTGAAATTCACAATAAATCAGGTCGAGGTTGAGTTTCGCGCCGCTAAATATTTTCACAAACAAGGAAACAAGTTTATTAGACTCTTCTTCACCTCTTACAATCAGCGCAATTTTCTCCAAATTGACCAGGTTTTTAACCACAATGACCGGGCAGGGAATATGCCTGTAAAGTCGTGAATGTATTTTATCGTAGAGTTTTTTGGCGGTAAAACTGTGGAGTGATCCTTCTACAAACAGATCATACGATTCCCTTTGTATTTCACGAAGAATTTCATTTTCGCGATCTCCGACAATCATTTTTGGAGCTCCAAGCGTCGGGCATGAAGATTTCTCCGCCTTAATCAATTGTGTAATTTCAAATTCGCCTGTTTTCAGCATCGCACTTTCCCAGGTTCGGCGAACCCATCCGGTGCCCGGTGCATGGCCGTCGTGATCCGGCTCTTCCACATGAAAGGTATGCAGTTTCATGTCAACAACCTGGGTCAATTGACAGGCATACCTGAGTGCGATACTCGATGCCAAATCTGCATCGAGGTAAACCAGCGTTCTTAACATGGTGATTCCCCCTTTTACAATATATTAAGATCTTAGATATTGTCCCTCATGGCAGTTCGAACGAACAGTTATCTGTTTTCTTTAATCTTGCTTTCCGCTTTGGCAACAACGTCTTTGATTTCACCCAGTTTGAAAGGTTTTGCCAGAAAATCGAAAACCCCTTTTTTGAAAGACTCCTTGGCGGTTTCCATGGTGGCAAAACCGGTGATAACAATAACCTCAGTTACAGGAGATCGGTCTTTTACCCGGGTTAAAAATTCCATACCGTCGATTCCTTCCATTTTAAGGTCGGTGATAACAATATCGAACTCTTTTTCCATGATTCGGTTCGAGGCTTCCAGACTTCGAGAAAAGGCTTCAACGTCATATCCTGACTTTTCCAGTGCCGGCTTTAAACGCTTCAGGACAATCGGTTCATCATCCAGAATAAGGATTTTTGTTTTTTGTTCGCTGCCCATGATACCCCCCTTAGATTACATTAATTATTTGATATAATTATTTTTCAAATCTTGAAAAATGTCTTTAAGTCTTGTTATCTCCTGCTCATGGTTCATTTTAACATCAAGTTGACGCGCAAATGCGACCAGTAATCCCAAGACTTGCATCTTTTCTTTCATTCTTTCAATATCCAGTTTTTTGATTCGGGCGATCACCAAATCTCCCCGGATATCGATACGAAAATCGCTTTTTGCCAGAATTTCCGCCAACAGTTTGGCCCTGCGTGATCTGCGTGATATATCGGTTACACCGCCAAGAAATCGAAAATAAGCATAGTTATCATTCAAGTTCTCACTAATATAAGCGACAATCATATTAAAATGATATCCCAGTCGCAAATTAATATTGACGTATTCTTTGGATAACACCGCAAGATTCTGCCCGACATATTTGGGAGTTGCCATGGAAGATGAAAACGTGCGGGTCAGGCTTGACATAAAACTGCCCAAATCCACAGACATCGGCTCCGTATCCCAGGCGTCGGGTACGGAAAGTCCTTTCAGAAAGGCCTTCATGGGAATGGAGATTACATCGCTATATTTAACCTCTGAAACACCTGCCGATCCGCTGACACCGCCACCGATATCGATTAAAATAAGATCTAGAGGAATATCGAATTTCAACTTCCTCCCGGCATTGGTTGAGTCACCGATTTTGGCATATTCCAGCCCAATCAGTTCTTCCACGGCTTTTTCGTGAACGTATCGCGTAATATCATGCAGCGTTTTACAGCCGGAAGGTTTAAAGTTTTTTTCAGTGGGATCCAGAAGATTTAATGGCGCAATTTTTTTCAGAACTCTTTGCAGCAACCGATATTCGTAAGTCGTCTCAAAAGTTTCCTCGGCAAACTCGTAATAGCACAGAGCTTTGACCTTTCCTTCATAAACCACATTTTCCCGGGCGTCAACAGTGATGATCTGACCGGAGCGCAGAAGTTGTGTGGCAATGCCTGTATTGACGATGGTCGGCACTCTGAATTCTCTGGCGATAGTTGCCATATGGCCTGTGGGGGAGCCGACATCGGTAATGATGGCGCTGGCTTTTTTAATGACCTTCCCCAGTCGAGGAGAGGTATAGGCGGTCACCAGAACAGCGTCGTTGGGGAAACGATCGAGATCCTCTTCAGTCTCGACAAGAAAAACCTTGCCCGTACCAATGCCTTCTTGGGCAATGGATCCTTTGTTTTGGAATATAATCGGGAAATCATCCAAAACAGATGAAATATCACACACCAATTTTGCAACTTGATCCCTGATATTGAGGGATCTGGCTTGCAAAATAACAAGGTTGTCCTCACCATCGATAGCCCACTCGATATCCTGGGGAGTTTTAAAATGACGTTCAATCATCAAACCGGCTTCGGCGATCTGTTTCATCTGTTCATCGGTCAGACAGGTTTGGGTTTGAAGGTCTTGATGAACCGTCTGTACGCTCGTCCCGCCGCCCTTTTGAGCCACTAGCTTTTCAGTTTTTCGAACGATATCAAGAGATTTTAGCGGATACGGCTCTTCCCGAGCCATCGTATACAGATCCGCCCTGACTTCTCCGGAGACCACCGGCGCACCCAGTCCCCAGGTTGCATTAATCAGCATGACGTCACGATCCGGAGATCTTGGATCGAGGGTGTAGAGAACCCCGCTCACTTTGGCATCCACCATAAGCTGACATGCCACGGCCATGGTTTCCAGATAATCTAAAAGTTCTTTTTGCCGTCTGTATTCCATGACTGTATCGGAAAACAGGCTGGCAAGAATGGATTTGTAGGCCTGTAAAATATTTCCGCGGGGTTCATTGAGAAGGCTCAAATACTGTCCGGCAAAGGTATGTTCCCTGTCTTCACTCATGGCACTGCTGCGAAGCGCTATCAGGACCTCTTCGGAATTTACACCCTGATAAAGTCTGTCCAGGCTGCTGTAAATCTCCTTTTGAATAACCGGAGGAACAGTTCCGGTTAAAATAAGTTCTCGAATTTCCTCAGCCGCCTGATTTTTATATGCATCCCCTTTTTGCCATAACTCGTTCAACGCATCCATTTTCGTTTGGAGACGATTATATTCCATAAATGCTTTAAACGCCTGGATGGTAACGGCAAACCCTTCCGGCGTATTCAGGCCGAGAAGGTTTTTAATCTCCGCCAGGTTAGCGTTTTTTGTTCCCACAACATCGGTTAAATCGTCCGTTATCAAGCTGTAGGGCATGGTATATTCCGCTTGCGGAATAACCGGTCTGCCGGCAAGTTCTTCTTCAATATCATTGTTGATGGTGCCGAAGGCATCATAAAGCTTCAGATATTTTTGGGGCGCTATGGTATTTAAATTATATATGAGCTTATAAACAAGATCCGCGATATGATGGCATGTTGAATTAATGTATTGCTGGTCAAAAATGTAGGTGCCACCCAGTTTAGTCCCCATTTCAGCCATGATTTCCAACACTTGATTATTGTATCCCAAAATTTTCTGAAATACACTGAAAAGGACGGTAAAAGGCACCTGCGGAGCAGATTTTTTGCGGCCCTTAAAAGCCGTTTTTATCAAATCTGTAAATGTGCTCATGAATAACCATCCATTTAGTGAGCCCCACCGGCTTTGCCGGTTCCGAAGAAGAAATCCATCACCAACCCTGCGGCAATGGCGATCAAGACCGCCAAAAAACCATATAAAAGGCTGTGATTAAAGGCCAGCGAAGATATCATCGCGGGGATCCCCTGTTCCTCAACCTTGAGTTGGTCCATGGAATCCCCCACAATCACCCCGTTGTGAATTTCCATCACCTGTACCTGATACTCATCGGGAGATATTCGCGGCGGTATCCAGACGGTGGCCTTAAAAGATTTTTCCGTACCGCTTTTCTCTCCAAAGCTGATTTGGCCCGGGTGAGATGCATAGAGTCCCTGATGCTGTCTTAATTTCAAAAACTCTTGGGCCAATTCATTCCTTTTCGCCTGCGGTGCTTCTATTTCCATCTCTTTTTTTAAATATTCGAAACCGATTCCCAGTTGTTCCCAGGTTTTTGTGTCTGACCCAGCCAATTCCATCATCCCCTTTGAGGAATACAGAATATAGAGATTCGGCACATTTTTGAAATGCACGTCTCCCAGATTCATCCACAAAAGGCCCAACGCTTTTCCTTTCTTTTTCAGTGTTAATTCTTCCTGTTTTCCTTTTACAATAACCACCACTTCATTTTCGGTGGCCACCTTGCCTGAAACCCTTAATGGTGTGCCGTTGAAAAAAGTGCCGATGGCGATGAGATTGGGTTCGTGTTTTGCTTTTACAGACACCATTGAATCTGCGGGCTGGGGATGCCAAATGAAAGATGCAATCATGATGACAATGGGTATCCATATTCGTTTTCTTATCATTTTAATGCCCCCCTTTTAAAGCTAACATAATATGCGGCGTAAGTAAAAGATCCAGAAGCATTTTAACCATAACAATCAAGACCAGGGAAGCCAGAAGGATCTTCAGTTGATCTCCTTTGAGTTTTTTGCTGATTTTGGCGCCGAACTGTGCACCCAGGGTAGATCCTAAGAGTAGGATCAGCGCCAAAATAAAATCGACGGTATGGTTGCTGTAAGACTGCATGATGGTCACATTCACACAGGTGAAAAGGATCTGAAAAAGGCTGGTTCCGACAACCACATGCATGGGCATTCGCAACAGATAAACCATCACCGGCACCATAATGAAACCCCCGCCGACACCCATAATTGCCGCCAGAATTCCCACAAAAACACCCAATACCAAAGGCATCAGAACTGACAGTCGAACCCCTGATTTTTCGAAATTGGTTTGCCACGGCAGTTTGCCGATTAATTTTGCGTATTTTGACTTTTTTTGGGGGGCGGTGGTGGCAGGGTCTTTCTTCTTTTTTAACGCCTGAAGGCTTTCGATGAACATATACGATCCAACAAAGCCGAGCATCAGAACATAGGTGATCTTGATTAAAAAATCCGCATTTCCCATTTGCCTTAACACTTTGATGACCTGAACACCCAACGTACCGCCGATCACACCGCCGATCAAAAGCAAGGTGCCCATTTTGAAATCGACATTTCCCATTTTGTAGTGTGCCAGGGTTCCGGAAGTGGAAGCGCCGACGATCTGGTTGGAATCGGACGCGGCGGCAACGGTGGGAGGGATGCCGATCATAATCAAAAGCGGCGTCATTAAAAATCCGCCGCCAACCCCAAAAATCCCTGAAAGAATTCCCACAAGGCCGCCCAAACCAAAAACAAGTAATACATCCACGCTATTCCCGGCGATCGGTAAATACAGATGAAACATCATCATCTCCTTTTCTTTGTTGTCTTTACGGTTTTTTCATGCACGACTTCGATGCGGCAATCGATCCTATGGCGGATTTTTTCAAGAAGATCATCAAAATCCTCTAAACGCCCATCCTGGGGAGTGGGTGATCCCACAACCAACATGGTGATCTTGTTCTCCTTGACGAATTTGACCAGTTCATTATCGTATTGGCCGTAAGTGATATAGTAGTCCACCGGGATTCCGTCAGAAATTCCTTCTTCGATCAGCGACTCAAGATTAGACTTCATTGAAGCTTCTACCTGGCGTATCAGGCTTTCGTCTAAGTCTTTGACCGCAGGATCAATGACCAGAAGAAAATATAATCTGGCGTTTATCCTTTTGGATAGGTTGAGGGCGTG
>Ga0210141_1000067_pt1 | contig 11951 bp, 8 predicted proteins | sample China_Galinas_Co_2_FD_184862 | JGI IMG/M metagenome (GOLD analysis project Ga0210141, IMG submission 184862) | Wetland microbial communities from San Francisco Bay, California, USA, that impact long-term carbon sequestration -... | ecosystem: Environmental > Aquatic > Marine > Wetlands ...
GAAGGCGTGTGATCCAAGAGGATAACCCCTATGGCAAGGTTGAAAATACTTCCACCCGGCAGCACGAAGCATGCCAGGGCCCAGGCCCGGGGAAAGTTGTTCCAAGGACTGGTGTCTCAGGTGCTGCACCACTATGGATATGATATCCACCGTCTTTTTCATGCAAACACCCCTGAAATGGAAGTCGAGGTAGAGGGAACGCATACACCCACCGGCGCGCCATTTTATGCGGATTGCACCTTCGGTGAAACACCGGTGTCGGCTTCCCACCTTCAGGCATTTTACGGCAGGTACATGGGAAGGTGGCATCAAGAGAAACGATGCCACGGACTTTTCATGGCACTGCCCGGCATCGACCGCGCTGCCAGAGAATTTTATCGAGATTATATCGCAAAAAATTCAGACGTCACCACAGTTCTTTATGAAGAAGATGCGGTTCTGAAAGCAGTTTCAGCGTCCTCGGGGATTGCCGGCCCGGACGTCCAGGCAAAACATGTTTTCCGGAATATGGGAACTTCCGGCGATCCTTTTCTGTTTTACACGGAAAAAGGCGTGTTCTGGACCTGGATCACCCCATCAAAAGGCAAAGAAAATCCAAACAGATTTGTGCTTTTCGACAAAACCGGTTCTTTGGTATCCGATCCGTCGGTCTTCGCTTATGTCACGAAGTTGTATCCGAAACTTGCCGATTTCGATCCGATTGTTCGTGAAGAGACCGTAGGTCTTCAGCCCGGTCTGTTTCAAGATACCGATGAAATTGTCGAGGTCTGGGGGGGAACGGAATGCTTTGGGTACCAATACCCTGCATCCCCCGGTGACTTTGTGGGAAGAAAGTCTTTGCTCAACGCACTCGAGGTCTTTGCAGAAACCGTAACCCATAAAGAAATATCCCATCGCGGCATTCTTTTCGAAGGGCCTTCGGGGTGGGGGAAAAGTTCATTGGTTCTGGCCAGTGTTGCACGACTGGAGAAAATGGCGCATTTTGCCGTTGCCATAGATTCCCGAACCGCCGCATCATCCAATTTCATTTTGTGTTTAATGCACCATATCATGGAAAAGTACCAAGACTTCGGGGGTCTATTCCCCCAAGGGGACCGATCCGGATGGATCACCGGCCATGACCGTGGGGTTAAGTCGATTCTCGAAATGGGAAACGTACTTGAATCCCATGGCAAACTGCTGTTCATTTTCTTGGATCAGTTTGATCCCTGTTTCTCTTTGCCTGGGGTGATTGAACCCATAAAAGACCTGTTCCTTGAAATATGCCGTGAACAGACGAATATCGTTCTGGGATTTTCGTGGAACAAGGATCTTGTTTCAGGGGCACGTGGATCTTACAAAGAATTGGGTGATGCGGTTACGGATAACAGTCAAAAAATGATCCTGAACAATTTCTCCGGCGCCGAAACCGATGCATTGTTGAAAAAACTGAGCGATGAATTGAATGAAACCTTAATCGAAGACCTCCGATGGTTCCTGATGGAATTTTCACAAGGATATCCCTGGCTCCTGAAAATGCTCTGCTTTCATGTCAAGGTGGCCCGGCAGTCCGGGATTCCACAGGACCATATTGCCGGCAATCTTTTGAGTGTCGAAGAACTTTTCCAGAATGACCTGGAAAATCTGTCGGATAAAGGGCGGGTTTCTCTGAGCCATATCGCCCAATTTGCACCCATGCGTCCGGCGGAATCACCCGGCATGCTCGCCCCTCATGTTGTTCAAAATTTAATCGACCAGAAGTTGGTCCAAAAAATCGGCAATACCGTGGACGTCTCCGGAGAGGTCCTTAGAAATTACCTGAATACCGGCACACTGCCGTTTCAGGACAATCCCATCCTCGGAGCCGCCGTCGGGGATGTTGTTAACGCTGTCAATATCCTGCATGCAGCCAACGGCTCACTGGATATTTCCCAATTAAAGGGCCGGACCGGCCTGGCTGGAGCCCTGTTTTACCGGGTTGCAAAAGATATGGATCAACTCGGGGTTGTCAGATTCGGCAAGGGGACGGCATCCCTGGAAATAGGGTTGCCTGCCGGGCATCCTGATATGGAAGCATCATTGAGAAAACACCTCCGGGACAGGCTTCGAGGCATTCGTTCGGTTCAGGGGCTTTTAAAAAATTTGGAAGAAAAAAACACCCTTGACATGGATGACGTATCCGCTCTGTTCGAAATTTCGGTGTCCTACAGATCCGTTGCCGGTAAAGCCGGGTTGAAATATGCCCGTATTTTGGCGGAATGGATGGACTTTGCCGATCTTGCCGTTTGGAATAAAAAAAATAGAGTGCTCATTTTCTTTGACCCGGCAACAGAAATCCGGGAGCGTCGCCTCCTGTTGCCCAAAAGACGTGGATCTAAAATCCCGCAGATCCAGTATTCCCCGGTTGAAGAGATGGCGGAAAGGCTTTTCCAGGCGCTTCAAGGGGACGGCCGGGTGGATTGGACCGGTTTTGGAAAAAATGCCGTTTTTAGAACCCTGGCAACCCTGGAAGACCTGGGTTTCATCGTTCGTCGGGCGCCATTGATTAAAATGCTGCCCAAGGGGCAAGAATTCGTGCAGAATATGGACAAACGTCCTGCACTGTTTGCAGAAGGGGCTTTGCAGATGCCCTCGTTTCCAATTTTCATGGAAATACTCGAATCCCATCGGTTTAAAGGCAATACACTTTTGGGGCTCGGTGTGGAACTCAAAGAGAAGCTCGGCACCAACTGGAAGGACAGTACCGCCGAAAACATCGCCAAAATTATGCTCGATTGGGCGCGTCATGCCAAACTCGCTCCGGGGGTGTTTGCCCGGATTCGAAAGGGACCCATAAAAGGGTGGAAAAAGAAGGATGACCGGCAGATGGCCCTGTTTTAATTAATCCGGTAATTAAACATGTCATTCCGGCCGCACCCCGGGCTTGATTCGGGGGAAGAGCCGGAATAGAGGAACCCTATGAAAATACTGGATTCCCGCCGCAGTTTATCCCGCACTTGATGCGGGGCGGGAATGACGTGACGGTTAATCGAAATTGATGTGTTAAATTAATAATTGTGCGGTCGCTCCTTTTATGTTTCAGTGATTTATCCAACGGCACCATGGCGCATTTTTTTTGACAGGAGTGACGAATTTGCTTCTTTTCGACGGGACATATCGGTTGCAACGGCAGGAAGACGCCCCTTCAAAGTTGGGTCGTAAATGGGCCTGCGCATGGCGCTTGAGGGTCTTTGATTTTTCGAAAAAATATCCGGACGTTCAGCATCTCAAACCGTACGCCGTTGTGGCCACCCAGACCGGAGAAGGGATATTTAAGACAACCTGCGCCGAAAGTCTGGGAAATAGAATATGCCGAGACTTTGATCTGAAAGTCGACGAAATCCTCTGGGTCGAGAATTATCCGGATGAGCCGGCCCTGTATGTCGCCATATTTTCTCCCAAGTCCTATTATGGAACGGAAATATTTTATGACGTCGATTGGCGGCCCATCATGCCCAATGAACTGGACGCCATCCGTCCCTTAATGCCGGAAATCGAAGATTTCCAGTGTCCATAGCCCTCCTTTTTCCTTGCCATTGGAAACCAGATGGTGGATACTAAGTATCCAGATTCTCCTGAAAAAGGGCCTCTGTGGGTAAATAGTATCCATATGGATCCAGGTTTCTGAATTAATAAACCAGGTCGAGCGGTTCTTCCGGGCTGGAAAAACTTCAAACAACTCCCATCGATGGGCTGCGGCCCCATGGTGGATTCAAAGCCGTACCACCCGATAGGTTGTGGCAGGCATTTTGTATTTTGATCAATATGTTGGGCCGTTTCAATCTGAAGTAACCCTTGAACGTTGAACCCTGACTCTGGTACCGATCCGCCGCGGAAAAAGCCTGTATCCAACAGGGGGAGGTTCGGAAAAATTGACAATGGCATCAGATTTGCATTAGTGCGTAGCGTTATGCCGAATAAAATTAAACATAACAAATTTTGGGCCGGTGTGCCTCCGTGGATATTTATCGGCGCCGTGGTGGTCCTGTTTCCGATTTTTGCCTTTATCACCGTCCAGAACATCCACCGCCAGAACCAGAACAACACCCGCCTCTTGCTGGAAAAGGGGGCTGCCCTGATCCGGTCTTTCGAGGCAGGGACAAGGACAGGACTGGGAATGAGCCAAAACGAATTCCAGCTCCAGAGACTCCTTGCCGAGACAGCCCAGCAGCCCGACATTCTATATCTTTTGGTCACCGATGTTGACGGCAGGATCCTTGCCCACGACAACCCCAAGCATTTGGGAAAATACCATGGCAAAGGTTTGGATCTTAAAAGGATTTCGAATCTTAAAACGGTTCAGTGGCACATCGTCTCCACCCCCAGCGGGAAGAAAATATTTGAAGTGTTCAGCAGATTCCTGCCCCAGGAACGAAGCTTTAGTATGGGGCCCGGCCGCATGATGATGCATCTGTGGTTTCAACGGGGGATGGATGAACGAATGGATGTCCCGCCGCCCACGCCGATCATCTTCGTGGGGCTCGACATGACGTCCATCGAAGAGGCTGTCCGGACTGATACCCGGCATGCCGTTATCATGGGCATTATCCTACTTATGGTTGGATTTGCCGGCATTATTCTTTTATTTTTGGCCCAAAGTTACCGGGCGACACGGATGTCCCTCTCCAGGATAAAAGCCTTTTCCGACAACCTGGTGGAGCACATGCCCATCGGCTTGGTGGCCACCGATGACCAAAAAAGGATTACCTCCCTCAACCATGTGGCCGGAACGATTCTGGGCCTTTCCGCCGAAGCGGTCATGGGGGAAAATGCAGCGGACGTCCTGCCCGAAGATTTGTGGCAGATGCTCAAAGACCTGGATATTGAAAAAGGAGTTGTTGAAAAGGAGATGGATTGTGCCGTTGGCGAAACGGGGATGATCCCCCTTGAAATCAGCGCGACACCACTGAGGGATGAAAACGGAACGTTTCTCGGGGATGTGCTTCTGTTCAAGGATCTCAGCGAAGTCCGTTCTTTGAGAAAAGAGATTGCACGAAGCCAGCGTCTTGCCTCTGTGGGAAGACTTGCCGCCGGTGTTTCCCATGAGATACGCAACCCCTTAAGTTCCATCAAGGGGTTTGCCACCTATTTCAAGGAAAGATACCATGATGTTCCGGAAAACCAACAGATCTCCAACCTCATGATTCAGGAAGTCGACCGGTTGAACCGGGTGGTGGGCCAGCTTCATGAGTTTGCCCGGCCCATAAAAATATCGAGAAAATCGATCCCCGTCGAAGCCTTTTTAAAGGATTCTCTCAAACTCATCGAACGGCAGGCTTCGGAAGCGAACATCGACATCAAAACCCGCTTTGATCTTGAAATAGACACGGCGTTTTTCGATCCGGACAGGATCAACCAGGTCCTTCTGAATCTGTATCTGAACGCCATCGAATCCATGGACCATGAAGGAACCATGACCGTCGTACTGGAAAAAGATGTGAAAAAGAACGGCATTGAAATCCGGGTTTCGGATACCGGCGCCGGCATCGACGAAAACGATCTTGCCCATGTTTTCGATCCCTACTTTACCACCAAAGCATCCGGCACCGGTTTGGGATTGGCCATCGTTCACAATATCGTAGAGGCTCACGGCGGGGAGATAAAGGTGGAGAGCAGATCGGGGCAGGGGACCACGGTTCGTATCGTATTGCCCAACTGAATATAGAAAAGAGATGCGCCATGAAACATAAAAAAACCCTATTGATCGTTGATGACGACCGCACCCATCGCACCATGTTGCGCACCCTTATCGGGGGCTGGGGATATGATATTGTGGAGGCGGATGACGGTTCCACCGCCATCGAAGCGGTTCAGAAGCGTCCTTTTGATCTGGTCCTGATGGATGTCAGAATGCTTAAGATCAGCGGCCTTGAAGCCCTCGAAGAGATAAAAGCCTTCAACCCGGCCATACCAGTAACCATCATGACTGCCTATTCATCGGTTGAAACGGCGGTGGACGCTCTGAAAAAAGGGGCCTACGATTATCTCACAAAACCCCTCGATTTCGACAAACTTCGACTGACCATAGAACGGGCCATGGAGCACACCCGCCTGAAAGAGGAAAACCGCATTCTCAAGGAAAACCTCGGGAAGCATTTTGACATGCAGAATATTGTGGGCCGAAGCCCTGCCATGGTGAGCCTGATGGAAACAGTGGCCCATGTGGCCCCGTCCGAAGCCACGGTAATGATCACCGGAGCGTCCGGTACGGGGAAGGAATTGATTGCAGGGGTGATCCATTACAACAGCCCGAGAAAAGACGGGCCCTTTGTCAAGATCAATTGTGCGGCCATTACGGAAACGCTCTTGGAATCGGAGCTTTTCGGGCATGAAAAAGGGGCATTCACCGGCGCAGATCGGAGAAAAGAAGGGCGTTTTATTCAGGCACACCACGGGAGCCTGTTCCTCGACGAGGTGAGTGAAATGTCGCTGACCATGCAGGTCAAACTGCTGCGGGTGCTCCAGGAGAGAGAATTGACCCGGGTGGGGGGTGAAGAAGTGCTCAAGGTGGATGTCCGGGTCATCGCCGCCACCAACAGAGACCTGATCGATCTGAAAAGTAAAGGGCTGTTCCGTGAGGATCTGTTCTATCGGTTGAACGTTGTCAGTCTGGAAATTCCGCCCTTGAGCGAGCGGAGAGAAGATATTCCTTTGCTGGCCCAGCATTTTCTCGGGATGTTTTCCGAAAAGAACAATAAAGAGATAAAGGGGTTCACCCCCGGGGCCATGGATCGCCTGATACGGTATGACTGGCCCGGCAATGTCCGTGAACTCATGAACGCCGTTGAAAGGGGGGTTGTGCTGACCCGAACGGATTATCTCGATGTGCAGGATTTCGCCATCGCGCAGAATGGCTCCCGCCCTCCGGCTAAAGCCGTGCCGATGTTGGGCGGAAACGAGAAGAACCTGCCTCTGGAGGCGATTGAAAAGGCCGCAGTTCTGCGCATGCTGGAGGCCACGGACGGCAATAAAAGCGAAGCGGCAAGGCGCCTTGGCATTACCCGGAAAACTCTGCACAAGAAGCTCAAAAAGTACGGAGTTATGGATTGATCCCGACGCTGCATACACGACTGGGTTCAGGGGGTGCGCTCCCCCGCCTCACTCCATTACATAAACAACAGGCTTGGCTTAAGTCTATTGCTTTTAACTATTTATTTTAGTACTTTCTTTTGTTTGCGATAGAATAAGATTGATGAACTTGTAAAAAGTGAAACGTGAAATGTAAAACGGCTACATTTAGCACATTAAGAAGCAATATTGCACAACATCTATATTTTTCACGTTTAACTTTTTACTTTTTACCGAACGGTTAAGGTTGACAGCTTCGTAAAAAACAGATTTTTTACGACTTCATCAAGATTACACCATGACCGGAATGTCCGGAATAGGAGATAAATCCATGAAGTACAAACTCACAGCATTGCTGGTGTTTGCTTTTTTATTTTTCTTTGGTTCGGCGGAATTGTGCCAAAATGTATCGGCCCAACCGCAAACGCCCGTGGAGGATTCCCAATTATCCCTCGACGATATTATGGAAAAAATAGAACAACGGTATGCGGTTTCGGGATTCTCGGCACACTTTTTCCAAACTTCGACCCTAAAAGCCATGGAAATAACGGACAGTGCATCCGGAAAAGCCTTTTTCAAACGTCCCGGCAAAATGCGATGGGAATATAAAACCCCCAACCGCCAAACCATCATTACCGACAACGAAACGTTGTGGATATTCAGGGCCGAAGACAACCAGGTGATGATCGGAAAAGCACCTTCTTTTTTCGAAGGCGGCAAAGGGTTCAGTTTTCTTTCCGACATGAAATCGATCCAACAGAAATTCAGTATTGCTCTTGAAAAAAAGGCGCAAGATGACTACTATGAGCTGAAGCTTTTACCCAGGGAAAAAGCATTCGACGTATCGGTCATCTATCTGTCCGTTTCAACCAGAACGTTTGATGTTGTCAAAATTGTTACCGTCAATTCATATGGCGATGAAACCCGGATCGTCTTTAACGATATTCAGTTTGCAAAGGAAATCAACGATTCCCTGTTCAGTTTTAAATTGCCCGAAGGGGTAGAAGTGTTGAATCTCGATGAACAGAGAGACCTTTGAAAAACGTCCCCTTTTGTCCAATTCCTGCGTCCCCGATGGGCGAGATTTATCAACAGGCTCAAATTTTAATTCTCGAAATACATAATATATGTCTGTGGTTTAAATTTTCGCCTTCCTTGGACTTGAACAAAATTGAACATTTTTCAAAGGCCTCAGGTTGAATGAAATCTTTGAAGTATCAGCGATTGATTGAAGAAAACTTCGGATCCAAATAATATATAAAAAAATCAGAGCTAAAGGAAAAAAAATGAAGGAAAAGATCAGAAGTTTGTTGAAAGAAAGAAAAGCGATTATGCTTTCACATAACTACCAACCCCCGGAGATTCAGGATGTTGCAGATCTTTGCGGTGATTCACTGGAGCTGAGTATCAAAGCCGCCCAAACCGATGCCGAAGTCATCGTTTTTTGCGGCGTGCATTTTATGGCGGAAACCGCGTCGATTCTGTCTTCGGACAAAACCGTTCTTCTGCCCCGTTTAGATGCCGGATGTCCCATGGCCGATATGATAACACCGGCGGGGCTGCAAGCCATGCTGGCCAAGCTTCCTCCTATGCCGGTGGTCACCTATGTCAATTCCACCGCAGCGGTGAAAGCCCTTTCCACCATTTGCTGCACCTCGGCCAATGTCGTCGATGTCGTGAACAGTCTGGATGCCCATGAGATACTCATGACGCCGGATCGAAATCTCGCCCTGTACGCCGCTTCCCAGACAAAAAAGAAGATACACACCTGGGACGGATATTGTCCGATCCATGACAGCCTCAAACCCGAAGATGTGAACCATGCCAGACGGACCTATCCGGATGCCGTCTTCATGGCCCATCCGGAATGCCGGCCGGAAGTTCTCGAATTGGCAGATGTTATCCTCAGCACTTCAGGGATGATCCGGTATGCCAAAGAATCGAAAACCTCCGCCTTTATCGTCGGTACGGAGGTCGGGATCCTTTATCCCTTGAAAAAAGCCAATCCTGACAAAAAGTTTTACCCGGCCGCCGCTAAGATGCGGTGTAAAAACATGAAAAAGATCTCCCTTGAAGATGTTGCCAGGAGCCTCGAATTAATGGAAGGAGAGGTCAAGGTGCCTGAAGATATTCGGCAACCGGCTTTTAAAACGGTTCAAAAAATGATCGATCTATCCCTTTCGAAGTAAATTCGTTCATTTGCAAGACGTCAGGGATGATGTTGTAGCAAGCTGCCGCAACTCCCTGACACCCCAGCAAATGGACGAATCAGACCACCAGGTCTTCGGGAATGTCAGCGTTGGTGTAAACCTTTTGGACGTCATCACAATCTTCGAGGGTTTCCATCAATTTGACCATCTGCTCGGCTTCGCTGCCCACAAGGTTTACGGTTGACTGGGGAAGCATGGTAATTTCCGCGACGATGAAAGGAATGGATTGGTCTTCTATGGCGGTTCTAACCTGCTCGAAATCTTGTGGGGCGGTGATGATTTCGAAGGTGCTCTCATCTTCTCTGATATCTTCGGCGCCGGAATCGATGGCGGTTTCCATCAACAGTTCCTCGTCAACGGCATTGTGCTCCACAACAATATACCCCTTTGTTTCGAACATCCATGCAACGCATCCGTTGGACCCGAGGTTTCCGCCGGCTTTGGTTAGAATATGACGGATATCCGCCACGGCCCGGTTCTTGTTGTCCGTCAGCGACTCGATGTAAATGGCCGCACCGCCGGGGCCGTACCCTTCGTAAACGCTTTCTTCATAGTCGACCCCTTCCAATTCACCGGTCCCTTTTTTAATGGCCCGCTCCATGTTGTCTTTGGGCATGTTTTCGTTTTTTGCTGCCTGGATGGCGGTCCGCAGTCTGGGGTTTGCAGCGGGATCCCCACCGCCCATCCGTGCCGCCACTGTAATTTCTTTGATGAGCTTGCTGAAAATCTTACCCCGCTTGGCGTCTGTCGCCCCTTTTTTGTGTTTTATGGAAGACCACTTGCTGTGTCCTGACATATCTTCCTCCTATCCTTTCCGTAAAATTGAAGGCTTTGAAAAACGGTATTTTCAAAAAAATGCCGTGTTATTTTTTTCCGAATCCAATAATATAAATTTCCTTGCTGACCTTTCGGGTGCTTTGGGGTTTAAAAATCTTGTGCCTGTTAAAAACAGCTTTGACCGAATCTGAAAATTCCTTGAAATCTTCTCCCTGAAATATCTTGCAGACAAACGATCCACCGGTTTTCACGGTGGATTGAGCCACGGTGAGTGCCATTTGGCACAGGTTATAAGACCGGGTGCTGTCCACGAATCGGTTGCCGGTGGTGGAAGGGGCCATGTCGCTCATAACCACATCGACGTCTTGACCCAGGGAACTGAAAAACCCATCGTCCATGGAGAGAATGTCGTTGGTAAATATTTTTACATGGGGCGGGACCTGGATCTTAACCGGCACAAGATCGATACCGATCACGTGTCCCGTGTTTCCGGTCAAATCGGCCGCATAAAGCAGCCATGACCCCGGCGCACAGCCCAGGTCCAGAATTTTATTTCCCTTTTTTATGAGACTGTATTTTTTCTGTATCTCCTTTAGTTTATATACAGATCTGGCCGGGAACCGCTCCTTTTTTGCCCGTTGGGAATAGTGATCTTCCCACCGGTTATGTTTTCCTCCAGATCGTTTCATATCAAAACTTGGTGCATGTTCGGTTTTAGTAAAAAGTTAAACGTAAAACGTAAAAAGTCTATAGGTTGTGTAATAGTGCCTCTAACTGTGCTAAATGAAATCGTTTCACTTTTTACAATTTTATTAAATTCGGGTTAGAACAGATTCTCCATGGCTTCCGATACGGTTTTTACGCCGATGAGTTCTATCCCTTTTATTTTCGTCATTCGTTTCAGATTGCTTTGGGGCACAAGGCACCTATTAAACCCCATTTTCTTTGCTTCGGCAACCCTAATTTCAACATGGCCGATGCCTCTGATTTCGCCGGTGAGACCGACTTCACCGAATATGACGGTCCCTATATGGATGGGCCGATCCAAAAAGCTCGAAGCAATGGCAGATACAATCCCCATGTCAACGGCAGGTTCGTCGATTTTGACGCCGCCGGCCACATTGATAAAGATATCGTGTCCCATCAGATGGAGCCCCAGCTTTTTTTCCATCACCGCCACCAGCAACGCCACCCGGTTTTGATCGATGCCCAGGATGGTTCTCCGGGGGTTGCCGAAGCTGGTACTGCTTGCAAGGGCCTGCAGTTCAACGAGAATCGGCCGTGTTCCCTCCATGCTGGCCGTCACCACCGACCCGGGAGCGTTTTCAGGGCGTTCGGACAGAAACACCGCCGAAGGGTTGGCCACCTCATTGAGGCCCGACTCATTCATTTCAAACACGCCGATTTCATTGGTCGACCCGAATCGATTCTTGACCGTCCTCAGAATCCTGAATACGTGGTTCCGGTCCCCTTCAAAATAAAGAACCGTATCCACCATATGTTCCAGAAGCCGGGGTCCGGCAATGGCACCGTCCTTGGTGACATGTCCCACCAGAAATATGGGCGTCCCGGTCTTTTTGGCCATGAGCATCAGCTGCATGGCGGATTCCCGGACCTGGGTAACGCTTCCGGGAGCGGAAGTCAGTTCCGGGCTGTACATGGTCTGGATGGAATCGATCACCATCACGTCCGGCTGCACCGATTCCGCCATCCGGAGGATCGATTCCATGTCGTTTTCCGAGACCACCAACAATTCAGAGGAAACTGCGGACAGCCTTTGGCTGCGCATTCTCATCTGTCGGACCGATTCTTCACCGGAAACATACAATACTTTGCGACCGTTTTCCGCAATGCCGTACAGGGCCTGAAGCATGAGGG
>Ga0210141_1000068_pt1 | contig 11945 bp, 6 predicted proteins | sample China_Galinas_Co_2_FD_184862 | JGI IMG/M metagenome (GOLD analysis project Ga0210141, IMG submission 184862) | Wetland microbial communities from San Francisco Bay, California, USA, that impact long-term carbon sequestration -... | ecosystem: Environmental > Aquatic > Marine > Wetlands ...
GTATCGGTGTAGATCTCATTTTGATGTCGGATACCGCTGAGTTGTTCCGTAGGTCTTTATCTTACACGACATTCTGCGCTGCCCGACCCGGGGCCGGCTCACGGGGTGCCGTGCCGGCCGGCACAGGGCTGGAGTTGATCCATTCCATTTACTTCTCTTGCAAACATTGTCAGACAAATATTGACAGAAAATCTACCAAATCTCCTACCCGATTATCAGACCGGCACCGATACCGGAGCCTCATCCGGCAACATATAGTGTTATCAAACTGCAAACCGAAATGTCTTTTCGGGTAGAAAGGAAAACAAATGGATACCCCGGCACTCAAAAACGAAGCGGGAATCGAAACCCCTTTACTGAAGGAATTCGAAAATCTTGCCAGCAGCCCGAAAGGGCTATCGGCTTCAGAAGCAAAAAAGAGGCTGGAGGAATATGGCGACAATACGATCGTTGAAAAAAAAGTAAATCCACTGGTCGAATTTCTGGGTTACTTCTGGGGCCCGATTCCATGGATGATCGAGGTGGCGGCAGTGCTGTCGGCGATCGTCAGGCACTGGGCGGATTTCATTATCATTCTCGTCCTGCTCGCGTTTAACGGGCTGGTGGGTTTCTGGCAGGAGTATCAGGCCGGCAGCGCGGTTGAGGCACTCAAGAAAAAACTGGCCCTCAAGAGCCGGGCCCTAAGAGACAACCACTGGCAGCAGATCGATGCCAAGGATCTGGTGCCGGGGGACATCATCCGGCTGCGCTTGGGCGACATCATCCCGGCCGACGTGATGCTGTTCGGCGGTGAGTACCTGAGCGTAGACCAGTCCGCCCTTACCGGAGAATCCCTGCCGATCAACAAGACCACCGGCGATTCCGCCTATTCCGGTTCGATCGCCAAGCAGGGTGAAATGCTGGGCCTGGTCACGGCCACCGGCAGCGAAACCTATTTCGGCAAGACCGCCAGACTCGTCGCCAGGGCCAAACCCGTGTCGCATTTCCAGAAGGCCGTGCTGCAAATCGGAGACTACCTGATTTATCTCAGTCTGGGCCTGGTGGTGGCTCTTTTGCTCGTGCAGCTTTTCCGCGGGACCGCCCTGCTCGAGCTGGTCCAGTTCGCTCTGATCTTGACCGTGGCCTCCATCCCGGTCGCCATGCCGGCGGTGCTTTCCGTGACCATGGCGGTGGGGGCACTGGCGCTTTCCAAACTGAAGGCCATCGTCTCCCGTCTGGAATCGATCGAAGAGATGGCCGGAATGGACATTCTGTGCTCCGACAAGACCGGGACACTCACCCAAAACATCCTCACCCTGGGGGAAGCGGTAACCTTTGCGGCTGAAAACTCACAGGATCTGATCTTAGCCGCTGCCCTTGCCTCCAAAGCAGAGGATCAGGATGCCATCGATTTGGCCGTGATTGGCGGTCTCGAGGACCAGAGCGTGCTCAATTCCTACCGGCAGCTTGACTTCCTGCCTTTTGATCCGGTGGGCAAACGCACCGAGGCCACTGTCGAGGCTGCCCGCAACAAGGCCTTCAAAGTCACCAAGGGCGCTCCGCAGGTCATTCTTGAACTTGCTCAGGTCGATGATGACACCCGGGCCAGAGCCGAGCAGGCAATTGGCGATTTTGCCGCCAAGGGCTACCGCACCCTGGGTGTAGCCCGCTGTGACAATGGCGGCCCCTGGCGGCTGCTGGGGATTCTGCCTTTTTATGACCCGCCCCGCGAGGATTCGACCGAGACCGTCAGCCAGGCCCGCACCCATGGAATTGCGGTAAAGATGGTGACGGGCGACAATCTGGCGATTGCCAGTGAAATTGCGGGACAGCTGGGGCTGGGAAAGAACATTTGCGCGGCGGACAAACTGTTCGAAAGCGACAAAGAAGCGAGCCGGCTATCGGCCGATACGGCCGAAAAGGTCGAACAGGCCGACGGCTTCGCCCAGGTTTTCCCCGAGCATAAGTATGGTATTGTCAAGGCACTGCAAACCCGAGGCCATATCGTCGGCATGACCGGCGACGGGGTCAACGATGCGCCGGCCCTGAAACAGGCCGATATGGGTATCGCCGTCAGCGGCGCCACCGACGCCGCCCGTGCGGCCGCATCTCTGGTGCTGACGGCGCCGGGATTGTCCGTGATCATCAATGCCGTTGAAGAAGCGCGCCGGATATTTGAGCGCATGAACAGCTATGCCATTTATCGCATCACCGAGACGATCCGCATCATGGTCTTTGTGGTACTGGCAATGATCGTGTTCAACTTTTATCCCATCACCGCTATCATGATTATCCTGCTGGCCTTTCTCAACGACATCCCCATAATGACGATCGCATACGACAGAACCGGACTTGATCCGGATCCCGTGCACTGGAATATGCATCGGGTCATTGCTGTGGCGACGGTGATGGGTCTGACAGGCGTGGCCGGCAGTTTTTTGATGCTGTATCTGGCGGTTGACTGGTTGAACTTAACCATTGCGCAGGTCCAAACCTATATTTTTCTTAAAATGGCCGTCGCCGGTCACTTGACACTGTTTGTGTCGCGCAGCAAAGGGTTTTTCCTGAAAAAGCCCTATCCGGCACCGGTTATGATCTGGTCGGCCCTGGCCACCAAGCTGGTGGCGACTTTTTTAGCAGCCTACGGCTTCGGCCTGATCGCGCCGATCACCTGGCCCAAGATCGCTCTGGTCTGGGGCTATTCAATCAGCTGGGCCTTTGTCACCGACTGGGCCAAAATTATGGTTTATCGCCACTTCGGCCTGGCAGCCACGCGGCACAAGAACTTTCTCAGGATCGTGAAGCAGTCGCTGCAGCATCACCCAGCCCGCTAGTTCTCGCGCTGATTCAGAGAGGGAACTATTGAATCGAAAGGAGGTTTGCATGTTGAAACGATTGTCAACATCTCATCGGCGCAGCTCTAACCCGTTTCTTGTGATGATAGCGGCGGGTCTGCTGTCCGCTTTTGCATGTGCCTGGATTATTACGGCATGCGACCACGAGACGGCGCCGAGTGCAACAGCCCCCGATCCCAAGAAATCGCCTCAAGTGGAATCGGTCCTTGTGAATCAAAGCCCGCAACGATCAACGGATTTAGGCACTGCCATCGAACAGGTGGCGGATAAGGCGATACCTGCCGTGGTGCACATCGTTGTGAAGGAACAGCAGGAAATGGTCAACCCTTTTTATGCTTATAGAGACAATCCCTTTTTCAGTCGCTTTTTCGGCCTTCCCAAGAATATGCCGAAAAAGCTCAAAAGGGAGTTGATCGGAATCGGCACCGGGCTGATCATTGATGCCGGGGGACATATTCTCAGCAACTATCATGTCGTCGGGGGGGCCGCTAAAATTGAGGTGACCTTGTCGGACGGAACCCGGTATCCTGCCACTGTGGTTGGGGTGGATCCTAAAACGGACCTGGGCGTGATTAAAATCAACGCCGAAAAACCACTGCCTTTCTTAAACTTCGCAAATTCAGACGAGGCCAAGGTCGGCCAGTGGGTGGTGGCCATCGGTCATCCCAGGGGCCTCGACCAGACAGTCACCCAGGGGATTATCAGCGCCAAACATCGAAGCGGAATTACGGACCCGGGCGGCTATCAGGATTTTTTGCAAACCGACGCCGCCATCAATCCGGGCAACAGCGGCGGTCCCCTGCTGACGCTGGATGGTCAGGTCATTGGCATCAACTCCGTGATTGCCTCCCAATCGGGCGGTTTTGAGGGGATCGGATTCGCCATTCCCAGCAATATGGCCGCCCACGTCGCCAAGGCCCTTATCGCCCGCGGCAAAGTCGAACGTGGATGGGTGGGTGCCAGCGCTCAGGACCTCACGGCGGATCTGGCAAAATCTTTCGGTTTAGCGGTTCCAAAGGGCGCTCTGCTGGCAGAGGTAAAAGCAGGTGGACCTGCGGATACGGCAGGGCTTAAAAAAGCCGATATCGTGGTCTCGTATCAAGGCCGGCAGATTGCAGACGCTTCCGCCTTTCGCAATGCCGTGGCCAACACCCCCATTGGTCAACAGGTAAAACTCGGCATTTGGCGAGACGGCAATAAACAGGAGATACGGCTCACAGTGGGTAGCCTGGATGATGCCAGAAAAGCAGTCGCTGCCGAACTGAAGCGTCTTTTAGGTGTCGTGGTGGGGCCGCTGACCGTCAAAGAGGCTGAAGGTTACGGGTTGTCCCTGCCGGAGGGCGCGGCTATTCGATGGGTCGACGCCAATGGGCCGATCGGCAAAGCCGGATTCGAGGTGGGAGATGTTGTTGTTGCTCTAAATGATCATCCTGTGGAGGGAGTGGACAGCTTCAACGAACTGATGGCGGGCATGCCCCATCATCAAAAGGTTGTTCTGTTTGCGATCAGCCATAAAACCGGGCAGTCCGGCTACGCCCAGGTTGAAATACCCTAGCACGGGAGCGGCAACCGCAGCGGTGCGGTTCAAAAAATTTTCAAAGTGTGTAGACATGTCTTCTTGCCGGATCCATCGAGCTGTCATTCTTCAGCGAGAGGTCGAAATGAATGTAAACAAATATCAACGCACGGAAAAAGGTGTTGGCGGAAATTTCGCTTCCCTGCGGGCAGGCAGCGCTGCGGGGAAAATCCTGGCTGTTTTGATGTTGTGCGCCCAGTTGACGGTCTGGACATCATCCGCATCGGCTTCGGATCGGCGGATCCCGCAGGGGGAAACCGCCCTGCGGGCAACCCTGACCAATGGCCTCCGGGTGGTTATCGTTCCCGACAGGCTGGCACCGGTGGCCGCTGTTGTTGTCAATTATGGGGTGGGATCCAATCAAGCCCCGGAGAACTCCCCGGGCCTGGCACACGCCCTTGAGCACATGATGTTTCGAGGCAGTCCGGGCCTGTCCGGGGAGCAGTTGGCCAATGTGGCCGCAACCATCGGGGGCTATTTCAACGCCAATACGCAGCAGACCGCGACCCAATATTTCTTTACCGTACCGGTGCAGGACCTGGGGGTCGTATTGCACATCGAGTCCCTGAGGATGCGCGGCATCCTGGCCGATGAGAAATCATGGCGACAGGAGAGGGGCGCCATCGAACAGGAGGTCGCCCAGGACCTCTCCAACCCGCAGTACCAAGCCTATGCAAAGCTGCAGGCCGCTTTATTTCGAGGCACGCCATACGCTCACACACCCCTGGGCACGCGTTCGTCGTTGGAGCGGACAAGCGCTGCGACGCTCAAAAAGTTTCACGATCTGTGGTATGCGCCCAACAACGCCTTTTTGGTAGTCGTCGGCGATGTTCAGCCGCATGATACCCTCGCCCGGGTCAAAGAGCTGTTTGAAGATATCCCGGCCAGGCAGCTCCCGTCGAAGACCGAAGTTCGGCTGCCTCCCGTAAAACCCGAAACCTTCGATCTTAAAACCGATTTGCCCTACGGCCTGGTCCTGATGGGATTTCGTTTGCCCGGCAGCGACAGCCCGGACTATGCAGCCGTCCAGATACTGGCCGACGTGCTGGACAGCGAACGCGGCAATCTCCATGGTCTGGTCACGGAAGGCATGGCCCTCTCTGCTGGTTTCAGCACCAGCGTTTTCACTCAAACCGCCGGGGGCTATGCTGTGGCCGCTTTTCCCAAGGGAGCGGACGCCGCTACTCTGATCGAGGCGATCCGCGACCGGTTGACTGTCGCCGCGCAAAGCGGGTTTTCGCCGGAGCTTGTGGAGGCGGCCAAGCGTCGAGAAATCACCGCTGCGGGGCTAAGAAAGAATTCCATGCTCGGCTTGGCCATGGCCTGGTCGCAGGCTGTTGCGCTGGAAGGCCGTCGATCACCGCAAGAGGTGCTGGCGGCCATCGGTCGGGTTTCGGCGGACGACGTCCGGGCGGTTGCCCGCAAGTATTTAACCCCCCGGCGCGCCGTTGTGGCCGTGCTCACGCCGCAGGCGTCCGGCGAAGCCGTTTCCGCCGGCGTTATCGGCAAAGGGGAGTCATTCGCGCTGCAGGAAGCCGGGGCTGTCAAAATTCCGCAATGGGCCCAAAATTCCTGGCAGCGGCTTGATATTCCGGCCTCCAACGTGCACCCGACAGTGACCACTTTGCCCAATGGCCTCAAACTCATCGTGCAGCCGGAGAACGTCAGCTCCACGGTAAGCGTATACGGTCACATCCAGAATGATCCCGATATGACGGAACCGGCTGGAAAAGAAGGCGTAAACCGGGCTCTGGAAGCGCTTTTTCCCTACGGCACCACTTCGCTGGATCGGCTTGCCTTTCAAAAAGCCCTTGATGGCATAGGTGCCCTTGAATCGGCCGGTTCCAGTTTTTCCCTCCAGGTGCTCAGCGGCCAATTTGACTCCGGGGTCAGATTGCTGGCCGATAATTTGCTGCACCCGGCTTTGCCTGAAAAGGCCTTCCGGATCGTCCGTCGGCAACTGGCCGTTACGGTCGCCGGCCAGCTGCAGAGTCCCGATTATCTGACCGGTCAAGCTCTGCGGCAAGCGCTCTTTCCGAAGAACGATCCCACGCTGCGCCATGCGACGCGGGAATCGGTCATGGGACTGAGTTTGCCGGACCTGCGCTCCTATCACCGGAAGATTTACCGGCCCGACCTGACGACCATAGTGGTCATTGGTAACGTGACGGTCGAAACCGCCAGGGATGTGGTGTTGAAATATTTCGGAACCTGGGAAGCCCTCGGACCGAAACCCGATGTCTTGCTGCCGGCGGTGCCGGACAATCAAACCGCCATCGTGGCCGTGCCGAACGACACCCGGGTTCAAGACCGCGTTGTTTTGGCTGAAACGCTGAAGTTGAAGCGCTCCGATCCAGACTACTATGCTTTGGAACTGGGAAACCATGTTCTGGGCGGCGGCTTTTATGCCACCCGGCTGTATCGGGACCTGCGTGAAAAGACGGGTTTGGTCTACCATATCGACGCCTCTTTTGTTGTCGATAAAACAAGAGCGCGCTATATTGTGCGTTATGCATGTGACCCTGCCAGCGTGTCGGCGGCCCACGGCATCATTGAGCGAAATCTGCGTCAAATGCAGACCGACCCGGTGTCCCCCGAGGAATTGAAAATGGCCAAAGCCATGGTGCTGCGTGGAATACCGCTGTCCGAGTCGAGCCTGGAAAGTATCGCCCTTGGGCTCATTTCCCGGACAGAACTCGATCTGCCGCTGCATGAGCCATCCCTGGCGGCCGAACGCTATCTGGCTCTTACCGCCGATCAGGTCAGAGCGGCTTTTGCCAATCGACTGCGTCCGCAGGATCTGGTTCGGGTAGCCGAGGGGCCGACGCCCGGCCATTGACCGCGCTGCAAAGGAAAAAAGAAGCGCGGTTCTCCGGGAAGAAGCTCAAGCCTGTAACGGGGATCAGCCGCCAGGAGGCCATGGGGGCGGGGGCCATATCATTTTGCTCCAGCCGATCGAAGGCCGAGCTTTCTGGAGAACCGCAAAAAGGAGATATTCGAAACAGTGCAGGATAAATTCCCCGGCAGGCCTTTAGGCCCCCGGGGAACTTGCCGGATCAATAAGTGGAGCGCACCCGGCCGGTAATCTTATCCACGAACAAATCGTTCACCAGAACATTATCTTTGGTTCGCAAGTCGGCCTCAAAAGCCGGGCCTATGTCTTTTATCTCACCCAGCTTCAACTTTGAACTATGTGTGGCGCTTAAATAATCTTCCAGAATCCTCTCGGCATCCTGTCTGTCCAAATAGTTTTGATTCTGAAGGTAATTCGGCTCACTTTCAAAGCCCCTGCCGAGCATGCACGGGCCCGTGCCGTAATCGCGAGAGCCGTGGTAGGGGGTCATCATCCCGGGCCCCATATTATAGCCGTTATGGCCCTCACCGCCAATAATACCGCTATCCATCGCCCGGGCAGCCATTGGACTGCTTGTCAACAGCAGGGCCAGGCCGAAGACGATACCGTAAAAAATTAGATTTTTCATTATTTGCCTCCTTGTCGTGAACATCGGGTGTTATGAAAATTCCCTTTCAACTGATATATTCTAAGGCAGCCAACCCCGGGCCGGTATCGGTTCTGTGCTGATTTTTCTGTAAGACCGTCAGGCTTTGCGATGTCCGGTTTTGTCCTACACCGAAATGCCGATCGGCACCGAGGGAGCGGAACGACGGAGGGGGTATTATTGTGCAGAAATCTGATTCGATTTCAAACGCGGTTGCGGATCAGGCTCTTCAGTTGCGCGATAATCTCCAGGCCGGACTCCAGGGGGAAACCATCCTCGCCCGGCTCCTTGAGCATTGTGACGCCGTCAACACACCCGTTGGCGAACAGGTAGTCGGCAATCTCTCTCGGGTCGAAAAGAGCGAACAGGTCCTGCTTGATGAGGTAACCCAGCATCGCCACGACCCCATAGACCCCCCAGTTGGAAACAGTGGAGATGACCAGTTCATCGCAGGTGGTTTCGGACGGAATAATCTGCATGCCGTCCATGGCATGGCGCAGATTGCCCATGCCGATTTCGTTGCCGCCGTCTCCAAAGGCGATGGTGGGGCAGTCACATTCATGGAAGAACAGATCGAATTTGGCGGTCTTGTCGGTGATGTCGCCGCCGTGCATATTGTAATAGCGGCCGTCGGCGGTGCGCCCGGCACGCTCGATGGACATCACCAGCGAGGGGTTGAGCTCCGCCACGATCCGGCCGACAATTTTGCGACTCGCCTCCCAGCTGTCTATGGGCAATGGGTAGGTTAAAAATGACCGCGCCAGCACATCCGCTATCGGCGGGGCGCACACGACAATGGGCTGGTGCCCCAGGTGCAGCAGGACCCGGTACATGGCGATAGCACCGATGGGGCCGTCGCTTTCGAACGAATCGGAAACCGGGAACCCGGTCCCCATCAGCACCACCCCCTTATGCGCCAGAAGCAGTTCGGCTGCGCGCTGGCAGTATCCCCCCGTCAGGCTGTTGCGCAGTCGGTCCATCCCGCGGGTGCCGTGCTGCAGGATAATGCTCTCAATTTGCTCGGAAAGTGTTTTCATGAAGTCGCCTCGCGGACCATAGCACGGGGGGTGTCAAAAATACAAGCAGGCCCGTGGGTCCGGGTGACGAAAAATTGACAGATGTCTTTACTTCTATTTGTCTATCTAAATACATAAAAATGATTTAACTTACTGAAAACATATCATATATAGTATTTATCGAATTCTGGCACAAATATTGAATATTAACTGCGTCAACCACAAACCTGACTTCTCGGATGAACGTGCATCTTCGCTGTCGGGCACTCACCAACATCGGCATGAGGTTGCACCGCGGGTGAACAACGGCATCAGGGGAAGCGGTAAGGTAAGACAGAGTCCTTTATGGCTCTGTCTTTCTTTTTGGGGCATCGTTGAAAAGCGGCCTCTGCCAGGACGGTCTGCTCTTCGCCGACAGTTGCTTCTTGGCTGCGCTGCGGTCAGTCTGGCGCCACCGCCCCCCCGGGGAGGACGGTTTCAGTATCTTGACTAAACCCATTTTAGCAACTGCACCATTTGCTTTCCGGCTATGATGCGCCCGGGTCCGAGGCAGATCGCCAGAAATCGATTTTCCGCCACCAGCCGGCGGATTTCAGTGGTGAGAACCCGCAGGCGGTCATAGGTTGGCAGGTCAAGCTGTCGCTGGCGCTGCCTCTGAGGGATGTCGTGTTGCGGGGGGACCGGAAGATCTTGGCCGGGCTTATGATCACGGCAGTCCGATAGATGACCGTTGCGAATACTCACCAATCGGTGCGGCCGGTCTTTTTCGGGGGTTTCCCACACCAGATTCGATTCGCTGAAAATACAGAACCAGCGCGCCCGGCGCAGCATGTGAGCGCTGTGGCAGATGATGTTTTCGATGGCCCGCTGCACGGATTCAGGGGTCCAAGCGCGATCTTTCGCATCAGCGGCAGATTGTTCATGCGGTTGATCATCAGTTGGCGTATCGTCCTGGTGCTCGGCGGCTGTCAGCCTGTTCTGCCACAATCTGGCCCCTATGGCGGCAATGGCCCGCAACGGCGATTTGCCGACGAGCGAGTCGGCATGCGCCTTGTAAAAAAGATCAAGGCCTGCGCAGGTGCATTCCGGCGGCGGCTGGCGGGCCTGCGGCAGGTTTAAAACGTCCAGGCCGATCTCGGCGGCAGTCCGGTCAGGCTTGCACCACCAGCGCGCGAGCGCCAGCAAAGAATCGACATCGCGAGTTGACGGAAACGGTCCGGCCCAGCGGCCGTCAGCCAAGCTGGCTGTCGCGCAGCTCAAATCGTGAGCACAGTAGAGTAACTGCCGTTCGGCATTCTTCAGGGCGACGTTGTAGGGCGGTTGGAGCTCTTTGATCTGATCGCATTCCAGGACAGCCGCTTCGAGAGCGGTGGCGGTGGTGGTCACATCCAGCCTGCGCGCCTGGGAAAGCATCTCGAGGGTGTGCTCGGGATGGCGGGCTTTGGGCCGGAAATAGCCGTTGACGCGTTTCTTTAAAGATTTGGCTTTACCCACATAGAGCAGGTCGCCGTTGCCGCGCCGCATGCGATAGATGCCCGGCTGGTCCGGCAGATCCTGCCGGACCACCGGGTTCAAAGGGTAGCTTCTGGCGGCCCGCTGGGGCGGCGCGGTGCTCTCGAGCCAAGCGCGCAAAGCCTCCCAGCTTTCGACTGAATGGTTGTCCCGCAATTCACGGACCAGGTGACGCCAAATGACTGCGGTCGCCTGGACATGCACGCTGCAGCGGCGTTGGCTGCCGACGGCGTGCCCAAAGTAACCGGCAACGGCCCGCAGCCCCTTGCGCGGTAACCCCGGCAAGATCCGCCGGGCAATCTCATGGGTGCAGACCACCTGAAGAGGAAATGGCCGATCAGGGGCGAAACGGGCATAGATATTTCTGAGAAATGGAATTTCAAAGCGGGCGAAATGAATTACGGCTGGACATACATTCTGATCGGCTTCTGCGGCCACAGCGCGGACGCTGACATCCAGACGCTGCCAGACTGGCTCCGGCAGCAGGGCGGTCTTCAGTTTTTCGGCCTCGATTCCGGTCACGCGTGTAACGGCGGCCGGTATCGCAGCCCCTTCAGGGGGGCGCACCAGGTAGCTGTCCACCGCTTCCGGGAACGGGCTTTCGATTGAACCCGCCGCGGCTGCCGCCCAGCCGATTTCCAGCAAACTGCCCCTGGGGGGCGACGCGCCGGTTGCCTGGCAGTCCAGAAAGAGTACTTTTAGATTATCGAGACGGGGCTCCATGACAGGTAATTATGGACATAAATATAAATAGTTACTATGGTATATTCAGTTTTTGGCCGGGCCGATGGACCCGGCCGTAAAGCGCGATGACGATTGTAGCAGTTAACCGCGGATAAGTGAACCATGAAGCAGGCGATCCACAGCGGTCTAAAAAATATTCGGGCGCAAATTGCGCCTTTGACCGAGGGACTCGATCTCGATATGGTCGAGGAAGTGCGTGCGCTGACCCATGCCATCGACACCAAACTGCTCACCCGCTTCTCACCAGATTTTCCGCTGGTCGCCGCCATCTGCGGTGGGGGGTCCTCCGGCAAATCCACCCTTTTCAATTCACTGCTCAAGACCCGTGTGGCCCCCAGCGGTGGCAAGGCCGGGTTGAATCGTCGGGTGCTTTTTTCGATTCCAGGCAAGGGGAGCCTCCGCGAAGATGTGATCCGTCATCTGGCCCGGGCTTTTGCCGCAGACCCCCTGCCCCTGGGGCACCAATCGGATTTGCTGGAGCCCGGTGCGCCGCTCTATATTGAAGATCACAGCAGTGGATCCCGCCCGGTGCTGATGGATACACCCGACTTCGACACCGGCTCCGGCGGTCGCTACACCAACCGCGAAATGGCCCAGAGCGCCCTGGAAGCCGCCGACATTATCATCTACATCTTTACCAATTCCAACTACAACAACCGCGATAACACCGATTTTATCGCCCGGGTGTTGACCGGCATTGGAAGGCGGCATTGTTTCCTGGTGTATCGGGTCTATCCCAGTTTTACCGCCCGGGAGGTCGAGG
>Ga0210141_1000069_pt1 | contig 11915 bp, 9 predicted proteins | sample China_Galinas_Co_2_FD_184862 | JGI IMG/M metagenome (GOLD analysis project Ga0210141, IMG submission 184862) | Wetland microbial communities from San Francisco Bay, California, USA, that impact long-term carbon sequestration -... | ecosystem: Environmental > Aquatic > Marine > Wetlands ...
CTTCCGAATTCTTCAGGAAACCCTGACCAACATCATCCGCCATGCCCAGGCAAGCGAAGTGGAGGTGCGCTTGGAGTCCCGCCATGGCGACTTGATCCTGCAAATCCAAGACAACGGCCGCGGTATCACCGCCGCTGAAATCGATCATCCCAAATCCTTCGGTTTGCTCGGCATCCGCGAACGGCTTTATCCCTGGAACGGCCGCGTTTCTTTTGAGGGTCGGCCCGGCCAAGGAACCCGCGTGACAGTAAGGCTTCCCATGCCCCCGAAAGGAGCACTATCATGATCAAGGTCATTATCGCTGACGACCACCCCATCGTGCGGGCCGGACTCAAACAAATTATCATGGAGGATCCCGCTATAACCGTGACGGACGAAGCGTCCAACGGCGCGGAACTGCTGAACTATGTGCGGGGTCAGGCTTACGATGTCGTTCTGCTGGATCTGACCATGCCGGGGATGGATGGATTGGATGTGCTCAAACAATTGAAAATCGAAAAACCCCATCTGCCGGTGATCATTCTGACCATTCACCCGGAGGCCCAATATGCCCTGCGAATATTGAAGGCCGGCGCATCCGGCTATCTCACCAAAGAGAGCGCCGCCGAAGAACTGATCAAGGCCATCCGCAAAGTGCACCGCAGCGGCAAATACATCAGTCCTTCCCTGGCGGAAAAAATTGCGTTCGCTTTGGATGAAGATACCACGAAGTTGCCCCATGAAGCCTTGTCCGACCGGGAATATCAGGTTCTGTGCCTGATCGGACAAGGCCGGACCGTATCCCAGATTGCCGACGACCTGGCCTTAAGCGTCAAGACCGTCAGCACCTACCGCACACGCATATTGGAAAAGATGCACTTGGAAAACAATGCCGAACTGATCCACTACGCCGTCCAGAGCGGCCTAGTGGATTGACGCCACGCCGTCCCCAGCCCATCGTCCATCCCTGATAGCCCCTAAAGACAGCATGGTTCGGTGCTCCTTCCGTTAAGGACGTTGTTTCCGGACGGCCATCCGACAACGTCGGACAAACACCGACACCATCTCCCGCTGCATTCCTACACGAAGATCAGACCAATTCCGATTTTCTCACCCATCCGCACGCCTTACTATGGAGCATCGAAGAAAAGGAGCGGGACCATGAAGCAGGTACTCATTGTCGATGATTCAAAACCCATCCGCGAACGGCTTGTTGCTTTGCTGGCCGAATCCGCTCAAATCCAGGTTGTCGGCCAGGCCGACAATGGCCGGGAGGCATGGGCGGCGGTGCGGTATCTGAAACCCGATACTGTCATTCTCGATATTCGGATGCCCGGCAGCAGCGGTGTCACGCTGCTCAAACAAATCAAAGCCCGCTATCCGGAGACGACGGTCATCATGCTGACCAACTTCGATGACGCCCAATATCGCCGCCAGTGCCGGTTGTTGGGGGCCGATCGCTTCCTGAACAAAACTTTGGAATTCGAAAAGATCGTCGAAACCATCACGGGCAACCCGGCGGATCGAACCACCGATCGCCATATGCCTCGATGAAAGGAGCCATCATGGAAACATTCGAAAACATACTGGTCGTCAGCCGTTCCACCCAGCACTGCATCCGGGTCCTGCGCAAGGGGATCTCCCTGGCCCGCAAATATGGAGCGAACTTGCATATCCTGCATATCATTCATGACCCGTTCAGTATCAATGGATGGAATCTTCCGATCCCCTCCCTTGACGAGGAGTATAAGAAGATGGCCGCCAAAGCCCGCCAAGAGATCGATCGCATGGTGCGAGCCGAGCAAGCCGAAGGGCTCGTCATTGCCGAGTGGGTCAAGGACGGCAATCCGGTGAATGCCATTCAGAACGTCGTTGAAAGCCAGAACGTGGACTTGATCCTGATGTTGGCCCACGAGGAAGGGCGTCTGGAGCACTTCCTGTTCGGCAAGACCAATGACGCCATCATCCGCCAGCTGCCGACAACCCTGATGCTGGTCAAATAAGGAGAACCACCATGGTCGGATTGCCGCACCGCATACAAACCGGATCGAATAGGCAGGCATTCACCTGCACGGAGCATTCCGGGGATACGGATACCCTCATCATCAATGAGGTGCAGTTGATCCTGGCGGAGAAACGTACTTCCCTGGCAGCCATGCGCACCGGCATTGCCGTATTTGCCCTGCCGCTCTCCGTGCTGGGTCTGCTGATCGCCACCTCGCGGTACTACGATGTGCTCCATGTGCTGCCGCTGATCATTCCAATGGGTATCATGCTCCTGGCGCTGATCGCCCTGGGCAGCTATCTGATCATCAGGACCTTGCGGAACATTCACCGCTACGATCGATTGATTCAGCAATTGAAAGCTTGCCACAGCAAACTCTCTGAATTTCTCGATTAAGAGCGTGCCTGAATCAACCGGCCGTTGCCGGCTTGTATGGCATGGCACCCCAGAAAAGGAAGCTGATAATGGAAAACAAACAGATTTCAACCCAAACCGCTGAACAAACTCAGACCTCCGAGTTGATGCACCTGTTAAAGGCCACACCGCAGGGTCTCTCGAATGAAGAGGCCGAACGGCGCCTGGCCCAGTTCGGCGTCAATGAAATCACGGAAAAGACCACCAGCCCGATCGTCAAATTTCTGGGCTATCTTTGGGGGCCGATCCCATGGATGATCGAGGCCGCGGCGATTCTCTCCCTTGTCGTCCACCATTGGGTCGACCTGGGCATCATTGTCACCCTGCTGCTGTTCAATGCCGGAGTGGGGTTCTGGCAGGAATATCAGGCCGGCAATGCCGTGGCCGCCCTTAAGAAGAAACTGGCCCTGAGAAGCCGGGTGCTGCGCCAGGGATCCTGGCAGCTGCTGAATGCCCGCGAGCTTGTTCCCGGCGATATTATCCGCCTGCGGGCCGGAGATATTATTCCGGCCGATGCCAAACTTATCGACGGTGATTATTTAAGCGTGGACCAGTCGGCCCTTACCGGCGAATCCTTGCCCGCCGGCAAGGAGAAGGACGATGTGGTCTACTCGGGTTCCATTGCCAAACAGGGGGAGATGATCGCCCTGGTTACCACCACCGGCGCCCATACCTATTTCGGACGCACCGCCAGGCTGGTGGCCGGGGCCGGCAAAGCGTCCCACTTTCAAAAAGCCGTTCTGCAGATCGGCGACTACCTCATCTATCTCAGTCTCGGGCTGGTGGTGGTACTCGTGCTGGTTCAATTATTTCGCGGGGCTTCCTTTACGGAATTGCTCCAGTTTGCCCTGATCCTTACCGTGGCCTCGATCCCGGTGGCCATGCCCGCCGTGCTATCGGTGACCATGGCCGTGGGCGCCGTAGCCCTGTCCAAAATGAAGGCGATTGTCTCCCGTCTGGAATCTGTTGAGGAGATGGCAGGAATGGATATTCTCTGTTCGGATAAAACCGGCACCCTCACTCAGAACAAGCTGACCCTTGGAAAGCCGCAACGCTTTGAAGCCGTCGACGCCCAGGAGCTGATCCTGACCGCCGCCCTGGCATCCAAGTCTGAAAACAACGACAGCATCGATCTGGCCGTGATTGACGGGCTCGATGATCCGCAAATACTGGGTCAATATGAGTCGCTGGCGTTTGTTCCCTTCGATCCGGTGGGCAAGCGCACGGAAGCGACGGTCCGGGACAACCACGGCCACACGTTCAAGGTGACCAAAGGAGCCCCCCAGGTGGTCATGGAACTGGCCGGGCTCGATCGGGACAATCGCACCAAAGCCGAACAGATCGTCGACGAATTGGCCGCCACCGGGCAGCGCACGCTGGGTGTGGCCCGCACCCGCGAAGATGGCTCCTGGCAATATATGGGGATCCTGCCGCTGTTCGATCCGCCGCGCGAGGATTCAGCCGAAACCATCGCCCAGGCTCAGACGCACGGCATCCAGGTCAAAATGGTGACCGGCGACAACCTGGCGATTGCCAGAGAAATTGCCGGCAAGCTCGGTTTGGGCAAAAATATCCGGAACGCCGACCAACTGTTGGGTGAAGGGCAGTCTTCAGACGGCGACGATCTGGCCGCCCGTACCGAGGCGGCCGACGGCTTCGCCCAGGTATTTCCCGAACACAAGTTCAGAATCGTCAAGGCGCTCCAGGAAAAGGGCCATATTGTCGGCATGACCGGGGATGGTGTTAACGATGCGCCGGCCTTGAAACAGGCCGATATGGGCATCGCCGTCAGTGGTGCCACCGATGCCGCCCGGGCGGCCGCCGACCTGGTGCTCACAGCGCCGGGCCTGTCGGTGTTGGTGAAGGCCGTGGAGGAAGCACGCCGGATATTCGAACGCATGAACAGCTATGCCGTCTACCGCATCACGGAAACCATTCGCATCATGATCTTCGTCGTCCTGGCGATGATCGTCTTCAATTTCTACCCGATCACGGCCATCATGATCATCCTGCTGGCTTTTCTCAACGATGTGCCCATCATGACCATCGCCTACGACCACACCGGACTGGAACCCGGTCCGGTGCGCTGGAACATGCACCGCATCGTTGCCGTCTCGTCGATCATGGGCCTCACCGGTGTGGCCGGCAGTTTTCTGATGCTTTATATCGCCCTTGACTTGCTGCATCTGAGCATTCCCCAAGTCCAGACCTACATCTTTCTGAAGATGGCCGTTTCGGGGCACCTGACCCTCTTCGTGGCCCGCAGCAAAGGGTTCTTCCTGAAAAAACCCTATCCGGCACCGGTAATGATCTGGTCGGCCCTGGCCACCAAGGTGATCGGCACCCTCCTGGCGGCTTACGGATTCGGTCTGATTACGCCCATCCGCTGGAGCGAAATCACCCTGATCTGGGGCTATTCGATCGTCTGGGCTTTTTTGACCGATTGGACCAAAACTCTGGTTTACCGGCACTTCAATCCACGCAGCCGGCGTCATATTCAGTTCCCGGAAACGGTTCACCGCCACCTGGCACCGCATTCGACGCATGGTGGGGTTCATCCTTAGACAACACATTTTCCCAACAGGCGACGTTGACCGGTACCCCGCGCCCCGCAACGAAGCTTCGCGTCAACCATGGAACAGGGAGGCCGCATCATGGAAACCATCTGGAAACGCCAATACATTATTGGATTATATTTCTCGATCTTATTGGTTCTTCTGTTGTGCGTGAGTTCGACTCCGTTGTTGATCCGGAATGGGATTTCAATCTCCGACCATTTTATAATCGAAGAAGAAGTGCTCGAAACCGCCCTGATCCTTGTCCTTTTCGGGATTTCCTTCATGGTTCTTGTCAGTTTCGCGAATCACCTCAAGACCTACCAGCAGACAGCAAAACGGGCTGTTCAAGATAAATCCAAATTAGTCTCGCGACTGACAGAGGCGTTCCGGTATATCGGCAGGCTCAATGTGGAGATCCAGGAGATTGAGTCGGCGCTTTGCGGGGTGGCCTTCTACCCGCAAAACAAGAAAGAATTCAGACGGCTCGTCAATGAACTGGCCTCGAGGGCCATGACCATTGCCGCCGTTCCCTGGCTGGTTGTTCGCATGATCGAGCGCCATAGCGGCCATACCATCAGCGAACATGCCGTCCGGCGGCCCCAGAGTAGCCTTCCATCGATCACCATGGGTAACCGGGCGATCATCGATGGTCGCCGGGTCGAAGGATTGCAGACGATCGGTCCACGGCAGCACAATCTTGACCTGTTGACGGTTTTCGTCCTTCCGGCATCCGCTATTTCAAAAGAGGAAACAGTCCTTCTCACCGCCATCCTCAACCAGATCGAAATGCTCTTCATCCTGCATCGCGCGGGCTGCATCAAACCGCTGCATGTCGGTAACAAGGCCGCAAAGGAGATTGACCTTGGTACCGCCCCTGTGTTGACCGGCAAGCCCTGATGACCAACGATTTACGACACCGCTCTTAATGGGAGTCTAAAACATTATGCATACCCACGAACCAACCGGGCAGTCCATCCATGACAGCTTCGGCCCCAAGATTGGCGTGAAAAAACGCGGCAGCCTGCGCCGGTTGATCGCCTTCGTAGGGCCGGCCTACCTCGTCAGCGTGGGCTATATGGATCCGGGCAACTGGGCCACGGATATCGAGGGCGGCGCACGCTTCGGTTATATGCTCATCTGGGTTTTGCTGATGTCCAATATCATGGCCTTGGTCTTGCAGACCCTGTGCGCCCGGCTGGGCATCGCCACCGGATTGGACCTGGCCCAGGGCTGCCGCCGGGAATATCCGCGGCCACTCAATTTTTTTCTCTGGATACTCGCGGAGGTGGCCATCGCCGCCACGGATCTCGCCGAAGTGCTCGGAACCATCGTCGGCCTGAATTTGCTTTTCGGCCTGCCCCTGCTCTGGGGCTGTGCGGTGACGGCCCTGGATACCTTTCTGCTTTTGGCTCTCCAGCGCCTGGGCATGCGCAAGATGGAAGCCTTCATCGTCATGCTGGTGGCTACCATCGGCAGCTGTTTCCTGATCGAAATCTATCTGGCCAGACCCGACTGGGGCGGCATTGCCGCGGGATTCGTACCCCACCTGGACCCTTCGGCGCTCTATGTCGCCATCGGCATGATCGGCGCCACGGTCATGCCGCACAATCTCTACCTGCACTCTTCCCTGGTGCAGTCCCGGGCCGTTTCCAACACGGTCACCGGCAAGAAGGAAGCCTGCAAGTACAACCTGATCGATTCAACGGTGGCCCTCAATGCGGCCTTTCTGGTGAACGCCGCCATTCTCATCATGGCAGCGGCGGACTTTCACAGCCGGGGGATTCTGGTCACGGAGATCCAGCAGGCGCACAGCCTGCTGGACGGCGTTCTGGGTAGCCGGCTGGCCCCCATCGCCTTTGCCGTGGCCCTGCTGGCGGCCGGCCAGAGTTCCACCATCACCGGTACCCTTTCCGGACAGATCGTCATGGAGGGTTTTCTCAACCTGCGCATGCGTCCCTGGCTGAGGCGCATCGTAACCCGCGGCATCGCTCTCATTCCGGCCGTCATCGTCCTGGCCGCGTCTGGAGACAGTGGTCTGTACCGTCTTCTGATCTTGTCACAGGTGGTCCTGAGCCTGCAGTTGCCTTTTGCCACCATTCCCCTGATCCATTTTACTTCCGATCCCAAAAAGATGGGCGTTTTTGCCAACCGGACCTGGGTTAAAATCGTGGCCTGGGCCATCGCGGCCATCATCGTGGTGCTCAACCTCAAGCTGGTTTTCGACGAACTTTCCGGGTGGCTGGGCAGCAGCCCGGCCTGGATCTGGGTGCTGGTGATGATTCCGGTCACCCTGGTGCTGGCGGTGCTGGCTTATATCACCTTCGGACCCTTCTTGCATCCCGGGCGCCAATGGGAAGAAACCATCACCACCGATGCCCACCGAGTCGCCGACGCCATCGAACCGGTGCGCGTCCGACACATCGGCGTCGCCCTGCAGCATGCCCCCGGCGACGGGGTGATCATTTCCACGGCCGTAGCGGAGGCCAAGGTCCACCATGCACGCATCACACTGCTGCATGTCATGGACGCCCCCGGCACGCTCATGATGGGCCGCGAGAGCTGGAGCCTGCACGGCGCCGAAGACCAGGCCTATCTGGAGCATTTGACGCGCGAAATCGAAGAACGAGACCTGCCCGTGGAATTTCTGCTGCTGCATGGGCATCCGGCCGAAGCTATCGTCACGGCTGTGGCGGAAATCGGCCTCGATATGCTGGTCATGGGCTCCCACGGACACCGCGGCTTGGACGACCTGGTCTTTGGACAGACGGTGTCCGCAGTACGCCATGCCATTGCTATCCCGGTGCTGGTGGTCCGCAGTCACGGGCGGGAGCGCGCCCAGCGCAGCGGCCTCCGCGGTGTCGCGGAATAAGAAGATAACGTGTTAAACGGAGAGATGACCCTTTCGCCAGAGACGATAGGCGCCCTCGATAACGAAAGCCAACACCAGCATGGCCGCCAGCACCCAGATGTGGGCGGGGTCGTTTTGGAAGGCATAGCGGATCAGGCTGGCCAAGGCCCCCAGGCAGAGCACGGCACCCAGCACGGAAATCCAGCGCCGACTGCCGGTTTGTCGGGCCAGCGCGGCATTGGCCGCGTTCACGGCAGCGAAAATCACCAGGAAACCGGCGCTGCCCATGGTTGAAATACTCGACAAATCAAACAGGTTGGCGACCAACAGAGTAGCCCCGCTGGTGATCAGAAGGCCTTCCACGGGTCGATTCCAGAGCTTTCGTTCCAGAATCTCGGGCAGTTCCCCATCCTTGGCGATCGTGTAACTCAAGCGCGCGGCCCCATAGAGGGTCGCATTGATGGCCGAGAGGGTGGAGAGCAGGGCCGCCACGGTGATCAGCAGATAGCCGAACGATCCCAGAAAAGGCCGTGCCGCTTCGGCCAGGGCGTAGTCCTTGGCATCCACGATCTGTTGCACCGGCAGATTGCCCACCGTCACGATGGCCACCAGGATGTAGAGCAGAATGACGAACCCGACGGCCGAGAAGTAGGCCCGTGGAAGGTTGGTTTGCGGCCGGCGCACATCGCCGGCGGTATTGGCGATCAGTTCGAACCCCTCGTAGGCCAGGAAGATAATCATGGCTCCGGCGAGGATCGGAGAGGCGTCCGGCCAGCTGCCCACGGTCAGCCGGGCGGCGTCGATGGTCCAGGCCCCCACGGCTACAAAAAAGAGCAGGATGGCGATCTTGATCCCCACGATCCATTGCTCGGCTGCGCCGATCAGTTCGACACTCAGAAAATTGAGACCGGTGACCCCAATGACGGCCCCACTGATAAACACATGCTTCCAAATCAGGCGGGAGCCCTCGGGAAACATGGCGGCGGCGTAGCTGCCGAAAGCGAAGGCATAGAGGGAGAGCATTACGATGTAGCTGATCCAGAGCAGAATGTTGGCCGCGCCGGTGAGCAGCCCCGATCCGAAAGCCTTGTCCAGAAACGTGACCGTGCCGCCCTGGCTGGGAAAGGTCACCGACAGGCGGGTGTAGGCATAGGCGGTCACCAGCGCCACCAGACCGGCGATCATGAACGCCACTGGCGCCGCTCCGCGGGTCATCTCCACCGATAACCCCAGCACGGCAAAAATACCGCCGCCCACCATTCCGCCAATGCCGATGGAAACCACCGACCAGTATCCGATTTTTTTCGAGGACATGTTGTACTCCATCTATTAAAATCAATAAGCGCCGCCCGTTCCAGGCGCTGTGACCGCCCGGAACAGATATCGATCTTCCCACAGGGCCACGGAACGGTCGCAGGGCATATGTTCAGGCCACATTGCGGCTGGTTGACGCGTTTTCGGTCCCTTTCACGGAGGAAGCAACAGGCCCCAGGACGCTTCGGATGTCTTGCGCATCGATCTTCTCCTTTTCCAGCAGCAGGCGGGCCATGGCCTCCAGCTCCGTGCGGTGATCGGCCAGCAGCTGGCGGGCCGACTGATAGGCGGCATCGATGATATCCTGGGTTTCGCGGTCGATCAAGGCTTCCAGTTTCTCGGAGCGGCGCTGGGCGACTGGCCCCTGGTCCAGAAAAGGATTGCGCCCCTTTTCTACGAGCGACCGGTTGGGTATTTGGGTGCTCATCCCGTATACGGTCAGCATGTTGCGGACAATGTCGGCCACTTTTTCCAGATCGTTGGCGGCACCGGTGGAGACTTCGCCGAAAACCAGCTCTTCGGCGGCCCGCCCGCCCAGCAGCCCCTTGATCTTACCCATCAGCTCACTGCGCGACATGAGAAAACGGTCTTCAAGGGGCGTTTGCAGCGTATATCCCAGGGCACCGATGCCCCGGGGAATGATGGACACCTTCTGGACCGGATCGGCTCCCGGTGTCAGGTGTCCCACAATAGCATGGCCGGATTCATGGTAGGCCACCACCTTGCGCTCGTGGGAATTGATCAGCTTGTTTTTCTTTTCCAGGCCGGCCACGACACGCTCGATGGCATCCTGGAAATCGGCCTGGCAGACGGCGGCCCCCTCTTTGCGCGATGCCAGGAGCGCCGCCTCGTTGCATACATTGGCGATCTCAGCCCCCGCAAAACCGGGCGTCTCGGCCGCCAGGTTGTGGAAATCCACATGGTCGTCGAGAATGAGATCCCGGGTGTGGACAGCAAAGATGTCCATGCGCCCCTTGAGATCCGGGCGATCCACTAAAATCTGGCGATCGAAGCGGCCGGGACGCAGCAGGGCCGGATCGAGCACTTCGGGCCGGTTGGTGGCCCCCATGATGATGATGCCGGCCTGAGGATCGAAGCCGTCCATTTCCGAGAGCAACTGATTGAGCGTGTTTTCACGCTCGTCATTGCCGCCTAAGGCGACCCCCTGAGAGCGGTTCTTGCCCACCCCATCCAGCTCATCGATGAAGATGATGCACGGCGCCTTGTCCTTGGCGTCTTTGAAAAGATCCCGCACCCGGGCCGCTCCGACCCCCACAAACATCTCCACGAAATCGGAGCCGCTGAGGTTGAAGAAGGGAACGTCAGCCTCGCCGGCCACCGCCCGGGCTAGCAGCGTCTTGCCGGTTCCGGGAGGTCCTACCAGCAGGATGCCTTTTGGCAGTTTGGCCCCCAGCCGGGTGTAGCGGTCGGGCTCCTTCAGAAAGGAGACCACTTCTTTGACTTCCTCGACCGCTTCCTCCACACCGGCCACGTCTTCAAAAGTGACCTTCTGGGAGTCATCCACAGCGTAAATGCGGGCTTTGTTTTTTCCCACATCCAGAAAGCCGGCGCCTTTGCCCACGCGACGGAGAAAAAACCGCCACAGGAGAACAAAAAACACCATCGGCAGTATCCAATTGGACAGGAAGTGGGCAAGCCAATGGGATTCGATCTTGCCGCGATAGTCGACACCATGGGCTTGCAAATCGGCAATGAGGCTGGGATCGCTCAGGCGAATGACGACGAACTGCTGTTCGGCCGGCTGCTTCTTGCTACCGCTGAACAGGTTGAAGTTCAGATACCAGGGGGCCTTTTTGCGGGCGGGCTGGAATTCTGAAGAGGGTTTGACGGCGCCCTTTTCCGTTGCGCCGGTGCCGGACGTTTTTGTCGTCTTTTCAAGACCAAAGATGCGGTCCGACTCCAAAATAACGCTTTGAATCCGGTCGGCCGCGAGCATGTTGCGGAAATGGTTGTAGGAAATCTCCTTGACGGCCGTCCCGCTGAAAAAGATCGACTCCAGCATGAGGATCGTAAAAAAAACAAACAGATAGTAGTTGAGCGAGAATTTTTGTTGTGGCTTCATACCGACCTCCGTCGGGACAACCGATATGCAATCGAAAGCGTCGCTGCGGCAGACGGTTGCCGATCCTGCCGCAGATGACGTCTTTGGCGATGTCCATCCCGCCAGTAGAAGGCCCCGATCAGGGCCGCGGCGTTTCGAAAACGCTCAGCTCAGCCATGGGCTGGGTCGAGCTTTTGGCAGCGCGCGGCCGAAGATCCACGCGGCGGAATGCCACCTGAACAACCACCGCATTACCCAATCGTCACCTGAACAAATCCGCTTTGGCCGGTACGGTGGTCCACGGCTTTCAGCAGCGCCTGCTGATGGGGCGGCAGGGCCTTGACGAGCGCCACGAACCCCTCGACCCCTTCTACGGGCACGTTGTTGACATCCAGAATGACATCGTCCTTTTCAAATCCGACCTTGGCCAGCACACTCCCCGCGTCCAGCGCTCCAAGGGCGACCCCTTGGCCGGGTTCCAGACCGAATTGCTGGGCCTCCTCGGCCGTCAGGGGACGCACCACCGCCCCCAGGCGATCCTTCAGGGAGGCGGCGATTTTACGGACGGCGTCTTCCAGATTGCCGATCTTGACCGTCAGATCGACCTGTTTGCCGTCCCGCAGCACGGTCAAGCGGGCTTCCTCACCGATAGGCGTGTTGCCCACGCGGCCCTGCAGCGCAGCAGCATCCTCGATCTGCTGCCCCTGATACTGGACAACCAGATCATCTTTTTGC
>Ga0210141_1000070_pt1 | contig 11900 bp, 9 predicted proteins | sample China_Galinas_Co_2_FD_184862 | JGI IMG/M metagenome (GOLD analysis project Ga0210141, IMG submission 184862) | Wetland microbial communities from San Francisco Bay, California, USA, that impact long-term carbon sequestration -... | ecosystem: Environmental > Aquatic > Marine > Wetlands ...
TACCCCAAGTTAAAGAAATATCCACATTTCTACGGCCAATTCGGTACGGCCTGGCAAAAGCAGATTAAAGAATTCGCTGATTTCCCAGGCGCCATTCTGATGACCACCAATTGTATCCAGCGGCCCAAAAATGACTATAAAGATAATCTATTTACCAGTGGCATGGTTGGCTGGCCGGGTATTCCCCATATTTCGGATCTGAATTTTCAACCGATCATCGGTAGAGCCCTTGAACTTCCAGGCTTTGAGGAAGACCACGTCAAACAGGAGGTTACGGTCGGATTTGCTCGAAATGCCGTTCTCGGTGTCGCAGACAAGGTCATCGAAGCCGTGAAATCCGGAGATATTCGACATTTCTTTCTGGTGGCCGGTTGTGACGGTGCCAAACCGGGACGAAATTACTATACGGAGTTTGTAGAAAAAATTCCAAAGGATTGCATCATTCTAACATTGGCCTGCGGCAAATACCGTTTCTTCGATAAAGATCTGGGCGATATCGGCGGCATACCACGTCTTTTGGACGCCGGCCAGTGTAATGATGCCTACTCAGCCGTTCAGATCGCTTCGGCACTGGCAAAAGCCTTCGATGTGGAGATTAATGAATTGCCGTTGTCGCTTATCATTTCCTGGTATGAGCAAAAAGCAGTTTGCGTGTTGCTGGCGCTACTTCACCTCGGCATCAAAGGCATCCGCTTAGGACCCTCCCTGCCAGCCTTTTTGACACTTAATGTTCTGGACACTTTGGTTAAAAATTTTGATATCAAACCGATTTCATCTGCAGACGAGGATCTTAAAGCCATTTTAGGATAATAAGGTAAGGTGTAGAGAGTTCAATAAAATCGGTGGCTATACATACGTATTTTCCTCATTTTTAGAAGGCATAATAAGAGTTGGGCAATACTACACAGTTTCGAGAAGGTGCTCAGAAAAAGATAATGAGAGGAGGATAAGCAAGGAGTGAGATTTTAAAACATGTAGTTGAAAGATCTATACAGCCTGGGGTGGGGAAGAAGGATCATACTTGCTCATCAGGAAAATCGCTTTCGTGGGACAGGCCAGCATACAAGCGCCGTCACCGATGCAATTTTCTGGCCGGACTGGTTTAGCTTCACCGTCTACGATCTCCAGCACATCAGGTCCGAGTTTTTTGCAAAGGTTGACGCAATGTCGACAAGCCATGCACCGCACAGGATTAATCTCCGGAATATTCCCCTTTACGAATGTGCGGCCAAAGGCCTTGGCAGTTTCCACTTCGATTCTGTTTTCACTCATTTTCTTGCTCCTTTTTTATAGGCGATTCTCTCACTCTCTTGCTTTCAGAAAATATATGTACTGTATTTTGATTAGTAAATTAGGCACTTTTTGGTAACTATCGAAAGCTATGTCGTGATTATGATCGAGGTCTTTCAACAAATCCTAAAATGTAAGTGGGCACTCATGATCTTGGACAGATTCAGAAAAGGTATGATACGCCCTGGGGAGCTACGGCGTTCAATTAGGGGTTTATCTTCAAAAGTGATGTATGAACGATTAAAATTGCTTGAAGAGAACGAGATAATTGAGCGTGAACTTATTTCCGAAAAACCTCTGGAGGTGCATTACAGGTTGACACAAAAAGGGAATCAAATTTTTGAGATAATTAATCAAATTCAAAACCTCGATTGAAATATCTTGTTAACATTTTGTGTACAATTTTGTAACTATTGGCAGAAAACCCAACATTGGAATAGACGAGGATGTGCAGAAAAAAACCTGCGTATCTGTCGCACAGCCGTTATCCATACTTTAGAAATCTGCAATAAGATACGACTATCAACCTTCTGAATTAATGTGATACGCAAAAGGTATCGTCAAAATATTTGTCAGATCAGATAGTTGTCTTCATTGCAAGGTATGACAAGTTGGATTTAGGTTAGAAATTTCCACTTTTCGGAAACATTTGATTGAGAGACGTAATTATAAATCGACAAAAGCTCATTTTCCTACCCATAAATAGCCTTCCCATACAATAATCCGATTATTTAAAAGGCCACTGGAAACCTCAATCCAATACGTAGGCTTCGCAATTGCAAAGCGAACACTTATAGGTCCAATATCAATTTTTATTTTTCATAAATAGATTGAAATGCCACATTGTGGCATTATATTTAAACTATTACTACATCAGCGCATAAGCTGATAAAAATTACCCTGTTGGTCATGTAGATGGGAAGATAATAGACAAGAGGAAGATGCTAGGGTTGGGTTTATCAAGACAGATAAATTATTTTTTTCAGAATAAACGGGGGTTTTTATGAAGGTAAGAGATTTTATGAAGACAGATGTTATCAGCATAGAGACAAAGACGTCCATTATGGAAGCCCAAAATATTATGTGGAAAAAGAATGTCAAGCGATTGCCAGTAATGAAAAAAGGTAAACTTATCGGTCTTGTGACCAAACATATGCTCTTGGAGGCTTCCCCGTCATCAGCGACAAGTCTTAGTGTATTTGAGCTCAATTACCTTCTGTCAAAAATGACGGTGGACGATATTATGGTCAAAGATCTCATAACAATTACTCCAGACGATCCCGTTGAAGCAGCCATATGGCTGGGTAAAAAACACGGGATAGCCACCTTCCCAGTAGTGGAGGATGGCAAGCTGTTAGGGATTATAACGGAACATGATATCACTGGTGTGCTCTCTGAGGTTCTGGGACTGGAAAGTGAGGGGACTCGGATTACAGTGAAGGGTTTGGGTAGCAAATTGGGTGAACTGAAAGAAATCATTGGCGTACTGGACGATCATGCAACCCCTCTGTTGAGTATCGTGACTATTCCAAGGAAAAAGAAGGGGGATTGGATCATCGTGTTGAGGGTTCTATCCTCTGAGGCTGAAGGAATCGTGAAGGATATAGAAAGAAAAGGCTTAAAGATTACCGATGTGAACTAATAAAGGTTACACCACAGAGGAAGTCAAAGCCCTCGCAGAAGGCAAGTAGATAAATAGAACAAATATCTTATGCTTTATGAATAAAATTTATTTAAGCAATGGCGCACTTATACCAAGGTCCTTGAAATATTTTCAAACCTTGAGTATGTTTTACTGCTGCTACAATTTGTAAGCTCTTCCAGTTATTGTGGATATAATGTCTCAGACGAAAGCTGCGGTATCTCCACCTTATCGAAAATGAGCTTCATTACCGTATTTCTGCTGTTTATCTTGAGTTTTGAATTATGTTCAGAAGTTGATATCGTTTTTCAAAAAGGACAAATCAGCTTCACGAGGTTTGGAGTTGCCCCAAAAAAGTTGTTCATCCTATACTTTAAACTCAGGTTGTTTTCCGACTATAGTTTTGAAAGAAATATGTAAAGTAAGAACAGAATACCGAGTCAAAACACTCCACGATGAAAAGAGGTATTATGCGTAGATTTACTTTTTTAATTTTAATGATCTTATTTGTATCTTGGTTTTTTGGAGGTTATTTAAAAAAAACTGAAGCAAAAACCATAGAACTTATAAAAGCCGGCGATTTTTTTCCTGAAGTTCCTATGCAGGTGCCTGAGGATCGGAAAGAAAAGGCGTATCTTGGTCTAACAGAGGGCAAGACATTCACTTTAAAGCAGGTTAAGGCAGATTTGGTGCTCATTGAGTTCTTAAGTGTCCATTGTCCAACCTGTCGAAAACAGGCACCGGTGTATAACAAACTATTTAATCTCATCGAGAATGATCCTAATACAAAAGACCGAATCAAAATTATCGGGATTGCTGTTGGAAACGGTAATCTGGAGATAAAAGAATTTAGTGATAAATTTAAAGTCCCGTTTCCTATTTTACCGGACCAATATTTTGATATTTACCATACTATCGGATTAAGTCGTACCCCATTTACTATTTACGTAAGGCAAGGTTCAGATGGTCATGCTGGAGTTGTTACGGGAACACATTTAGGTCCTAATCGGTATTATAAGCAATTATTTAGTGACTTACGCAGGTTGATGACCGAGGACCTGGCATCTATTCGGAAGGAGAGTCAGAATATAGCAGCAGACACAATTATTATCAAACCTCTGCTTGTTGATAAAGACTTCATGGAAAAGGTAAAGAATATTTTCACCACTTTCAACGGAGAGATAAAAAACTTTCAGCAGATTCCCCTAACAAAAGGTTCACGTAAAGTTTTTACCTGTTTTGTTGAACGTAAAGGCCGATCTGAGCGCATTTTTGCAGAAGTTATCAGCCGCCCTCCTCCCTGTGTTGACTGTCATGATATCCATTTTATCTATGTATTCGATACCTCAGGCACGATTCTCAAATTTGTGCCGATTCAGTTGACTAAATGGGGTAACAAGGCTTGGAACGATGATGATGTAGTCAAAATGCGGAAACGATTACTTGGGAAATCCATTTCTCAACGTCTTCTGTTCAACCCCGATGTAGATGCGATTTCTTCTGCAACCATCACCTCCGCAATTATTTTTGATAGTCTTTCCCAAGGTGCGAAGCTGCTGGCAGAGCTAGAAAAAATGGGGTTGATCTGACTACTGTTGTAAAAAATACTCGTTTATAGAATGCTCAATCTAAATTTCATATCGTAAGGATATGTATTGAGAAGTCGAAAATGTTTTCCTTAGTAGTTACAAACTCGATTTTCCAGTACAACATGAAATATATATTTGGTTTGAGCGAGGCGTTACAGATATCTGCAATAAGGTACGACTATCAACTCTCCGAATTAATGCGATACTCAAAACATATCGTCAAAATATCTATTGATTAAGATAACTTGGGATTTTGCAAGTATCAAATGTTTTGACAAGTCAGATGTTCATGAGGTATTTTTATCAGATCGCAATTCAACGACAAATTTTGATAAAAAATATCTGTAAGCAACCTAGAGATAGATCAAAATCCCAATAATTGAGCGCACTCTATGAACGTAACACGGGAAAAAACCATTCTGATTGTCGAAGACGATGTCAACACGGCAGACCTCGTTGCAATCTATCTCCGGCGTGAAGGATTTCAGGCACTGACGGCCAACGACGGCGAACAAGGACTGACTCTGGCCATTCGATATCGTCCGGATCTTGTGATCCTTGATTTGATGCTCCCAAAATTAGATGGTTGGGAGGTTTGCCGCCGACTGCGGCAGATATCTGACGTTCCGGTGATTATGCTGACGGCTAGGGATGAAGAGATCGACCGGGTGGCCGGACTCACATTAGGAGCCGATGATTATGTGGTCAAACCCTTCAGCCCCCGGGAACTAGTGGCCCGGGTTATCGCGGTTCTCCGGCGCGCGCGACCTTATAGAGATTCACCCGGCAAGGTGCTTCACCATGGGGATGTTCTTTTGGATTTGGAAAAGCGGAGTCTATATGTCCGGGAGCAATCGGTGGATTTGACACATCATGAGTATGCGTTACTGGAATCTCTCATGAGAGTGCCCGGAAAAGTCTTTACTCGGGATGAACTGCTGGATTACATTTATCCACGGGGTGAAGCGATAGTCATCGACCGTGTAGTGGATGTGCATATTGGCAAACTCCGCAAAAAAATCGAAACCAACCCTTCTGATCCCAATTACATCCTTACGGTTCGGGGTATCGGTTACCGGTTTGTTGAAAGAAAACCGACCTAACCAAGGATTTCCAAATGAATCAACGCTTGATCTTCAAATTGCTGGCCATTCATCTGGTGGTAATCGCCTTTACCATGGCCATCATGTGGTTGGTAATTGACACCCTTGCGGCTGGGTACTTTGTCACTTTGATGGAAAAGTATCACATCTCCCCTGAACCCGCCCACAAGATGTTCGTAACCGCCGTACATCGCTACTTGATTTGGGCCTGTCTAACAGCCTTGGTTCTGGCCGTGGTGCTTAGCTTTTTCATGATGCGCCGTGTATTGGAACCCCTGACTCGGATGACCGAGATCACCCAGGAGATCGCCGCGGGCAACTTTTCCGCCCACGTGCCGACAGGGACTCGAGATGAAATAGGCAGGCTCGCACAGGCGTTCAATCGTATGGCAGAAAGCTTGAAAAAGCTCGAAAGCCTGCGTCGTTCATTAATGATCGATGTGGCCCATGAATTGCGTACTCCTTTGACCAACATTCGTGGCTATCTGGAGGCTCTCAACGATGGCGTGCTGCCGCCATCCACAGAGACTTTTTCCCTTCTGCAGAACGAGACCATGCGATTGGTGCAACTAGTTGAAGATGTCTTGGGGCTTGCCCGAGCCGATGCCGCCCAAATAACCCTCAAATTTGAAAATATCGACTTGTGCCAGGCCATCCGCAAAGCCATCGAACCCTTTTCGCACACATTCGGCCAAAAAGAATTGAATGTCGATCTTCAGCTACCGCCCGACGGGGCGATAATACCGGCCGATCCAAACCGAATTGCCCGTGTGCTGCGCAACCTAACCGATAATGTTTCCCGATACACACCCCACAAAGGCAAAGTGAAAATCGGTGTTGAATCCGATGCCGACCATGTCCGGATCAATTTCATTAATTCCGTGCAGGAATTAGTGCCGAAAGACCTTCCCTACCTTTTTGAACGATTTTACCGAGGCGAAAAGTCTCGTTCACGCCAACACGGCGGAGCCGGTATTGGATTGGCCATTGTCAAAGAGTTGGTGGAAGCTCATGGTGGCACAGTAGGAGCCCAATTAGAGGATGGCTATGTCCGAATATGGTTAACACTCTCCAAAAAACAAACCCACTAAATCCGGCTTAACCCCAACCAAATCACACCCCAATCTTTACACAATCTTTAAATACCCTTTAAACCATCTTTAAATGTCTGCCTTATCTTTAGTTCAAACTACAACGGAGGTGAAGCCATGAAATATACAATTTTAGTAATAATTGCCATGACAGTCCTTTTTCTGACCGCCAACCAGCTACTGAGCATGGATGATGACAAGAAAACAAAGGAATCGATTGAAATGAAATCCCAACAAACCCAGATGGCAGTTTTCGCCGGCGGTTGTTTTTGGTGCACGGAATCGGATTTTGAGAAAGTTGACGGCGTGATCGAAGCCATATCGGGATACACTGGCGGTTATGTGTCCAATCCTACGTATAAGCAAGTTTCCGCGGGTGGCACCGGACACGTGGAAGCCGTTAAGGTGATTTATAACCCCGAGAAAATCGACTATGAGGGCCTCCTCGAGATTTTCTGGCGAAGCATTAACCCGACCGATCCCGGCGGCCAGTTTGTGGATCGCGGATCGCAATACCGCAGTGTCATCTTCTATGCTGATGCGACACAAAAGCGTCAGGCAAAAGCCTCGAAAGAAAAACTTGCGGCTTCAGCCATCTTCGATCAGTCAATTGCCACCGACATTCTTTCTTTGGGGAAGTTTTATGAAGCCGAAGCGTATCACCAAGATTACTACAAAAAGAACCCCATTCGATATAAGTGGTACCGCTCGGGTTCAGGCCGGGATCGCTTTTTAGAAAAGGTTTGGGCTGACAGACCGATGAAGATGAAGGAAAAGAAGATGGGAAGCAACGACAAGCATATGGAAAATGACCTCATTTCCGATAGGCCCATGTCAAACCGTCGTTACAGCAAACCGGGTGACACAGAGCTACGCAGGCGCCTAACTCCCCTGCAATACGATGTCACCCAAAAAAGTGCCACCGAACGACCTTTTCAGAATGCATATTGGAACCATCACGATAAGGGCATTTACGTGGACATCGTTTCAGGAGAGCCACTGTTCAGCTCAACGGATAAGTTCGACTCGGGAACCGGCTGGCCTAGCTTTACCCGCCCGTTAGAACCTGAAAACATCGTCGAAAAAGCCGATCGAAGTCTGTTCATGTTGCGCACTGAGGTCCGTAGCAAGCACGCAGAATCACACCTGGGACATCTTTTTAACGATGGCCCTCAACCTACCGGTTTGCGTTACTGTATCAACTCGGCATCCTTACGATTCGTTCCTAAAGACAATTTGGAAAAGGAAGGCTATGGGAAATATGCAGCCTGGTTTAAAGAAATGCCCCGGATGACTGTAAAGGAGGATCGCCCATGAAAGTTTATCGTATTGCATTGGCACTCTTTTTTCTGCTGCCGCTTGCATGGGATGGCATGGTGGATGCTAAAAATCCTCAGCAAACGACACTATCTCAAATCGTCTTTTTAGTACACTGATACGATGTCGGTAAAGCAGCTCTGGAAGTGCTGCCAGGGGTTCTCAAAATGTCTAAAGGATTTCGAGGATTTCGTGAGATCAATACGGTGACCTTTGATCCCAGCCTGATTTCTCCCGAGCAGATGATCTCCGCATTGAAACAGGCCGGCACTTAATACCATATTACCAAACTATAGCAGCTAAACTAACTGTTACTTGGTCAAACCGTTGAAATCACCAAGGCAATGTGATACGATCAACATATCGTCCAAATATCCATCACATAAGATAGTTGCATGCGTTGCAAGGTATCAAAGTTTTTTTGCACGCTCGATTCCCATGGTATCGCAATGTATCAAAAGTTTGAAGACTGAAAAACGGAACACAACATATTGTACCCGTCTTATTTATTCCGATTGAGGAATATTGCTCGAATCCCAGGTTCTTTTTTGATTTGAACCAATGAGCACCATTAAGGAGTGTCCACTCCTTCACCATTAAAGAATCATGCATGCATTGTTGAATTTAGCGAGATTCTAGTATAAGATTTCTAATCATTGATTTTCGAAAATTGAAGATCTTTGTGAGCATAGTGCAATTATTCTATAGTACAGATTATAGTATCAGTAATAGAAAAATGTGCACCCTATGAAACTTTCTAATACCAGACGCGATTTTGAAGTTTTGCAAATGTATTGTTATGATCAGAAATCTATGACGAAAGAAAGGGTTGCACGCGGTTACAATACAAACCCAAAGAGATGCCAGTATCCCACCACAGAACGCTACAAGGCTCTGTTAATTAAAAGGGCCTTAATAATGTGCTCGGTCATTTAGGCTGCCATTTCCGAGGCAGATCAACCAACGTTACCGAAGAGGCCGTAAACCCGAGGAACAGACCGCGTTATAACATGGCCATTAATATCAAGAGATATATCCAGAATAAGAAAACGTCTGTAATCCTCTCTACAGGCGGAAGGAATGTGATTTAAAGCCAGATTAAAACTGTCATCGGAGAGAATTAGTCTTTCCTTATGGAGACTTTTTTCATTATATGGACAAAATGACTATAAAAACAACTTACTATGAATTGTGGCAAAGGAATAAGATATCGGCATAGGAAACTATTTGGGCTAAGTGAGCTAATATACCAATAAGCAGAAAGATCAAAATGAGTATTTTTATTAATAATGCTCAGGAGATAGGCTATGAGAGAACGCAAAATTATGTATGTTTTGATTCTGATAATGATAACCACTTGTACTGTTGTCAGCGGAATTCCCGTTTATCTCTTGTACAAGACATCATTTGAACAGCAACAAGAGCGATTGGTGGCAACCGCTCAGAGTCAAGCGCGTCTAATAGAAGCCGTTGCCAGATTTAACGTTCTTCATCAAGAAAGATGGCACCCTCAATACGAAGATCCGGCAGACGCAACGCTGGTTGAAATCATAGACGCGCATAAGCATTATGTGGGATTTGGAAAGACAGGAGAGTTTACGCTCGCCCGCCGTGATGGAGATAATATTGTTTTTTTATTGAGGCACAGGCATTCCAGTTTCAAAAAACCAAAGCAAATGCGCTTCGACTCAAATCTTGCCGAACCAATGCGTTTGGCGCTATCAGGAAAACCCGGAACAGTGGTTGGTCTTGATTATCGTGGGATGACTGTGGTTGCAGCATATGAACCCGTAGCACACTTGAACTTGGGTATAGTGGCAAAAATTGACTTGTCTGAGATTCGGGCGCCGTTTGTGAGAGCTGGGATAATAACTGGATTATTATCAGTTTTGGCTGTTGTTGTGTCGGTGTTATTGTTCCTCCGCCTTAGCAACCCAATTATTAGAATTTTGGAGGACCGAACTTTCGAATTGGAGAAAATGAATGAGAAATTGATACAGGAGATAGGAGATCACAAACAATCGCAGATGGACTTACATGAAGCAAAAGACCTGCTTTCCAATACGTTTGACGCCCTCCAAGACTCGGTGATGGTCATCGATAAAGATTTTCGGGTTAGAATGTCGAATTGGAAAAGCCATGATTACACTTCAGAAAAAGATCGTCAGGGCCATCCTTATTGTTATGAGGTGTTTTTGAACCGCAATAAACCCTGTAATCCCTGCCCCAACATGGAGGTGTTTGCTACCGGTGAAATAAAGCAGTTTGAGAATATAAATCCCATTGATGGAAAGATCAGGGATATACGCGTGCTTCCTTTGTTTGATGATGAAGGAAAGGTTATCTCGGTGATCGAACACCTCCGTGATATCACCGATCAGAAACAAGCGGAAAAGGCATTGCAGGACAGCGAACAGCGCTTCCGTAATCTGATTGAAAATTCACCTCTGGGGATATCCATTATTCAAAATAATCAAATCGTCTATCAAAATCCCGAACAGGAGAAAATTCTTGGTCCACTACCACGGAAACCTTTATTTTCAGATCGAAAATACATCCATCCAGATGATGTCGAAAAATTAAGGCAATTCCACCAGGCCGTCATTTCAGGAGAAGTTCCGGCACAGGATATAGATTTTAGGTTCTATTACCCGGATAATACCAACAACAGACTTGCCATGAAATGGGTCCAATGTCGTGCAAGAATCATAGAATATCAAGGAGAAGAAGCGATATTGGTTTATAATATGGATGTTTCTCGTTCTAGGGAGTTGGAGAGGCTTTTAAGAATTCAAGACAAGATGTCTTCTCTGGGGCGTGTGGCTGCCGGTATTGCCCATGAGATAAGAAATCCGCTTTCCGGCATTAATATCTACGTAAACACTCTTGAAAAAATCTATGATAAAAGGGAAAGCCTGGAAAAAGTAAAAGAGATTTTAGGAAAAATCCAATCAGCTTCGATTAAGATTGAGTCTGTGATCAGGAGGGTCATGGATTTTTCCAAACCCAGTGAGCCAAAGTTTGTTTTAACAGACATAAATAAACCCATTAAGGACGCCCTTAATCTTTCCGAAGTTTCTTTGCGTAAACGAGGGATTGAGATAGAAAAAGCTCTGGATTCGGATTTACCGTTGTGTCAAGTTGATCCAAACTTGATTGAACAGGTAATTTTAAATCTGATTAACAATGCCACTGAAGCCATGCAGGATATGAGGAAAGGGAAAATAATAGAAATCACCTCATCTATAGGAAAGAATTGTATTCTCATGACGGTTTCCGATTCTGGTCCAGGAGTGCCTTTAGCCATGAGAGATCAACTATTTGATCCTTTTTATTCCACCAAGAGCAGGGGAACAGGAATCGGCCTAAGTATCTCCAACAGAATTATCACAGATCATGGTGCTTCTATTGATATCTCAGAAAGTAAATGGGGTGGAGCTGAATTCAGGATTGAATTGCCCATAAAGAAAGGAATAGGCGACTCATGATTCAATATTTTATTTATATCGTCGATGATGAAGAGAGCATAAGGGAAGGGGTAACGATGGCCCTTGAGGAACACTATAAAATAGAAGCATTCTCTACAGCCGAGACTGCAATTGACGCCATAGAGGCAAATCTCCCTGACCTAGTTCTGCTTGACATCGGATTACCGGGTATGGATGGGATGAATGCGCTTTGCGAAATTAAGGATCTGCATCCTGATGTTCTAGTTATTATGATAACTGCCTATGAAGATATCGCCAGCGTAATCTCTGCCATGAAGCTGGGTGCCTATGATTATGTGGTAAAACCGATTCACATGGATAGTTTGGAGATGACAATTCGAAATGCGCTTGAAACGATCCGACTGAGAAAAGAAGTTCAG
>Ga0210141_1000071_pt1 | contig 11896 bp, 8 predicted proteins | sample China_Galinas_Co_2_FD_184862 | JGI IMG/M metagenome (GOLD analysis project Ga0210141, IMG submission 184862) | Wetland microbial communities from San Francisco Bay, California, USA, that impact long-term carbon sequestration -... | ecosystem: Environmental > Aquatic > Marine > Wetlands ...
AAAGATCCGGGGCATTGGTTCAGCCAGCGCCAAATCAACCGTTTTCATAAACGTCTCGCCCAACTCACCAGGAATCCCCAAATTTCCAGAGAAGCCGGTCGCTATGCCGCATCGCCGGACGCTGTCGGTCTGATCCGCCCTTATATCCTTGGCATGATTGATCCTTCCAAGGCCTACAGCATGGTGGGCCTGGCCTCCAGCAAATTCACACGCTCAACGAGATTTGAACCCTGCCGTTTGAGTCCCAACAAAGTTGAAATTCGGGTCACACCGCGCGAGGGTGTTCAGGAGCAGCCGTTTCAGTGCGCCAACCGTACCGGCATGTTCGAGGCCCTTGCGCAAGTGTTCTCCGGGCAATTAGCCCGGGTCGAACACCCCACGTGCATGCACCGCGGTGGCGAAAGCTGCGAGTACCATATCTCCTGGCAGTGGTTGCCATCCAGTCACTGGAAACGGTGGCTGCGTTTCGGTTCGATGGGGGCGTTTCTCTCCCTTACGGTCACCATGGGTGTATTGTCTCCCTATCATTGGTTGATCCAGCTATTAGGCTGGGCCGGCTTGCTGGGGGCTGGCTGGACGATTGCCGTCGCCCTGGAAAACCAGGAACTCAAGCGTTCCATCACGCATCGAGGTGAGATAGCGGATCAGGATCTACGTGAGATCAAGCACCGCTACAGCAGCGCTTTCCTGATTCAGGAAATCGGCCAGGCTGCTTCGGCCCTGCATCCCCCGGAAATTTTCATCCAAACAATCATGTCGATTCTCGAAAAGCGGCTTGAATACAAAGGCGGGATGCTCTGGATGGCAAGGGAAGATCAGCCGGACCGTCTTAAGGGAGACGGCTATGGGTTGACGCCCGCCCAGCTGGAATCTTTTCGGGAAATCCTTTTGGGGCATCCCGAAGCCGTTTCGCGTGGCATCTTTGAAGCTGTTTGCCGCCAGGGTGAGACCGTCGTGGCCGACCAGTCGGAGGAGATTGAACGGCAATTTCCGGATAGCGCCGAACGCCTGAGCCAATTGGGCATTCGGTCCTTGGTGGCCGTGCCCCTGAAAAATGAAGCCCAGACATTCGGTATGCTGTTGATGTTCAATGACATGGGCAGGGGACGGACCGCTTTCAGCGACATCAACCTGATTTCGGGTCTTGCCTCCCAGATAGCCCTCGGGCTGGCCGGCGTGCGCACCTATCGCCGCCTGCAGGCGAGGGAAGCAACCTATCGCATGCTGGTGGAAAACCAGACCGACCTGGTGGTCAAGGTGGATACCAATGGTCGTTTTCTTTTTGTGAGCCCGTCCTACTGTCGCGCGTTCGGTAAGACAGAGGAGGAACTCCTCGGCCAGGTTTTCATGCCCCTGGTGCACGAGGACGACCGGGCCAGCACTGCCAAGGCCATGGAAGCCCTCTACCATCCGCCGTATACGGCCTTTTTGGAACAGCGGGCCTACACCAAGGATGGCTGGCGCTGGCTGTCCTGGGCCGATACGGCCTTGTTGAATACGGCCGGCCAGGTGACCGAGATCATCGGCGTCGGGAGGGATATCACCGAGCGCAAGCAGGCGGAAGAGGCGCTCAAAGAAAGTCGTGGCCTGTTTGACTCATTTATGGAGCATCTTCCAGCCCTGGCATTTATTAAAGATCGTGAGGGGCGCTATATCTATACCAACCAGGCGTTTAGCCTTCTTTACGATGAACCTCCGGGGCACCGCTTGGGCAAGACCGACATGGCGCTTTGGGACGAAGATGACGCACGGGAACTGATGGCCAATGACCGCCTGGTGCTGAAGCAAAATCGTATCCTGAATGTCGTCGAATCGACACATCGCCTGGGGGAAGCCCAATACTGGCAGGTCTCAAAATTCCCCCTCTACAAGGATGGCGAGGCGCATTACGTGGGTGGCGTGGCATTCGATATTACGGATCGCATGAAGACCGAGGAGGCCAAACAGGAACTGGAGTTTCAGTTGTTGCAAACCCAGAAAATGGAGGCCATCGGAACCCTGGCCGGCGGTATTGCGCACGATTTCAACAATATCCTGTCGGCCATCATCGGATTCACCGAGATGAGCCTGTTGGATGCGACACCGGAGTCCGGCTTGACCGGAAACCTCCAGAAAGTGCTGCAGGCCGGCGGCCGCGCGCGTGATCTGGTCAAGCAGATCCTGACCTTCAGCCGGCAGAGCCAGATGGACCCCAAACCCGTCGAGCCGCGGCTCATCATCAAGGAGGCCCTGAAACTGTTGCGGGCCTCGCTGCCCACCACCGTCAAGATGGATGTGATGATCGAACCGGCCGGCATGGTCATGGCCGATCCCACTCAGATCCACCAACTGGTCATGAACCTGTGCACCAACGCCCGGGATGCCATGGAGAACATCGACGGCACCCTGACTGTGATTCTGGAGTCGGTCGTAATGGGCGCGGAAGAGGCCGCCCGCTATCCGCGGTTGACACCCGGCCCGTATTGCAAGTTGACGGTGTGTGATACCGGCCAGGGGATTCCCACCCACGTTCTTGAAAAAATATTTGATCCTTTTTTTACGACCAAGGGTGAAGGGCGCGGCACCGGCATGGGGCTTGCCGTGGTACACGGCATCGTCGAGCGCATCGGCGGTGCGATCAAAGTGGACAGCACGCCTGGAGAAGGCACATGTTTTATCATTTTCCTGCCGGTCATCGCGGATCGCCCGGCGGATGTCCTGCCCGTGTCCTTGAAGATGCCGGGGGGGACCGAACGCATCCTGTTTGTCGATGACGAGCCGTTTCAGACAGATCTTGGCCGGCAGATGCTCGGCCGGTTGGGGTATCACGTCAGCGCCTTTACGAGCAGTCTTGAAGCGTTGGCCAAGTTCCAGGCCGAGCCGGATGCCTACGACCTCATGATTACCGACATGACCATGCCGGAAATGACGGGCGATGCTCTGGCAGACCGCGTCATGGCGCTTCGTCCCGACCTGCCGGTGATCCTTTGCACCGGCTACAGCGAGCGGATTACGGAAGAAGCCGCTGCTGCGATGGGCATTCGCGGTTTTGTGATGAAACCGGTGGTCATCCGCGAGTTGGCGCTTCTGCTGCGCGAAATATTGGATCGACCGGAACCTGTTTAGCGATATTTTCCCAAACGATGTGTGCTGTTGCTGGCATTCTTTGCCTGGTGGGTGGTACGCCGTATGTTGCGATAGGATTCGCTTGCTTCCCGCTGAATTCCCGATCCCTTATATATTCTTATACCTGCCTGAAACCCGCCGCGGCGATAGCGAGATGGCCGCTGAAGGGGATTTTAGCCGTTGATGCCTTTAGGAAATCCAAGATGCTTGCCGTATCGCTTCAGATCGCTAACTGTTGCTTGAACTTGCGCATGAGCCCTCGCAACTGGTCGTAGGTCAAACCGAGGCGTGCAGCTGCTTTGCGCTGATTGAACTGCGAAATCCGAAGCGCTTCCTGCAGGCGTTCCAGCTGGAACTGTTCCACGGCGGACTTCAGCGGCAGAGTCGACAGGGCATCGCTGGTGGGCGGAAGGGGCGGATCGGAAACCAGGGCGGCGGCTGGTGCCGCCTTGAGCGCACCGCTTTCAAACGGGTCGAATCGAATGTCTTCAAGACGGTCGCCCTTCGAGCGATAGACGGAGCGCTCCACCACATTCTTTAGTTCTCTGATATTCCCCGGCCAGGGGTAGTCTTCCATGGCCTTGCGGGCAGACCGACTGAACCTGGGGATTGCTTCCCGGCCCAGCTCAAGCGCCATGCACCCTGCGAAGTGGTTTGCAAGCAGCCGAATATCGCCCTGGCGCGCGCGCAGAGGGGGAAGATGAAGCACCTCGAAGGCCAGGCGGTCCAGAAGATCCTGTTTGAAATGCCCTTTCTTGACCATCGCGCCTAAATCCGCATTGGTGGCGCCGACAATGCGCACATCGACTTCGACGGGGGAGGCGCTGCCCACCCGCTCGAAAATGCCGTATTCCACGACACGGAGGATCTTTTCCTGGGCCTCCATGGGGATAGCGCCGATTTCATCCAGGAAAAACGTGCCTTTATCGGCGGCCTCGAAACGACCGACCCGACGCTGCTGTGCTCCGGTAAATGCCCCTCTTTCGTGGCCAAAGAGCTCCGATTCGATCAGGGACGGGTTCAGGGCGGCACAGTTCAGGGTAATAAATACGCTCTGCCATCGCCTGGACAGGTAATGCAGGCGGCTTGCCGCCAGCTCCTTGCCGGTTCCCCGCTCGCCGATTAGCAGCACCGGACGATCGACCGGGGCAACGCGGGACAGCTGTTCCTGAAAATCCAGAAACGCTTCCGACTGTCCGAGGGCTTCTCCACGATCTGCTGAACCGGCCGATGATGGTGTCATGATATATAAGGTAAAATTGACTTAAAAATAGTAATAATAGCTAAATATTGGCAAATATATACAATCGATATGCACACCATGTCAATAGCTATCAATCTGTAATCATAATGGATATTGTTCGAATTATCTCCTGGCATCATTCATGCTCTCTTTTCGCACAAACCACATCAGGAGGAGATCATGGGAATTTTCACGCGCTTTAGAGACATTATCAGTTCCAATATCAACGCCATGCTGGATCAGGCCGAAGATCCGGAAAAACTGATCAAGCTGATGATCCGGGAGATGGAGGATACGCTGGTGGAACTCAAGGCGGCCTGCGCCGGTGTCATTGCCGATCGTAAAAAAACCGGACGGCGCCTGTCGGAGGTGCAGGAGCGGGAACGCCACTGGGATAGCCGTGCGCAACTGGCTGTCCGGAAAGGGCGTGACGATCTCGCCCGCGAGGCCCTGGTGGAAAAACGGCGTTTTACCCGTATGGCGGAAGGGCTCCTTGTGGAATCAGGGGAGCAGGACGAATTGATCAATCAGTACCATGATGATATCCAGCAATTGGAAAACAAACTGCATACCGCTCGCGAAAAACAACGCATGCTGGTGCACCGCCATGCGCGGGCCCAGAACGCCCGTAGGGCGCGCGAGGACATCCGGCGTGCGGGGAACCATGAAACCATCGCCAAGTTCGAGGAACTGGAGCGTCGCATCGATCGCATGGAAGCGGAGGCTGATCTGGTTTCATATGGTGCCGGGCCGGACCTGGACCAGGCCTTTGAAAACCTTGTGACGGACGATGATATTGAAAACGAGTTGACCGCCCTTAAATCCCGATCGGATGTCCCTGACAAGGCCCAGGCGTCCTGACGGGTGACGACCGGGTCAGCATCGCGCGGGTTGTTGACCCTTTTATGGGAGTATAATCTTTATGACGGCCGTCTGGATGCTCATGATAATTTTCGGCAGCCTGGTTCTCATTCTGGGGACGATTTGCGGGACGATTCTCTTTGCCATCAAGTTCAGGCATGGGGGGCTTTCGTCCCGCAGCCGGGAAGCCCAAGGCGAGGAAACCCGGATGATCCAGGAAATTTACCAGGGATTGTCACGGATGGAGGCGCGGGTGGAGGCGCTGGAAACCATTTTAATGGAGCATCAGGAGAGGGGGCAAAAAAGCCATGACTGACAGGCGCTATCCTAAACGCAACGGTTTGTATCGATCTCGCAAGGGCGTAATATTTGGCGTTTTCAGGGGGCTGGCGACTTATTTTGATCTCAACGTCACCTGGATCCGGATTCTGGCAGTGGTTTGTCTGGTGATCACCGGGTTGTGGCCCATGACCGGCATCTACCTGGTGGCGGCCCTGATGATGAAGCCCGCGCCGGTGCGTCCGATCGAGAATGAGGATGAAAAAGAATTCTACAACAGCTATGTCCATTCCCGGGAAGGCGCCGCACAGCGCATCCGCCGCCGGGCCCACAACCTGGAGCGGCGTATCCGCCGGCTGGAGGACAGTGTTACCTCCCGGGAGTTCGATTGGGATCAGCGCATCCGCGAATAACGATCACCTCCTCGCAGCGGTGCCGCTTCAATATGTCTCCGGATTGTGATCGCCTTTCCGCCAATCCCCTGTCACAGGCCCTCCAACTGCCAGCCGCCGATAGCTTCGCGCGGATCTAACGTCGGTGTGGTTGGCGGATTTCCGGCATCCTGGCACTCAATCCGCTTCCGCCTTCACCCCTTGCGGTTCCAGATGATCTTGGCGCGTGAATCCCGGGCGGAAAGAAGCTCCAGCCGGACACCTCCGACCCGGAATCCCTCGCTGGCCTGGGATAGGGCAATGGCATGGCGGTAGGCATACTGGGGATCCAGATCCAGGATATACACATCCAACCGCAAGTTTTGGTTTTTAACGCCCCGATAGATGATATCCAGTTTGCCCAGACGCTGCCGGATGTCCCGTTTCAGGATCATCGCCACACGGGGTTCGTCCGGATAGGGCAGGGCCTCAACAGCGGAAGCCACGGTCGCCGGTGTTTGCGCTGTGGCGGCCGTCGTGCTGGTTGCGATGAGGTACAGGGATGTGCCGAATATGATGCCGGACAGGGAAAAGAACAGTACCGACAGCCATTTTTTTTTAGTTTCGTTTTCCATGGTTGCTGCTGATCCGCTTTGTTTTGAAAACGCCGCTTTAGCGCAATTGGTTTTGCGCGTCAACCTGCCGTTTGTCTAACGGGCTTTTAGCATGATTACCGAAGGGCGAATTCTAAATGGACTGAGAAGTTAAGAATTGAACGTAAAGTATTCAAGTCCACCACGTGTTTTCCGGCATGTAAAAAAAATCAGCGATCAGCCCCGCCTATTACTTTGGCAGGATGTTTGAGGTGCCCACTCGCGTGAAGATGGTCGCGAAAGCGGTATGCCTTTTCTTTCGTATGCCTGGGACATGCGGATCGGAACTACTGGTTTCAAGTAACATATTCATGGCATGCCGCTGAAAATTGCGAAGTGAACGTATTCGCTCTGCCAGCGGTATGGCCGCATCCTCACGTGCAATGCATCATCCGGTTGCGCAATCGCATTAGAAGGAGGCCCTAGCCTGCCTCGGGGCATAGCAGTTGCAGTGAAATTGCTCGTTTAAAAAGCGCTGAATTTTATATGGCTTGCGCTCCATGTCGCTTTGCACCATGACGTCCACCAGATGGTCGCGATTCGTCATGAGAAACCGTGCTTTACTGGCTTCCAGGTGGCCTTTGCGTTGAAGCTGGTCGGACCGGGAATTTTGCAGTGACGTCTTTTCCAGGCAGATCTTGATTTCATGGTCGATGGCGGCCTGGTAGTAATGACTTAGCGCTGCCGCGCTGTAATCACCACCAAAGGCCGGGGCGTAAAAGCAAAGGATCATTGCGACGACCAAAAGGCTCAAACAGGTTTTCATTGTCTTTCTCCTTTAGATGGGGGTTATGGGGGTAGACAGGCAACACCTTGCTATTCTTGGCGGCGTCGCCGGGATGGCCATGTCCGATACCGAATTGGCTTTATGGGAACAAGCCTTGCGCTGTCATCCGGGCGGAAAACTCGGTTGGATGTGTCCAAGATGTCTGGCAGAATCGATGCTGTGCGGTCGTTGCGAGAATGAGAAGGCTAACGTCGTTGTGAGAGATTGGGCGCTATCGTCTGCAGGGTAAAAGGCGGTGTCTATTGGTGATAAAATCGAATACGTTCACTTCACAGCTGTCACAAAGCATGAAGCATGCCAGTTTATTCTACGGGTTTACCGGGGAAGGCCTCCGAGGATCTGTGTTTGCCTCAAATTATTCACCAATTTTGAATCGGCGGAAGATAAAAGATATCGATATCCTGCTGGAATGTTTCTTATAAATAGTCAACCGGATTGGCAGGTGGAGGGGCATGCGGCAACCTTGTTGACACGGTCCCGATCCGGATGCCGCATGAGACCACGGTGGATGCCGGTCCTCCTTTGGCGAATACCTGTGGACAAACGCCGCCCGATAACGTATAGGCCCTGATTCTTCATGCGGTGATGCATGAATCTTTCCGACGGATGATCCCCATTGCTAAAAGAGCTGTTGGGGATCGATTTTATGGTATCGACGATTACATAAGGATAAACAGTTCCGATGTCCGAACGCTTGCAGCAAAATATGGCCATCCGCAATATCGCTATCATCGCCCATGTCGACCACGGCAAAACCACCCTGGTGGATGCCATGTTCCGGCAGAGTGGGCTTTTTCGTGACAACCAGGACATGGACGAGCGCGTCATGGACAGCATGGACCTGGAGCGGGAGCGCGGCATTACGATTGCCGCGAAAAACTGTTCCGTGGTCTGGCATGACGTCAAGATCAACATTATCGACACCCCGGGTCATGCCGATTTCGGCGGTGAGGTGGAACGGGCGCTTTCCATGGCCGACGGGGCCCTGCTGCTGGTGGACGCCTCCGAGGGCCCGCTGCCCCAGACCCGTTTCGTGCTGGAAAAAACCCTGGCGGCCGGCCTGACCGTCATCGTGGTCATCAACAAGATCGATCGCAAAGATGCTCGTCCCGATGAAATCCTGGACAAGGTCTACGACCTGTTTATCGACCTGGATGCCAACGAAGAACAGCTTGATTTCCCGTATCTCTATGCCATTGGACGCGACGGGGTGGCCCAGAAGACACCGGAAGAAAAGGGCCAAAACCTGCATCCCCTGCTGGACCTGATCATCGAGGCGGTCCCGGCGCCGTCTTTCGATCCCAAGGCCCCCTTTCAGATGCTGGTTTCCGATTTGGGGTACTCCGATTACCTGGGGCGTCTGGCCATCGGCCGGGTAGCCAACGGGAAGGCCCGGTACAAGGACAGCCTGGTGTGCGTCGGCGCCGGAGGAAGCCATCGCCCGTTGAAAGTTTCACGCCTGCAGACCTATGGCGGTGTGACCCTGCAAGACGTGGAGACGGCCGAACCGGGGGACATTATCGTGCTGTCCGGCATCGAGGAGGTTCAAATCGGGGATACCATTGCCACCCGGGACAATCCCATGGCATTGCCCCGCATCAGCGTTGACGAACCGACCGTTTCCATGCGTTTTACCATCAATGCGTCTCCCCTGGCCGGCCGTGAGGGCAAACTCGTGCAGTCCAGCAAGATCCGGGAAAGACTGATCAAGGAAACGCTGCGCAACGTGGCCATCCAGATGGAAGAGACCGAGAGCCGGGACGTTTTTCTGGTCAAGGGCCGCGGCGAGTTTCAGATGGCCATTCTGATCGAAACCATGCGCCGGGAAGGCTTCGAGCTGACAGTGGGGCGGCCCGAGGTGATCTATAAATACAAAGACGGAGAACGGCTGGAGCCCATCGAACATCTCTATATCGATTGCGATGAAGCTTTCATGGGGATCGTGACCGAAAAGCTGTCCGCCCGCAAGGGACAGATGGCCAACATGATCAATCATGGCAGCGGCCGCGTGCGACTGGAATTCACCATCCCGGCCCGCGCCCTGATCGGCTACCGGGATGAATTCCTGACCGACACCAAAGGCACCGGGATTCTGAATACCTATTTCGAAGGCTACGACAGCTTCCGCGGTGATTTCCCCAGCCGGTTTACCGGTTCCATCGTGTCCGACCGCCAGGGGCAGGCCGTGGCCTATGCCCTTTTCAACCTGGAGCCCCGGGGGCAGCTTTTTATCGAACCCGGAGATCCGGTCTATGAAGGCATGGTTTTCGGGGAGCACAACCGCGCCAACGATATCAACGCCAATCCCTGCAAAGAGAAGAAACTCTCCAACATGCGGGCCTCGGGGCGTGATGAAAACGTTATTTTATCCCCGGTAAAGCCCATGACCCTGGAGCGTGCCATCCATTTCATCCGCGAAGACGAAATGGTGGAGGTCACCCCGCGTTCCATCCGCCTGCGCAAGGCCGTGCTTTCCGCCCAGGGCCGCTACCGCCAGCGTCCGCGGGATTAGTTTTCCTATTGGATTTGCATTGCCATCCAAATGTGTATTCGCTATGGTTTGGCCGCATCAAAGCGATTTCGAACGGATTTCTGCGACTGAATCCCGAGCGCTTTTGAACCACTTTCTATCGCACCCCCTCTTTCGGAAGGAGACCCTGTTCATGTCCCTGCTGCAGATCGATCGCGAGCGTTGTCACCGTGACGGCATCTGCGCCGATGTCTGTCCGGCGCTGATCATAACCCTTGAAGAAGAGGATGGCTATCCTACCCTGGTGGACGGTGGCGCCGAGCGCTGCCTTCACTGCGGCCACTGCGTTGCCGTATGCCCCCACGGCGCCTTGAGCCACACATCGATGGCGATGGAAGACTGCCCTGCCATTGAAAGGGACCGCCTGCCGGATGCGGCCCAGATGGAGCAATTCCTGAGGGCACGACGCTCCATCCGTCGGTATAAGAAGGATCTGCTGGACCGGGAGACCCTGGCGCGCCTCATCGATGCGGCCCGCTACGCGCCCTCCGGCCACAATTCCCAACCGGTCCAGTGGCTGGTGGTGCAGGCGCCCGAAGAGGTTCAACGCCTGGCCGGGCGCGTCGCGGACTGGATGCGGCATCTTATCGATGAAAAGAACCCGATGGCGGCAGCCCTGCATATGGACATGGTGGTGGATGCCTGGGACAAGGGCCATGATCGCATCTGTCGCAGTGCCCCTCATCTGATCGTGGCCCATGCGGCCAAGGCCAACCCCATGGCGCCGGCCGCGGCCACCATTGCGTTGACATATCTCGAACTAGCCGCGGCATCTATGGGGCTGGGCGCCTGCTGGGCGGGCTATTTCAATGTGGCGGCCAATGTCTGGCCGCCGCTGAAGGAGGCCCTGGTCTTGCCGGATGGTCATGTTCCTTTCGGGGCCATGATGGTGGGTCGTCCGAAATACCGTTATCAACGCTTGCCGCTCCGGAACGCGCCCCAAATTCTCTGGCGCTGATCTCACCCGCGTTCCGTGGAGAATGTTTGTCTGATCCTGAAATATCACGGCCGGATGGTCGAGCGATACCCATGAATCCAGTCTATCCCCAGTTGGCCCGGCACCTGGACGACCTGCCGGGCGGATATCCGGCGACGGCGAGCGGCGTCGAGCTCCGTATCCTGCAGCGCCTTTTCACGCCGCAGGATGCCGCCCTGGCGTTGAAGCTGACCGTCATACCGGAGCCACCCCGGGTGGTGGCCCGCCGGGCGGGGTTAAGCGAAGCCGCCACGGCTGAACGCCTGGAAGCCATGGCGGCCAAAGGGCTGATTTTCAGGGTGACGGGTAAGAACGGGTGCGATGCCTATATGGCGGCCCAGTTCGTGGTCGGCATCTGGGAGTTTCAGGTCAATCGACTGACCCCGGAGCTGATCGAGGACATGGAAGCCTACATCCCCACCCTGATGAAAACCGCCTGGAAACGGCCCCAGCTGCGTACGATTCCGGTTCACCGCAGTATCCGTCCGGAATTGGCGGTGATGACCTACGAGCGGGCCGAGGTGCTGCTGGGCCGCCACCGGACTTTCGCGGTGAGTCCCTGTATTTGCCGCAGAGAGCGCACCATGGCGGGTCAGGGCTGTGACCGCCCCGGGGAAACCTGCCTGTCCTTTGGTTCGGCGGCGGAATACATGGTTGCCAATGAAATCGGACGGTTCATCGAGGCATCCGAAGCGCTTGCCATTCTTCAGTTGGCCGACAAAAAGAGTCTCGTGGTCCAGCCCGGGCACGCCCGGGCCACCAATTATATCTGCTTGTGCTGCGGCTGCTGCTGCGGGGTTCTGCGGACGCTCCGGACGTATCCCCGTCCGGCGGACATGGTGGCTTCCGCGTTTTCGGCCCATGCCGATCCATCGGCCTGCAGTGGGTGCGCTGTCTGCCTGGAGCGATGTCAGATGGGGGCGCTTTCCATGACGGATGACCGGGTCGTGTTGGACACCGGCCGCTGTATTGGCTGCGGGTTGTGCGTCACCACCTGTCCGACCGGGGCGCTGACGCTGAAGCGCAAGCCCGCCGACCGACAGCCGCGCATCCCGCACAATGCTGTCACGGCGGCCCTGGCCCACGGCCGG
>Ga0210141_1000072_pt1 | contig 11895 bp, 12 predicted proteins | sample China_Galinas_Co_2_FD_184862 | JGI IMG/M metagenome (GOLD analysis project Ga0210141, IMG submission 184862) | Wetland microbial communities from San Francisco Bay, California, USA, that impact long-term carbon sequestration -... | ecosystem: Environmental > Aquatic > Marine > Wetlands ...
CCATGTTGAAATCACCGCTTCCAGCACTCAACGATATCGAAGGCCACAAACTTCCAAGGGCGTTGCCGTTTGTTGTGGACGCACATGTTCATATATTTCCGGAGGGTATTTTTAAGGCCATATGGGATTGGTTTGACAGATACGGCTGGCCGATTCGTTACCGGTTGACGTCTTCGGATGTCCTCGACTATCTGCTGTCCCGGGGCCTCGGTCATGTGGTTGCCCTTCAATATGCCCACAAACCCGGAACCGCTAAGGGGTTGAATGCCTATATGGCGAAAATTTGTCGAAAATTTTCCCATAACGTCTCCGGCATGGCCACCGTATTTCCGGGTGAAAACAATAGCGAAAGGATTCTGAAGGAAGCTTTTGAAATGGGGCTCAAGGGGGTAAAATTCCATGCCCATGTCCAGTGCTTCGACATGAACGGTGGGGATATGGATCCCATTTACGATCTATGTTCATCCGAGAAAAAACCGGTAATAATCCATGCCGGAAGAGAGCCGAACAGTCCGGCATACAAATGTGACCCCTATGTGTTGTGCAACGCGGAAAAGGTGAAACAGGTGATTGAAAACTACCCGAAACTAAAAATTTGTGTGCCCCATTTGGGTGTGGATGAATTTTTGCGTTATAAACAACTCATCGAGAAATACGATAATCTCTGGCTCGATACGTCCATGGCCCTTGCCGATTATCTTCCCATAAAAAATCCTGTAAAATTAGAGGATATGCGGTTGGATCGTATCATGTACGGCTCCGATTTTCCCAACATTCCCTATGCTTGGGATCGGGAAATCAAGTGGTTGAAACAGAGAAAATTGTCGTCTGAATCCATGGCGCGGATTTTGGGGGAAAACGCCGTCGATTTTTTTAATATAACGACCCCTTAATCGACCCTGACGTTGCAACCGCCTGAAAGATCAGATCTTTATCGTCATTAAACGCATTCTGACAGGGGGTGCACTTCGCCGTGTAACGACATTGGGGGAGTGCACCCCCTGAACACGTACGTTATTTGAGTAACAATGGGGTTGACCCTATCTGCTGAGAGATTTTCCACCCGTTGGAACCAGAAGATATTTTTCGCCGTCTTTTTCAATCTTTAGGCCGTATATTTTTATGGTTTTCGTAATGGGACGGCCGAAAAGAAAATCCGTCAAATCAGGTTCGAGGCCCGCTTTTCCGACAACCAGTTCCCTGATCTTTATATCGTGTTCGATGATGTCCAAGATGCCTTTGAGTGCGTCATCTTTTTTATGGGTGTTCAAGGCATCGACAAATAGGGTGAGCACGTCGTATCCGCACTGTTTCTGGTGGCCCTCCACAAGGTCCCATAACCCTTCGATACCCGAGATAAGATCTTTACGTGTGAGACGATCTTTGGCATAAATCTTTTCGATTTCCCGGGTATCCCAGCATTTAAGCACTCTGCATTCCAGGGGACGGGTGTCGTAAATGGTACATTCAGTGTTCTTTTCGTCGAAAAAAATACAGGTCCATGACCCTTTGCGTCCTTTTATTTTTATGATGTCCGTGGATGCCGGCGATATCGTTCCTTTGACATTGTCAAAGGAACGCTCGCCTTTTCGGATGGTGTAGAGATGCTTTGATAAAATGACGCCTTTTTCAATGAGGCCCTTGTCTTCCAGATGAAAACAAGGGCCTCCTTTTTTGCAGCAGGTGCCGCAGCGGCGGCATTCCGTGGTCGCGGTATCAGGGTTGGGGTTTGAATCGTTTGACGTCATGGTTCAATCCAGCAGATTTTCAAAGAAGTCGTTCCCCTTGTCGTCCACAATGATAAAGGCGGGAAAATCCTTGACCGTGATCATGAAAATGGCTTCCATTCCGAGTTCCGGATATTCCAACGTTTCGATGCGGGTAATGCACTCTTTTCCCAGCCGGGCGGCAGGACCGCCGATGGACCCCAGGTAGAATCCACCGAATTTTTTGCACGATCGGGTCACTTCTTTTAAACGGTTCCCCTTTGCCAGCATAATCATGGAACCGCCGTGGGCCTGAAAAACAGGCACATAGGGATCCATTCGTCCGGCGGTGGTGGGACCGAACGATCCGGAAGGATACCCATCCGGGGTTTTGGCGGGTCCGGCATAGTACACTATGTGATTCTTGAAATATTCGGGAAGATCGTCACCTTTATCCAGGCGCTCTTTGAGTTTGGCATGGGCGATGTCCCTGGCCACCACGATTTTTCCCGTTAACAGCAGACGGGTGGCCACCGGGTATTTGCTCAGTTCCGCCCGGATTTCATCCATGGACCGATTCAAGTCCACGGCAACGGCGGTTTCATCCGGACCGGCGGGTTCCGGCAGATATCTGGCCGGATCGGTCTCGAGACGTTCTATGAAAATGCCTTGTTGGGTAATTTTGGCCTTTATGTTCCGGTCCGCGCTGCAGCTGACACCCAGACCGATGGGGCAGGATGCGCCGTGTCTCGGCAGACGAATGATCCGGACATTGTGACAAAAATATTTTCCGCCAAACTGGGCACCGATGCCCAGCCGGCGGGATATTTCGAGCACCTCGGCTTCAAGCTTTGTATCCCTGAAGGCGTGTCCCAATCGGTTTCCTGCCGTGGGAAGATGGTCAAGATATCCTGCGGATGCCAATTTTACGGTTTTCAGGTTGGCTTCAGCGGAGGTGCCGCCCACGGCAAAAGCGAGATGATAGGGCGGACAGGCTGCCGTGCCGAGGGTTTTCATCTTTTGTTTCATAAAAGCCACGAGGTTTTCAGGGGTCAACGTCGCTTTGGTCTCCTGGTAAAGATAGGTTTTGTTGGCAGATCCACCGCCCTTTGCAATGAAGAGAAAGTGATAGGCGTTGCCCTCCACCGCATAAATTTCAATCTGGGCGGGAAGGTTGCAGCCGGTATTGACTTCATCATACATGGTTAACGGCGCGTTTTGGGAATACCGCAGGTTGTTGGACGTATAGGCGTTAAAAATACCCTTTGAAAGCGCTGGTTCATCGCTACCGCCGGTCCAGACCTGCTGGCCCTTCTTTCCCATTACAATGGCGGTTCCGGTGTCCTGACACATGGGGAAAACGCCTTCTGCGGAAATCACTGCATTTTTCAGCATTTCAAGGGCCACATAGCAATCGTTTTCCGAGCTTTCAGGGTCATCGAGGATCTTTGCTAGAAGTTTCAGATGGGACGGCCTCAACAAGTGTGAGACGTCTTTGAACGCTTGTTCTGCCAGGAGAGTCAGTCCTTCCGGTGCTACCGTCAGCATCTCGGCATCTTTAAAGGCATCAATTGAGACGTGGGCATCGGTGAGAATCCGGTATTCGGTGGTATCATCTCCCAAAGGAAACATTTCCTGATATTCAAACTCAACCATGTTTATACTCCTTTAAACCTAAGATCTGTATACTTCCTGCTCGAAAAGAATAAAATGAGCCCCGGGTGTTGCAGAAAAAAAGCCTTCCTTGTCAGGAAGGCTCTTTAACGGTTTGTTCCCGGAATTATAATCTCCTGCAAAGGAAAGTTCGACACTATGGGAATTTTCCTTTTTGAGTCCCCTGGTAAGCGGACGTTATATGGACTCGCGAAGCGAGGGGATCACTCGATCACTTTTCCAGTGTCATTTGAATATAATGACAGGGACATTCTTTGGCACACAGACCGCAACCCTTGCAGAAGTCCAAGTCGAATTCGAACCCACCGGTGGACGACGACATCTTTACGGCATTGTCCGGACAATACATATAACAGTTGTTGCAGTGGAAACAGAGGCCACAGCTGAAGCACCGTTTCGATTCTTCGATAATATCTTTCGTATCAAAAGATGGATAGATCTCTCTGAAATTTTTCAGCCGCGTGTGAATAGACACCGCCTCTTTGGTAAACGGTTTCTGTTTCTGGTAGTAGTAGGTGTTTAGATCTCTGGAGTAGATCACCGGCGGTTGTGCCAGGGAGCTTTCAATATTTCCTTCGATGTAATCTTCAATGGCGGAAGCGGCTCGTGCACCTTGGCCAATGGCAAGAGCGACGGTTTCCAAACCGACCACGGCATCGCCGCCGGCAAAGACACCTTCCATACTGGTCATTAAATGTTCGTTGGTATACATCCATTGACTGTCCACCGTTTGAACATCGATCCCATCATAATCCACCGCCTGTCCCGTGGCCATAATGACCGTATCTGCAGGGATAAAGGCCTCTGAACCGGTAATGGGCACCGGCCGGGCCCGGCCGCTGGCATCGGGCTCCTTCAACTCCATTTGAACCGACAAAATTCCCACAACCCGGCCTTCATCGGTGACCAATTTAACCGGGTTGGTGTGATAACGAAACATGATGCGCTCTTCCATGGCCTCGTCGATCTCGGCAGTAATCGCGGGCATTTCCATGCGGGTTCGTCGATAGACCACACTCACGTTCGCCCCCAGCCGTTTGGAGACACGGGCGCAGTCCATGGCGGTATTTCCACCACCGATCACCACCGCATCTTTGCCGATCTCCATCCATTTGCCGCTGTTGACCTGCTTTAAAAAGTCGACGCCCGTATAAACGTTCTCCGCATCCTTGCCCGGAACATCAATGCCCAAACCTTTTTGGGCACCGACGCCCAAAAAGACCGCATTATATTCCCGCGTCAACTGATCCAGGGGAATGTTGACCCCCACTTTGACATTGCACTCCAGCTCGATACCCAATCGGAGTATTTTATCAATTTCTTGTTTAAGGATGTAATTGGGAAGACGGTAGGGGGGGATGCCGTAGCGCATCCAGCCGCCCGGTTCACCGCTGGCCTCAAATATTTTTACCTTAAAACCTCTTTTGGCCAGATGAAACGCACACGAAAGCCCTGCGGGACCTGAACCCACCACCGCAATTTTCTCATTCCGCCCGGACACAAGCTTCTTGTGTTCCAGATTGTGCTCCAGACCGTAGTCGCCCACGCAACGCTCACTGTTGTTAATGGCCACAGACGAATCAAAGTCCCGGCGGTTACACCCTGCTTCACAGGGATGCGGGCAGACACGGCCGCATGTGGCAGGCAGCGGATTGGTGCGCGTCAGAACATGCCAGGCTTCCTTGTAATCTTCCTTTTCTGCGAGAACTCTCAAGAATCCGCGAATGTCGTTACCTGCCGGACAGGCATGGGTACAGGGCGGCGTCTGCATGATGTTTACAGGCAGCAGCGTACGCCATGAGCCCGTCTTATACGGAACCACTTGCTGTAAATCGATGACCAATCCTAAGGGTAGTTTTTCCATTATAAATTAAACCTCTCTATGTTTTGGTTGGCGATTTCCTGAATTTCGGCCACTTCCGGCGAGGGTCTACCTTTTTTAAAAAGATGTTTGAAGCGACCCTGCAATTTCAAATACTCTTCCACCGGAAGTTTTGTCCGAATCTTTCCCACGTTCGTTACCTTGCCGTTGATTATCTCATATATGGGAAACAGTCCCGTATCCTTGGCCAGCCGGCATATCTTGACCGTGAGTTCTCCGTGATGACCCCAGCCCAGAGGACACGGGGCAAGTATGTGAATGTATTTGGAACCTTCGATGGAAAGCGCTGTTTTAACCTTGCGCTGAAGATCTCGAAAATCATCCACCGTAGCGGTGGCCACATAGGGGATGCCGTGATCGGCTGCAAGCAGGGGCATATTTTTCTTACGGGTTTTGTTCCCCATGGGCGTCGTGGAAGTCCTGGCACCCAAAGGGGTAAAGCTGGAACGTTGAACACCGGTGTTCATATAGGCTTCATTGTCATAACACACATAGAGCACATTGTGGCCCCGTTCAAACATGCCGCTGATACATTGAAACCCGATATCGGCCGTACTGCCGTCACCGCCCTGGGCGATGATGTTAATCGGTCCTTTGTTCAAGGCCTTGTATGCTGCTTCCACTCCGGAGGCAACTGCTGCCGCATTCTCGAAAAGACTGTGTAAAAAGGGAATGCGCCAGGAAGGGTCGGGATAGGGCGAACTGAATACTTCCAGGCACCCCGTGGCCACGCAGGCAATGGTATTTTCACCGGATGCATCGGCCACCAAACGGGCGGCCAGAGCCTGACCGCATCCGCCGCATGCCCGATGCCCGCTGGTAAACAAGTCCTTCTTCTCTATTTTGTTGAGTTCTTCAGCGCTTTGTTCCATGATTATAAATCCTTCCCAGATATCAATTCTTTTTTTAGGCCTAAAAATTCCAGTTCAACCGGTTCTTTTTCGACTTTCTCGACCATATACCGCAAATCGTCCATGGGTATGTTGCGGCCTCCCAAACCGGCAATGAAACTGCTGATGTTACGGTCCCTTTTCTCTGCTCTGGGAAATGACCAGCGAACATCACTAGCAAGGATGCCGCCTCTTCCCAGGGAAACCGATTTTTCAAGGACAACGATGTTCATTTTGTCTTTTAAAACATTGTAAATCTCATGCCTGGGGAACGGTCGGTAGGAACATATTTGCACGAGTCCCACTTTTTTTCCTTCTTCTTCCATCTGGTCGATGAGCTCCTTGATGGTGCCCACCACAGAACCCATGGAGACAATAACCAGGTTTGCGTCTTCAAGTTTATAAGTTTTGATGAACCCACCGCTGTTTCTGCCGAAAGTCTTTGCAAAATCTGCACTGACCGCCTTGATGGTCTCTTCGGATTTTTCCATGGCCCTGTGTAAAATATAACGGGTTTCCAGATAGAACCGCGGATCTGCAAACAGGCCGATGCCCTTTGGTGATCGGGGGTCAACGATATTTTTCGGCGCATATGGGGGCAGGAAATGGTCGACTTGTTTGGGTTCGGGAATGTCCACCGGTTCATAGGCATGGGTCAGAATAAAGCCGTCCATACAGACCATCACCGGCAGACTGGTTTGCTCCGCAATCTTGAATGCCTGTATGTGTAAATCCGCGGCCTCCTGATTGTCTTCTGCATGGAGCTGAATCCAGCCCGCATCTCTCAACGCCATGGAGTCCTGCTGATCGTTCCAGATGCTGAGCGGCGCGGATATGGCACGATTGGCGCATGTCAAAACAATGGGCAATCGCATTCCGGCAATGCAATAAATAACCTCGCACATTAATAACAGCCCTTGGGATGACGTCGCCGAGTATGCTCGAGCACCGGCAGCACTTGCCCCCAGAACCACCGATGCAGCGGCAAATTCACTTTCCACATTTATAAATTCCGCATCCAGTTTCCCCTGGCCGACAATCATGGAAAGATCTTCTACAATGTGGGTTTGCGGGGTTATCGGATAAGCGGAAATCACATTGGGGCGGCACATGGCCACACATTCTGCAACAGCATGAGATCCTTCGATTTGTTTAAGCATGAAACTACCTCTTTTGCATGATTTCATGGGCCCGTTCTAAAGCAGCCACATTGTTTTCGCCAACCTTGCCGGGGAATTTTCCCATAATGGCTTCCTGCACGGCGTCCAGGCTCACCAGGCCGGTAATGGTACAAAACGCGCCAATCATCACCGCGTTGGGTATGGGCCTGCCGATGATCTCCAGCGCTATTTCAGTGGCAGAAATGGTTTCCACCGTTGCAGTGGTTTTAAGCTGCAATTCTTCGGGTTTTTTTTCCGAGTTTACCAGAATCATACCATCCGGTTTAAGTCCGTCCAATACGGGCACGGTCTCAATCAAAAAAGAGTCCTGGACGATCAGATAATCCGGCGTCCGAACATCTTCACGTGTACGAATTTTTTTGTCATCGATTCTAACAAAAGCCATGACAGGGGCACCGATTCGTTCTGCTCCAAAAGAAGGGAACGCCTGGGAAAACTTGCCGTCCTTGAAGGCGGCAATAGATAAAAGCTCTGCAGCGGCAACATTTCCCTGTCCGCCTCGACCGTGTATTCTGATTTCAATCATACGTTTCACCCTATTATTAACTTTTAGTGTATTAACAACGCTACACACTCCGATTATAACAAATTCCTTTCAGAGGCAATCAAAACCGGGTTCTTTTGCTCCGTTTTTCTCTTTAAGGATATAAATTTATAATTAGTTAGGTGTCAATAAAAAAAGGTCTGTTATTAACCTCTGTCTTCTGAACTTGACGTTGCAATTTTCAAAAAAAAGTTTTTATCTCAATAAATTATTACATATTCGTGTCATTTCTCAACAAGTTATGGACAGGAAATAAAGCAATTTTTTGTGACATAAATCCTAAATTCACGGATCATGAAGTCACCGAAACAATCAGGTCACACGAACTTTGCATAGAAAATCTTAAATCTGTCGAGTCTTTCGGGGAGGACATTTACACCGGTTCCGGTCCCCTCGGGGATTTTTATGTAGCCGTCCGGTTGCAGGACCACGAGATTGTCCACAATATCTTCCGTAAAGTATCGTGAGGTTTCAGATGTGTCTCCCGGAAGGACAAACCCCGGAAGTGTTTGAAGATGAATATTAAAGGCTCTTCCGATCCCGGTTTCCAGCATACCCCCTGACCACACACCGATATTTTTGTCTGTGCAAAACGCCTGAATTGCTTTAGCTTTCATCATTCCGCCCACGCGTCCCTGTTTGATATTGATTATTTTACAGCTTCCAAGCGCTGCAGCGGTTTTGGTATCATTGAGATTTTTTATGGATTCGTCGAGGCACACCGGCGTATTGATTTGTTTTTGCAGGAATGAATGAAGATAGATGTCATCGTAGTTCAACGGCTGTTCGATCATCATGAGATCAAATGCATCGAGCTGTTTCAAAATGTGTATATCTTTCAAAGCGTAATCGGCATTTGCATCGGCCATCAGGCGTATGGAGGGAAATGTCTTGCGAACCGCTTTCAGGATTTCAACATCTTTGCCCTTTTTTATTTTTATTTTGATTCGGTGGTATTTTTTGTCGCTGGCCTCTTGGATCGATTCGAGGAGATCGTTCATATGGTCTTTGATTCCAATACTGATTCCGGACATAATTTTTTGATCGTTTCCCCCGATCAGTTGGAACAGCGGGATCCCCTCCTGTCTGGCCAGAAGGTCCAGGAGGGCATTTTCCACAGCAGCTTTGGCCATATTGTGCCCTCTGATCCGGTCAAATTTTTCCAGTACGGCTTCAATGGAAAAATTTCTCAAAGTCATGAGAATGGGGATCAAAAAATCTTTGATGATGTGGGATGACGTGGAATTGGTTTCGTAACAGTAGTAAGGATCCGGTGCAGTGACGCACTCTCCCCACCCGGAAACGCCGTCTGAAGAGATTTTTAAGAGCAATGCCTCTCTGTGGGTCTGGACGGAAAAGCTGGTTTCAAACGGGTTGACCAAGGGCAGCCTCACCCCATACATCTCCACCGAATCGATCTTTTTAATTTGTTTCACCGATCTATCCCCATGGCTTTTTGATGGTATAATTTGTAAAAAACTCTCTGTTTATCCCCGGAAAATACGAAAGCTTGGACAACATAACCTTTTTGGAAGGCCGATTCAAAAAGATGCCGTGTTTTCATCCGCCATTCAATGGCTTCGTTTAAACGCTTCTCTTTCAATGCCTGTATATTTTTGGGAATTTCGATATACGCCGTGTCCTGTGTGAAATTTTCCAGATTTTCCCGGGGAATGTCTTCCAGGATAGACGGATCTTTTTGTTCCATTTTTTTGACAACCCGATCCGAATCGAGTTTCCAGGTGGCGATGAGCCGGTCCGTGGGGAGCCCTTTGTGAAGGCCGCTCTCTCCGGTTCCGTAGATATCTCTTTCATATTCAACGCTGATAATGCCAAGCCGGTGGATATTGAAAAAGGCATTCATGGATTCCAGGGGATCGAAATTCCATCGCATCAACTGATATCCCATTTTTCGAACTTCGTCTCTTTGTGCTTTTTTGAGCAAAAAGCCGAATCCTTTATCCTGGTATTCCTTTTTTACCGCGGCCTGGTGGGAATAGACAAAGTACTCTCCGTTCCATTTGCCGATGAGGGCATAGGTATAACCGGCCAATTCGCCGTTATAGAAGAGTCCCTGTACCAGCCCGCCATATTTTTGGACCCGGGTCATCACGTGATGGGGTTCGATATTCAGGTCTAAAAAACCCCAGGCGCTTCTCTGGATTTCGGTTAATTTTTTATAATCATCGATTTTTTTTATTCGTTTCAATTCAATCATCAAAAATCTCCTCATAAAATAACATGGGAATTCCAACCCATAAAAACTTTGATAAAGATAACATTCAGGTGCTTTTTGTCAATCCGTTGGAAGATAAATAACTTGACAATATTCATGAGAATACTTAGGTTTCTTCCGGGTATATACTCATAAAAAAACAGTCATGGCGGTTTCTTATGGCACGACCTAAAAAACGTCGAATGGTGGCGTTTAATCCGGACATCAATTATTTCAAACCCAGGGGCATTCCCATGCGCGATCTATCCGAGGTGCGCCTTACGGTGGACGAACGTGAGGCCATCCGGCTTGCCGATCTTCTGGGCATGTCCCATGAAGCGGCCGGCGGTCAAATGCATGTTTCAAGGGCCACCTTCGGTCGGATCATCGAGCGGGCCAGAAGGGTGGTTGCGGACGCTTTGATCAACGGGAAAGCCATCAATGTAGAAGGCGGAGACTACAAGATGGCCGATGGGATTCGGACCTTCGGGTGTCGCAAATGCGATCACAGATGGGTGGAACCTTGGGGTACGGGAAGGCCGGAAAACTGCCCGAGATGCAACCATGAAGATTTTTATCGGTGCAGAACTTGATGGTTTCGTAAAAAGTTCGTTTTGCTCGATCAGATATTGCTCACAAAAAACTTTTTACGAGTTCATCAAAAATTAGATCAAAGGATTAGGAGATAAAGATTATGGTACAAATTCATGACAGTGTCGAGGGTGCACAGAATTCCAAAAAAGCACAGACCGAACAGGACCTTTCTGTGGATCGGTCCTTAAAAAAAATAAAAAACAAATTCATAATTCTTAGCGGCAAGGGGGGTGTGGGCAAGACGAGCACTTCGGTCAATCTGTCCATGGCCCTGGCCAACAAAGGATTCAATGTGGGGATTATGGATGTCGACCTCCATGGCCCGGACGTACCGAGAATGCTCGGTCTTACGGGCATGCTGGATCTGAATAAAAACAACAAGCTGAATCCGATGAAGTATTCGGATCATTTAAAGGTGGTTTCCATAGAGTCGCTCATCGCCAGCAAAGACGATGCCATCATTTGGCGGGGACCGCTCAAGTATTCCGCCATCCGACAGTTCATTGGAGAAGTGGAGTGGGGCGACCTCGATTTTTTGATTATCGATTCTCCTCCCGGAACCGGTGATGAACCGTTAACCATCGCCCAGACCATCAAAGATGCCAAAGCCGTCATTGTCACCACACCCCAGGAAGTTTCCCTGGCGGACGTCCGGAAATCCATTAGTTTCTGCAGAACCGTAAAGATGGATATCTATGGTCTTATCGAGAACATGAGCGGCTTTACCTGTCCCCACTGCAATAAAATGGTCGACCTGTTCGGGTCCGGCGGCGGAGAAAAAACCGCCCGGACAGCCGGCATTCCGTTTCTCGGAAGAATACCCTTTGACCCCAATTTTGTAGCGTGCGGAGACAACGGCATCTCGTTTCAGGAAAAACATGCCGATTCCCAGGTGGCCCGGGCGTTTGCGGAGATCGCCGGGAAAATGTCGAAGTGACCAAAACCTTTAGGCCGGAAATAGGAAATAGGAAAGAGGATAAGGGAAACCACGGATAAACACAAAAAATAATAATATTTATATTCATTTGCGTCCATTTGCGGTTATCTATTTTCTAATTCCTAATTCCTATTTTCAGGGCTTGATCCAGATTCCCTCTTTCAAATACTGCCGGGTAATCTCTTTGAGCGCTTTTTTCTGCTCAATGAAACGGGATTTCATGCCCAGGAGCCATTGTTTGTGCTCCAGAGCCGCTTCCTTGCTGGAAAAAA
>Ga0210141_1000073_pt1 | contig 11692 bp, 10 predicted proteins | sample China_Galinas_Co_2_FD_184862 | JGI IMG/M metagenome (GOLD analysis project Ga0210141, IMG submission 184862) | Wetland microbial communities from San Francisco Bay, California, USA, that impact long-term carbon sequestration -... | ecosystem: Environmental > Aquatic > Marine > Wetlands ...
GTCCCGGCCCCGGGTGCTCATCTCACAGAGCAGGCTGATATGCTCTTCGCCGAAGCCGCCGTCCTTGAGAAATTCATCCAGAAACGAGGCTGCAATCTGCCTGGCCAGACGGCCGATCGTGTTATTGCCGGCAGCGGTGTTTTGGAGATCCAACCAGCGTTGGCGATAATTCAATACACTCATCAGCTGTTCTCAATTCGTCCGGTATAGCGTTGCGGCTGCGTCCATCACCGCTTGCGGCGTGATGGCCGTCATGCACTCATGGTTCCGGGGGCAGCGTTTCTCATGGCAGGGTGCACATTCCAGGTCGCGGCGCAGAACAATCGTATTGCTCAAGTTCGCCTGGGTGTAGCGTGGGTCGGTCGGCCCCATCATCACCACCGCCGGAACGCCCAGTGCGACGGCATAATGACGCGGACCGGTGTCGTTGGTGATCAGCAGGCGGCAGCGTTTGACAATGGGCTTCAATGTGGCCAGATCGACCCGGTCAGCCCCCGTGTTGATGATGTTCACGCGGCTAAACTGCGTGATGCGCTCCCCCAGTTTTTCTTCTCCAGGGCCGATCAGCAGCAGTATCTTGCATGACCACCGCCGCTCAAGCATTTCGGCCAGACGGGCGAAGTGTTCCGCCGGCCAGCATTTGGAACTTCCGAAGCGGGCCCCCGGATTCAGGCCCACCACCGAATCGTTACAATCTATGCCCCAGCGCGCAAGCAAGGCCTCGGCCCGCTGCCGCTGAGGGTCCGAAATAAAGAGCTGGGGGCGGATATGTGGCGGTGGTGGAAGCCCCAGCCAGCGGGCGAATTTAAGGTAATAATGTACCATCGGGACCGGTTTGATCCTGCCGCCCTCCATCTCGGGTTCAGGGCCGCCGCTCAGCAGCATGGAACGCCCGGCGCGACGATAGCCGAAGACCTGGCGGCTGCCGCTCAGCCGCGCAATCAGTGCGGCTCGCATCGAGTTGGGCAGCACCAGTGCGATGTCCGGGCGCAGTCGCTGAATCTTGCGGATTATTCCGAAAAAGCCGCCGAAGGTTTTGTCCTCGCTGCCGATCACCCGATCGAACCAGGGGTTGGGGTCCAAAATCCCTTTGACGTAGCAGCGCACCACCGCCACCAGAAAATCGTCGCGGTAAGCCTGCCGCAGGCAGTCAAACAGGGGGGTCGCCATTACCATGTCCCCGACCCAGTTGGGGCATATTACCACTATGCACCGGCCGGTTTTGGATTTCGCTCTATCGATAGTAACCTCGAAGCACTTTACCCTTGTCCTTTATCCTATTTGCGCTGCTTTGACCCAGGGCGGTGGAGAGCATATTGAATACCGCCTCGGCGCCGATGGCGCCCATGCAGTCATATTCCGGCTGCGGACAATTTTTCCGGCCGCACGGCGCGCAGGGGGCATTACTTTTTACCACCAGGTGCTCACAGCCATAAGGGGCGACACGTTCCGGCGCTGTCGGGCCCATCAAGGTCACATAGGGTGTCTTGACGGCTGCCGCAAGATGGCCCACGCCGGTATCAGGGCCCACTGCAGCTTCAGCACACGCCAGAATATTGACAAGCTGCTGCAGCGAGGTGCGGTCCACCATGTCGATCACAAGGTCGGTATTCATTCTCTCGGTAAGGCGGCGGGCGGCGGTTGCCTGCATCTGATCACCCACAAGCACGACCCTGTGGCTTCCCGACGCCAGGATACCGGCAATCAACTCGGCATAGCCTTCCAGGCGCCAGTCTTTTGATGCCCGCGACGACCCCATCACGATAGCTATATAGGGTGTGCGAACGCTCCCACACCCCGCCGTTCGGTCAGCCTTTTGTGCCGGCAGTCCGAAATTCAGGTCAGACGGGGCCGGCACCCCGAGGTGTTCTGCGAATTTAAGGTAGTGCTGCAGTTTGGGCAGACGGTCGTCGTAGCGGCCGATGTATTCATTGTTGAAAATCCAGTTGAATTCCTTGGCATTGCCGGGGTGGAACCCGATTCGCCTTCTGGCCCCTGAAGCTCTCGACAGCAGGCCGCTCTTCAGAATGCGCTGAAGGTCGAGTGCGATGCTGCAGGAATCGCTTCTAAGCTGCCTGAGCATGTCTTTTATGGCCCCGAGCCGCCAGGTGCGCTCAAATACAACCGTCCTGTCGACATAGGGGTGACCTGATAGCAGCGGCTCCCACCTAGATTCAACCAGCCAGGTAATCCTGCTCTCAGGGTAGTGCCCTTTGATATGGGCCGGCAGACACAATGCCCGGGCGATATCTCCAAGGGATCCTGTCAGTACGATGAGTATGGACGTTGTCATGGGAGCAGCCCGGTCCTGTCACGGCTTTGCGGTTAAACCCCCGAGGCCGGCGTGAAGCCCTTCACTGAGCAGTTGGGGCAAGCTGTGTTTGGCAATCGCCCGATCCCAGCGCGACAAATACCGGCGGCGCAATTTGTGTTCAGGCCGATGGTCTATACGGGCGCGGTCGAAATCGACGATGCAAACGCGCTGTCTCTCATCCACCAGCACATTGCCCGGATGCAGATCCACATGAAGTAAACGATTTTCAACCAGCCTGCCGATTTGATCCGCTAACGCCGCCAGGGCCCGGCGGCAGCGGTTTTCATCCGTCAGTCCCAGCTGCGCCAGGCTGAGGGGGTTTGGGACTTTTCTGGTTACCAGCCAGCCGCGATAAATCAGCCGGCCGCGGCAGGCAAAAGCGATCGGATCCGGCGCATTGATCCTGCAGCGGCGTGCGGTGGACAGCATCTCGAATTCTATCTGGCATCGGGTTTTTCCGGTCCGCAGATAGTGATGTTTGCTGACGCGTTGCATCAGGCCGCCACGGGTGTAGGTTTTTACTGCCACCGGGCCGACGGTATCAACGGATCCGCACCTGATCGGCGTTCGGCCTTCCAGGTCCGAGCAGCAACCGACGGTGCAAAGTTCAAACAGTTCCACAAGGCTTTCCAATTGGGCTTTCTCCAACCCTGTTCGGCTGCCGATCGTGTAACCATGGTATGGCTGGACGGTCAAGGGCATTTCTTGCCTAAATTTAGGTATTTGAATCTCATTATAGGCAACCGCCGAAGGGATGTCAATTTGCCGCGGATCAGCAGATACCGGGATTTCCGGTAATGCGGGCGAAATTATGACGGGCCGCCGCCTTGACTCGCTGCCAAATCAATTATAGGCTTGATATCACTTAAATCAGCAGGGGCGAGGCGTGAGCACACAGCCGATTGAATTGATGAAGCTGCACGACGAGTTGAAGGGTTTTCAGATCGAGGTCAGCCGGTTTGCGGATGGATTCGATTTCGACCGCTTTTTTGAAACCGCCGAGTTGTGCACGGTCGTTAAGCAAAATGCCCGCCGGCAGGTATATCGTATTCAGGCCCGTGGGCGGAATTTTTTTCTCAAGCGCTCGACCCTGGTTCGACCCAAGGACCGCCTAAGGCTGACCCTGTTGCCCAATCGCCGGGGGGCTGAATGGCGCAACCTTCACCGTTTGGCCGCCATGGGGGTCGCTGCACCCCGACCGCTGGCCAGGGGTCAGAACTGGCAGCGCCGGGTGCCGCAGCTCTTTGTGCTGGCATCTGAAATTAAGGGACGCCCACCGCAGCTCCAGGACTGTGCGGGCTGGCAACGACTGGGACGATTCATTGCCTTTTTGCATCGCAAGGGAATTTATCACTCCGACCTGCATCCCGGCAATCTAAGATTGGACGCAAACGAGGGCTTCGCGCTGCTGGATGTGCAATCGGTTTTCTTTCTCAATGGCCTGCCGCGGTTTCTGCGAAGGCGCAATGTCGGCAGGCTGCTGATGCACTGCCCCGGCGACCAGAATACCGAACAGTGGCGGAGCGCCTTTCTGGTCGGGTATAACAGCGGCTCTTCCTCACCGATGCAGTTGCACGAGATAGTTGCGGCGGCGGAACGGCAGTTGGAGCGGCGCTATCGTTCCCGAACCAGGCGTTGTTGCAAGGACAGCAGCGAATTTATGCGGGTGCGCGGTTCGGCGCTGCGGGGCTATCAGCGTCGCGATTTCAATTGGGGCCTGGCTGAAATCCAGGAAGCCGTCAGGCAGGGCCGGCAGCTGAAACCCGGGCGTGTCTTTGCATTCGAGGGGGTCTGCGTCAAGCGTCACCGGCGGCGCCTGCTGCATCGAAACCGCTGCCGCCACAGCTGGATAATGTCGCGTGCGCTGCAGGTTCGTGATATTGCCGTGCCAAGGGCTCTGGCCTATCTGGCCTTGGGAAACACCCGTTATTATCTGAGCGAATACCTCGGCGGCGGCCTGCTGCTCAACGACTACCTCTCAAGCCTGACAGCCGGCGACGAAAAGCGACTTGCCCTCCAGAGGCTGGCGCGCTGGATCCGCCACATCCATAGCCGACGGATCTGGCAGCGCGACTTTAAATCGCGCAACGTTCTTTTCCACAACGGCCGATACCACATGCTCGATCTGGACAGCGTCCGGCTCGAACCTCGGATCGGCACTGCCCGGAGAATGATGAACCTGGCCCAGTTGAATGCTTCGGTGAGCAATGCCATTACTCTTAAGGACCGCCTGCGGTTCTTTCATTTTTATATCGCCGGCGCGCGCTGGCCGCGTAACCGCCGCCGAGCGGCCTATCAGAAGATCTGGGAGATTTCCCGGGGCAAGAATACAGCCGGATATGACCTTGATCTGGACAAACTTTTTAAAAGCAAATTCAGCAACTGATGAAAATATCCAAAGTCATTTTCCTGGGCAAGAGCAAGAAGAAGACCGGCAACACGCGCTTTATGTTCAAAGGGCTTCAGCGCAGGGTGCCCCGGGCGGCCTTTTTAAATGTTCCCCGCTATCGCAAAATGTATTTCTGGTCAGATTTCAAGCGCCATATTTATCGCCGCATCGTCGCCTTCGACCCGGACCTGGTCCTGATCTATTCAAGTGACATTCCTCAGGAGGTGCTTGAAAAAATCAAGTCGCGCTATCTCACCGCCATCTTTTACCCGGACGTCTACGATCCACCGAAGCAGCGGCTGGTGGACTGCGCCCGCCAGGTGGACTATTTGTTTATCACCAACCAACGTCAGATCACGGAACTGAAATCCCTCGGGGTTCTCAAGCCCATATTCTGCTGGCAAGGCTGCGATGCTGACGAGCACCGCATCATTGCGACCCGCAACAAAAAATGGGCCGCTCAGGTGGCCTTCATCGGACGGCCCAGCCCCGCTCATCGGGTTGAGCTGCTGCAGGCGGTCCACCGGTCCTTTGATTTCAAGGCCTGGGGCGCGCGATGGTCCGCTTACGGCTTTCGGTGCCCGCAGGTCAACATTTATCCGCGGCATTACGCCAGAATCTGTTATGCATCCGGTATCATGCTCGGCTGTGACGCCAGCTTCGCGATGGATTTCAACACCTCCAACCGCACCTGGATCACCCTGGGTTGTGGGGGGTTCCTTTTGACCAATTACCAGCGCGGCCTGGAAGAGATGTTCGTCAAAGGCCGGCACCTGGAATGGTATCACAGCTCCGCAGAGTGCCTCGAAATGATCGACTATTACCTGCGGCACCCGCTGGAGCGCCAGAAGATCGCCGCGGCCGGTTATGCGTATGTTCATGCCCATCGCACCTACGATATCGTTATGGATGAAATTATCTCTCGCATTGAAACCGAAGAAGGTCCATGAAGACACTGCACATCAACACGGAGCGGACCTGGCGGGGAGGCGAGCGGCAGACGCTGCTTCTGGTCGAAGGGCTTCGCGGTCGCGGCATCGAGGTGCACCTGGCCTGCCAGCCGGGTTCGCCGCTGGCAGAGCGCGCTGAGGCTGCCGGAATAGCGGTCCGGCCGATTGCGATGCGCGGTGAGGTCGATTTGCCGGCCGGCTTGGCGCTCAGACGGCTGGTCAAACAAATTGATTGCGATCTGGTTCACTCGCACACATCCCACGCCCACACTCTGGCGTTCTGGGCCACCGCCGGAAAACGCACCGTCCGGCTGGTCACCCGCAGGGTGGAATACTCGATTTACCGCCACAGCTTTTTCGGGATGAGCCGGATCAAATACCGACACATGGCCGATGGCTACATCGCGATTTCCGAACGCATCAGGCAAGTCCTGATTTCCGATGGCGTCGCCCAACAGCTGATCCATCTGGTGCCCAGTGGAGTACCACTCGAGCCGGATGTTTTCGGCGCAGATCGACTGAGAACCGAGTTTGGCATCGGCGAAAGCAATCCTGTCCTGTTGTCGGTTGCGCATTTAGCGCCTGAAAAAGGACACGCTATATTGCTGCAGGCGATGGCGTCGGTTTCGGTTCGTATGCCGTCCATCCGCCTGGTCGTCGTCGGGGACGGCCAATGTCGACCTGATCTGGAAGCGTTGTCTGAAAAGCTGGGCATTCGGCGGCAGGTGATATTCACGGGGTTCCGGGACGATGTCAGCGCCTTCTATGGCCTGGCTGACGGCTTTGTCAGCAGCAGCACTGCGGAAGGTCTGGGGTCGGCCGTTCTGGATGCCCTTGCGGCAGGCGTTCCGGTCGTTGCCGCCGCCGCCGGCGGTATTCCCGAAATTATTGAAAACGGCCGCACCGGGATTTTGGTTCCGCCGGCCATCCCATCGGCCCTGGCCGATGGCATCATAGAGCTGTTCGAACGTCCCGGCCAGGCAAAAGAGATGGCCGCCAATGGCCGCGAAGAAGTCCGCCGCCGGTATTCTGTCGACAGGATGGTTTCGGATACCCTTGCGGTCTATCAGCGGCTATTGCCGTGTGACCGTTTGGAAACACAAGCGACTACAGGAAACCTGCCCGATCGACCATGAAGATATTGCACCTATACAGCAACCACAAATGGACGGGGCCGGCGGATCATGCCTTGAACCTGGTGGCTTGGCTGGCACAGCAGAACGGTTTGAAACCGTATTTGGCATGCGGCCGGCGGCGTGGCTCCGAGAACCATCTGCATCAGAAAGCACTGAAACGCAACCTGCCGCTGGTGGAAGGGTTTTATCTGGCCAAACATTTCAACTGGAGGATCGGACCGGATGCGATCCGTCTGCGCAGCCAGATGAGAAAAGGCCGGTTCGATTTGATCCACAGTCACCAGGACAATGACACCCTCACGGCGATACTGGCCGGCTTTGGCCCCAGACTCGTCACCAGCGTCTATGCGGGCGAACCGTGGAAGCTGACCGGGCGCCAGCGTATGGCGCTGTCACGGTCCGCGCGCATCCTGACAGCGTCCAGCCGGGTGCGTGATTATCTTGCAGGGCAATTTCCGGGCAAGGCTGTCGATCATCTGTCGACCCCGGTGGATCTGGATCGGTTTGCCCCCGGGCCAAAGCAGAACCGTCTGCTGGCCGAATTCAATCTGACGCCGCACGGGCCGGTCGCCGGAATCGTCGCCCGGGTTCAACGCCACAGGCGGTTCGATTTGCTGCTGCAGGCGATCCGAATCGTGGCGTCACAGGTTCCTGAATTCAAATTTCTGATTATCGGCAGGGGCACCCACATCGATGAGCTGGCGCGTCGCCCGGTGATAGACTTAGGGCTTGAAAAATCTGTGGTTTTCACAGGCTACCGTACAGATGATTTTCCCCAGGTGCTGAATTTGCTGGATTTCAAAGTGTTTCTGATGCCCGGCAGCGACGGTGCCTGCCGGGCCGTAAGAGAAGCACTGGCCTGCGGGAAGCCGGTGGTGGCCTCGCGCCGCGGTGTCCTGCCCGAGATCATCGCCGATGGGGGCACCGGCCGGCTGATTGATGAAAACCCCGAAAGCCTTGCCCGGGCCATGATCGATCTGATTCACCACCGGCCGATGTTGCAGCATTGGGCTCACAATGCCCGTGAGTATGCGCTCAAAGAGCTCAACCCCGACAAGTATGTCGCCAGGGTCATCAATTGCTACCGCAGCCTGTTGCATGGGTTGAATCCGGACAGTCAGTTTTGATTGTTCTTGTTAGCTGTACACCCCTATCCTACGTATTTATATTCATGATATTGTGAATTAAATCTCACATAGTATTATGGAAATCAATCCTGTTATTATTTAACTAACTGTAATTAATATAAATTATTTTTATTGAAATTTTTCGCACAATATTTGCAGGACCAACGATATTAATAAATTTTTTTTATTCATTTATTTCTGAGACGGGAAGTAAACAATGAGGAGGCGGATTCCAGGCTCAAAGATTTTATTGTGCTTGACTATGTCGTTATTGGTCGTTGTGTCACTTGTAGTGCTGGATGGATTATTGGGTCAAGACGCTTACGCCATGGGCGGCGGTGGAGGCAAAAATAAGAAAAATGTAGCACAGGCGCAGGCCCTTGCAGTTACCAGCGCGACCGAAGGTCCTTCTGTAGGGGCTTCGGAAGCAACTTCAGTTCCTGAGCCCAGCACTCTAATTCTAATAGGTGCCGGGATGTTTGGTGTCGCTTTTGCAGCCTACAGGAAAAAATTTAGCAAGAGATAATTTAATTGGGCTATAAGGCCCAAATGTTTCAATGTGATAAGGCAAAGTATCCATCTGATGAATGCTTTGCCTTTTTTTGTTTCATCTTTTCAGGTATAAGCAATAAAATCAACTGTGTTTAATCATTCTGAACACGCAGTTTGAAGATCCTGCGATGTCGATTAATATTTACGATTTATCTGATGACGACAGAGATGACTCACTATGACCACTACTGGAAACGAAAACCATGGCAGTGGCGGGACGCGCTCCGAAAGTGACAGCCGTCAAGAAAAAACCTCTGATCGCAGCCCTGATCAAAGGTCGGGCAGGGACCGGAGAAAGGATTCGGATAGAAGGAGCGGTTTGGGCAGAAGGAGAAAAATTGAACGTCGGGGCAGGTTTAAGGACAAAGGCTAGACTTCTTTGGAGTCGCGAATTCTGAAAATTATTCGTTAAATACAGAGCTCGCTGCAACAATTATTTTTCTCAGCTCTTGATCGATTGCGGCTATTTTTTCTCGGATAGTTTTTTTGGCCTGGACGGTTTTAACGCTGCCATATTGGGAAATTAATTTATGCCTTTCTTCGAGCAGAATTTTTTCAATCACTCCCATCGCATTTATCCCTGCCGGTTTATGCTTTGTCCCGGTGTTTAACGCTAAACTTGTAACTCCTTAAGTTATTTGTCGCTTTTGCGCCGGTCATTGCCCTTTCGCCTCTCTGGTATGACCGTAAAATAATCATACACGCGAGGCTCAATACCAGAGCGTCGTTCTACACGATTGCCGTTCTTTTCTTTTCCCGTCTCTTCAGCAGGATCCTTTTTCGCCGCTTTTTGGGTCATTGACTGAAGCACCTTTTTCATCTGTTCGAGCACCGCGGTGATAATTCATTGGGGAGTTTAGATGGCATCAATAACAGCAAAACCTGTACCAATCTGTAAAAGTATCGGTAAATTATCGTTTTTTATTATAAATATCAATTAGATACAAAAATTAACACTGGATGTTATTTTGAGGCGTTCGGGCAGAAATTGTGAAAACGTGTTGATATTTTTAGGTAATTAAATTCAGAGACCTTTTAGGTGACCAACCCGGTCAATCAACCCCATCAACCAGATTTTTGATGACCAGCTCTGTGGCCTGGCGGGTGCCACCGCGGCGGGCGGCGATGTAATCCTGAGCGGCTGAGCGAACGCTCGCCCGGGGCCGGTTGTGTGCCACGGTTTGTGCCAGCAGCTCCGCCGCTCTGAGCCAATCGGCCGCAACCATCAGCAGCCCGGCGTCCTCGATTTCCTCGCCCACCCAGGAGAAATTGTCCCAGTTCGGTCCGATCACAGGCCGGATGCCGGTTATCAATGGTTCCAGAAAATTCTGCCCTCCCAGCGGTGCCAGGCTGCCACCGACAAAAGCGGCTTCGGCCAGGGTGTAGGCGGCGGGTAATTCTCCGAACCGGTCCCACAGGATAATTGATCCCGCTTCCACTGCATGATTCAGGTTCGAACGCAACTGCCAGGTGAGGTTTGTCTTTCTCAACCATTTTTGCCAATGGGCGATTCGGTCCATGTGACGGGGAAAGAGGCCAATGACAGCCTGGGGCAGCCGCCGGTGCAGGTCGGTCAGCAAGCGTCCAATCTGCTCTTCTTCCTTTTTTCTGATGGACCCCAGTATCACGAAAGGATGATCGGCCGGGATTAAATCAGCCAGCACTGCCGTTGATGATGTTTGGCCGGTCGGCCCCCCCATTCGGTCAAACTTCATATTGGGCATGGTGCCGACGGGGGTGGTCGCAAATAATCTTTTGAACCGTCCCGCATCCTGGCGGCTGACCGCCAGAACATGATCGGGGCCGACCTGCGACCACAGATCCGGCCAGATCAGATACCGTTTGAGGCTGCGGGCCGTCAGGCGGCCGTTGATCAGCAATACTTTGCTGCCGGATTGCTTTAACGCCAGCAGGTGGCCGGGCCAGATTTCAGTCTCCAGCAGCACCATGACCTGCGGTTTCACGGCGTCTGTCACCCGCTGCATGATGGCTGGCCTGTCAAAAGGAAAATAGGCGACTTGCACTTCACCGCGCCCGGTCGGCCGGGTGTTCCCGGAGGCAAATGCTTCCAGAAGCTCAAACCCCTGGAGGGTATTGGTGGTCAGGAGAATGCTGGCGCTGCGGGCCGACAAGATGGATTTTGTCAACTCGATGGCCAGGTAGGCTTCCCCCGCTGATGCTGCCTGTATCCAGATATCAGACGGCCGGGGCGGGGGATCTGCCAGACGCTGGGCGAAACCGTCCGATAAGCGCCGATGCCGGCGCAAAAACGGAATCGCTAATGGCCATGCCATGTCGTACATTCGGATGACAAATTTAAGCGCTGCGTCTGGCTTCAAAAATTTAACCCTTCAATGGATCCGAATATCTCGGATCGATATTAGGTAAATGCCCGATGGCTGTCAAATCCAATCGGCTTAATTGACAGGATTTGGCGCCTCTGATACTTTTGAAGACCGCCCATCGAGGTTTTGGATTGGTCAGGCGGGTTGATTCTTGCCATACAAACCGGGTGCGTGGCATCCCGCCCAAGGCGGGATAGCAAGTTCGACGCTAAAATCAAAGGTGTGTTTTTTGGACTCAGTCGATTGAGTTGATCAGGTTAAAGAATAAAGGCTCAAGGCAAAAGGGTCGGTGCCGGAGGGCATGGCGCATAGCGTTTGTAACATTCCTTTTTTGGGGTTTATTGCACCTGGAACCATGAACTCTGATCTCACTGAAAAAATATTATCACCATCCGCATCTTCAGGCCGAAAAACGGACTGGCTTCGGGTGCGTGTGGCCCATATATCACAGCAATCTATCCGCCGCGCCGGGTCGCTGCTGGGGTTGATTTTCTACGCCCTCGATTTTGAGCACCGCCGAATTGTGAGGCGTAATCTGCGTTTTGCATATCCGCATGCCACCCCAACCCATCTGCGACAGACCGCGCGCGGTGTTTTTCAAAGTGTGGCGGTCACCATACTGGAGATGTTGCGCATGCTGTGCTGGTCTCCCCGGGACCTTCAGCAGCAGGTTCGAGTGGAGGGAGAGGAGCATTTGCGCCGGGCGCTGAATGCCGGCGCCCGGGCTTACGTGGCCAAGGGGGACACGGCGCGGAACCTGCCGCGCATCCTCCGGGATGTCCTGGACGGCTGGGTGCTGATCAGCCCCCGCGCCGCGGAATAAATGGCTGGCCAAACTTGAAAGGTGTTTTTTTCAGTTGGCCGACTTGGTTTCACAAC
>Ga0210141_1000074_pt1 | contig 11669 bp, 9 predicted proteins | sample China_Galinas_Co_2_FD_184862 | JGI IMG/M metagenome (GOLD analysis project Ga0210141, IMG submission 184862) | Wetland microbial communities from San Francisco Bay, California, USA, that impact long-term carbon sequestration -... | ecosystem: Environmental > Aquatic > Marine > Wetlands ...
GGCAGCAACACCAAATCGCTATGTTGACGTTGGATCGCGCTTACGGTCGCGGTCCATTTTTCTTCGGATTCGGCCCAGCCTTCCGGTAACTCACAAACGGTGACTTTCATGGTGAAACGCTTTCTTGTGCACTGATAGCGGCCTGCGTTGGTTTTTCTGTTTTCCTAATGTTTCATGGGAACATCGTTGGGGTTGCCACTGATATGGAGTTGCTGTTTGATCGCCACGTCCACCGCCTGTTGGACCATGTGGGGCAGGGGTTCCGTCGTGATGCAGACCAGGGTGATATCTTCCTGGGAAAGGGGCAGAAGAATTTTCGGCGCACGGCTGGAGGTGACGGCTTCGGCCATGCGGGGGGTAACTTCGCCGAGCATGGCATTGGCCCAGGTAATGGCAATAGGGCCGACAATGAGATCCGATCGGGAAACGGTGCGAACAATGGCATTTTCACCGGAAGCTCCCCGGTTGGCGCCGGCTTTCATCATCTGGGATGTGGCAATGGCATTCGTTCCAAGGGCCAGGATTTCCAATTGGCCGGGATAGCGCGATTGGATGTATTTGATCAGGGTGGCCCCGATGCCGCCGCCCTGACCATCGATGACACATATTATTTTTCGAGCAGACACACGTCCTCCTTCCACTCAAGCATCACCACCGCGATGATGGCGAGAAATAACCAACCGCTCAAACGGGGAAAATCTTATTGAATGTGATGTGTCCCTGGCCCGTGTAGCCTCTCCAAGGAAACACATGGGTTCAGACAGGGGCGGGGACTTCCATCGATCGGGCGACGTCTCAGCGATGCAGTAGCATGGGGCCCAGCGGGCGACCGCCGAAAAGGTGCATGTGCAGGTGGAATACTTCCTGTCCGCCGTGTTTATTGCAGTTGATCAACAGGCGGTATCCATCTGCGGCAATGCCTTCTTCGGCCGCGATCTTGCGGGCGGCGGTGAACATTTTGCCGATCAACTGTTCGTCTTCTTCCTGGATGTCGTTGACGGTGGCGATTTCCCTGTTGGGAACGATCAGGACATGGACCGGCGCCTGGGGTTCGATATCGCGAAAGGCGGTGACGTGTTCATCCTGATACACCATATCCGATGGAATTTCCTTGTTGATGATTTTACTGAAAATCGTCGACATTGCGCGCTTCCTCCCCTGAATGCTGTCAGTTGATGCTTAAATTTTCATCTTCCGTATCAGAATAGCGTTATTTTTCCAAGTCTGATTGCAGCGTCTTTGATGTCATTTAATGCGTGGGCTGATGGCGGTTCGCTCGATAGCGATGGCAGCCGATTTGCTTCCGGCGGGCTGGTGATTATCCTTTTAAAAGCATCGGTTTGAAGAATCTCGACTTTTCTATTTTGGTAGATACGCTTCGCACAAAAAACACATGACAAAGGAGGCACACCATGACCCATACGAAATATCTGTGGGTGGTTTTAACGCTATCGACTATTCTCTTTCCAGGAACGCTTTTCGCGCACTGCGAAGTACCCTGCGGTATTTACGGCGACGAAGCCCGTGTTGCGACCATATCCGAACACATCCAGACCATCGAAAAAGCCATGGCCCAAATTTCCCAACTGGAAACAGAAACGCCTGTCAACAACAACCAGCTCGTGCGATGGGTGATCACGAAAGAAGCCCACGCGGAAAAGATCCAGCACATTGTCAGTCAGTATTTCATGACCCAGCGCGTCAAACCCGGTGAGGAGAAGACCGCGGCCATGCTCGAGGTGCTGCATAAAATGCTGGTCGTCGCCATGAAGTGCAAACAGAGCATCGATTTGCAACAGGCCAAGGAGCTCCGTCGTCTGCTGGAGGCTTTTGAGATGCTTTATTTCGGGCATGCCCACGGCAAATAAAGACCTGCCGGCAAGGCATCCTATTCTCGGCAATCGGTCAGGCGTGATCAAGATCGACGAAACGGTTGATTTGCTCTAGACGCGCGATTTCTCTCTGGTAGCGGCCTTTCCAGCCATATTTTTTCAGTGAGCGGGCGACGACGATCTTCATTATCGGGCGAAAGACGTAAAGCCAGATGGAGGTCCACAGTTTACCCTGCTGGCGGATGCGGTCGGAAGGTTCCCACCACCCCATCACCTTCAAGCGGTGATACCAATAAAGATAGTGCAACCGTTCCGCACCCAGGTGATGCGTCCTGACATTCGCCCACATGCCGTTGTAGCGCGTGTAGTCAAGGGGGTTGGTCACCAGGCCTTCATCCATGAGCTCCTGCCGGATGCCGGTTTTGGGATAGGGCGTCAGTATCTGGCAATAGGCGGTATCGGCACCGGTGGATTTAAGGAATTGGTAATTGGCGATGATTTCTGCCTCGCTGTCGTCGGGGAAACCGAAAATCATGCCGCCGACCACCATGATGCCATACTGATGGCAAAGGGCCACCGCTTTGCGGGAATGCTCCAGGATATTGCCTTTGTGTGCCGTCCGGAGATTTTTGGGGGATGCATTTTCAATCCCCAGAAATACAGACTTGAACCCGGCTTGGGCCATCTTACGAACCATGGTTTCGTTTTGTGCCATGGTGACGCAATCGGCTTGCACAACGAAATACAACTTACGATAGCGCCGGGCTATAATGGCATCGCACAACGCGATCACGCGATCGGGGTCCATGACCATGTTGTCGTCCGACACAAATATCCAGCGGACTTTGCGCCGGTAGTAGATGTCATCGATGTCGGCCAGAATGCGTTCGATCGGGAAGGGGCGGAATGCACGGCCGTACATGTGTCGAATGCTGCAGAAATTGCAATTCCGGGTGCAGCCCCTGGAGGTCTCCATCACCTCACAGTGGTGATTCATGATGTGGTAACCCCGGGTCAGGCGCCGTTCATCACGGATGGGAAGCTTCAGACGGGAAAGATCGAGAAGTTCTCCCGGTGGATTGTGAATGAAGGCCCCATTTTTTTTATAGGAGAGGCCGTTGATCTTTTCAAGGCGGCTGTCGCCTTCCAAAGCGGACACCAGGGACTGAAACGCCACCTCGCCTTCCCCGCGGATCATGAAATCGATCTGCGCGGCTTCCGGACCATCGGCAATTTCCTGGTACATGAGGGTGGCATGGTAGCCGCCTAATACGATGTTAACTTCAGGCAGAAGGCTGCGGATGAGTCGGATCAATTTGAGGCAGGTGGCATACTGCCATGTCATGGTGGAAAGCCCCACCACTTGCGGCTTTATTTTCAGCAGTGTTCGCGTCAGATAGCGGCGTATGTGGCGTCGCTTACGGATCAGGTCGATCAGATAAACGTCATGCCGATCGGCAAGGTTGGCACCGATGCTTGCAATCCCGAGACTGGGCATATGAAATGCCGACTCATGCATGATTACCGGCGCCACGTCCGGCATGGAAAGCAGGATGATTTTCATTTTTCCTCCTCGGGGCTGCAGCGGGGGAATCTTACTCCGCCAAAAAACGAATTTGCGGCACGATCACAAACGTTCCTCCCGGGGGATCGCTGAATGGGGTGGGTGCCGCTGTTCCAAGTTCGACCGGTCACCATGTTAGGGTACAGGCCCATCGGGGGCTTCGGTGGTTTTTGCAGCGGTGATTGGCCTTCCGGTCAGAAACAGCCTGGAACACCTATACCACGATCCCTTGTAAATAGGAGGCTCTTTTTCATTGCGTGATATGCGTTTGCTGCGTCGAAGGCTGTGATTGTTGGGAACCGAAGGGTGTATCGATCGAGCGGGTGCCTTGGTTGACGGACATGTTTGACACAGTCGATCGTTTTCGAGATAGTAATCACTATTGCGTATGCATTCCTGACGCTCTATATTCGGCTCATACCTTCAAGGGCCTGGATCAACGCCATGAAATGCCGGCAATGTGACTGTGCCAATGAATCGGATGCGACGTACTGCAATGCCTGCGGGACCGTCCTGAAACAATCCTGTGGCCGATGCGGTCAGGACAATCGACCAGGAAGTCGGTTCTGCAAGTCATGCGGCCAGCATCTCTATGCCGTTACGGACAACAAACGTCCGCCATTGCCGGCAAATCCTTCGCTACACCCCCCACTTCCGTCTCAAGATAGTATCGCCATCATCGAGAAACCACTATCCGGAGAACGAAAATACGTTACCATTCTTTTCACCGACCTGTGTGGCTACACGGCCATGTCCGAGCGTCTCGATCCGGAAGACGTCAAGGAAATTCTGGCAGTTGTTTTTGGTGAGATCGTCAAAGTCGTAAGGCGCTACGAGGGGTTTATCGAAAAATTTGTTGGGGACGCCATTATGGCGGTTTTTGGTGCATCACGCACCTCTGAAGACGATCCTATCCGGGCGGTCCGGGCCGCGCGTGAAATCCACCGGCTCGTGACCGGACTGAATTCGACCTATCAAGCGCGTATCGGGAAACCGCTGGTCATGCATACCGGCGTCAATACCGGCCTGGTGGTTTTGGGGCAACTGGACGTTGACCAAGGCATCCATGGTATTTCCGGTGACGCGGTCAATCTGGCCGCACGATTGAGTGGGTTGGGCCGCAAGGGAGACATCCTTGTGGGACCGGATACCTTTCAGCACTGTCAGGGCTGGTTCCGGTTCGAAGCGCTCGACCCGGTTACCGTGAAGGGGAAATCTGCGCCGCTTGCCATCTATCGCGTGCTGACTTCCCGGGAACAACCGCACAAAGTGCACCGTTCTTTCGGACGACGGGGTAAGATGATCGGTCGTCAGGGTGAAATGGATCGATTGGAGAAGGCTGTTGCCCGCGTCCGCCAGGGGCGGGGGGCTGTGGTATGCATTACCGGTGCGGCCGGTACGGGGAAGAGCCGTCTGCTGGAGGAATTCAAAGCATCTCTCGACACGGCCACTATTGCCTGGCACGAGGGGCACGCCTACCCCTACGCGCGCAATACCCCCTATGCCCCCCTGATTGACTTGTTGAGTTTGGCCTGCCATGTCGAGGAAGGGGATGGTCCTGAGGTTGTCCGTGAAAAAATTGAATCGACCCTATCACCGCTGTTAAGTCCGACAATAGAACAGCTTCCCTATATTGGCAGCCTCTTTGGCCTCCACTACCCCGAACTGGGTGACATAAGCCCTGAATTTTGGCGCGCGCGGTTAAAGGAGGCTGTCCGTGATCTCCTTGAGGGGCTTGCGCGCAGTGGACCGGCGGTGATCTGCATCGAAGATCTTCATTGGGCGGATCCCTCTTCGGTGGCGTTGTTACGGTCCATTGCCGGGGATCAGAAGTCGCCCCTGCTTTTAGTCTGTACCTATCGCAAAACTTTTTCGCTATATGGTGATGAGGACCACAAGCACCCCTCGCATGCGGTGATCGACATCGAGCTTAAGGATCTCTCTCCGCAGGATACCATCGAATTGGTGAAATCAATTCTCGGGATGTCATCGATTCCGGAGGAGCTCATTCGTTTCATTGAGGCGAAAATCGAGGGAAATCCGTTTTACCTGGAAGAGATGATCAACGTCCTGATCGACCGCAACGTATTACGAATGGATGGCGGGCAATGGGTGATGCAGGGGCCGGTCGATATCTCGGGTGTTTCCTCGACCGTCCATGGTGTGGTGTCAGGCCGGCTGGATCATTTGCAGGCGGATACCAAGCGCGTGCTGCAGGAAGCCTCCGTCATCGGCCGCGTGTTCGATTATGCCATTCTCCAGCAAATTACCGCCATCGGCAGCCGGCTTGATGCCGCTTTGAATGTCCTCGAAAAGCTGGACATGATTCGCAAGAAAGACCAATCGAACGAGGTTAAGTATTTCTTCAAGCATGCCGTGGTCCAGGAAGTGGTCTACAACGGCATCCTCATCAGGGACCGCCGTGCCATCCATGAGCGGATCGCCGTTGCCATGGAACGATTGTTTCACTCACGGTTGCGTGGGTTTTATGAAACACTGGCCTTTCATTATTCGGTCGGCCAGTCGGTTTTCAAGGCTGTCGACTACCTGATGAAATCCGGTCGGAAAAGTAAGCAGCGCTATGCCTTGGACGAAGCCCATCAGTACTATCAAAACGCCTACGAACTGCTGCACGACCAACCGGATCGTTCCAGTCAGCGCACCGTCTTGCTGGTGAATGTCCTCATCGAATGGTTTTTCGTTTTCAATGTCCGGGGTATTTTCAACGAGATGGTCACGCTCCTGAAACGACATGAAGAAGCGGCGGCAACGCTTGAGAACGCCTTTTTGCAGGGAATGTATGGGTGTTGTATGGGATGGGCCCTGCAAAGGCGCGAAGCCCTCCAGGAGTCCCATGACTACCTTACCGAAGCACTTCGCATTGGCCAATCGGCAGACAACCGCAAAGTCATGGCCTATGCCTGTGGCTGCCTCGTGTGGACATGCACGGATATGGGACGCCTGGATAGCGCGGTGGCTTACGGAAGGCGGGCCGAAGCGCTGCTGCCGCATTTGGAAATGGACCAGGAACTGATCCGGATTATCCTGACCGGGCTGGGTATTGCGCACTGGTTTCGCGGGGACGGGCGCCAATGCCAAATAATGGGAGAGATGCTTTTAGCCCACGGTGAAAAAGGCGCTGATATTCGCAGTACGTCGGACGGCTATCTGGTTTGTGCCATGGGGCGTTTTGCATCCGGTGATTTTAACCAGAGTATCGAATACTGCAACATGGCCGTCGCCTCGTCCGCGGAAATGGTGCATTCCTTCAATTCCAAATTTCTTCTGGCTTACACCCATCTTTCCAATGACCAGGTGGACGAAGCCGAAAAAATCCTGCATGATATTCTGAAGTATACGGAAACATACGGCTACGACTATTTGGGTACCGCCGCGCAGGCCCTGGCCGGCATGGTCATGCTGGCCAGGGGAAATCTCCGCGCCGGCGTCCATACGATCCTTGAACGGATGGCGATTTTCAGGCGTAAAGGGAAACGGTACCACTTGATGACGTTTCAATATCTGCTGGGCAAGGTGTATTGCCAGATGGTGTTGCAACCGGGGGGCGTGCCGCTCAGTTTAATCGCGAAAAATTTGCCGTTTTTAATTCGCCACCGTCCTTTTGCCGCCCGCAAGGCGGAGAAAAATTTTAAAGAAGCAGCGATGATGGCCGAATCCATGGGGGCCATGGGGATTGCCGGACAGATTCATTTTGATTTGGCCCAACTCTATGCCACTCAGAGGAAAATATCGCGCGCGAGGGTGTCCGCTGAACGATGCATTGCCATTTTTCAGGCATGTGATGCGAATGTTTATCTGGAAAAAGCCAAAGCTTTTGCTCGCAGGCATCGTCTAACAACATGAGCCGCCATCCGTTTGAACGGGTGAACGCAGCGCCGTCACGAGGGACGCCCGTTTCAAACCGCTTTGTCATCTCCATGCTGGGGTGAATGGCCATCGGTCAGCTGTGTCGCAGCAGATCTTCGGCTGCGGGCATATCATCATGGCGTGAACGGCCAGAAGAATGGCATCACCAGTAAAACAGTGGCGAACACCACCAGCGTCAGGGGAACCCCCACTTTGATATAGTCGATGAAGCGATAACCGCCCGGCCCCATGACCATGACATTGGCCGGGTGCGAAATGGGGGTCATAAAACTGGCGGAGGCGGCCATGGCCATGGCCATCATCATGGGGTAAGGCGCCACGCCCATATCCGCGGCGGTGCTGAGGATGATGGGCACCATCAGGACCACCAGGGCGGCTGTCGGTATGACACAGGTGGCCATGAAGGTCAGCGCCATCAGGCCGGCCATGACAGCCATTGGTCCGAAGGCGCCGGCGGTGTCCACCACTGCGGTGGCCAAAAAGCGGGCGGCGCCGGTGCTGTCCAAGGCGGCTCCCAGGGGCAGCATACCGGCGATCAGAAAGATTCCTTTCCACTCGATGGCCCGATAGGCTTCCTCCATGGTCAGGCAACGCGTCAAGACCATTATCGCGGCACCGATCACGGCCGAAAGGTAGATCGGCAGCCAGCCCATCATGACCGGAAAGAGGACAGCGGCCATGATTGGAAGGGAAACTTTAGCCTTGGCAAGGTTGGGGTGTTCCTGGGCGGATGCCGTCAGCACCAGAAAATCAGGTTCGCGTCCCAGAAGGCTGTAATGGGACCGTTTGCCGTAAAGCAGCATGGCGTCTCCGAACCGAAGGGCCATGTCACGCAGGTCGTCAGAGCGATAGATTTTTCCTTCCCGCCAGATGGCCAGGACCGTCAGGCCGTATTTCTCGCGGAAATGGAGTTCACGCAGCGTTTTTCCGACCAGGGTGGTGTGCGGGGACAACATGGCTTCGACCAGCCCGGCATCTTCGGTTTCCAGAGCCTTCCATTCCTTTGCGACGGCTTGCTCCACCCTGAATTCCGTGAGCGCTTGCAGTAAATCCAGGTCATCGGGTCGTCCGATGACGAGCAGAAGATCTTCGGCTTGGAGCGGGGCGTCCGGTTCCGGCATGGATACGATCCGACCGTCATGAACCAGGGCGACGACGCCGATGCCCATTGTCGCTCCCAGACGACTGTCTTTCAGGGAACGACCAATCAGGTGTGAACCAGGATGCACGCGCAGGGCCATGATACGATGATCGAGTTCGTACCGATCGATGAGAACGTCCGATGAGACTTCCTGCAATTGAACGAAATCATTTTCTTTCTGAAGTTTGTCCAAATTGCTGTGGGAGACTTGTACCAGCAAGATATCGCCGCCATCCAGGCGTCGATCTCGTAAATGGGCACGCTGCACAACAGTGTCCCGCCGAATCGCGATCACATTCACACCGAAACGGTTGCGAAAACCCAGCTGGCTGATGGTCCGGCCGATGACGTCGGCGTTGGGTGCCACGGTCATTTCCACCATGCGAACGGACTCTGTGATGAGATCGTCCAAGAGGGATGACTCCGGCTCCATCTGGAGCTGCCCCAGGCTAAAAAGCTCCTCCCTCAATTTCCCGGTGCCGCCGCCTCCGCTTTCGACGATGAGGCCGTCTTCCGCCTGGAGAATTTCCGATGGAGCGGGGGCCGCCATGACACGTCCCCGGCGACTGATGCCTACCACGTTGACCCCCAGGATCGTACCGATCCGGATGTCAGCGATGGATTTTCCCACCAGGGTCGACCCGCGAGGAACCGCCAAACGTGGCATATGCTCCTCTAACTGATATTGTTCCGAAAGAGGGCGTACATCTTTGTCCTGTGGATCATGCTGCAGATCACGATCCGGCAACAGGTGCCGCCCGATCGAAGCCATGAAGGCCACACCAGCAGCAAAAACAGCAAGTCCTACCGGTGTGTAGTCAAACAGGGTGAAGGGATCCAGACCCTGGTTGCGGAGTGCTTCACTGACCAGGATGTTGGGGGGGGTTCCGATCTGGGTCGTCAATCCGCCCAGAAGAGATCCATAGGCCAGGGGCATCAGCAGGCGTGATGCCGGCGTGCTGGTGCTGCGGGCGATGTCCATAACCACCGGCATCATCAGGGCGGCAACAGCGACATTGTTCATGATCGCGGACATTATTCCCGCGCACGTCATGATGACCACGATGAGCAGGGTTTCGCTTCGTCCGGAGAGTTTCAGCACGAGCCGGCCAATCATGTTGGCCACACCGGTGCGTGTGAGTCCGCCGCTGAGGATGAAAACAGCCCAGACGGTCACCACGGCGGGGTTGCTGAATCCGGATAAGGCCTCCGCGGGTGTGGTGAGGCCGGTAAGGGCGACAGCCCCCAAAACCAGCAGTGCGGTGACCTCCATGGGAATCCATTCGGTGACCAGAAAAACAACGGCGATTCCGAGAATTGTGAAGACAATCAAAATATCCGCGGACATCGATTTTTGCCTCCTGAGAAGATCCGTTTGCCAGCGGCGTCATGCTGCATTGGCCATGTCAGGCGTATCCCCCATATCATTTTAAGCCAATGCGGCGTAGGAAGGATTCTACTGAGATGGTTCAGGCGCGTCTTCAATCGTTTCCTGAGGTGCGCCGTGCATCTCAAGCATAACGACCCGGACAGCCCATTTGATCGTTAAGGCACGATTGTCGGCATCGTCGTAGAAGTGATCCAAAGCCGCAACGAATCGGTTTCGATCCCATTTTTCGATTTGTCGCTCAAGGGTGTTGACAATGCCGGTGATCCCTCGTTGGCACTCGGGCGACGCTATGGATGTATTTTTATTCAATAGTGCATAGCCGATTACGCGGTCTTGCCCGAGGAGAACGCCTTCCATGACACCATTGACGAGCAGGTGTTTGACATCCGGCCGGCACTGTTGCCAATAATGACCATCGTAAACGGTGCCGCCGTTTTGCGCCAATGTCGCTAAGGGCATAAGAATAAGGATGATAACGGAAATTAAAATGGATCGGATCACGGTTTTAGCCTTTCAGGATCAACGGATACGAAAATATCTGGGGAACGGTCCACCCAAATTTTGTAATGAGTGTTGGGTGGCGTGGCGTGAAGCTTATTCGATAACCGCGATGGAAGCAACACTCCTCGGCTGGCCGGTCAAAATTGCCTGTGGCGATCATTTATGGACAGCGACGGGCCTTGGTATCGATGGGGGGGCATATGCAGGTTTGATTTTTTAACAACTGCCGGTGTTCAGGCAAAAGCGGAGATACTGCCGTTCGGCATCATGCAAATCATTGTCGGAATAGTGGTCGAGATTTTCGGGTATGCGGAACTGTTGTCGATATCGATCGACGATGCGATCGATTCCCTGGTTCTGGTTCTGTGCGACGTCTTTGGTTTGAGGGGTCATCGTGCACGTCCTTTTGTTGAGCGTGGGCGATTCCTCTATAACCAAAGCATAGAGTGTGCCAGCCATAAGATAGCCCTTAACCGCATGAATATAGGTGAAAAATGGATTTTAGAATTAATTAATCGTCACAAGAAGATAGGAAAAATTTTAACCAAAACTGGGCAAGAGGGGCGCTATTTACTGATGGAAAGGTGGTGACGTGTTGTCCATGATAGTCGATCATGACGATATGGCTTGAGAAGCGTAAGAGGGGCGTGTGTTTTTCGCCATGATGATTGTGGGCATGCCGGGCGGCAAAATAGACCGGAGGGGGCGATACGGGAATGAATGGCATTGTTGCGGCCTGGCAGTTATCGGTGAGACCGCCAGGCCGCAAAAAATTAGACGGATTCCTGAAGCTTTTTGCCAGCTTTGAATTTGACAACGTTTTTGGCTTTGATTTTGATGGCTTCACCGGTTTGCGGGTTCCGGCCTTTGCGGGCTTTGCGGCGAACTTTTGAAAAGGTGCCAAAGCCGACCAGTGTTACTTTGCCGTCTTTTTTCTTGAGCGCTTTGGTAACGCTGGTGATAAAAGAATCCAACGCTGTACCGGCTGCGGCTTTGGTAATACCGGCGTCGGTCGCCATTTTCTCGATCAATTCTGCTTTCGTCATGTGTAATGTTCCTCCTGTTATGCGGAAAAGTTAATGGTGCCACCTGTTTCTCGTCATAGGCATCTACTGAAAGATCGCCCGATTGTCAACAGTTCACATGCGTGATGGCGATTTTTTTTATCATCAACAGCTATCTCCGCTGATTGGAGTTTAAAAACGATGATGGGTGTTGGATTTAGACCTGAATGGTCTGCTCTTTGCATTCTTTTTGGAAGAAGGGTTGCTTTGACTTCCTTCGAAGGGCTATGAATTCTGATAATATTATTATCCGGCTGTTAAGATAATATATATGAACGAATCCCATAAT
>Ga0210141_1000075_pt1 | contig 11660 bp, 9 predicted proteins | sample China_Galinas_Co_2_FD_184862 | JGI IMG/M metagenome (GOLD analysis project Ga0210141, IMG submission 184862) | Wetland microbial communities from San Francisco Bay, California, USA, that impact long-term carbon sequestration -... | ecosystem: Environmental > Aquatic > Marine > Wetlands ...
TGGCGCTTGGGGGCCGCGCAGGTGGACCTCGTCTACCGCCGCAGCCGCAAGGACATGCCGGCCTATCCGGAAGAAATCGAGGCCGCGGAAGACGAGGGGATGCGCCTCCACTATCTGGCCGCCCCTTTGCGGATCCTGGGCCCGACAAAAGTCACCGCACTTGAAATCCAGCACCAGCGTCTCAGTGAATTCGACGCCGGCGGCAGGCGCCGACCCGTTCCCATCACCGGTGCCGTCACCAGTCTTGCCGTCGATGTGGTCATCCCGGCCGTCGGGCAGCAGACAGATCTGCACTGTGTGGCAAACGCGGGGTTTGAAATCAACCGCAATGCCACCATCAAAGTCGACAAAGACCTGGGCACGACGCGCGCGGGCGTCTTTGCCGCCGGCGATGTCGTCAGCGGGCCGGCTACAGTCATCGATGCCGTCGCCCACGGCAACCGCGCGGCTTATTCCGTGCACGCCTATCTGCGGTCCACCGCCATCGCACAGGGATATAAGCAGCCGGAGATCAATCTGCCGCCGCTCGCCTGGGATGTGGCCCAATATGGAGAAACCGCGCGCCTCGAGGCGCATTTTCTGCCGGTGCCTGACCGACGCGCCGGCTTCCGCGAAGTCGAGCTGCCCCAGAATGAAGCCGACATTCAGCAGGAATGCAGGCGCTGCCTGCGTTGCGACCTGGAATGGGCTCAGTTGCACGCCGGCCCGGCGGCTCCTCCAAAAACGCTGAATCCGGCTGCCGCCATCAGCACCCGCGACACAAGGAAAACGCTATGACCATGCTGACGCTCACGATCAACGGACAGCCCGTGGAAGCCCGCAGAGGCCAAACGGTTCTCGAAGCGGCGTCCGCGGCGGGCATCGACATTCCGACCCTTTGCCATCACCCTCAATTGAAGCCGATCGGCGCCTGCCGCATCTGCCTGGTGGAAATCGAAAAGCAACGGTCGCTTCAGCCGGCGTGTACTTTTCCGGTGGCTGCGAATCTGGTTGTCCGGACCGAGTCCCCGAAGGCGGTCAGCGCCCGAAAATTCGCCCTTGAGCTGTTGTTTTCGGAACGGAACCATTTCTGCATGTTCTGTGAAATGAGCGGCCGCTGCGAGCTTCAGCAACTGGGCTACCGCTACGGCTTGAACCATTTTATGTACCCAACCTACAGCCGGCAATTTCCCGTGGACACCTCCAGCTCCCATATCACCCTGGACCACAACCGCTGCGTGCTTTGCCGCCGGTGCCTGCGCGCCTGCAGCGAATTGGCCGCAAATCATACGTTGGATTTGTGCCGCCGGGGAGCGGCGACGATGGTCAGCGCCGACATGGAAGCGCCACTGGGACAAAGCTCCTGCATCGAATGCGGTGTCTGCCTGGACGTATGCCCCACCGGAGCACTGTTCGACAAGCGCAGTGCGTTCATGGGAAAACCCGACCAGCTCGGCCGCATCCAAAGCGTGTGCAGCCAGTGCAGCCTGGGCTGCGGCATCCAAATCGTCTCTCGCAACGGATTCACCCTGCGGATCGAAGGGGCCTGGGATTCACCGGTGAGCGCCGGGCTTGTCTGCCGGAAGGGACGCTTCGATGCCCTCTATGACGACCGTGTACGGATCGACTCCCCTTTGATGAAAGTCAACGGAGAGCAGATCGCAGTCGATTGGGCAAGGGCTCTGGGTACGACGGCCTCCCGCCTGCAGCAGGTGAATGCCGGTGCTATGGCGGTGTTGACCACCACCCGGGCCACAAACGAAGCCCTGTCGCACCTGGCGGCGCTTTTCCTGGATTCGCTGGGCTGTTTCAATGCCGGCATTCTGAACAAAACGGCCCCTGCCCTGCCCGGGCCGGGTGCACGTCTGTGCGATTTATCCAGCAGCGACTGCATCCTCGTCATCGGTGTCGACCCGGCCAGGGATGGTCCGGTGGCCTCATTTTTCGTGAAGCGGGCCGTCGACAGCGGCGCCCGCCTGATTGCGGTAGGAAGACGCTGCGGCGCACTGTCGGCTTACGCCGATACGGTATATGAAATCGATGACGTTGCTGCGGCGCTGGCTGCAGTCGGCGCCGCCAGGAAGCCGATCGTCATCTACGGCGCCGCCATATCCAGAACAACCGCTGCGGCCCTGCGCCGGCTTCCCGAACAAGTCATCTTCCTGCCGTTGCAGCCGGGAGTCAACACCACAATGGCCGCTTCCATCGGCCTTGCCGGCAGGGCGGACATCACCGCAGCCAAACTGCTTTACATTGTGGCAGGCGAAGAAAATCAGGACTTCCGGTGGCTGCTTTCCGGGATCCGTGCCGATGCTTTCGTGGTAGTGCAGGCCAGCCATGGCAGCGATCTGACCGAGAGGGCCGACGTGGTCCTGCCGACGGCGGCCTGGCTGGAACGCAGCGGCCATCTGACCAACACAGAAGGCAGAACCCAAAGGGTTGCAGCAGTGCGCAAACCTTGCGGCAACTCAAAGCAGGACTGGGAAATTCTCTGCGACCTTGGCCTGCAAATGGGACTCGGAATCGGGGATCTAAAAGCCGCGGTCCCCGCCAGCGCCTCCCATTTCGGCTGAATAATGGAGACCGGAAATGTCAAAAGCGATCATCGCCACCGACTGGCTGGCCGCCTGCGCCGGCTGTCATATGTCCCTTCTCGACATGGACGAAAAGATTTTGACGCTGTCCGAATCGGTTGCTTTCTCATCGAGTCCGCTCACCGACCTCAAACAGCCCCCGGAAACCGGGGTGACGGTGGGCATTCTGACCGGCGCCGTCAGCAACACCCACAACATCGCAGTCGCACGCCGTATGCGCGAGCGCTGCCAGATTTTAGTGGCGGTCGGAGATTGCGCCACTTTCGGCGGAATCGTCGCAGCGCGCAATCTGGTGGGAACCCAGGCCGCCTTGCGACGCGCTTATCTGGAAACCGAGAGCACAATCGACGGCCGCATCCCGGATTCGCCGGAGCTCGGCATTCCGCTGGATACGGTCACTGGTATTGATCCGGTGGTCAAGGTGGATGTTTTCATTCCCGGCTGTCCACCGCGGGCCGACGGCCTTTTCTACGCCATCTCCGAATTGCTGGCGGGCAGAATTCCGGTGGTCCTCCCGCCGGTCCACTTCAGATATGATTGATGGAGCCCAATTATGGATACCCGCACAATAACGATCGAGCCCGTCACCCGGATCGAAGGCCACGCCCGCATCACCATCGATCTGGACGAAGCCGGGGAAGTGACCCAAACCTTTCTGCATGTCGACGAGTTCCGCGGACTTGAAAAATTCAGCGAAAAACGCCCGTACTTCGAGATGCCCCAAATCACCCAGAGGATTTGCGGTATCTGCCCGGTCAGCCATCACCTGGCCGCCGCCAAGGCGTGCGACGCCATTTTGGGTGTCGAGCCGCCGCGGCCGGCGCATCTGCTGCGCGAACTGATGCACATGGCACAATTTGTCCAGTCCCACGGGATGCATTTCTTCTACCTGGCCGGTCCCGATCTTCTTTTCGGCTTCGATGCCGACCCGGCCGTCCGCAATGTATTCGGCATCATCGAAGCCAGACCCGATCTGGCCAGGAAAGCGATCGGCCTGCGCCGCTTCGGGCAGCAGATCATAGAGTGCCTGGGCGGCAAACGCGTGCACCCCAATTTGGCGGTACCCGGCGGCGTCAACACTGCATTGCGCAGGGAGGATCTCGCCAGGATCGGCGCAGAACTGGAGGGTCAACTTGCAGTGGCCGAAGAAGCCCTGGCGATCCTGGATGGTTGGCTGAAAGAAAACCGAAAAGTCACCGCGGAGTTTGCCAGTTTCCCTTCTAATTACCTCGCCCTGGTGGACAGCCGCGGGCAGCTGCAGCTCTACGACGGTTCGCTTCGCCTGACCGATCATGGCGGAAAGTCTCTGAAAAGCTTCGGGGCGGAGGACTACCTGGATCACATCGCCGAACACGTTGAGCCGTGGTCGTTCCTCAAATTTCCCTACTATCGGCCACTGGAATGGCCGGAAGGCTCATACCGGGTCGGCCCGCTGGCCCGCATGAATGTGGCCGCCAGCATCGGAACGCCCGGCGCCCAGGCGGAATTCGAAAAATTCAAGCAGCGCGCGGACAGTCGCCCGGCGGAGGGATCGCTGCTCTATCACCACGCCCGTCTGATCGAGCTCCTGTATGCGCTGGAACGCATCGGGGCCCTGTTGGCCGATCCGGATATTCTGTCCACGGACATCCGCCGCTACCGGGAGGTTCCGCGCAACCGGCGCGGTGTCGGAGTTGTCGAAGCACCGCGCGGAACTCTGATCCACGACTATCACATCGACAAAAACGGGTTGCTGGAGCGGGTCAATTTGATCGTGGCCACCGGCCACAACAACTGGGCGATGAATCGAGCCGTCGAGTCGGTGGCCAAAGCCTGCGTGCATGGCCGCAAGGTGACCGAGGGCGACCTGAACCGGGTGGAGGCAGCGGTACGCTGCTACGATCCCTGCTTTTCCTGTTCGACCCATGCCATCGGAAAAATGCCGCTGGTCGTGGAACTTAAAAACCCCGACGGGACATCGATCGGATGCTTCCGGCGGTGATCGGCAAGGAGCTGACCCATGACCGCAGTTCTTGTCATCGGCTACGGCAACCGCGATCTGAGCGACGACGGTGTGGCCTATTTCGTGATCGAGGCCCTGCGGCGGCGGCAGCGTGAGAGGGGTGCAGCCGGTCCCCGCACATGCCCGCCGGCCCCCCACAGCGGCATGACAACCATGTTCGTCCATCAATTGCTGCCGGAGATGGCGGTGACGCTTAAAACCCATGACCGCCTGGTCTTTGTGGATGCGCACGTAGACCCGAGCATTTCGCCCATCAACCAGCGTCTGTTACAACCCCGCGGGCAGTTTGCAGCGTTCTCCCATCACCTTCCCCCGGAGATGTTTCTGGCGCTGTGCGGTCTTTACCGCAGACGGCCGCCGGTCGGCTATCTGGTTTCGATCTTGGGGCATACCTTCGACAGCGGGCGACAGCTCTCTTCAGCAACGGCCGCACTGGTCGACGAGGCCGCCCAAAAAATCATTTGCCTCGTTGAGGGCAACCTTGCCCTGAGTGCAGAGGTCGCGCATGCCCGGCCAAACGCCATCCACTGCGAGAAGAAGATCGCATGAGCCCTCAAACCAGCTGCATACCGGTCATGGACGCGAAAAGGCCATCCCCCATTTCGATGAACATTGCCCGGGCAAAACAGACGAATTTGTTCAGACCGCGGCAGAAAGGCTGCTTGGAATGAAAAACATTAAAAAGATACTGGTGCCCGTTGACGGCTCGGAAAGGGCGTTGCGCGCTGTTAAGTATCTGTCCTGGATCAATATCAGGACCGATACCGAAATCGTTCTGCTGCATATCTTCGATGCGTCAGCGGAAGACGGTTCGGATACGGAAAATGGCGACAACCGTTTGGAAAAATCAAATGGGCTTCACATCCGGCCGATCGAGCAAAAACAGAAAATCGCCCGATTTATGGACCGATCAAGGAAAATTTTAGCCAAGGCAGGCTTTAAGCCGCAATCGATCGAGACCGTCATTAAAGACTGCCGCACCGGCGTGGCGCAGGACATCATCAAGGAAGCTTCGAAGAGTTTCGATGCGGTTGTGATCCGAAGACGCGGCCTGACCGGAATGCGAGGCATCATACTTGGAAGTGTATCGCACAAACTGGTCGAAAAACTCAATTTCATACCGCTGATTCTGGTCGGCAGAACCATCCCGGGATACAAAATTATGATCGCCTTCGATGGCTCTGCAAATTGCTTGCGCTCGATCGATTTTCTGACACGCTTTCTAAATCCAGCCGATTATCGGATTTACCTTTTCCACGCGGTCCGCACCATATCGAGGCCAACCTCGTTTCACGGCTTCGTGTCCGACCCCATCCATACCCGAAAGATCAGCGGCGAGATGCGTGACGCCATTTGGAAAGCGAAAAAACGTCTGGTCACTTTCGGCTACAGTTCCGATCAGTATACCGAAACAATTGTCAGGGGCGTATACAGCCGGGCAAAGGCTATCGCAAATGAGGCCAAAAAAGAGCATGTCGGGACCATCGCTCTGGGCCGCAAGGGGCTTTCCAACTCCCCTGATTTCTCCATCGGCCGTGTAACCAACAAAGTCATCAGCCTGGCCCGGGACAAGACGGTGTGGGTGATTCCATAGAAAGGAGCGACGCATGAAAATAAATGTAATTGTCATCGGTGGAGGACCGGCCGGGATTATCACGGCATTGACGGCCAAAAGCGTTTATCCTCAAAAATCCGTCTGCGTCATCAAAGAAATCGGCGACGGTGTCATACCCTGTGCCATACCCTATATGATGCACACCCTGTCCGATACCAGTCAGAACGCCATGGGCAATATGCCGCTGGAAAAAGCCGGAATCGACATCAAAGTGGGCAAAGTGGTTTCATTCGATCCAAAAGCACACACGGTAACCCTCGAGGCAGGCGAAGTTCTTTCCTATGAAAAGCTTGTTTTGGCCACCGGAACCGAAGTGCGCATGCCGCCTATCCCGGGTGTGGGTAAGGAAAATGTTTTTTCGATCAAAAAAAGTATGTCGGCAATGAAGGCGTTACGCGAAAAAGTGCACCAGGCCGGGAAAATCGTAATCATCGGCGGCGGTTTCATCGGCGCGGAGTTCGCCGATGAGTTATCCCAGGATGCCGAAGCGGAAATCTACCTGATCGAGATTATGCCCAAGCTTCTTCTGAGCGCTTTTGATGATGAATTCTGTGATGAGATCGCCCGGCTGTTGGAAACACAAGGAATCAATATTCGCACCGGCAGCCGTGTCGTCTCCATCGATGGCGTTGGAAGCGCTGAATCGGTCACCCTGGACAGCGGAGAGAAAATCCCGGCGGACATGGTGTTGATCAGTGTAGGCGCCAAACCTTCGGGCCAACTGGCTGAAGATGCCGGTTTAAGGGTCATAGAAAACGGGTCTGTTTGGGTCGACGATTACATGCGGACGGACGCCGAGGACATATTTGCCGTCGGTGACTGTGCGCTGAAGCGCGACTTTTTTACGCGCAAGGCGGCACCTGTCTGGCTGGCTTCAACGGCAACAGCTGAAGCGCGCAACGCAGGCACAAATATCTACGGCATCCGGGTGCTGCATCAAATCCAGGGGACGATCGCGGCCTTTTCCACCCAGATCGGCAAAAAATCATTTGCCAGCGCAGGGATGACTTGCCGGTCCTGCGAAAAGGAAGGGTTTCGTTTCGTTACGGCAACCGCTGTCGCACCGGATCGCCACCCCGGCGTGCTTCCCGGGGCCAGTGAACTCAGAGTAAAACTGATCTTCTCCGATCGTTCGGGGATCATGCTCGGGGGGCAGGTTTCCGGTGGACCTTCCGCAGGCGAGTTGATTAACACGATTGCGCTGGCGATTCAAAAAAAAGTGACGGTGCGTGAACTGGATATGCTGCAAATTGCAACCCACCCGCTGCTGACGCCGGCGCCCACTGTCCATCCGTTGATCAACGCTTCGCACCAGGCACTGGCCAAGCTGCGCTCGACGATCCAATCGGCCCGGGACGGGACTCAAAACCAATCTTGAACCAGCCTGCGAACGCATTCATAGCAGCTTGCCGTCCCGCCGCCGGCAGGGTTGGCGAACGAAATAAAACCGGGCTTCTTCCTTTACCGGTAACATTCCCGGCAGCTTGCTGGAGGGAGCTTCCGTCAGGAGAAGCGATTCTTCAATTTCAATGACCGATCAAACTGTTGTCAAGCAGCCGGCCGCTCATCTGTTGCCGAACGATGAAGATACAGACATTTTAACGCAAGGAGATTCATCATGATGCCGCAGGTTCGCCATATTCTTTATGCGACCGATTTGTCGCATAACTCGGCCTATGCATTCCGTTATGCTGTTGATTTCGCCCTTAAGCACGACTCCAAGATCAGCCTTCTGCACGTGCTGGAGCCTTTGCCGGTCACGGCCGCCGCACTCGCTGAAGCCATGCTGCCGCAGGAGCAGCTTCAAAAATTGCGCAACGAAAAAAGATCTTACACGCTGGACAAAATTCGCAAGCGGTTGAAATTTTTTTGCGAAAAGGAGCTGCCGGACGACCCCGAAAGCCAGGCCCGCATTGCCTCAGTTATAGTTACGCAAGGATTCGCCGCGGATGAAATCCTTCAGAAGGCCGATGAATTGGATTGCGATGCGATCATCATGGGCACCCACGGCAAGGGCCTTCTGGCCCACACTTTTCTGGGCAGCACCGCCAAGCGGGTTTTGCGCCGAACCCGCAAACCGGTTTTTGTTATTCCGCTGCCAAAGGGCGAGACGGATATCACTTTCCATGATGACTGAAATGAACTGAACGACCGGCGGGTAAAAGGCTTCAAGATCCCAAGCGGTTAAATGCGGCCTGAGAGCGGCATTCGATTATCTTCCTGCCAAAAAATTGAAAAACTGCGGTGGGTCTGCGAAGCGGTTGTAAAAATTTACACCGTGTAAAAATATTCGACAACCGCCCGGGCGCCACCGGCCATCGTTGCCGCACTGTTACAAAAATGCTGAATTATTCTATATAGATAGAAATTACTTCGGTTTCCGCATGTTGGCACACGAGTTGCTCTTATGAACGGCAACCGGGCCGTGCCGGATTGGATTTCGACCGACCGCGCCGACCGGTATAGCGCCCATCAAACTGCTGTCAAGCAATCAATCCATACACTAGAGGAGGAAATCATGTACACCCGCAAATGTCTACCAGTGCTGATGGCCGTCTTTTTCACCCTGGCGCTGTTTGGCGCCGGAAGCCCGGATGCCGGGGCCCAGGAGACAATCCGCTACAGCTGCTCCAATCAGGTATTTCGCGCATTCGAGGCCGACAAGATCGCGGCATTTGAAAAACAAACCGGTATCAGGGTCGACGTCTACCGCGCCTCGTCCAACTCCTGCGCCCTCAGGGTGATGAGCGGTTACGCCGACATCGCCAGCACCGCCCGCGAGATGTATCCGCGCTCTTTGGATTACGGATTCTATCAGGTGGGCTTTTGCAAGGACCCCCTGGCGGTCATCACCAAAAAGGAGTGCGGGGTCGAGGGACTCAACGAAGAACAGCTGCAGGCCATATTCAGCGGCCAGATCACCAACTGGAAAGAGGTCGGAGGGGCGGATTTGCCGGTGACCATCATCGTTCCCGACAAGGACACGGCCGCCAACAAGAACTTCAGGCGCTTCTTCATGAAAAGCAGGGAAATCCAGGAGGACTTCGTCACCAAGGATTCGACCATGGTGATCGAAGCGGTGCGATACTTTCCCTGCGGGGCCGTCTCTTTCATTTCAGGTGGCGCGGCCAGGCACTATCCGGAGCTGATGACACTCAAAATAAACGGCCTCACGCCGCAGGATCCGGCCTATCCCTACTTTCAGAACTTCTACTATGTGACCAAGGGAGAACCAACGGCGGCCGTAAAGAAATTTATCGACTTTAATTTCTCACCCCAGGGCCAGGCGCTCATTTCGAAATACGGAATGATCCCCCTGGATCGGCAATAATTGCCAATCGCCTTAACTGGAAACGGGCTGTCTGACCCCTGTGCCCGGACAACCCCGCCCAGCGATGCGATTATGCTCACAAATGGGTGCATTGTTCGGATCAGGCAGGTCAAATTTAGAAGTACAGAGCTCTTTTCGGGGCGCAAAAGGAATTTGGATTTATGGTGGTAAACGTTCGCACTATCCTCATTGCCGATCCAAATCCGCATGTTCGCAGATTCCTGAAACGGGAAATGGCAGAGGAGGGCTATGAGGTCCTGCTGGCGCACAATTTCCAGGAATTGGTGCGGCTGATTTTTCAACCAGGAACGATTGACCTGGTCATCGTGGATCCCGATTTTCCGGACATCCCCGTTCATGCCCTTTTGAAACGATTGCACAACCGGGTTCCGCCGGTTCCGATAATCATGCACACCCATGACGCGGCCGTCGGCAATGACCTGGAAGAGAAAAGCAGCCTTCACATCGTCGAAAAGCGCGGCAACAGCATCGAACGGCTCAAGCAGCTGGCCTCTCAGTTGCTTCCGGCGGCAGGTACCAGCACGGACCCGGCGCCAAACCAGAAGCGGAATTGAATCTATTGAAGCCCGTGGGGAACCGTCAACCATGGGCTCCAGGCCCGGAACAGACTTATATGAGCATGAAACAGAATCCATACGCCGCGTTGAAGCGCACCATCCTGGCCTGCATGATCCTGGTGCCCTTTGTTCCGTTTTTAGCGGCGCTGGGCATCGGTTATTATAATTTTACGGCATCGATCGAAAGCAGTGCCATCAGCGGCATGCAGCGCACTGTCGAGGATCACCGCCTGATGATCGACACTTTTCTGAAAGAGCGTCTGGCGGACCTGAATTTCGTTCAGGAATCCCATTCCTTCAGCGAATTGGTCAACCCGGATGCATTGGAAGAGGTGTTTGAAAATCTTCGCAGCGGTTCTTCGGCCTTCATCGATCTGGGGGTGTTCGACGAGAACGGTCTGCACGTCGCCTACCACGGGCCGTATCCACTGACCGGCAAGCTCTACAACGACGCCGACTGGTTCAAAGAGGTGCTCAAGAAGCAAGTTTACATCAGCGACGTTTTCCTGGGGTATCGCCAAGTTCCCCATTTTATCATCGCCACTTCCAGGGCGACAGCCGTCCACCGCTGGGTGATAAGGGCGACGATCGACTCCAAATTTTTCAATGACCTGGTCAAGAATGTCCGCATCGGCAAAACCGGTGAGGCCTATCTTCTCAATTCCGCCGGTCTGTTCCAGACCGAGCAGCGCTCCGGGGGCCGCTTGATGACAAAAGACCCGGACCATGCCGATCAGAAGGGCCCCCAGGCGGGAATCCACCCGTTTTTCGCCAAGGACGCCTCCGGCACGGCGTTTCTGTATGTCACCACCTGGCTCAAGAACAAGGACTGGCTCCTGGTGGTTCGGCAGGAACGCAACGATGCCTTCAAGGCGCTGCGCTCCGCCGCGGCGATGATCATTCTCATCAGCCTTTTGGGCGGTGCGCTCATCGTCTGCATTGCCGTGTATCTGACCAATTTCATCGTGCGGCGCATCCAACAGGTGGACACTGAAAAAAAACAACTCGGCGACCAGCTGATACGGGCCGGCCGGTTGGCTGAAATCGGGGAGATGGCCACCGGCTTTGCTCACGAAATCAACAACCCGCTGCAGATCATTAAAAGTGAACACGCCCTGGTTGAAATGATCATGAGCGATCTCAAAGGGCGCGGGGACCTCAAGCCTTCGGGGGATCTCGATGAGGTCGAGGACTCTCTGGCACAGATCCATCATCAGGTGGAGCGCTGCGCGGCCATCACCCAGGCCATTCTGAAGTTCGGCCGCAAGAGCGAACCGGTCACCACCCGCATCGATCTGCCCACTTTCATTCCCGAGGTGATCGAGATGGTGGCAAAGAAGGCAAGCGTCCACGGGATCGGGATCGAGAGCAGCATATCGGATAAGACCCCCGCGATCATGGGGGACCCCGGTCAGCTGCAGCAGGTGCTGGTGAACCTGTTCAACAATGCCATTGACGCCATTACAACATCCCGTGGAAATTCGGGCGGTGTAATGACAGTCGGGGCGGACGCCCATCCCGACGGCCGGGTCGAGATTTTTATCGGCGACAACGGCTGCGG
>Ga0210141_1000076_pt1 | contig 11577 bp, 10 predicted proteins | sample China_Galinas_Co_2_FD_184862 | JGI IMG/M metagenome (GOLD analysis project Ga0210141, IMG submission 184862) | Wetland microbial communities from San Francisco Bay, California, USA, that impact long-term carbon sequestration -... | ecosystem: Environmental > Aquatic > Marine > Wetlands ...
GGTTCCGCCGCTGTAACCTACCCGGGTTCGCACGACCCCGTCAAAACTCCCGTACCGGGAGTCCGGGCCCCAGAATCACCCCATGGCAAAGGTGGCGGTTTGAGTGACGGTCGGGGTTCGGGTATCCAGCGCCGGGACGGTTCGTTCTGATGAAACTGCATTATCGGCGGCCCGATTTTGGTTTATATGCATTTTGGCTGCTCCTTGCCGGCCCTTGGCGTCTGTTCGTTCACAGGCAACTGTCCAGACGGGGGCCAACAGTGTCAGGATAATCGTTTTAATAAAGTCCCGCCGGACGGCGCTAAATGCATCATGCCCCGTCGGAATTGGCTCGGTTCTAATTTTTTTGGAGATGGGCGGCATATTTAAATTTCCTTGGCTTAATCAAAATCTCAATATAAGATTGAATAGCGACAATTCAAACCTTCGGACAACAGGAGAAAAACATGAAACGCGGGGTGAAGATCGGTCTATGGGCAGGTGCTGTTGTTTTTGCCGGCCTGCTGGCAGCGGTTTACTGGCTTTTGGCCAACACCATGCCCATCGGCACCGGGCATGCCGCCAAAACACTGTGCTCCAATGTCTTTATTTCCCAGCGTGATCCCCAGCTGGTTTTCAGCGAGGACATTGCCCCGGTCCACCTGCTTTTCGGCCTGACCCGTTTCTCAGTGGACCAGGAAGAAAAATCGGTCACATCCACGGCATTTGGCGTTTTTAAAACCAAAGCCATTTTCAGGCCCGGTTGCGGTTGCACCGTGGTCAACGAAATTGCCGAGTCGGATCTGCGCGGTCAGACCTTCATGCAGACCGGTGTCCGTGCTCTTGGCAGTCGCCAATCCGAATTGCCTTGGCCCCAGGGCGGTGGCGGGCCGGTGAAGCCCCTGCCGGCCGGTGTGGACGCTGACAGGCTGAATCAGGCCCTGGACGCTGCTTTTGCCGAACCCGACCCGGCCAATCTGCGCAAGACCCGGGCGGTCGTAGTGGTTTATGACGGCCGGTTGATCGCTGAAAGGTACGCGCCCGGGTTCGAGCCTTCCATGCCGCTATTGGGCTGGTCGATGAGCAAAAGCGTGACCAACGCCCTGGTGGGTATTTTGGTCAAAGCCGGCAAGCTAGACCCGCAGGCGCCGGCTCCGGTTGCCGAATGGCCCCCGGATGACCCACGGGCCAAGATTACCCTCGATCAGCTGCTCAGAATGAGCGGCGGTCTGGAATTCAACGAGGCCTATGCGCCCTTTTCTGACGCGGTGTCCATGTTTTACGACAGCTACGATTTCGCAGCCTATGCAGCCGCCAAACCCCTGGAAGCGGAACCCGGCACCAAATGGCATTATTCCAGCGGTACCGCCAACATTGTAGCCCGAATCGTGCGTCAAGCCGCCGAAACCAGCGAGAAAAATTACTATGTTTTCCTGTATCGCGAACTTTTTGACAAGATCGGCATGCACAGCGCCATCTTCGAGCCCGATCCATCGGGCACATTCGTGGGGTCGTCATATGTCTTCGCCACCGCCAGAGACTGGGCCCGTTTCGGGCTCCTGTATCTCAATGACGGCGTTTGGAACGGCGAACGCATTCTGCCCGAGGGCTGGGTCAGCTACACCACGACACCGACGCCCGGGGCGCCATTGGGCGAATATGGTGCCTTTTTCTGGCTTAATGCCGGATCCTCTGAAGATCGCAACCGATGCAAATGGCCGCGGGCGCCGCGGGACGCCTACTACGCCTCGGGTTTTCAGGAGCAAAAGGTCATTGTCATCCCATCGCGCAAGGCGGTGCTGGTGCGACTGGGCAACACGACCGTGCGCTCGGCCTGGAGCGACGAAGACTTTATTGCCGATGTTCTGGCGGCGCTGCCCGGCTAAATTTTGAAAAATAAACAAGAGCGTTATCTCAGTGAACAACGATCAACCAGAAATACAGGCGCCTGAGTCTTCACAACCAACCACGCTCTGCCCTTTGTGTCAGTCAGAAATCGCTGAAGACGCCAATTTTTGCGCCTACTGCGGCAAACAAATTCGTCGCGGGCGCGCGGCGGGCATCACCCGCTGGGCCGGATACCTGGTGCTGGTGCTGCTGGTTGCCGGCGGCCTTGGATTTTACTATCTACGCCAGCAGCAGGTGGCCCTTCGGAATGAGACAATCGGTCTGCAACGGAGTGAATCGGTGATCTCACAGCCACCGGAGCGCCGGACGACGCCCGCAACAGAGTCTCCCATTCCGTTCGCCCGAGACGCGTCGTCAATAAGTGTGACGGTTGGAACAGTGGTTCTTAACGACATCACCGGACAACAGATGGCCCGCATTCCGGCGGCTGCTCTGGCCGGCGGGTGGTTGGCCCTGCCCAAGCGGATCTGCCTGGGTGGTTATGATTGGCAGTTTTTAAGCGAAGGCCGGCCGCCCACACCGATTGAAGAGGGCATAGCCGCCGATGATGACCCCGTGGGTCTCTGGCGCCTGCGCACCGGACTGGAACCGGATGCCGTCCAGCTGGTGGCCTGGCGACCCGATCGCCCCCTGAACTGGATTCCACTGACCGGCACCGATGACCCTGTGGCAGTGACGCCAGTGGCCGTCGAGCAGGGCAGCCATTTTGCCAGAGTCCAGCTGGACAGCGATATTTTTGAAGTCGGTTTCTTTATCCAGGACGAAAAAGTGGTGGGCTGGACATTCGGAGATCTGGTCGAAGACGGATTTTTGTGGATCGGTGCCGACGGGTCCGGCAGGCTAGCCGATCTGAGAGTGGATGATTTTTATCGCATCGGCTTTGCCGGCAGCCGCGAGGAAGAACTGCTGCGCGCATTGACGCCTGCCGGGGACTATACCGATCTGGAGCGGTTGGCCCTTCTGGCCGGTGCGTTCCGTTACGACTCTCGAATGGCCCCCGAAGATTTGCGCCCTGAGCTCAGGCCGGCGGCTGTATTCGAGCTCATGCAGGAGTTAATTCAAAACAGCATCAATGCCGGCCTGGCGGTGGAAGTCGCCGACCTATTTGATGCAGAGATTCTCAGCCGGGCTGCTGACCCGGCGTTGGTCATCGATGTCATTCGGGCCACCGCCGCCGGCAGTGGTTTCGGCAGGGCCGTTGGGCTTCTGGAAAATACAGTCGAATTGATGCCGGCAATTGAAGCAGACGATTTAGACCGCCTCAAACAGGTCCAGGCCGAGCTTTACCGGCGCTGGCTGACCAATTTGATCCAGGACCGGGATTTTGTGACCGCGGCAGAGACATTCGAAAACGGGCGAGGGCGCCTGCCGGATGATTTGGACATTCATCTGCTCGGCGTCAAACTGGCCCTGGCTCAAAATGACTGGACCGAAGCGGAGCGATTGCTGGCGGAGAAAACCTATCCCCCTGATCTGAGCGCCGCTGTGGCGGGGCTGCGGTCCCAGATCCTGGATCTCAAGGCCCAGGCGGGCACCATCGTGATTCGTTTCGCTCCCGGCAGCCGCCAGATACCGGTTGTGGCATCTCTGGATACAGGGGTTCGCCAGCAGTTCATCGTCGATACCGGCGCTTCGATGGTGACCATACCCAGCGATACCGCTCGCGAACTGGGCTTGGTCATCAGCGTGCGCAACCCCCGGCGGACCATTTACACGGCCGGAGGGGTCCTCACTGCTCCGGAAGTGGTGCTGCCGAGCATTGCCATCGATGATTGGGAGGTCAAAAATGTCAAGGCCCTGGTGGTGGACCTGCCCGATGAATTGGGCTATGGCCTTTTGGGCATGAACTATCTGAGGCGCTTCAGGATGGATCTTAATACGGATGAAGGCCTGCTGCTGCTCGAACCCAGGTAGCTTGCAGGCCGCCGGAGGAGGAAGGTTGATGGCGGAAATACCCGGACCCCTGCGTTCGATCCTTTTCGATATGGACGGGACCCTGATCGACCCCCGCGAGGGAATATTCGATTCCCTGCGCCATGCGCTTGATGAACTCGATGTGCGCCAGCCGCCCGCTGAAGACTTCCCCTCCTTTGTCGGTCCCCCGCTGCGTCTGATATTCAGCCGGATATTGGAGACCACGGACCCGGAGCTGTTGGAGAATGCAGTGGCCCATTATCGCCGGCACTATTCCAGCACGGGCATCTATCAGTGTGTTGTATACCCGGGCATCGCTGAGATGCTGAAGGGGCTCACCGATCTTGGATTGGATCTATTTGTTGCGACCATCAAACCAGGCCCATACGCCCGGAAAATTATGGCGCATACCGGGCTTGCACCCTTCTTCCGGTCGATTCACGGCAGCGAGATGGACGGTTCACTGGATGAAAAAGACCGGCTGGTCAAAGGCATTCTCGATGACCAGGGTCTGGATGCCGCCGAAACGGTCATGGTCGGGGACCGCAGCATGGACATCGCAGCTGCCAAAGAAAATGCGCTGGCATCAATCGCTGTTTCCTATGGTTTTGGTACCCGCCGGGAGCTGGTCGGGGCTGGTGCGGATCACATTGCCGACTCACCCGGTGACATCGTTAAAATCCTCAAATCGTTGTATCGTCAAGGCCATTGAAACCGTCCAACTTATCCAACCAATAAGACAGTTTTATACTGATCGCCGGCAACTGATCGCTGATTACCGGCCCCTGGCCACCGGGAACCGATCACTATCCACTGATCTCCGACCCTATGCCCCATGCTCCATGCAGGACAACGCCTGTGGCGTTGTCCTAAAAATCCTCGATCCCGCTGCCCTTTTCGATATAAGCCTCTATGGCGCGCTGCGCGTTCAAATAGGCTGACATGGCCACTGCCAGGCGGGCGCTGACCGGATCGTTTTCCCCCAAAAGGCTTTTGGCTTTTTCTAAAAGTCTCAATCCCTCTTCCAAATGTCCGTTGACGGCATCCAGCACCTGTTTACGCTGATGGTGCTTTTTTCGCTCCCGGTTGATAACCGGCAGCAGCCGCTGAATCGAATATTCCACCAGGGCATCCCGCGGGGCATCGAATTCTCTGGATATCCGCTCCAGATAGGACAGCGTGCGGCGGCTGATCACATATGTTTTCTGCACTCTGCGGGTTGTACGGAAATGTTCGGCCTCGATCTCTTTGGCAATGAAGTTGAGAGCATCGACATCCTCTATGAGGTGGTCAAACAGCGATTTCTGTTTGATTCCCAGGTGAGCCGCCACAATACTGAGGGCATCAATGGCCCGACTGGACAATTTGAACGTGGCCCTGACGGATTGGCGACCGCGTAAATCTTCGGGTGAGGGGAGCGGCAACTCCATATCTTCCAGATGCTTGCGCTTATCCATGTCATACCTCCCGATCGAGGGTTTCGGCATCAATCTATTACTTATAAATTAAATACATAAAAAGTAATAAAACTATATTGACAGTTTTTAAATTATGTTTATCATTTTAACATGATAAGTTGATTTTATACTAAACCTTTTTCAGAATTTAACAACCCTAATTTTCGAGTTTAAGGAGGCTTACCATGTTTAATCTTGTTCGATTCAATCCAATGCGGGAAATGAACGATTTTCAGACGCCATTCGACCGGTTTTTCAACACCCCGTTTTTCAGGGTTGGCCCGATGTCAGACGAAGGCCGCGCGGAACTGTGGTATCCGTCTGTCGACATGTTTGAAAACGGTGATGCCCTGGTCATCAAGGCCGAACTGCCGGGCATGAGCAAAGATGATATCGATGTCAACATCGATAATGGAAAGCTGTCGTTGAGCGGCGAGCGAAAATCCGAAAAAGAAGTCGATGAGGATAAATACTATCGCCGCGAGCGGACCTACGGCAAGTTCGTTCGGACCTTCGCACTGCCGGCCGATGCAGATCCTGATAAAATTGCCGCGGAGTTCAAGGACGGCGTGCTGAAAATTGAAATTCCAAAGCCCGAGGGGAAAAAACCCAGACAGATCACTGTGCACTAAACTGCCGGGAAAGAAAGCAAAGGACGGCCCTTTTGTCAAGGACCGTCCTTTTTTATTGGAACTTTTCGATTTGTGCCCGGTATTCTTCAGCGGTGATGTAGCCATAGCGGCTAAGGGCGCCCAGAATCCAGCGTGCGCGCCAGTTCAGCCACCGGCCAGATTTCAGCGGGTGGGCCTTCAACGGTCTTGGGATGATGGCCGTCAATCGCACGATTTCTTCCAGATTGAGCGCTTCAACCGATTTACCGAAATAGTGCTGGGAGGCGGCCTCTACACCGAACACCCCCGGTCCCAGTTCGATCACATTCAGGTAGAGACCAAAAATGCGGTCTTTCGACAGAGCCGCCTCCAGGCGACGGGCGATCAGAAATTCCTTCATTTTTCGCCAGAGGCTACGTTGTGGTGACAAATACAGGTTCTTAGCGAGTTGCTGGGTGATGGTGCTGGCCCCTCGAACCGGCCTTTTTTCACGCCAGGATTGGCGGACTGCAGCCCGTATCTCCCCTAAATCAATCCCGTTGTGCTGATAGAAACCGGCGTCTTCGGCGATCCGGACCGTGTCCTTCAGCAGTTGTGGAATCGTTGCAAAAGAAACCCATTTTTGTTTTAATTTAAGATGGTTGCCGGAGTCGATGCCCGACTGTAGGCGCAGGATCATCAAGGCCGTTGTTTTCGGATTGGCATTTTTCAGAACGGTCACATCCGGCAGGCCCCAGGTCAGATAGCCCGCTGTCGAGATGACAGCCACCAACAGGCACAATGCCAGAACAAGGCCTGTTTTTTTTAAACGCCCCCCGGCGAAAGTCCAGGGGTACGCGGGGGCTTGCTCCGGCATCGATGCATCCGGCTCGCAGGTTTTTTTTTCGGATGAACCGGGATTTGTGTCGCTTTCCATATCATTTTCCCAAAAAAAGAGGGCGGCACCCCTTTCGGGATACCGCCTCTTTTTTAGCACACCTCCTGTATTAAGCAACCTCTTCGAAATCGGCATCGACCACATCTTCATCAGGTCCGGAGTGGCCCGTATCGTTTGGTTGCCCGCCGACCGGCCCCGTCCCCTGCTGGCGATAGGCCGAGGCCGCCAGGCGGTGGGCCGATTCGGTCAATGCCTCGGTCAGACGCCTGATTTCGGCGGTGTCGCTGGAATTCATCGCCTGTTTGAGCCGGTCAATCGCCGCCCGAACTGCGTCCCGATCCGTCGGGCTGGCATCCATCTCGGCGAGGGTTTTTTCGGTGCTGTAGATCAGCGCATCTGCAGCATTGCGGACATCGACGAGCTCTTTTTTGATCCGATCTTCGGATGCGTTCTGCTCGGCTTCCCTGACAAGCCGGTCGATTTCGGCCTGGGTCAATCCGGAGGAATGCGTGATCCGAATAGACTGTTGTTTGCCGGTGGCCTTGTCTTGAGCCGATACCTCCACGATACCATTGGCGTCGATGTCAAAGGCGACCTCAATCTGCGGGGTGCCACGCGGAGCAGGTGATATTCCCGTCAATTCGAAACGTCCCAGCGTCTTGTTGTCGCTTGCCATTTCGCGTTCGCCCTGGAGCACGTGAACCGAAACCGCCGGCTGATTGTCGGCGGCAGTTGTAAATGTTTCGCTTTTTCGCGCGGGGATGGTCGTATTTTTTTCGATCAGCTTGGTCATTACACCCCCCAGGGTTTCTATCCCCAGTGACAGCGGCGTGACGTCCAGCAGAAGAACATCGCTCATTTCGCCCTTCAGAACCGCGCCCTGAATAGCAGCCCCCAAAGCCACCACTTCATCGGGGTTGACTCCTCTGTTGGGCTCTTTGCCAAAGATCTCCTGCACACGCTGCTGGACCAGAGGCATGCGGGTCATACCGCCCACCAGAATGACCTCGTTGATGTCAGCTGTACTCAGACCGGCATCCTTGATAGCCGCGCGGCAGGGCGCTTCCAGCTTTTTGAGAAGATCGGCGACCAACGTTTCGAGTTTAGCACGGGTGATCTTGATGTTAAGGTGTTTGGGCCCGCCGGCATCGGCCGTGATAAACGGCAGATTGATCTCTGTTTCCTTTGAGGTCGACAGCTCAATCTTGGCTTTTTCGGCGGCCTCTTTCAGCCGTTGCAATGCCATTTTATCGGATCGGAGGTCGATGCCCTGATCGCGTTTGAACTCATCGGCGAGATAATCCACCACCCGCAAATCAAAGTCTTCGCCGCCCAGATGGGTGTCCCCGTTGGTGGCCTTGACCTCAAAAACCCCGTCCCCGATTTCCAGAATCGAGATATCGAAGGTGCCGCCGCCAAGGTCGAAGACCACTATCTTTTCATCCTTTTTTTTGTCCAGACCGTAGGCCAACGCAGCCGCCGTAGGTTCATTGATGATGCGCAAAACATTCAGACCGGCGATTTTGCCGGCGTCCTTGGTGGCCTGCCGCTGACTGTCGCTGAAGTAGGCCGGAACAGTGATGACGGCATCCTGAATTTTTTCGCCCAGAAAATCCGCGGCAGCCTGTTTGATGTTGGCCAGTATATAGGACGATATCTCGGCCGGGCTGTAGGATTTTCCCTGCAAATGAATGCGTACGTCTCCGTTGGGTGCCTTGTCGATTTTGTAGGGCAGAATTTTCAGATCGGCCTGGACTTCAGCCGAGTCGTATGTTCGGCCGATCAGGCGCTTGACCCCGAAAACCGTATTCTCGGGATTGGTCACCGCCTGACGCTTGGCTATTTGGCCCACCAGCCGTTCGCCGGTTTTTGAAATCGCCACCATCGACGGGGTGGTTCGTCCGCCCTCGGCGTTGTTGATGACTTTGGGTTCGCCGTTTTCCGTTATGGCAACACATGAATTGGTTGTTCCAAGGTCAATTCCAATAACTTTGCTCATGAGACTTCCTCCTTATGAACGTTGATGTCTAACAACTGTAAATGTAATTCGGAAGTTAGATATGTCAAATATATCACATTACTTTTTTAATTATTTAATGTTAATAATGTTTATCCCCGGCTCTTCGTGTTTGCGGCTGACAGCGGTACGGTCCACAAAACATGGTTTGACGACCTTCATAAAAACATTTTACAAATTCTCCCCGGGGATCTACATTAGAAGCGTCTGAACCATACAAAGGTGCGATCCAAAAGATCGCCACAACCCTCGAGGAATTGCCATGTTTGCTGCCCTTTTCAAATCCTTTGGACGCGTGCTCAAGTCGCTGTGGCGTGGGCTTTCAGTGCTGCGGCGTACTTTTGCGAATCTGATATTTCTGGTAATCCTGGTGCTGACATTCAGCTTTGTGGTTGCGGACAGGGAAAAGGAATTCCCGGAAAATGCCGCATTGGTCTTCGCGCCCCAGGGCTCGATTGTCGAACAGGAGTCCGAAAAGGTCCTGGCCGGCGATCTGCTCGGCCAGCCTTCCCGCAGTGAAACCTTGCTTCAGGACCTCGTCTATGCCATTGATCACGCCCGGACCGATCCTCGGATCCAACTGATGGTGCTGGATCTGAAACAGCTGGGTGGCGGCGGCCTATGCAAGCTTCAGGATATCGGAGCCGCCCTTAAACGCTTTCGCGACAGCGGCAAGTTGATCGTGGCCCACAGCGAGATCTTCAGCCAGCAACAATATTACCTGGCGGCCCACGCCAACCACCTGTACCTTCATCCCATGGGCTCTGTCTTTTTAACCGGATATGGCGCCTATCGGAATTATTATAAATCGGCACTCGACAAACTGATGATTCGCATGCATGTCTTCATTGTGGGGACCTTCAAGTCGGCACTGGAACCCTTTATTCGCGATGACATGTCCGCGCCTGCCAAAGCCGCCAACCTGGCCTGGCTCAGTGATCTCTGGCATGCCTATCGAGCTGACCTGGCCGGCCTGCGACCTTTGGCCCCGGAAGATATTGACCGGTACATTGACGGGTTTGCTGATCTGCTTGCCGAAAACGACGGTGACAGTGCCCGTCTGGCCCTGAACGCGGGACTGGTAGACGCCCTGAAAACCCGCGATGAAGTCGAGGAAGAACTGGTCGCCCTGGTGGGCCGGGACAAAAGCGGACTTTCCTATAAAAAGATTGAATTGGAAGATTATCTGAAGGCCATTGGTCCGCGTCCGCAGGTTTCTGGCTCAAGTCGGCATCAAATCGGGGTAATTGTCGCTTGTGGCATTATTCTGGACGGGGTTCAGCCGGCCGGCAGAATCGGTGGGGACTCCCTGGGGGATCTCATTCGCGACGCCCGCTTGAATCCGGACATCAGGGCGCTTGTGTTGCGCCTGGACACCAATGGCGGCAGTTCCTTCGCCTCCGAAGTGGTGCGCCGTGAGGTCGAATTGACCCGGTTGGCCGGCCGGCCGGTGGTGGTGTCAATGGGATCTGCCGCTGCCTCAGGCGGTTACTGGATTGCCACGGCCGCCAGTGAGATCTGGGCCTCTCCCACTACCATAACCGGATCGATCGGCATTTTCGGCGCGTTTGCAACGTTTGAGGAAAGTCTAGCAAAACTCGGTGTCTATAACGACGGTGTGGGCACCAACCAGATGGCGGATGCGTTTATTCCAACCCGCGCGCTTAATCCGAAGTTATCTGCGGCCATGCAGCAAATCACCGAGAGAGGATATCGGGTTTTCCTTGAAAAAGTGGCCGATGGGCGCGGCATGTCCCTGGAAGCGGTTGAACAAATTGCCCAGGGGCGTGTATGGACGGGCAGCCGCGCCCAGAAATTAGGTTTGGTCGATAAACTTGGCGATTTGGAGGCCGCGGTTGAATCCGCTGCGGCTCTGGCCGGTTTGAGCGATTACAGTGTCATTGCTCTCGATAAGCCCCTGACAACCCGAGAAAAACTAATCAGGGGCTTGAACCGTCTGATCGAGTCCCGGTTGCCGTCCAGGACCTCTCCCGCGTCAAACGACGGCCTGAAGCTGTTGCGGGAGGTGTGGACTGATTTTAGTTCGCTGCAGCAGTTGAACGATCCCAGGGGCATTTATGCGTATTGTCTGCCCTGCCGGTTCGATTAATTCTTGCCATACAAACCGCGTGCCTGGCATCCCGCCCAAAGCGGGACAGCAAGTTCGACGCTAAAATCACGGGTGTGCTTTTTTGTCTTTTCGGCCTATGGCCGAAAATTCAAGCCACCTGCTTTGCAGGTGGTCGGTGACTTCAGCGCTCTGCCGCTGCATTTCAGGAGGATGCAGCGGATGGGCATAAAAAAAAGCGGCCGCAGTCTGAATCTGCAGCCGCTTTGAAAACCAGTGGTGGTCGACGGTTGGATTGCTACAGGTCGTTCAAAAACCCGTCCTTTAACATTTTCTCAGCGATTTGTTCGGAATCGACTTTATAGGTGCCTTTTTCGATCTGATTTTTGAGCTCGGCGACTTTATTTTCGCGGACATCGGGCATGCGGTCCAATTCCGCGCGTGCCGCGCTGATGCGTTTGGCCGCATCGGATATTTCCACTGTGTCGGTTTTGACGCCGGCGTCGGCAGCCCTGTTTTTGGGCGAGCCGGCAATCTTCTTATCCTGGATATTATTGACGTATGCGTCAATCGGAATCGAGTTGCCATTCGGGGTTATTTTCATTGGCGCTCTCCTTGTGGGCAGGTGTGTTATACGCTGCCGGTCATGCCGAAGTCCATATTCGCAATTTTAACAGACTCTTGTCAGCGTGTCAAATCAATGAGTGTCTCAATGACAATATCGGCGCGGTTGGCCAGGACTTTAG
>Ga0210141_1000077_pt1 | contig 11565 bp, 6 predicted proteins | sample China_Galinas_Co_2_FD_184862 | JGI IMG/M metagenome (GOLD analysis project Ga0210141, IMG submission 184862) | Wetland microbial communities from San Francisco Bay, California, USA, that impact long-term carbon sequestration -... | ecosystem: Environmental > Aquatic > Marine > Wetlands ...
GCGGTTTTAAACGACGCCACCGGCCCGATCCGCTCACGCACCATCTGGATGACCTCCTTGACGATTTCATCCCGATCACGATCGACACCGGCATTTAGAACCAGAAACCCGATGGGCACTTGTCCTTTAAGTTTGTCTTCGGCGCCCAGGACTGCGCATTCGGCTACATCGGGATGGTCGGCCAGCACCTCTTCCATCGCCCCGGTGGAAAGCCGGTGTCCGGCGACATTGATGATGTCATCGGTGCGGCTCATCACAAACACATACCCTTCAGGATCGATAAAACCGGCATCCGCAGTTTTATAATAGCCAGGGAATTCTTCCAGATAGGCTTTCAGGAAACCGGCGTCGTTGTTCCAGAGGGTCGGCAGGGTTCCCGGCGGCAGGGGCAATTTGGCCACCAGGGCGCCGATTTGGCCAGCAGGAACCGGCCGGGCCGCATCGTCTACCACCTGCAGATTCCATCCCGGAGCGGCTTTGGTGGGAGAACCTTCCTTGATGTCAAAGTGATGCAATCCCAGACAGTTAGCGGCTATGGCCCAGCCGGTCTCGGTCTGCCACCAGTGGTCGATGACCGGGACCTTAAGGTTTTTTTCGGCCCACCGGAGCGTATCCGGATCCAGCCGCTCACCCGCCAGAAAGAGGGCTTTGAATTGGGAGAGGTCATAATTTTTAAGCAATTCCGCCTTGGGGTCCTCACGTTTAATCGCCCGGAAGGCTGTGGGTGCTGTAAACATCACTTTGACCCTGTGCTCGGAAATGACACGCCAGAATACACCTGCATCCGGGGTTCCCACGGGTTTGCCCTCGAAAACAATCGTGGTGCAGCCCTTGAGCAACGGTCCGTAGACAATATAGGAATGTCCAACGACCCATCCCACGTCGGAAGCCGCCCAGTAAACATCGCCAGCCTCGACATTGTAGATGGCGCCCATGGTCCATTTCAGGGCCACCAGATGGCCGCCGTTGTCCCGCACCACGCCCTTGGGAATACCGGTCGTCCCGGAGGTGTAAAGGATATAAAGCGGATCGGTGGCAGCTACCGGCACACAGTCATGCGGTTGTGCTTCGGCCATCACCGTGTCCCAGTCCAGATCGCGGCCGTCTATCAGTGGTGCTGATTCCATCTGGCGCTGCTTGATGATACAACACTCGGGCTTGAAGTCGGCCATCTCTACGGCCTTGTCGAGCAGCGGCTTGTAGGCGATGACTCTGGCAACCTCAATGCCGCAGGAAGCCGATACGATGGCTTTGGGTTTGGCATCGTTGATGCGCACGGCAAGTTCATTGGCTGCAAATCCACCGAAAACCACAGAGTGCACCGCCCCCAGGCGTGCACACGCCAGCATGGCAATGACCGCCTCCGGAATCATCGGCATGTAAATAAGGACCCGATCGCCTTTGACGACCCCCTGAGCCGCCAGTGCTCCGGCAAATTTTGCGACTTCATCGCGCAGTTCATTGTAGGTGTAACGGCGAATCGTATTGGTGACCGGGCTGTCATAGATGAGGGCCACTTGCTGGCCACGCCCGTTTTCAACATGCAGATCCAGAGCGTTGTAGCAGGTATTGGTCTGGCCGCCGGTAAACCAGCGGTAAAACGGCTTTTTGGAATCGTCGAGCACCGAGTCCCATTTGCGGTACCAAAAACAGTTTTCGGCAATCGCACCCCAGAAAGTGGTTGGGTCCTCAATCGACTGTTTGTGGGCAATCTCGTATTGGTTTGCCATGACAGGATCCTCCTTTTTCATTTGAATAAAATAATTTCATCACGAAAACATGCAGGCATGAAATTCAACTCGTCTCCCTTTCTCAGTTTTCAACCTATCGCGCTTTCGTGATTGCCTTGTCATTTTCGGCTCCGGTTTGTTCCGGTTAGGATTTCTTGACTCGCGTTTTCAGATACTCCAGGTGCTTTCGAATCCATCCCTCCTGATTGGGGTCGTTGAGGTTTCAAGCGTCCAGGCCGCCAGTAGCCGCCCCGCCGGTGGGATTGAGCGGACGAACCCAGATCCGGATAGACGTCATCCCCATGCACCATGCGGCCGGCTCAAGGGATCGCTTCAGGGGGTGTTGCCGATGACACAGCCCTGTCCGATGGTGAAGAAATGTCGCATAATCGTTATGACCCTGCCATTTTTTTAATTGCCTCCACTATGTCGGGATTGGCCAGGGTGGTCACATCCCCCACATCTTTCTTGTTGGAGATGGCTCCCAGCACGCGGCGCATGATTTTGCCGGAGCGGGTCTTGGGCATATCCTGAACAATCCATACCTTGCGCGGTTTGGCGATTTTTCCAATCTCGTTGCAGACCGCATCTGAGATTTTCTGGGCCAGCCCTTCGGTATTCGTAATTCCGGGCTTCAGGGCGATATACAGGTCCGGCTCCTTGCCTTTGATATCATGGGCTACCGGTACCACCGCAGCTTCGGCCACTTCCGGAACCACCAGGGCGGCCGATTCAATTTCTTTGGTGCCCAGGCGGTGACCGGAAACGTTGATCACATCGTCAATGCGTCCCAGGATGCGATAGTAGCCATCCTCAGCCTCAACAGCGGCATCACCGGTCATATAGGGCCAGTCGCGCCAATCCTTGCTGCCGGGGTCTTTGCAGTAGCGTGCATAATAGGTCTCCACAAAGCGGTCGCGATCGCCCCAGATGGTCTGAAACCCACCGGGCCATGGGTTCTGGATGCAGATGTTGCCGGCTTTGCCGGCTCCCTTGGCGATTTTCTGACCGTCATCGTCGTAGATAATCGGGTGGATTCCCGGCATTCCCGGCCCTGCGCTGCCCGGCTTCATGGGAGTGATCGCCGGGATGGTGCTGCAGAGAAAACCGCCCGTTTCGGTTTGCCACCAGGTATCGACGATGGCCGCCTGGCCTTTGCCGACGACCTGGTGGTACCACTTCCACACCTCGGGCTCGATGGGCTCTCCGACGGTGGTCATGTGTTTGAATTTGTAATCGTATTTGGCGGGTTCCTCCGGACCCACCTTTCGCAATGCCCGGATGGCGGTCGGGGCGGTGTGGAAGATGTTGACATCCAGATCCTGGGCTATCCGCCAGGGCCGTCCGGGATCGGGATAGGTCGGGACCCCTTCATAGACGACAGTGGAGGCGCAAAGCGCCAGTGGTCCGTAGACGATGTAGGAATGGCCGGTGATCCATCCGATGTCGGCCATGCACCAGTAGACATCTTCCGGGTGAATGTCCTGCACGTACTTGGAGGTCCCGGTCACATAGGCAAGGTAGCCGCCGGTGCCATGCTGGCAGCCCTTGGGTTTGCCGGTGGTGCCGCTGGTGTACATGAGAAACAAAGGCGCCTCAGCCGGCATGGGCACCGGCTCGACCCGCGCACCGTAGTAATTTTTTAGCACGTCGTTGACATAGAAATCACGGCCCTCAACCATCGGTGTCGGAGAGGAATCCTTGCCGGGATAACGCTGCCATACCAGCACCTTATCCACCTTCTGACCGTCTTTTCCAGCCAGATCAACGGCAATATCGGCATTTTGTTTGTGATCCAGCAATCTGCCGGATCGATAATAGGCATCGGTGGTGATGAGCACATTACTGCCGGAGTCGACGATGCGGTCGGCGCAGGCCCGACCGCTGAAACCACCGAACACTTCTGAGTGGATCACCCCCAGTCGAGCACAGGCCAGCATGGTTATCGGCAATTCAGCCAGCATCGGCATATGCAGGGTAACGCGATCTCCGGCTTTGAGGCCCGCAAAATCACGCAGCAGGGCGGCAAATTCGTTTACGCGAACGTAGAGTTCCTGATAGGTGATATGTTCGTATTTTTCACTTTCCGGCTCGGGAACGAAATGAATGGCAGTCTTGTTCTTATTTTTGGCAAGGTGGCGGTCAACGCAGTTGTAGCTGGCATTAATTTTCCCGCCGACAAACCATTTCCAGCAGGGTGCGTCGCTGGTGTCAAGAGTGGTATGCCAGTATTCGTGCCAGTCCAGAAGATCGGCATATTCTTTGAAACAATTGGGGAAGTTCTCAAGACTGAACCGTTGATAAACCTGAGGGGCGGCCATATTGGCCTGGGCAACAAACTCTGTGGAAGGGTGGTAGTATTTCTCCTCTCCCCAATGGACTGCAATTTCAGCTTCGGAAGTTTCGACAACTTCTTTGTCCGCCATAACGTGCCCCTTTCATAAATGATTAGCTATTCAAATCCCGCCTGGTCGCACCGCAAACCGGACCTTCACCATTATGAATAGTATTTATTAATTAATGCATATATAAAAAAATTAATTGGAATAAATAGCTGTATAAGTTTATATTAATTGCGACTTATTACATGTATTGCCTTGTGTTTGTCAAGGTGATTTTTGTTCAGGTTTTATTTTTTACATCGCCGGCACCGGCCCGGAAACTCGTGTGCCGTTCGGAAGCCGAGTAAGTTGCAGTGCCCCCGAAAAATGATTATACTGGCACGATGAGCGATAAAGAACACAACATACCCGCACCCAAGGAGCTGGAGAAAGAAATCGGCGAATTTTTAGCCAAAAAATTCGGCGGTCAGGTTAAGGTCGTATCCCCGCTGGAGCGCCGCGATCGATCCGATGGTGACACGGCATACCGTGACTCGGCAACGGAAGCGGTGAACTTCGACCTGAAACCGTCTGAATTGATTGCCCATCTGGACCAATACGTGGTCAAGCAGGATCAGGCCAAGGCAATCCTGTCCACTAAGATCTGCACCCATTTCAACCGCATCCGCCACAACCGCCAGTCGCATGCAGCCATCGAATCCATGGTGGGCAGTATCAAAAACAACGTGCTGATGATAGGCCCTACCGGGGTCGGAAAAACCTACATCATCAAGCTGATTGCCGACAAACTCGGGGTCCCGTTCGTCAAGGGTGACGCAACCAAGTTCAGTGAGACCGGTTATGTTGGCGGGGATGTCGAAGACCTGGTGCGCCAGCTGGTCAGGGAGGCAAATGACAACATCGAGTTGGCCCAATACGGGATCATTTACATTGACGAAATCGATAAAATCGCCGGCAGCCGCAACATGATCGGAGCGGACGTGTCCAGGACCGGCGTCCAGAGGGCATTGCTCAAACCCATGGAGGAGACCGAGGTAGACCAGAAGGTGCCCCACGATCCGATTTCAATGGTGCAGGAGATCGAGCGGTTTCGCAAAACCGGCAAACGCGAGAAAAACACAGTCAACACCAAGAACATCCTTTTTATAATGAGCGGGGCATTCAGCGGGCTTGCGCCCATCATCGGCAAACGGCTGACTCAGCAGGGCATTGGGTTCGGTGCACAGGTCAAAAGCACCCGCGAAAGGGCGGACATCCTGAACCACGTGCGCTCCGAAGACCTGATCGAATATGGATTCGAGTCCGAGTTTGTCGGCCGGCTGCCGGTGCGGGCCGTTTTCGAGGACCTCACTGAGGAAGACCTCTTCGAGATTCTGAACAATCCCAACAACCCCATTATTTTGGGCAAAAAACTGGATTTCGCCGCTTATGGCATAGATATCAAGTTCTCTGAAGAGTTCCTGCGACACATGGCCAGGGATGCAGCCGCTGAGAACACGGGAGCCAGAGGGCTGGTCAGCGCAATTGAAAGAGCCCTGCTTGAGTTTGAAAAATCGCTGCCCGGTTCAATGTGCAAGCAGTTCCCCGTAACCGTTGCAGTGGTCAACAATCCCCGACGCAGCTTGACAGCCCTGATGCAGCAACCGCCGGATTCCGAGATGGCAATCCAGTTCGACAGGCTCACACAGGCCGAAACCGAACACATTCGAAACTATCTGCTGGAAAATGCCAGACGTCTTTCGGACAAGTACAATTTTAGTTTAACACCCGCCAAGATAGAGATGGTTGCAGCCTGTTATGCCGGCAACACTGTGGACGTCGGCAATGCCGTCTCCAGAATAAAGTCGTTTCACGACGACATTAAAAAGATGGAGTTGTCATTCTACCGGAATCACGATATCAATATTGTGATGGAAGATGATGCCATCGATCTGCTGATCGATATGCTGCTGGACGGCACGACCGACCTCGATACAATCTTCGCGCGGCTCAATTCCGACTTTGAGCACGGTCTCAAGCTGGTGCGCGAAAAGACAGGCAGCGGCCGGTTCTTCTTGACCCGGCGGGCATTTGAAGATCCTGAAGGCTATATTGCCCAGTTGCTTGCCGCCAAGCAACAGTGAACCGATGCTTTTTATGAAACGACCTTCGGCAAATCAAATTCTGTTGCCGATGAAGACTCATTTCCAGTGCGCCAATTCAGGAGTAACTTGAAATATGATCGGAATATCGAAGCTGTATTGTGGAACGGTGGAACCTTCGGATGCCTTGCGCTACGGGCGCGATTCAGCGAATCTGCCTTCCCACCTGCTCCAGTTTTCCAAGGATAAGCGCCCGGTGGTGGTTTGGAACATCACTCAGCGCTGCAACCTGAAGTGTGTGCACTGTTACGCTCACTCACAGGATGTGCGCTATGCCAACGAGCTGACAACCGAACAGGGCAAAGCAGTGCTTGACGACCTGGCCCAGTTTGGGGTGCCGGTGGTGTTGTTTTCAGGCGGCGAGCCGCTGGTGCGAAAAGATCTGCCGGAATTGGCAGATTATGCCGTCAACAAAGGAATGCGGGCGGTCATATCCACCAACGGGACATTAATCAGCCCGGCTACTGCGCGTACGCTAAAAGATATCGGGCTGTCCTATGTCGGCATCAGCCTGGACGGCATGCAGGATATCAATGACCGCTTTCGTGGTGTCAAGGGCGCCTTTAAGTCCGCCCTGGAAGGAATCCGCAACTGCCAGGCAGCAGGCATCAAAGTGGGGTTGCGCTTTACCATCAACAAATTCAATGTGGGTGAGATACCGTCAATATTCGAATTGATTGAAGAAATGGACATTCCGCGGGTCTGTTTTTATCACCTTGTATACGCCGGGCGCGGGTCCGCTTTGGTAAATGATGATCTGACCCATTCTGAAACCCGTGCTGCCGTTGACTTGATCATCGATCAAACCAAGCGGCTGCACGATATCGGCAAGCCCAAAGAGGTGCTGACCGTCGACAATCATGCCGACGGCCCTTACCTCTACCGGCGCCTTGCCGCTGAAGATCCCGAGCGGGCCAAACAGGTGCTCGAGTTGCTTCAATGGAACGAAGGCAACAGCTCCGGCCGCGGCATCGGCTGTATCAGCTGGAACGGCGAGGTGCATCCGGATCAATTCTGGCGGCATTACAGCTTCGGCAACGTCGCCGAACGTCCGTTTTCAGAGATATGGACGGACACGTCGGAAGAATTGATGGGAAAGCTCAAGGAAAAAAAGAAGTATGTCACCGGACGCTGTGCGGGCTGCCGTTGGTTGGATATTTGCGGCGGCAATTTCAGGGTGCGCGCCGAGGCGGTCACCGATGATTTGTGGGCACCGGACCCAGCCTGCTATCTGACCGATGAAGAAATCGCGCTCGCCCATGCCGCAGATGGTTGTCATTAAAAAGCCGATCGCGAAACCGCACCCCAAAATCAAGGGCTGCGCCCTGCCTCGCAAATTACGGTAATGCCAAGGTGAGCCGGTTTGCCCGTTGCCGGTTTAGCCCGAAGCAATGGAAGAAAACTTTATTTAACCGGTCGATGGACAGCGGGCAAGCCGATTAAACGACACAGGAGAACTTTGCATGCTATTTCCCGACTACCGGGCCAGGCGGCTACGCCAGTCCGAAGCATTTCGCCGTATGATTCGTGAAACACGTTTGAGCACCGACAATTTCATCCTGCCGCTGTTCGCTATCGATGGCCAAAGCGTAAAAAAACCAATAAGCGCCATGCCCGGGCATTTTCAAATGTCAATTGACTACCTGGTGAAAACCGCCGCGACCGCCTTCGAGATGGGCATCCCGGCCATCATGCTCTTCGGCATCCCCGGCAGCAAGGACGCCCTCGCCACCCAGGCCTACGCAGCTGACGGAATTGTTCAGCGTTCGGTCAAGGCTATAAAGGACAGCCAGCCGGAGCTGGCCGTCATCACCGACGTCTGCCTGTGCCAATACACCGATCATGGCCATTGCGGTATCGTCCAGGGCGATACCATCGACAATGACGCCAGTCTTGACCTGCTGGCCCGCACCGCTCTTTCGCATGCCCAGGCGGGAGCGGACATGGTGGCGCCCTCTGATATGATGGACGGGCGTATTGCCGAACTGCGGGAAACGCTGGATGAAAATGACTTCAGCCATGTCCCCATCATGTCATATGCCGCCAAATACTGCTCGGCGTACTACGGCCCCTTTCGCACGGCGGCCGACTCGGCCCCCAAGTTCGGCGATCGCCGGACATACCAGATGGACCCGGCCAATGCACTCGAAGCCATTCGCGAGGTCACCCTCGATATCGAAGAGGGTGCGGACATCATCATGGTCAAACCGGCGCTGGCCTACCTGGACATCATTTGCAGGGTCAGGGAGGAAATCGACCTGCCGGTGGCCGCCTACAATGTCAGCGGCGAATTTTCCATGATCAAGGCCGCCGAGCAGATGGGCTGGATCGATGGGACCAAAGTGATGCTTGAGACCCTCACGGCGATCAAGCGCGCCGGCGCTGACATGATCCTTACTTATTTTGCCATGGAAGCAGCGGAAGCACTTCGCAGCTGATCGGATTTCGAATTTGGTGCTTCGGATCTGTTGAACTTAAGGATATTCCCATGACCGAACATCCTCCACATCCACGCGAGAAAACCGGATCAACCGACACGAATTCCGGGTCCAACCTGCGTTTGGTTGCCTGGGAGACGACCAGAAACTGCAACCTGGCATGTGTTCACTGCCGGGCATCGGCCACAATGGGTCCCTACGAAAACGAGCTGGACTCCGAAGAGTCCTTTCGACTGCTGGACCAAATCTCCGAGGTGGCCAAACCCATCATCATTCTAACCGGCGGTGAGCCCCTGCTGCGAGAGGACATATTCGACATCGCCTCATATGGAACTGGGCTGGGGCTGCGCATGGTAATGGCGCTAAACGGCACCCTGTTGACGACGCCGATTGCAAAACGGCTGGTCGCCTCCGGCATCAAACGGCTGAGTATCAGCATCGATGGCGCCTCGCCTGAAAGTCACGATAGCTTTCGCAAGGTCGCCGGCGCCTTCGACGGAGCGCTCGAGGGCATCGAGGCCGCCAAGAATGCGGGACTCGAATTTCAAATCAACACTACCATCACCAAGGCCAATCTGGCGGAAATACCCCGAATTCATCAGCTCACCATCAATCTCGGAGCCGTGGCCCACCATATTTTTCTGCTGGTCCCCACCGGGCGGGGAAAGTATATCGTCGACCAGGCTATCGATGCCGCCGAGTATGAAGAGGTCCTCAATTGGTTTTACGAGCAGCGCGAACAGTCTGCACTGGAGCTCAAGGCCACCTGTGCACCGCATTTTTATCGAATCCTGCGGCAGCGGGCCCGCGAGGAGGGCAGGCAAGTATCGTTCAAATCCCATGGGCTGGATGCCGTCACCCGGGGTTGCCTGGGCGGTATCGGGTTTTGCTTCATCTCCCATCGCGGCGATGTTCAACCATGCGGGTACCTGTCCCTGGAATGCGGCAATGTGCGCCGGCAGTCCTTTGCCGATATCTGGAGAAGCGCCAAAGTTTTCACAGACCTGCGCGACTACGATAAGCTGAAAGGTAAATGCGGCCAATGCGAATACAAGCGGGTGTGCGGAGGCTGCCGTGCGCGTGCCTTCGAGGCCACCGGCGATTTTCTGTGCGAAGAGCCGCTTTGCAGCTATCTGCCGCATACTGCCTGATAGATAATTTCAGATGCCAACCGGGCCGCCTTCTTGCTGACTGGAGTTATCGCCTTACTTGATGCAGCGAAAGGGGAATGCTCTGATGTTTGGCATTTGACATTACCCCTTGGTCGTTGCACAAGATAGCATTTGGATTTTTCAGCTGATAGTTCACCCATCTTTCACCTGGAGGACGATGTCATGAAAATCCGATCGCTGATGATTTCCAGCCCGATTACCATCTCGCCTGAAGCCTCGATCAGAGAGGCTCTCGAAGTTATGAAGATCAACGCCATAAGGCATCTTCCGGTCGTGACCGCAGACGACCGGCTGGTGGGATTCGTGACCCTGGCTGATCTCAAACAGGGGTTGATTCCTTCTATGCTGGCGGAGGTAAGCCTCACCGATCTGATGGTTTCCGATCCGATTACCGCCCACCCGGAAGACGATGTCGAAAAGGCCGCCCAACTGATCTACGATCACAAGATCGGCGGTATCCCGGTCGTCGACGGAGGGCACCTGGTGGGTATCATCACCGAAACCGATATTCTGCGCACCTTTATTGACATGATGGGCATCCTCTCTTCCGGCAAACGCATCGATATCGCCGCCGGCAATCAACCCGGTGCACTGAAGCAGGCCCTGAGAATTATCGACGCCGAGGGTGCAGATGTCATCAATGTTGCGATGACACTTGAGGAAAATGAGCAGCGGGTCTATCATGTTCGCCTAAACCCCTGCGATACAAAGCCAATTGTGGCGGCCCTCGAAGAAGCCGGTTACAAGGTGGTGTAAGGCGCTACTGCTTTACAAACGGCTCGACCCGCAACTCCTCACCGTCGCTGATCAGCCGGATAGCCCCGTGTTTCTCTGTTAAAAACAAACGACAATGATGTCGACGATAGCGGTCCGCAACCGTTGGATGGGGATGGCGGCCTTTGCCGCTGTCACGGGCAGAGACAATTGCAACCTCAGGCTTAACAGCGGACACAAAAGCCGGAGAGCTTGAGCTTTTACTGCCGTGATGAGGGACCACCAATACAGTGCTTTGCACTTCAGAGCCGCTTCGCGCCACCAGTTCAGCTTCGGCTTTGCGGGTGATATCACCCGGGAATAGAAACGAGTGATCACCGTACAGCAGCTGAAGCACAAGACTGTTGTTATTGGTGTCACGCCAGCTCTCATTGACCCGTTTGGACAGAAAGTCCGGTGGTGGATACAGAATTCGTATCTGGACACCGCCGCATGCATGCCGGCGCGCAAGGCTTCTGAAATCCGGAGACCGGATCCGGTTGGCGGCGGCATTTTCGATCAGCAGCCGGTAGCCGAGGGTGGGGTGCGCCTCACCGTTGGTCCATAATTGTTTCACATTGAAATTTCCGCAAATATGGATCAGACCGTTCAGATGGTCGCTGTTGGGATGCGAGAGCACAACCGTGTCCACGGTCATAATTTTTTGACGCCGCAAATAGGGCGCCAGCACCCTGGCGCCCATATCGAATGCGGTGATATCGGCAAAGCCCCCTCCATCGATTAACAACGTATCCCCGCCTGGGAATTCCACCAGAGACGCATTGCCATGGCCGACATCAAGAATGGAAATTCGAAGATCGCGGTGCCAGTAGCGCTGGTGCAGCCAATAAAATGCATCGCCCGCTATCACCAGCAAGACAAAGATTACTTGAGCCGATATACCGATTAAGCAACGTTGAAATATTGACGTTTTCTTCGTGAAATAGGTAAATGTTACCGGTCTCAGAACGTTCCTTGAATATCTTCTC
>Ga0210141_1000078_pt1 | contig 11549 bp, 7 predicted proteins | sample China_Galinas_Co_2_FD_184862 | JGI IMG/M metagenome (GOLD analysis project Ga0210141, IMG submission 184862) | Wetland microbial communities from San Francisco Bay, California, USA, that impact long-term carbon sequestration -... | ecosystem: Environmental > Aquatic > Marine > Wetlands ...
CGGGAGAATACTCAACACCGATTTGAAAAGCGATATTCAACGGGCCGCCCCAAACATGACCGTGGCCTCGATTCTTTCTAAGATTAACAATATTCACACTGCCCAGAAAAATATCCAGGCCAACACCAATTTGCGGCTTACTTTGGAAGTATTGATCATGCGACTATCAACGGTGGGACCCCCAGGCTAAAGGATGCCGAAACAGGGCCCTATGGGATTTCAGCCGGTTCCGGACAAGATCCTGCAAACTTTTTCGGGGGCGTTTCATAACACCGTAACAGGACGTTGTTATAAAGAACTAACCTATTAAAAACAAAGAATTTAATATATGAAAAAAGTGGTTGGAATACGATTCAAGCCGGCGGGAAAAGTTTATGATTTCGACAGTGGTGCCTTTGTGCTCCATCGCGGGAATTCTGTGGTTGTCGAAACCGAACAGGGGCTCGGTCTGGGAACCGTTGTCACGCCGCCGGTACCCTACGAGGGATCTGCAGCAAGCCGATCCGGCAAGCCCCTGAAGAAGGTGTTCCGTCTAGCGAGCCAAGACGACTTCCATCAAAAAGAAAAGAATTTGGAAACGGAAAAAAGCGCCCACACCTATTGCTTGAACTGCATTCGGGAACTGGGGCTCAAAATGAACCTTTTTTCCGTTGAAAGCGCCTTTGATGCCAGCAAATTGACGTTTTTTTTCACATCTGACGGTCGTGTCGATTTCAGACAGCTTGTAAAGATGTTGGTTAAAAAATTCGGTGTCAGAGTCGAGATGCGACAAGTCGGCATACGAAATCAGGCGAAGATGTGCGGCGGTATCGGACGATGCGGGCGTGAAATATGCTGCTCGGCATTTATCGAGAAATTCGGGCCTGTGTCCATACGAATGGCCAAGGATCAAGGATTGTCATTGAATCCCACAAAAATTTCCGGACAGTGTGGCCGGCTCATGTGTTGCCTTACCTTTGAAAGCAAAATGTACCAGGCGGTCCGGGAAAAATTCCCGAAAATCGGTGTGACGGTAACGACCAAAAGCGGGAAGGGGAAAGTGGTGCGCCATAACGCGATATTCGATCGTATTGCTGTTCGTTTGGAAAGCGGACAGGAGATAGAAGCCGGGATAGATGAGATAACCCGGGAATGAGATCTTTGAAAAATTAAGGAAAGAAAATGGATAAACCTTTTTATATTACAACACCGATATATTATGTTAACGCCCGGCCCCATCTGGGGCACGCATATACGACAATTGCGGCAGATGTTGCCTGTCGGTTTCATTCAATGCGTGGCCAAGAGACCTTTTTTTTAACCGGTACGGACGAGCATGGCGACAAGGTCGTGCGTTCTGCCAAAAAGGAAGGGCTGAGCCCCCGGACCTACGTAGACCAGATCAGCGGGCTGTTCAGGTCCCTTTGGCCCGAGCTCAATATCCAATACAATTATTTTATCCGGACCACGGATGCGTCCCACATGTCCATCGTCGAAGAAATCATGCAAAAAATCTACGACGCAGGGGATATCTATTTTAGTGAATATGAAGGGCTCTACTGTTTTGGATGCGAGCGTTTCTACACAGAACGTGAACTGGTTAACGGCGAATGCCCGGACCATGAAACAGCGCCGGAAATCATCAAGGAATCCAACTATTTTTTTAAGATGAGCCGGTATCAGAACTGGCTGATCGATCATATAAATAACCATCCGGATTTCATAACCCCCGAGCGGTACAAAAACGAAGTTTTGTCGTTTCTCAAAGAACCCCTTGAAGATCTTTGCATATCCAGGCCCAAAACGCGCCTTCAGTGGGGAATTACCCTCCCGTTTGATGATAACTATGTCACCTATGTATGGTTTGATGCCCTCTTGAACTATGTTTCGGCGCTGGGATACCCGGCTGGCGATCTGTTTAAGAAATACTGGCCCAGTGTCCGGCACGTAGTGGGAAAGGATATCTTAAAACCCCACGGTATTTATTGGCCCATTATGCTCAAGGCCGCCGGAATTGAGGTATTCCAGCAGCTTCATGTCCACGGATACTGGAACATCGATCAAAGTAAAATGTCAAAAAGCATCGGGAACGTGGTGGAACCGCTCCAACTGAAAAATGTATACGGTCTCGATGCATTTCGATTTTTTCTCATGCGGGATATGGTTTTCGGACTCGACTCCAACTTCAGTGAAGCTGCACTGGTTCAACGCATTAATTCCGATCTCGCCAACGATCTTGGGAATCTGTTCAGCAGGATCCTGACCATGGCCCAAAAATACTTCTCCGGCGTGGTTCCAAAAACCGATGCCAAAGTGGAAAGAGAGTTTGGGCTGGGCCTGGAATCCGAAACACTGAAAGCCATCACCGAATTCGAAACCCATATGGAAACATTTGCCTTTCATAAGGCCCTGACGACCATATGGGAACTTATCAGCCATATGAACAAATATATCGATCTGACGGCACCCTGGGTGCTGGCAAAGAAAACATCGAGCCGGAAACAGCTTGAAGTTGTAATATATAACCTTCTCGAATCCCTAAGGATCATATCTGGACTCATCTATCCCATAATGCCGGATACGGCCAAGACCATGCAGAAACATCTGGGTCTGGATCCGGAAAAACCCTTTTATCATTTAGAGATCCTCAAAACATGGAAAACCCTGGCACCGGGGACCGGGCTGCTCAAATCAATGGCACTTTTCCCAAGAATAGACTTAAAAGAGAATCAAGCGCCATCGGAGACCCAAAGGAAATCCAATTCCGACGTGCTGCCGATTAAGCCCGAAATAACCCTCGATACCTTCGATAAAATCGATCTGAGGGTTGCCACAGTCGTCCATGCCGAGGCGATCCCCAGAGCCAAAAAAATGTTAAAACTCGAGGTGGATCTGGGAGAACAAAAGACCATCGTGGCCGGCATATCCGGCTCCTATTCCCCCGAGGAACTGGTGGGCCGGCAGGTCATTGTGGTGGCAAATCTAAAACCCGCGAAATTGATGGGCTTACTTTCCAGCGGTATGTTGCTGGCCGCTGTTGAAGGGGATGGTTGCACCATTGGGACCCTGGATAAAAAAGTAAAACCCGGAACACCGATCAGCTGAAGATTCCATTGGCTTACCGTTAGAATGGCGTCGCAACGTCAAAATGACATGGCGGGAGGGTAGGGCACACATCTGAACGTAACTCGTTGTAATTTTTCAACTTACGGCGGAATAAAAATTCAAAAGGTATGACCTTTAAAAATGATTCACCGCAGCACCAAGACAGACACGGAGACGCCGGACAGACCGGACTGGAGAGACTATCAGGCCGGTCTGAAATGGTCTGCCACCAAGAATAAACTCGTTTCAAGGGCCTTTAAGGCAGCAGGGATTTTTATTTTTATCCTTGTGGTGGGTTACGGGATCATCAGCGGTTTCCAAGGAATATCATTTTCTCATTTGACCACCGATTATTTTTCTCGGTCAAATGGGGAAAAAAGAGATGTCGCTTCTGATCGTGTCCTGCTTAACGATAAAAAACACGTTCAGAACCTGATCAATGATATCTCCTTGGTCAACCTTGAACATAAACGTATCGATGTTTTTAACAACGGGGAAAGATATAGTGTGGACACCACCCTTGACATTCCCCTGCAGAATTTTATTCTAAAAACACTCGACACATCCACCGCTCGGTATATTGGAATTGTGGGAATGGATCCGGCCACCGGCAAAGTCTTATCCATGGTGAGTTTCGATAAAATAGATCCCTCCAGCAACCTTTGTGTGAACAGCAAATTCCCTGCAGCGAGTATCTTTAAAATCGTTACCGCATCTGCGGCCATTGAAAAAAATGGATTTCGTCCGAACCGTGAATTAAAATACAATGGCATGAAACACACCCTATACAAATCCCAGCTTAAAAAAAAGACCAACAAGTACACCCAGCGGGTTTCATTTCAGGATTCGTTTGCGCAGTCCATTAACCCGGTTTTTGGAAAAATCGGTGTCTATTACCTGGGGAAAACCGCCCTCGAAGAATATGCTGAAGCCTTTGGCTTCAATCAAAACATCAATTTTGAGATTCAAGTCGATCCCAGTGACGTCCATCTATCGGACACGCCGTATCAGTGGGCGGAAATTGCCTGCGGGTTCAACCAGGAAACAACCATCTCTCCCCTCCACGGTGCAATGATGGCGTCTGCCATCGTCAACCAGGGCCGGTTGATGGAACCCGCCATTGTCGTTCGGATCGTCGACGAAAACGGCAACGTTATTTATCGCAATAAGTCGGTTTCCATGAGCCAGGCTATTAGCCCCGAGGCATCCAAGACTCTCAATGCGCTGATGACCGCAACCATAAGCTCCGGCACCGCCAAAAAGTCTTTCAAAGGATACCAGAGAGACAAGATCCTTTCCAGGCTCAATATCGGCGGGAAAACAGGTTCCATGGATAACGACACCCACGATGCGCGGTATGACTGGTTCGTGGGATTTGCAGAGGAAAAAGAGGGAACGGCCAAGTTCGCGGTGGCCGTTATCGTCGCCCACGAGAAATATATCGGCCTGCGGGCAAGCTATTACGCACGCACGGCAATGAAATCCTATTTTAGCAATTATTTCGCCAAAAACGAAAATCTTGCGTCTAAAAATAAGAATCAGTGAGGTTGACTTTAGAAAAGCCGGCTGAAAGTAAAATGAGGGGGTTCAACAAATTTAAGTTAGGGACTTCGCCCCAATTGGAATGATGGAATAATGGAACAATGGGTTCTGGAATAATGCAATGTTGGGTTAATGGTAAAACATGTGTTGAAGATAAAATCAAAAACGGATAATATCTTTTTAAAAACCAACCTTCCAGCAGTCCAACTTTCCATTATTCCATATTCGGGTCAAGCGTTTAAGTCTCATAAAATATCCTATATTTTCATTAAGTTGTAGAAAATTCGAGACGTTGAATTGCACGACGATCTTTATATGGAGGAGAGATATCATGCCGGGGTTTGAAATATTTGGTGACGAGGAACGCAAAGAAGTACAGGATGTTCTCGATACGGGTGTATTGGCGCGCTACGGCTTCGATGGTGTCCGAAAAGGGCACTGGAAGGCAAGTTCATTCGAATCGGAGCTGGCAAAGCGGGTGGGATCAGAGTATGCTCACCTCTGTTCCAGCGGTACCGCAGCCCTTTGTGTTGCACTGGCGGCATGTGGGATCGGGGCGGGAGATGAGGTCATTGTCCCGCCGTTTACCTTCGTCGCAACCGTCGAGGCGGTTATTCTTGCCGGCGCCGTGCCCGTGTTCACCGAAATAGACGAAACACTCTGCCTCGACCCCGGATCCATCGAGTCTGTCATGACCCCTCGAACAAAGGCGGTGCTGCCGGTCCATATGTGCGGGGCTATGGCGCGGATTGAAGACATAAAAAATCTCTGCAGTCAAAAAGGGCTCGTTTTGATAGAAGACGCCTGCCAGGCCCTGGGTGCTACCTTCAAAGGCAAAGCACTGGGGACCTTCGGCCATATGGGGTGTTTCTCCTTCGATTCCGTCAAAACCATTACCTGCGGCGAAGGAGGGGCGGTGGTCACCGACCATAAGGAACTCTATACCCTTGGGGATGAATTTTCAGATCACGGCCATGACCACATCGGCAGTGATCGGGGTCTCGAAGACCATCCGATCTTGGGAACAAACTTTCGCATCTGTGAACTGAATGCCGCCGTCGGTCTGGCGCAGCTGAGAAAACTCGATTTTATCCTTGAAAAACAGCGGGCCCATAAAAACGCCATTAAGGATGCCTTGGCGGCGTTTCCGGAGATCGGCTTCAGAACGCTTCCCGACCCCGAAGGCGACTCGGCAACGTTTTTGTCTTTCTTTCTGCCCGATGAAGTCACCGCACGGGAAACGGCAAAGTCTCTGGGCGAGGCCGGCGTTGACGGGTGTTTTTACTGGTATGATAACAACTGGCACTATCTCCGGCAGTGGCATCATCTGAAAAAGTTTCGTTCCCCAGCCAAGCTCTCGGTTCAACTTTTGGATCACTGCCCGAACTACGACATAGTTGAACTTCCCAAGTCCGACGGTATTATGGGCAGAACCCTATCCATGCTGATCAAACTGTCCTGGACTGAAGCGGAGCTTTCCCGTCGAATAGAAAAAATGTCAGATGTATTAAAAAAAATGGGTAATAGAAATGTAGGTAATGGGTGATGGGGGGATCATTCCTCATTTTAAACTTTAGTTCAGTTTTGGCAATTTTTTTGTTCATCCGGATTGGGTAATTAAAATTAATAGTCTATGATTTAAGGATATAATTATGTTTCGAAATTTTAAAATGGTGTCTTATGTGGTGTTCGGCCGAGGCTGTTTCAATCAGCTGGACGATATTCTTGCTGAAAAACGGAAATCCGAAGATTCTTATATGGTGTTTCTGGTGGATGATGTTTTTCTTAAAAGCCCATTTAAAGACCGGGTGCCGGTAAAAGACACCGACACCCTCATGTGGGTCAACGTGGATCATGAGCCCAAAACCGAATATGTCGACCGGTTGACCCAGAATGTGAAAAAAAAATCTGATAAATTGCCCGACGGTATCATCGGAATCGGTGGCGGAAGTACCTTGGATATTGCAAAGGCGGTATCCCTGATGCTGACCAACCCCGGATCTTCCGCAGATTATCAGGGATGGGATCTTATTAAAAATCCGGCAGTTTACCATGTGGGCATTCCAACACTTTCCGGCACCGGAGCCGAGGTATCCCGCACAACGGTTCTATCCGGCCCTGAAAAGAAGCTCGGAATCAATTCCGATTACACGGTATTCGACCAGATTCTTCTCGATCCCGATCTGATTGAATCCGCGCCGCCGGATCAGCGATTCTATACCGGAATGGACTGTTATATACACTGTGTCGAATCTTTAACCGGTACCTATCTCAATGCATTCAGTCAAGCATACGGCGAAAAAGCCTTAGAGCTTTGCAGAGAGGTTTTTCTGGGTTCCGGCCCGAACCGTGACGACAAGCTGATGATGGCGTCCTATTGCGGCGGGATGAGCATTGCCTATTCCCAGGTGGGAATATGCCATGCCCTTTCATACGGTCTTTCATTTGTGCTGGGAATTCATCACGGAATCGGCAACTGCGTCGTCTTTGACACCCTCGGAGACTATTATCCCCAAGGGGTCGACGAATTTCGGCAAATGATGGAAAAACACAAGATTCAACTTCCCCGAAACCTTGTGGCTGGTATTAAGGACGATCAATTGGAAAAAATGGTGGATGTGGCCCTCATCCTGGAACCCCTCTGGGAAAACGCCCTGGGAACCGACTGGAAAAAAACCATGACTCGAAACAGGATCAAAGCGCTGTATCTGAAAATGTAGGAGAAGTAACGCCAAAAAACCTTTTTACGGTGTGTTTGAAATCGGGAGTTCAATGAATACAACAGATAAAATGTATTTAATTGTCAAGAGGTTGTACAACATCATTCTCAAGGGTATAGGGTGCAAGGTCTATTTTGGAAAGCGATTGGCCGGTGTCCGGGAGCGGGCCATCGTATTTTTTCCATACCGTGAGAACCGCCTCAGCTGTGGGTTGACCGGGATTGTTGCGTTTAAACAGAAAAAAACATCCGACGACCGTGTCGATGTTGCTGTTCTGAACCAGATGCTCCAAAAAATCGAAGACCACCGGGTACAGATCTGCAGACAAAATGACCTCTGTTTTGAAAGCCATTATCTGGGCGGAAAAGACCACGTGAAAGCGCTGTTGAAGGAGGTCCGTCGGTTAAAGTTAAACGAACCGTTTTACCATCTGTTTGCAGACACCGGGCGCCAAGATGAACTTTCAGAATTTGCCGGCCGACTGTCTGGAATCATTGAATCGGAATCAAAATTTTTGAGCGAGCATTTGGGGCGTCTCCAGACGGAGGATGTGGATATCCTGGTTCAGCGTATCGACCACTTAAAAGACATTGCCTGGTGCCTGACCTCTGAAATTGCCGGCAATATAGAAAAGATTAAACATCTTCTGGGATCTGAAAACCAAAATCCCAATAGGGGGGTTGTCCATATTTTCAAACAGATCAATGCCGTGCTGAACAGTATCGACCGTCTTGAGGTGAGGGGACGGGATTCGGCGGGTGTCTCCATGATGTTCGTTATGGTCGGTGCAGAGTTTGAAAGGTTCAAAGAAACCCTAAAAAAAGCACATCTCCTTGAACAGTTAACCGCGCGTTCAGATCAGGACGTTCTCGTCAACTCGGGGATAAACATAGGCCGGACCCAAGATGAAAACGGCCAACAGCGTGTGGCCCTGGCCTTGACATATAAAATAGCTGCGGAAGTGGGACGTCTCGGAGACAATATTCGTTTTTTGCGCAAGGAAATCAAAAACGATGGGATCCTGCAAAGGTTGGCTGGGTTTTCACATCAGTACCACACCATTTCCGCCCACACCCGCTGGGCTTCTGTGGGGGCCATCACCGAACCGAACTGCCATCCGGTTGACAATACTATTTTAGGAAGCCGTGTTCCGGAAGGGGGGATTATCCACGCCTGCCTGAATGGGGATATCGACAATTACCTTGAACTGAAAGAAGAACATGAACGGAAGGGGGTTGTTACACCGAAAGATATCACCACCGATACCAAAATCATTCCCCTTCAGATCGGTCAATACATCCGGCAAGGTTTTGCTGTGGCGGAAGCTTTCCGGAGAGCGGTGAATGACTTCGAGGGGTCCCATGCCATATCCATGCATACCGATCTTGCCCCGGGAAAGCTTTTCTTGGCCCAAAAAGGGAGCGGTCAGGCCATCTTTGTCGGTATTGCAGACGATCATTATGTGCCATCTTCCGAGGTGTATGGATTGGTGGAAGAGACGCCCTTTTTTATTAAGCTCGACGGCGAAAAAGAAGTCGAAGGCAGACACGGCGTGACCCGGGGACAGATTTTTATCTTGAATCAGGACACCGGGGGAGGCCTGGACGGAATCAAAGCCATGTATTATGACCGGACCCCCCTGGTCCTTGGGGAAAAGGACATTAAATATACTGAAATTACTTCAAGGGACATCGACCGCCAGGATTTTCCCCATTATTTTTTAAAAGAAATCTCAGAAGCCCCCTTTTCCGTTGAGAAGACCCTTCAAAACCGGTGGAAAATCAAAGGTGAAAAAGACCAAGACCGTGTGATCACCCTGGATGAAAAGACCTTTCCTGAAATTTTGAAAAAAGCCTTGGTCGATGAAAAAATCCGACGGATTTTTTTTGTGGGGCAGGGGACTGCCGGTGTGGCGGCACAGGCATGTGCGGACATTCTGAATTACTACGTGCACGATCCGTCGTTTTTTATCCGTGCATTGAAAGCATCGGAGCTGAGCGGATTTCAACTGTGCGATACCGATAGCGCAGACAGTATGGCGGATGCCCTTGTCATTGCCATCAGCCAGTCCGGTACCACCACCGATACCAACCGCACCGTCGATATGGTCAAAGAAAGGGGCGCTTACACCCTGGCCATTGTCAACCGAAGGGATTCGGATATTACCTTTAAGGTCGACGGGATCATGTACACCAGCAGCGGGCGTGATATCGAGATGTCCGTTGCGTCCACAAAGGCGTTCTATTCCCAAATTGTCGCCGGAGCCATTCTGGGTCTTAAGATTGCAGAACTTAAAGGGCGAAGGCAGAATGATTTTGTTACTGCGGAAATAAAAGAGCTCCTTAAGCTCCCCGATTGCATGAAAAAAATTCTTTCCATGCACACCAAAATCGGCGAGTCGGCCCAAAGGCTTGCAACTGCAAAGACCTACTGGGCTGTGGTCGGGAGCGGCCCCAACAAGGCCTCGGCGGATGAAATCAGGATCAAGCTGAGCGAACTTTGCTACAAGACCATCTCATCGGATTTTATCGAAGACAAAAAACACATCGATTTGTCGTCAGAACCCCTGATCATTGTGTGTGCCGCCGGAACCAGGGGCACCGTTATCGGCGATATTATCAAAGATACGGCAATATTTCAGGCCCATAAAGCAACGCCGGTGGTCATCGCAGATGCGGGTGAAGACCGGTTTGGACCCTATGCGGCGGACGTATTTCATGTTCCCAGGGTCAGCGAACATTTTGCCCCCATTTTAAACACCCTGGTGGGCCATATCTGGGGGTACTATGCGGCCATGGCCATTAATGAGGGCTCGCGTTTCCTGTACGAATTCAATAAAGATATTCGGAACACCGTAGATGAGTATGCGAGAAAGGAGATGGACGTTTATGAGCTGGTTCTGGAAAAATCTTTCAGGGAAAAAATCGCCTTTTTCTATAAAGAATTCAGAAGAAAAAAAACCGGCGGCGGTTTCCCCAGGGCCATGGGAATCGAAGCCGCGTCCGATCTAACCCTTCTGCTTAAATATCTATCGGGCAGGATGCCGGTGTCTGACTTTGAAATCGACTTCAATAAAAAGGGTACCCCCCTGAATATGCTGAACAAGCTGTTTGAGTGTCTTGGGGAAACGATTAACAGCTTGTCTCGACCCGTGGATGCCATCCGGCACCAGGCCAAGACCGTCACCGTAGGGACAAGCCGCATCAGCGAACGGCTGGAAGGGATACTGTTCGATATGTTGAAAAAATATAACATCGGAACATTCCAGCTGACCAACAAAAATATTCTCGTTCTAAAAAACCAGCAAAAGATTGTTGCCGGCATAGAAGGGGCGATTTTGTATAGAATCGGCGGGCTGAATCTTCTCGGAGAACCCACCGATGAAACCACCATCGAAATCGTAAAGAAAGATGGTGTCCTTGCGCCGATACCGTCTAGGGTCGAAACAGACCCGCTCCTAAAAGGCACCAAACGAATTATCGTCCGGGAGGGGAATGTCTATATCGGTATCGGCCGAAAAGACGATCGGAGCATTATTGTTATTCCCGTTATATCCACATCTCCTGATACGGCGAATCTGATCGAAAATATACTCCTTCTGAACATATCGTTTAAAGAAAATGTGTCCCTGGACATTAAGATAAAGGCCCTTGGCGGAAAATACGAGCGGATTAAAAACATCGTTCAGGAAAACAGTGTGGTGTGGGAGGACAAGTACCTGGAATTTGTCGAGATGAAAGAACTTTTTGGAATATCGGCGGAAAAGATCGGAGAATTTATCGTTTCCCGTGTTAACCACTCAACCGCCTAACGATTTCCGAGTTCAGAAATTTTTCTTTGGTGCACCCCCCCTTCATGATGCTTTTTTTCGATTCTTTTCCCAATTCGCTGGAAGAAAAACCCTATTTCAAAGTCTGTAGGGTATTTTCCGATTCAAGGTGATGATTTCCAGGTCGATCCGCGTGTCATAGACCATCATTTCAACACCGTGTTCCACCGCCTGCCTCAGTTCCTTTCCATATGCAGGATCTATATGATCGGCGGGTCGAAACGTTTTTGCATCCATCCGCTGTATCACATAGAACATCACACATCGGAACCCCTGGGAAACAAGGGTGCGAAGTTCCACCAGGTGCTTGAGGCCTCTGGCGGTGACTGCATCCGGAAAAAAAGCAATGCCGTCTTTTACCAGGGTGCAGTTTT
>Ga0210141_1000079_pt1 | contig 11529 bp, 11 predicted proteins | sample China_Galinas_Co_2_FD_184862 | JGI IMG/M metagenome (GOLD analysis project Ga0210141, IMG submission 184862) | Wetland microbial communities from San Francisco Bay, California, USA, that impact long-term carbon sequestration -... | ecosystem: Environmental > Aquatic > Marine > Wetlands ...
ACCGACCCCGCCGCATCGTCGGATGAAACCGGGCAGTAGATGCCGGCGATGTCTAACCGACAGGCGTGTCTTAAAAAGCGTAAAATTTCGTGTGCCGTGTCCCCTTTGTTACGCGGCCTGCGCATCGGGGCTGCGGACGATAAAGACACGGCGGCTGTCTGAACCCGCCGTCAGGCGGGTGAGTTCCGTCGTGTCCGGCCGCGGGTCACGATGTGCAGGCGAACCCGAAGGGCGCGCGACAGGGGCGCTTTCTTTTGGTTCGGTTTTCTTGCGCGTGCAAGAAAATGAACGAATTAACCAATCCAGCCAAGTCGAAAAACAAATTCGGATTCTTCACCTGAGATGGGGGATATAGACACTGATTAAAGCGAACGCCCCAGTTCTTCCCCCTCCGCAATAGCCAGCATCAAATTGCGGGGTTCTTTGGCATCTCCGATCATGTGCACCGTGGTCGCGCGATCCTTGAAAAGACGGCGATCCGGCCGGATGGCCCTCATGCCCTCGGAAATCACCAGGGCGTCCATATCTTCGAGCACATCCGTTTTTTCACCGGCCCGGAAGCGGGCCCCCCGGGGTAAAAAAGCTTCCACCACGACATTTTTATAGAGTTGAACCTTGTTTCGATTGAGCCGCTCCCGCAGGTAAAACCGGTCATTGCTGGACATTTCTTCACCAAAATGCCGACCACGGTTCAACACCACCACGGTCTTGCCGGCCTCCGCCAGAAAATCCGCCAGCATCAGGGCGCTTTGCCCGCCGCCCAAAACGATGACCTGATCGCCTTCCGGCAATTCGCCTCCCATCACCTCCACCACGGAATAGATCGCCATTTTCGTTCCAGAAAATCCTTTGATGATGGGCGTATCCGGCAGACTGCCAGTGGCCAGCACCGCAATGTCGGGGGCGATGCCATCAAGAAGCCCGGCCGTCAGCAGCGTTTGATACCGAACTTCGACCTGCAGCCGAGCCAGCTCGGCTTCGAAATAGGCGAGGATATCGCCCGCTTCCTGGCGCCCCGGTGCCCGGGTGGCCAGTCGGAACAGACCTCCCAGCGTGTTGCTCTCTTCGATCAAAATGACCCGGTGACCCCGCACGGCCGCCATGCGGGCCGCTGCCAGACCGGCCGGTCCGCCGCCCACCACCAGAACGGCACGTGATGCATCGGCGGGATCTTCGTCCTTTAATAAGTATTCACGCCCGACATCGGGATTGACCACACATCCGCCGGGTTCCAGCTGGAGCACGGCATGGATACATCCCAAGCAACAGCCAATACAGGGACGAATCGCCGCCCCGTTTGCGCGGGCCTTGTTGGGCAGTTCGGGATCGGCCAGCAAGGCCCGCCCCATGGCCACGGCATCGGCCCGGCCTTCGGCGATGATCCGGTCGGCCATGTCGACGTGTTTGATCCGTCCCACCGCCACCACCGGGATTGAAACCACCTGTTTGACGGCATCGGCCAAATGGACGAAACAGCCCTGGGGCGCATAAACGGAAGGGATCGTCAATTCCGTGGAGCCGTATACCCCGGCGGAAACATGGAGATAATCCGCGCCGGCGGCTTCGAGAAGGGGCGCCAGCCGCAGGGTATCGTCCAGCGTCCAGCCCTCCTTGATAAAGTCATTTCCGTTAATCCGAATTCCCACCGGGTAGTCACAGCCGGCCTTGGCCTTGATATCGGCCAGCAACTCCATCAGAAAACGAATCCGGTTGTCGAAGCTGCCGCCGTAACGGTCTTCCCGTTTGTTGCTGTTAAGCGCCATGAACTGGTTGATCAAATAGCCATGGGCAGCGTGGATTTCGATAAAATCGAAACCGGCCTCGCGGCAGCGACGGGCCGCATCGCCGAAGGCCGCCACCAGTTCATCGATTTCCACCAGCTCAAGCGCCTTGGGGACCCCCTTGACCACGGCCGGGGCCGGAATCGCGGAAGGGGCCACCTTCTGATCGTGATAGGACTGGCGGCCGCCGTGCATCAGCTGAACACCGAAACAGGCGTCAAAAGGACGAACCGCGTCCACCATACGCGTCAGGGAAGGGATACAAGCGTCATTCCAGAGTTTAGGAAGATCGGGCAGCTCCACCCCGGTCGGATGGACAGCGCCGCCGCCCACCAGGAGCATCCCGGCACCCCCCCGGGCCCGGGCCACGAAATAGTCGATGAGCTGCTCGGTAACGAAGCCCTGTTCGTCAACGCCGAAGTTGATGCTCATGGCCGGCATGAGCAGCCTGTTTTTAGCGGTCATGGAGCCAATCGTGATGGGGTTGAAAAGATGGGGGAATACGGTCATGCGCTGGTCGCCTCCTATGGCATTGGTACCGGGGATGAAACCCGCTGTGGGATAAAAAAACTTATAGCCGCGACAGGGCCACGACGTCAAACCACCTTTTGCGACCGATCGCTTCTCTATCCACGAAAGTGCCCGGCGCCTATCGGCGTTCCGGATCGGCTGTCATGCGCAGACGCCACCCAACTCGATTCCCCATAATTACCCCTTGACCCGTTGCGTGTTTCTGTTCATATTGAAACCCAACGGTGCCAAACAAACTGATAATTTAGGGCAAAATTAGACATGGAACGCTGGCGGCGTATCCGTCGCGGCATCGTTGACGGTGTGAACGCCAAAAACCCGATGCTCTCGCTTGGCCGCAGGAAATCTATATGACGCGCCCTCTTATCGAGTTCCGCGATGTCCACAAAACCCTCGGATCCACGTATGTCTTACGCGGAACCAATCTCAAGATCCCCAAGGGCAAAATCACCACGATCATCGGCAAAAGCGGCACCGGCAAAAGCGTCTTTTTCAAACACATCATCGGCCTGTTGACGCCGGATGCCGGCGAGATCATCTGCGACGGCAAGCCCATGTCTGAAATGACGCGGACCGAACGATGGGAATGGCGCGGCAAATTCAGCTACATGTTTCAGAACATGGCGCTTTTCGACTCCATGACCGTGTACGATAACGTGGCCCTGCCCCTGGATCAGGGAACCAGCCTGTCCCGGGACGAAATCAGAACCAAGGTACACGAGCGGCTGCAGCAACTGGATCTGAAGGACATCGACCACAAATATCCGTCTGAACTGTCGGGCGGCATGCAGAAACGGGTCGCCATGGCGCGGGCCCTGGTGACCAGCCCGGAAATCATTCTGTTCGACGAGCCCACCACCGGTCTCGACCCCATCCGCAAAAATGCGGTCCACAGCATGATTTCCGAATACCAGGCCAAATTCGGTTTCACCGTGATCCTGATCAGCCACGAGATCCCGGACGTCTTCCTGATCACGCAGCAGTTATGCATGCTGGACGAGGGCAAGATTATTTTCCAGGGTCCGCCGGAAGATATCCAGAACGTGGACGACCCGATGATCCACGCATTCATCACGGGGCTGACACATCCACAGGACGAACTGACCGGCATGGGCACTGTCACCCAGGGCAAACAAGACTATCAAAAAGCCATGGCGCGTCTCAAGAATGAAAAATCAGCGTTTTCCATCGTCGTGCTGACCCTGGAGAGTATCGACGCCATCAATGAAAATTTGGGGCATGTCAAAGGCCAGATGATTCTCAAAAATTTCTCGGCCGCGGTGCAGCAGCATATTCGCAAAGAAGATTCCTGTTCGCGTCGCGGGCTGAAGCAGCTGATGATCGTACGCCAGAATGCCGGTGCGGAAGATGTGCGCCAATTCTGTTTCCGACTTGCCAAAGCGCTCCGGGCGGACCAAATTACCAATGGCGCTATTCCGGAACTGCCGGCCCTGAACATCAGTGCCGGTTTTGCCGAAGCGCCGTTGGACGCCCCATTTGACGATGTGCTGGCCAATGCCGGGTCGCGGGAATCGACATTTCTGGAGTTCAAGATTAAATGATCGCACCGGGGCAGACGCACAATCAGATACCGCCCATGACGGTATGCTTCTTCAACCGCCGAGGTTGATATGACCCGTAAAATGTCTGTTGTTCTGGAAAACAAACTTGAAGAACTGAGCGTGCTGACGCAAATGCTGCAGGTCTTTTTAGGACCCTATCAGATGCCTTCGGGCGCCCTGTATGCCCTGGAACTCAGCCTGGAAGAAATCTTCGTCAACATTGTTTCGTATGCCTACGATGACGATGAGTCCCACGACATCCATTTCAGGGTGGACGTCGGCGCGGACATGATCGCCATGAAGTTCATCGACGACGGCCGCCCCTTCAATCCCCTCGCCGCCGAAAAGATGGCAACCCGGACTCCTCTCAGCGAAAGTGGCGAAGGCGGGCTCGGCATCAATTTCGTGCGACAGATGCGGGATATGATGGAATACCAGCGCAAAGACGATCGGAATGTCCTGCGAATCTGGTTTCAGCGAAAGACATAGCGCGTTAAACAACCGGCTTACCCCGCCCTCGTCACGCTGGTAGCAGGCTATTTTTACAAGGAAAACGGCAATGGCCCCAATGACGACAAACGATAACGAGATCGGCCGCCCGCTGGCGCCGCCGCCGGAAACCCTGCTGAGCCGCCTGTTCGAACCATTGGGCCAACGGGTGGTCGGCCTGGTGAACAACCTGGGAGCGGCGGCCATCTTCCTGATCAAAGCCCTTGTTCTCATCTTCGGGCGCAAACAATTTCGGGCCATTGTTCAGCAGATCAACATCATCGGCGCCAAAACCGTCAACATTGTTGCGCTGGTGGGCTTTTTCACCGGCATGGTCATGGGGCTGCAGCTTTATTACACCCTGGTCAAATACGGCTCCACCGGTGTTTTGGGTTCCGCCGTGGCGCTGTCGATCATCCGGGAGTTGGGCCCCGTGCTGACCGCCATCATGATCACGGCGCGGGCCGGGTCGTCCATGACGGCCGAGATCGGCATCCAGCGCAATTCGGAACAGATCGATGCCTTGTTCACCATGCGCATCGACCCCATCGGGTATTTGATCAGTCCCAAGATCGCGGCGGCCATCGTGAGCTTTCCCATCCTGACGGCGCTGTTCGACTTGATCGGTATTCTGGGGGGCTATATCAGTGGGGTCGTGCTCATGGGGGTCAATGAGGGCGCCTATTTCTATCGCATCCAAAGCAGTGTCGAAATGACAGACATCAATGGCGGGTTTATCAAATCCCTGGTTTTCGCGGTCATCGTTTCCACCATCTGCTGTTACCAGGGCTATTTCACGCATATGCGCAAGGACAGCTACGGCGCGCGCAGCGTCAGTTTTGCAACGACATCGGCGGTGGTGCTTTCATGTGTCTCCATCCTGGTGGCCGATTATATTGTTACGTCATTTTTGCTATAAAAATGCAGGAGCCAAACGGATGCCCGCGGCAATCGCATCCCATGGAATGAAGAAAGGCGCGCAATGAAAAAATACTCCAACGAAACCATTGTCGGCCTATTTGTGGTGCTGGGCCTGGCTGCGATCAGCTTTATGGCCGTTCGCATCGGCAACATTTCCATTGCCGGTGACAACAGCTATTCCCTGTATGCGCCCTTTAGCACGGTAAGCGGTCTGCGGGTCGGCAACGCGATCGAGATGATGGGGATGGAGATCGGGCGGGTGGCCGGCTTCAAGATGGACCAGGAAAAGCAACAGGCCATCGCGGTCCTGCGGATCAACAAAGAAATTGAAGTCTTTGACGATGCGATTGCCTCCATCAAGACGGCCGGGCTGATCGGTGACAAGTTTGTCGAAATCGACCCCGGGGGGGGCGGCGAACGACTCGCAGACGGTGACACGATCATCGAAACCGAATCCCCGGTGGATATCATGGAGCTTGTCAGCAAATATGCTTTTGGCGATGTCGAAAAAGAATAAGGCAAAGTGGTGGCCCCTGTTTCAGTCGGCGACACATCATACGGTAAATCGTTATGCGGTAGGCATTCAATAATAGAGAGAGGCGCATCCTATGAGGGTTTTACGAATACTCGCAGTGGCCATGGGCCTGCTGGCAAACGGTCTCTTATCGCCGGTCTGGAGCGCTCCGACCCGCCCTTTGCCCGCTTTTGTGCTCCCATCCTCGGAAAACGAGGTGATCTACCTGGCGCAGCAAAAAGGCGTCATCCAAGATGCGGTTGAAAAAAAGCAAGAGGAAGAAGATGACCTGTGGGAAGACGAAGAGGGGTTATTTGAAGACGAAGAGGAAGAATTGACCATCGCCGACCCGCTCTATTTCGTCAACAAGGGCATCTGGCATTTCAACGATTTCGTCTTCCTCTATATCGGCGAACCAGCCGCCCGGGGCTATAACAAAATCCTGCCCGAAACCATCCGGGGCGGGGTGACCAACTTCTTTTCCAACTGGTACACGCCGGTGCGGCTGGTCAGCTGTCTGCTGCAGGCCAAATGGAAAGAAGCCGGCACAGAAGGCGGGCGGTTTCTGATCAACACGACTTTCGGCATACTGGGGTTTGCCGATCTGGCCAAAGAAGAGACGTGGACCGGCTGGGAAGTGGCGGATGAAGACATCGGGCAGGTTTTCGGCGCCTGGGGCATTGGACAGGGGTTCTATCTGGTGCTGCCCCTGGTGGGCCCCTCATCGGCGAGGGACACCCTGGGACGCATCGGCAACGGATTTCTGGACCCTCTTACCTATCTCGATATCAAACTGTGGGAGTATGCCGCGATCTGGAGCTATCGTGAATTTGCAAACTATGCTCCCAACGCCGGCGAGTACAAGAAATTCAGGGACATGTCCCTCGATCCCTATACCGCCATGCGCAACGCTTACATCCAGTATCGTGCCCGGCAGGTCCGCGAATAGCGCCGGCTCAATCCGTCAAGTGTTGCCGGCCCTCCGCAAGGGTGTCCACAAGGGGAAAAATGGAGGCAAAGCCACTGATGTCCAGGATGTGACGGACATTGTCATTAGGGGCACACATGACGAAGCGGCCTTCGTTGCGCTGGATCTGTTTCGTGGTGGCCAGCAGCGCCCGCAAACCGGCGCTGCTGATGTATTCCAGCGATGTCAGATCGTACAGATAGCGGCCTTCTTCCGCAATGGTCTTCATCATGTCGGCTTCGGCATCGTCGGACGACACGGCATCCAAGCGCCCCTCGAATATAAAGGCGACAATCCCTGTCGCTTCGTTGGATTCAATTTTCATCAATCTTCCTAATCCCCTTTGCCCGGTTTCCTGAAGATTCTTTCGTATCGTGAGAATGGCCCCAACCACTGCCGCAGCGCATACCGCGAATTGAAAATGGATGTCCTGCCTAACTTTATTGACCAGCGCATCGTATCGAAAGGGGTGCGAATAATCAATCCCTGCTTGCGCTGGGAATAGACCGCCACCCGCGACCCAGTGGCCGCCGTTCCCGCATCAATTGACAACGCCCTGAACGACATTACCTCTTTTGACTATCAACAGCCGGTGTCGATAACCTGCCGGCGGACAGCAAAAAAAACAATGAATTGGTTCTATGCATAAGGAGGCTGAATATGGCCCATACCTGTAAACGATGCGGCGCGGTGGCCAAAGATCCGGGGCACCTGTGCGACCCCTGCGGCGATCGCCAGAAATGCTCGTTCTGTGGCGCGCCTGACATCAACCAAGCCCACATGTGCAAAAGCAAGTTGACAGCCATGAAGTTTGTCTGTGACGGTTGCGGTCGTGTCGCAATGGAGAGTGAACATCTCTGCAAGCCGTCCCCCATTGGATAGCATCCGAACCGCGGGGGCAAACCGTTTCCCGCGAAGCGCCCATTCGGCCAATCAAGCCGGCGCCCCTCGGCCAGGGGCTGTGGCAGCAGCGCTGGCTTGGTTGCCGATCGGGATCGATTTAGAAAACAATGCTTGACAGCCGCATGGCGCCCCTATAATCTAAATGATATTCATTTTGTAGTAATTATTCATTCTTCTTGCCTGTTTAAAGACGGAGCGCCCGGAACCTGTCCGGCTCGCTCCACGCCGCACGCGCACTGCCCACTGGTTCACGGCCATACCGGCTGGCGGTTGTCCAACCCACAGCCACGGAGGACACCATGCTACGGATCGTCCTTTCCCTGATAGGCCTTCTCTCTTTAGTTGGTGGTGACGTTGTCTCGGCGGACGCCCTGTTCGCCGTGCCCGGACGCATGGTCCAAATCGAATCCCGTCCGGGCATCCAAAGCCGCATCATCGTCTATCGACCGGACCAGCCCGTCGCCACGGTCATCCTGTTCCCGGACGGCAACGGGCGGCTGGACATCTCCCACGTATTCAACGACCCGTATATCGGTCGAACCGGCGAGATTCCCATAGAGTTGATGGGGTATCTGCTCGATCAAAAGATCACCGTTGTCCTGGCGGACGCCCCAGATGATCACCGCTCCATGTTGGGTGTCAATGGATGGCATGGTCCCGGCATTTTCCGCCTGAGCCAGGATCACGCCCGGGATGTAGGCGCCATCGTCGACTATCTCAAGGAGCAGGACCAATTGCCCATCTGGTTGGCAGGAATCCGCATGGGCGCCTTTTCGGCGGCCACGGCCGCCATTTATCTCCAAGAAGCGGTGGCCGGCCTGGTCCTGGCGGGCGGCATAACCCAATGCACCGAACAGAAAATCCTGCTGCAACTCTGCCCGGAAGGGTTGATGGGTATGCCGCTGCAGGATATCACCGTCCCCACCTTGATTCTCTCAGGAGGTTACGCCTTCCCGGAAAACCTGCTGGCAGGGGCACTGAGCCGTTCCCCGTTCATTCGGTTCCAGACGTTTTCAGAATATGTCAATTTCGAATCCTGGAACGGATGGGATCCCGGACAGACCGCCATTCCCGGCGTATCGAATGCCCACGTCAGCCGGGAGATGGCCGACTTCATTCGCTGGAATGAAATGACTCACCCGATGGTCATCTGCGATAATTCGGCCGCCGAAATGAGGGCCTCGGTCGAAATTTATCTGGCGGGCTGCTGCTACTAAGTGCTCCTGTTCGTAACTACGATGGCATTCGCTGGCCGATGCATCCTGGCCTACGGCGTTGCGCGGCGCTTAAATACACAAGGTATTCGCGCTTCGCGCGCCTGATATGCCAGGCGCCTCGGCCATCTCGGTGCGTCACCGAATTTACGAACATGAGCACTTAGCGCTTTAGAGGCGTATGAACGGCCGGCGCGCTGCCGTTAATCCGTTTCCCGGCCGTCATCGAACAAATACCCGACCGACCGAACACTCTTGAAAAATAAGGGCTTTTTGGGGTTTTCCTCGAAGTATTTGCGAAACCGGACGATGAAATTATCCACCGTGCGGGTCGTCATTTCACCGGTGTAGCCCCATCCGATCTCCAGGATCTTGGTGCGCGACAGGGGTTTTCCCCGGTGTTTGATGAAAAGCTTCAGCAGTTTGAGTTCCTGTTCCGTCAAGCGCACAACCCTTCCCTTGCAATGCGCCTTTCCGGTGTCGAATTCGATCGTGTTTGATCCAAAGCGATAGACGGTTTCCGTGACCGTCAGATTTTCGGATCCATTGCCGTTTTCCCCTCGGCCCCATGCCGCCCGTTTGATCAGGCGTTCCACACGCAGCTGAAACTCTTCCAGATTGAAGGGTTTGGCCAGGTAGTCATCGACTCCGTGCGCCAGCCCCCGAACCCGGTCGTCGGGGCCGGCCTTGGCCGACAGAATCAGAATCGGAAGTTTTTCATCTTCCAGGCGAATGCTCTGAAGCACCGAAAAACCGTCGATTCCAGGCAGCATGATGTCCAGCACAATCAGATCCGGGCGCCAGGCTTTCCACTGCTGCAGGGCCGACACCCCATCCGTGGCAATCCTGACATCATAGCCCAGGAGAGAAAGATTCAGGCGGATACCCTCGGCGATATGTTTTTCATCCTCGACCACCAGAATACGGCTCTTTGACACGGGTTCTGTGCTCATTGGTTATCTTCCACCAGAATAGTTTTCTTTCGCCTGGGCAGCATCAGCGTAAAAACCGACCCCTCCCCATCCATGCGGGATTCCGCTTCCACACGCCCTTTATGCAGGCGGGCAATGTTTTGCACCAGGCTCAGTCCCAGTCCGCTGCCCTTGGCCATCGTCCGTCCCGGTCGCCCTGTCTGGTAAAACCGGCGAAAAATCTTGCGTGCTTCCCCTTTGCCGATACCAATGCCGTTGTCCTCAAATCGCAGGCGCAAATTGCGTAAGCCCGCATCGAAGCGGATGTCGATCCGGGGGCGATCAGAGGCGTTGTATTTTACCGCGTTGGTCAACAGGTTCATCACCAGCATGTCAAACAATGGTCGATCCACGGGATAGTGCCAGGACTCACCCGCGGGAGAATGAATCCGGATGTCGCACCCTTCGAAAAGCGGGGCATGGGTCTCCCGAAGTTCTTCGATCGCCCGGACCAGATCCGTTATCCTGAAATCCGCCTGGTAGCTTTTGCTTTCAAGACGGGCCAGGTTCAATATGCGATTGATGTTGTCCGTAAGGCGGCCGACATCCGACAGCATATAGTGAATGTACTTCTCCTGATCGGTGCGGGCCAGATCGTATTTAAGAAACGTCTCCAGAAAGAGCTTCAGGGACGTTACCGGTGTTCGGAGTTCATGGGTAAAATTGTTGATAAAATTATGCTGCAGCCGGTAGAGTTGAAGTGTTTTCTGGTTATAAACGAAAATCGTGAAAATGCCCATGAGAATGATGCCCACCAGGATGGACAGCACCAGCACCACGACCCAGGTCTGGGGGGCCAATACCTGGACCGGCTCCAGGTTGAGTTTGCGGACCATGGCCTCCAGGCCCTTGCTGACTTCAACATACCAGTAAATATATAAAAACAGGGAAAGAACAAGGGCAACGGTCGAAAAAACAAAAATGGATATGGGATGAAATAGCCAGGATCCGCGTCTCATAACAGGCCCCATGTTAGAGTGTTGCCGTTGTCACGTCAACGGCCCCGCTAAACGCACGAGAGGGTTCCACCCCGTCGCGTGTAAAATTTTTGTAAAACCGCCGCCACGACTACCCTGCGGCGATGATATCGGCTAATGCTTACCATAATTGACATCCGCCTTACCATGCTATACTGAACTGGCAAAGCCGTTATGATACCCAAGGAGCCATCCAAACCAATGCTGAATATGATCCCAGGCCCGATTCGCGGGCTTGCCTCACTGGCCGGCTACACGCTGAACACGCTGTTCTGGTGCGCCCTTCTCTTCTGCGTGGCTCTCCTTAAGGCGCTTGTGCCGCTGAAAAAGTGGCGCCGGACATGCAACCGAATTTTGAATCTGATCGCCACCCGCTGGATTGCCATCAACAACCTGAACCTGCAGATCATGAACCATATCCATTGGGACATTCGCGGCATCGAGGCGCTACGGGCCGGCAACTGGTATCTGGTTCTGTCCAATCACCAATCATGGGTGGACATCCTCGTCCTGCAGCGCATTTTCCATCGCCGCATTCCATTTCTCAAATTTTTTATCAAACAAGAACTGATCTGGATGCCGGTTCTGGGGCTAGCCTGGTGGGCCCTGGATTTTCCCTTCGTCAAACGCTATTCCCGCGCTGTACTGAAACGCAAACCGCATCTCAAAGGCAAAGACCTGGAGATCACCCGCAAGGCC
>Ga0210141_1000080_pt1 | contig 11507 bp, 9 predicted proteins | sample China_Galinas_Co_2_FD_184862 | JGI IMG/M metagenome (GOLD analysis project Ga0210141, IMG submission 184862) | Wetland microbial communities from San Francisco Bay, California, USA, that impact long-term carbon sequestration -... | ecosystem: Environmental > Aquatic > Marine > Wetlands ...
CGGCTATGCTGCTGAGTGTGCATGATGAGATCGTGCTCGAGGCTCCCGCCGATGAAGTCAAAGGGGTCACCACCCTGGTACAGGATATTATGGAAAATATCTGGGATCTGGCGGTGCCGCTCAAGGTGAATGTGGCTTCAGGCCCGAATTGGGCTGAAGCGCACTAAGGGGTTGAAATGCCCAACGCCGAAAAACTCGAAAGCAAATAAATCACAGACAAGTTTGACAGCTTCATGGCTTCCCAGCCATCATCCCTTAAGTTGTCTTTTCTGAGGACTCACGAACCGGTCCTCTCACCGTCTCATCCACAGTTTGGTAGACATTGCGAAACGTCTCTGCAAAACCGGTGGGGGTTATGCGCCCGCCTTCGATGAATTTTACCACGATTTCTTTCGCAGTCCTCAAGATTTGCTCGTCCAGCGAAGCCATTTGAGAGATCTCCTTTGTTATTATTAGCAAATATTTTAGGCTGTTATCAGAATAGATGCCCATAGTCAAGGGGATAGCATCGATTGTTTGACATGCCCCTGGATTTTAATTAGTATGTGCGGCTTAAGCTTCGCTAGCTGATTTACTTTGGAACGATGCGGCACTGACCCCAACTTCTTTTGACGGCGGACGAACCAATGAAATTCCAGCGTGTATTTATTTCCCCAATGATTTACAAATCGGCCGTCCGGCTGCTGGTACTTTTTCTCATGTTGCCGTGGCTCTGGAATTGCTCTCTGTCCTCGACTGTCGAAAAAACATCACGAACCATCAAGCGCACTTCCAAAGAAATAGTTCGTGATGTCACGTTGAGCGGCGGCAATTTTAAGCGCCAGGTTGCGATCGCCGCGTTTGAAACCATCACCGAGGACCCGGAAAGTACGGTCAAGCTGTTCTACGATCAAAACCTGCCCGACTACCTGGGCAAAAACTGCAAGGGCGTGATTGTCGGCCAGGGCGGCAAATCGGCCGCTTCCCAATTGTTGTCCGAACCGCCGCGACTGGCGACCGGTCAGATTGACGCCTATGCCCTGTCCATCATCGGCCGGCAACTGGGGATCAACGCGGTGATCATCGGCAGCCTGGAAAATATTCGCAAGGTCGAAGAGTTGCGCGGCATTTTATGGAATCGGGAAACCATCCATTTGGTCCGGGTCGTTGTGCGCATGGAAGTCTACCAGCCCCTGACCGCGACCAAAGTTCTGGATTCGATCTATCGCCGCGATGTGCCCATCGACGAAATGGAATATGAGCAGAGTTCAGCGCCGGGCCGATGGAAATTGCCGCTTCTTGACGATGCCCTCGCCGAAATGCTCGAAGAAATGGGAGAAGATATCTGCGACGCCATTTTAGACCAGCCCTGGAATGGTTTTGTCACCGCGGTTAACGGCGACAAAGTGACCATATCCGCCGGCAGCGCCGCAGGGCTCAGGGTGGGGATGAAATTGAATGTCTTCGACAGCACCCAAATCATCGAAGGCGCCGATGGGCAGCGCTTTTTCATGCCGGGACCCAATACCGCCCGAATAGAGGTTGTGGCAGTCACCGATGACCGCAGCGAGGCGCGGCAGATCGACGGAGAGCCGATTAAATCGGGCGACAACGTTCGGGCCGGCGACTAGCCGCGGTTTGCGCCAGCATATGTTCGAACGAACGGATTTTTTCGATCGTTTCAGCTTCCGAATTCAGTTGGGCGGCGCTTTCCCGGAATCTGGCGTTATGCGGCAGGCCTTTTACAAACCAGCACAACCGGCTGCGCAGCACCCGACAGGCATTGTCCTCTCCCATATATCTGACAGAAGCCCTGACATAGGTTTCGATGAGATCAAATCGTTCAGACAATGCCGGCGCTCTGGGCTTGCGCCCCTCAAAGCTATCCTGAATCTGGGAGAAGATCCAGGGGTATCCGATGGCCCTGCGACCAATCATAACCGCGTCGCAACCGGTTTGAGCCTTCATTCTGACGGCATCTGCCGGCAGTCCGATATCTCCGTTTCCGATAACCGGTATCCGCAGCCGGTCTTTAAGACGGGCGATCACGCGCCAGTCCGCAGAACCACTGAAACCTTGGCCGGCTGTCCGGGGATGAACGGCGATGGCGTCGACACCGCAACCCTCGGCCATCTCAGCGATCCCGATTGCCTGCTCAGCTGAAGCGGTCCATCCGCTTCTGATCTTTATCGTCAGCGGAATTCGGACGGCTCTGCGCACCGCTTTTATGACGGCCTCCGCCTGGGCAGGTGCGCGCATCAATCCGGCTCCGGCCCCCGTTTTGACTACTTTTTTAACCGAGCAGCCCAAATTGATGTCCACGACGTCGGCACCGGATTCTGCTGCCATGACCGCCGCTTCGGCCATGAGGCCCGGATCGGAGCCGAAGAGTTGAATCGACAGGGGTTTCTCCATCGGATCGCTGGCCAGCATGTTCATGGTTTTTGGGGATCGGTGAACGAGCCCGTTGGCACTGACCATCTCGGAACACACCAGCCCGCAGCCGGCCGCCTTGGCCAGCAGCCGAAACGGCAGATTGGTTATACCCGCCAGGGGGGCCAGGATAATATCGTTTTTCAATTTCAGTGAACCGATTTGCATATTCTTAAAGTTGTTAAATGAAAAACGGTTGATTGGGTTTACAGGGTTACCTTATGGCTGGGAGGCTGTGAAGCTTGGGGGCCCAGAACCGAAATACCCTTCACCTTTGGCCTTTTTTCTTTTGCCTGATTCCCCATCGCGTCAAATTTATTATTTTTCTGGGGTGGTTGCGGGTTGGCATAGCAGAACAGGCAGTTATGGAAACAAGGGTGACGATCGTAGGAACCGATATCCACCGAAACCTGGCAGCCGCAGCCGGCAGTGACCCGCTGACCATTGTCTTTTTGGGTCGAGAGCCTTCTGCTGCCGTAGATCGACATCAGACGCTCATTGGAAATGCAGGCGCTCGGCGTTATGGTCGATTCCGGTGGCAGCGCCGCCGTCACTTCTTTTTCGCAGCAGGTCTGAAGACGAATATTTCTCAGTGCCAGCACCGATTCCAATTCCAGCAATGTGTCGAGCTTGTCGTGAAGCGCTGGATCGACAAAACGAACATGGCCGCCTCTTTCAGCACGTCTCTTTACCTTGGCGTATATGTCCACAAAACTTGTCACGCATCGATTGACGCCACAGGCGGCAGCCGCATCGGCCAGGCGCTCGACCTGATCCAGATTGTTGACCAGCGGCCCCCGGCGCGGGCGGAAAAAACATATCGGATCCATGCGCCACGTTAAGGCGCCGGCGCCAAATTGCCGGCTGAGCTCTCCCAGCTGAAGCAGGCGGTCCGCCAGCGGCGGCAAACCCGGCTCGAGTGTCGGATGAGGCGAATTAACGGTAAAATTGAAGAACAGGTCATAGCCCTCATCCACCAGCCGCCTCCCCCACTGGTTTTCTAAAAATGGCCCGAAATTCTTCGACCAGAAAACTATGGCGCCGACTTTGTCGGTGGAGGCGGGCACAGTGGATACGCGCCGATTATACGGATTGGTGACTTCAAAATACCCTCGGTCGATAGCGTGCATGAACCACGGCATGTAAAACGCCGGGATATCAGTGCGCCGCGAGGCGGACAACACCAATTTAGAATGGCTTCTCATTTTCCGAAAAAAAATTACTTGTCTTTCTTGAGGTCGGTAAAAGAAATGATTTTTCCTTCCGGCCTGGCGGGCTTTGCTTCGCCGTCGGGTTCCTCGTCGGCATGCGTCAACGCTTCCACCGGACTGGTTACTTTCTCGAACCTTATGCGTTGGCCGTTCATTGTGAATTCATCGCCGTCGATATAAACATCACGCAGGATCCAGGTTACCAGCTGTGGAGGGATTTGCAGCAGCAACAGCGATACATGGTACCAGTTGGGTTTGTGGTCCGGAGCAATGCGTTCGATCCGGGCAAACAACAGGGGCTTGTCTTCAAAATGTATCAGGACGATATCATTTTCAACTGCCATGGCATCCGCTCTCCGGTGGCGTAACCGCCGCCCCGCCATCCTTTTATGGTGATATCCGGCTCTATGGAATTTGTCTGTTGCGGCCGATACCCGGATCATGCAGCGGGATGAGAATATCGGCGGTTGCTTTTATTTTCTGAATCGATTCGTATGCGTCGATCACATTGATGTGAACCCCCGGTGCGATTGCCGGCCCGGTGGACGGGAAATTTTTGTCATTGCAGCAGAATCCGGTGATCACCGCTTTGCCGCGGGCCGTATTGACAGCCACCGATTGGCCGCCTACGCTGTGGCCGGGAGAAAAGATGACATCGATTCCCTCGGCTATATTGGCATCGCCATCGACCTGCACGACGTTCAGACCCTCCAGTATGTCCGGATAATAACGGTGGTCGATAGGGTGTGGCTGAAGCATGAATTCATACTCGCTTTTCTGCGTGACGATGGTTGCCTGGCTGCACTTGTAGTCATTTTCGCAGTGATCATTGTGCAGATGGGTGTGAATGATCAAATCAATGTCGCCGGGAACCAGCTCCAGGGTCGCCAGCGCTTCTTCGAACTCCAGGGCCGGGAACCCCAATGCTTCCTCGGCGCCTGGCGGCACCACAAATTGTTCCAAACCCGAGTCAATCAGGATGTGCTGATCACCGCCCGCCAGGTAAAAGACATAAATCGGCAGGTGGATCCGCCTGCCGTAATCCCGCAGGTACGTCATTATGCCCTGATCTGTCTCGTTTATGCCGACAACGAGTGGGTGTATGGTGTATTCTTTCATATTTTTTCCTGTCACACTGAGCGCTGAACCTTTTGAACTTAACTTTGGACTTATACCGCTTTTGGCAAAAAAAATCCAGACTCAAGTTTTTGACATAGTGACCGATACTGTCATATAATGGCGTTACATTTCTGAAGCGATTGATTTGAGATGGCCGGCCGAAACCGTCAGCTGCGGCCACTGTCAGTTGCTAAACCGCTTCAATGCATTTTTGAGAGAGGGTACACTATGTCGGACAGATCTGCACTCCACCGCTATGCACTGACGCTGATGACCATTTTATTGGCCGTTGGCCTGTTTCACTGGGTCCCAATTGCAGAGGCTGCTTCTGCTGAAGGGCCCGCATCCAAGAAGGCCGGGTTGACGAAATCAAAGTCGGCCGAATACTGGTTCCGCAAGGGATCATTGTGCGCAACCTACGGCAACGACCTGGCTGCCGTCGCCTATTTTAAAAAGGCGATTGCCCTCGATCCGCGCGATAAGAGGGCGTATTTTTCACAGGGGGTTTCCTACGGTCAGCTGGGACAGTACACGCAGGCACTGGCGGCCATTGACAGAGCCATTGAACTGGATCCGGACAATGGTCTCTTTTACTACGGCCGCGGCAGAGTGCAGCTGCTGGCCGGAAACCAGGACTCGGCGACGAACGATTTCAAAAAGGCGGCCGAGCTGGGCGATGAGGACGCGCAGCTCTATCTCGGCGAGATAAAAGCCCCCGAGGCGCTTAAGCTGGAGTGATCACCTTTCAAGTTATGACGGCCCTGGTGCAGAGAGACACGAAACCGATTTTGCGGGTTCGTGTCTTTTTTTTCTTCGCCTGCCCGCGGCCGCCTCATTGCGGATTTGAACGCCGGCCGGAATGAAGTAAGATGCTCCGGTTTCTTGCGGCCCCATGCCCTCAAGCCCAAAATACGGGCCGGGCAATTATTCCTGCGGCAGCACCACCGCTCTGGAGCGCTTTCCATCCACTTTTATCATCAATGCAGCATCCAGGTGAATCTGTTTGAGATAGCGGGTATGTGCGGTCGGCGATCCGGACAGAAGCCACTGCCAGTCAAGGAAGTCATCGCCCCCGTCAGAAATGGTCAGATAGCTGATACCCAGTGAGGTGATGTTATGGAAAAAATGGGAGCCCTGGGAAGGATCGGCTTTCAGATTGGCGGCTGTGGTTTCGATCATGGCACCGACCTCCGAGATGTCGTTCCAGCGAACCGGTATCCCCAGCCAGCGGTCCGCTGAACCCCAGCGACCCGGTCCAATCAGCAGATATTTTCTCTGCGATCCGACAAAGGTCTGGTTCATTTTGCTGATTTCGCCCGCAATGGTTGCGGTTTGGGCCGGATCAAAAGTGCCGGGGTCGACCAGAATGATATCGGTAATGTTACCGGTATGACCGTTTCCAAGGGCGGAGACCGAGTAGCATATGGCGCGCTCGATGTCTTCTGCGCTGATGACCACATCCAGCATATGGTCGGCGCCAACCGCCATCGGTCTGATTTGCAGCAGATCCAAAATGGGGCGGTCTGTTGCTGTGTCGACGCTGTCCACGGCATATTCGATTTCGACCGGGCAGCCCATGCCCCTGCGGCCGATGGCGAGCAGTTCGGTCAGACAATCGGAGAGGGGGATGGCATTGTATTTCAGCACATTGGCAAATGTTAAAACGGGATAGCCTGAAGGCTGGATCCCATCGCGTATGCGGTGGTCAGTCATCGAATAGGTGCCGGCCAACAGCTGGATCGGTGAATGCGCCTTGTGTTCATCTATTGCCAGGCGCGCCAGGGTGTCGTTTTCACCAACCCCCAGATCAGCCGGGAATTCATTTAGTTTCAAGGCATAAAAATACCGTTGCGAATTCTTGAGAATGTCGTCGACGGTTGAGAATTGCGGCAGAAATTGGGGATATTTAGGCGAAAAGCGCAACACCGCGCCCCCTTCCACCACTGTTTTGCCCAGTCCCACAGCGATGTGCGCGATGCCCTCATTTGGCTTCAGGTGCGCCAGCGGGTAATAATTGTACGACTGGGCGACCCCTGAGATGGCCGGATAGAAATAGTCGCCCCAGACCCGACCGGTCAGCTGCTGGATGATCACAGCCATTTTTTCGTCTTCGGTCCGGTGGGCGGTGCTGCGGGCATAAGCGCGGGGCGTCTGATAATAGGTTGAGGCATACACCAGTTTTATGGCCCGCTCGAGGCGCTCAAGGCGCGTGTCCGGATCCGGGTGGTTGTTCGGCAGCATGTAGGTTTTATACAAACCCGCGAATGGCTGAAATTGTGAATCTTCCAGAAGACTCGATGACCTTACGGCCAGCGGATAACCGGCGTGTTCCAAAAAGGTTGCCAGTACGGATCTGATATCATCCGGCAACGGGGGCTTCTGAAAGGAGCGCAATATCTGAAGGTCCTCAACGCCCCCCGCGGTGCTGGCCCACAGCTGGTTGGCCTTGACAAAGGCGTCAAAACAGTCCGTGGACAGCACCAGGCATTTGGGCACCCGAACCTGCAGGTTGCCCTTTTTTTTCAGCGCGTCAGCGTGCTCTTCGAGCTGGGTTGCCATGAATGCCAACCCGCGGGCCTTCCCACCCAGTGAGCCCTTGCCGACTTTTATAAAGTCGGCGACAGGATCGTACGACCCCTGGGCCACCTCGGTAATGATACCTCGCTGGCGCCCGACGCGGCGGGCATTCAGGCAGGTCCCCAAGTATTGCTTCAGCTCGCGGGGATCCGAAAAATCCTCGACTTTTACCGGCTTGAGCATCGAGGCCAGCATTACTTCCGATCTGGCCATCAGCCAGCTGGAGAAATGGTTGCGTTCGGCATGATACGCGATGGATTCATCCGGGATGGTCGGCAAAATTTTTTCCATTGCGCGAAGATTTGACGCGCGGGCAATTTCACTGCCGTTCGAAGTGCGAAAGATAAAATCCCCGAAGCCGAGGTACTGCCGAAAGAATCTTCGAACCTCATCCAGCAGCCTGGGGGAGTTTTTGTCCAGAAAGACCGCCGGAATGTCCTCTGCGCCCCTGCGATTGTGCTCCTCGGAACTCATCATCAACAGCGGCAAATCGGGGTTCTCGGATCGGATTTTCGACAAAAGCGCGAATCCGGCCTGTTCATCGATTTGGGACCGCCGTGGGAAACGGGCGTCGGAAAAAATGCTCAGCAGGTAGGGCCGATAGTCGTGGTATAGGCCAACGGCGGATTCGAAATTGTCGGCCACCAGGATCTTGGGCCTGGCGCGCATGCGGAAAATACGGTGTTCGTCGTTCAGGGATTCCTCCATGGCAGCCTGGGTCTGGGAGACGATCTCCTTGTATAAAATGGGCAGAAACAATGAGAGGAAGACCGGTGAATCTTCCACCAGAATAATGACCCGTACCCTGGCCCGTTTGGTATCGAAGGCCACGTTCCAGGTGTCCTCGATGTTTTTGATCAAGGCCAGCAACAGATCGGAATTGCCCTGCCAAATATAGGTGCGGTCAAGAGCGGCGGGGTTGGTGATGCTGCGCCCCAGCAGCTGGCGATTGGTGTGGTGGGCCATTAGAATTGTCGGCAGCTCGGGATATTGCCGCTTAATGGTCTGTGCCAAACCCGCAGCATCGGTGTCGTCCAGCTGTGGCATCGTGATGACCAGATCAAAGCGCTTTGCGGCCAGGGCCTTCATGGCTTCGAGAGAGGTTGACACTCGGGTCAGCATTGGCGGGCGCGAAAGGTTCAGCCCGCGGTATTCGTGGATGATCCGTTCGGCCAGCCGGCCCTCCTCCTCCATTATGAAAGCATCGTAAGGTGAGGACACCAGAAGAATATCGGTCACCTTTCTGGCCATCAGCTCGTGGAAAACCTTGAAGGAAAGGTCGAATTCGCGTTTTGAAAATTGACTGTCGCCGCGTGGATTCATATTTCAGCTAATTTTCCCTGCCAGGTATCGCGCGATTCAAGTCGGCTCCGAATAATCTTTCGGGTTTCATTCTTGTCCAGAGCCCATGCCGGCGCCACCAGCTCGTCCGGGTGCGGATCGCTGGTCAGGCGATGTATGACGGCATCGGCCGGCAAGCGTTCGAGCACATCGCACACCAGTTCGGCATATTCTGCCGGTTCGAGACAGCGGTAGCCCCCTGTGCGGTAGAGGCGCTCCAGTCCGGTTCCCTTTATGATATACAGCAGATGGAGCTTGACACCATCGATACCCACCTGCCTGAGGTAGTCGGCGGTGGCGATCATGTCGGTCCGGGTTTCTCCGGGAAGCCCCAGGATGACATGGGCACAGATCTTCAGGCCGCGGCCCTGGCTGGCCCGCACCGCATCTGTAAAACAGGCAACATCATGGCCGCGATTGAGCAATTTCAAAGTGGCATCTTTTGCGGTCTGCAGCCCGTATTCGATCCACACCAAATGAGTGCGGGCGTAACCTTCCAGCAAGTCCAGTACCGCCGTAGTGATGCAGTCCGGGCGGGTGCCGATGGACATACCCACAATTTCTTTTACTGCCAGTGCTTCCTCATAGAGTCGTTTCAAGGTCGGCACAGGAGCGTAGGTGTTGGAGAAGGATTGAAAATAGGCCAGGAATTTCTTGGCTTTGTAGCGCCGGGCAAGGATCGGAATCCCCTGGCGCAGCTGTTCGGTGATGGTCATCCCACGGGCATGCGCGCCGCTTCCCGATCCCTTGGGATTGCAATACAGGCAACCACCGGTTGCGAGCGTGCCGTCCCGGTTCGGGCAGGATAATCCGGCATCAACGGTAATCTTTTGAACCCGGCAGCCGAACCTTTGGCGAAGGTAGGCATTTAGATCACGAAATCGCTCTGGCATGCTGTCTTGACCCCAAAGACGGTCAGGTTTATACTTTAGCTTGTTTTATCGGCCGGCAGTCAATGTGGCACTTGTTCTTCAATCCACCTTCCAGTCCAGATTACCGGTGGGGCGAGGAAGGTATTCCCAAGAATCGAAAATAGCAAATTTCAAATGACAAATAAAACTCAAATGTCGAACATTTACGATATTATCGTGGTCGGGGCCGGCCATGCCGGCTGCGAGGCTTCCCTGGCAGCCGCCCGCATGGGCTGCCGGGTACTGTTGATGGCCATCGATCTTGACAAACTGGCGGCCATGCCCTGCAGCCCGTCGATCGGCGGGATGGCCAAAGGCCAGCTGGTCAAGGAGATCGATGCCCTGGGCGGTGAGATGGCCAAAATCACCGACCAGTCCGCTATTCAATACCGAACCCTGAATACACGCAAAGGGCCGGCTGTTCAGAGTTCACGCACCCAAAACGATAAGATGCGCTATCACGTCGCCATGAAGGCGGCGATAGAAGCCCAAACCCGGCTTGATCTTAAGCAGGCTCTGGTGGAGCGCCTGCTGATCGAAGACGGAAAGGCAGTGGGTGTCGAAGATCACACCGGATTTGGTTATCGGGCACCGGTGGTTATTCTGGCGACCGGAACTTTCCTGAGCGGGCTGGTGCATATCGGTTTTCGTTCAATTCAGGCCGGCAGGGCAGGGGAGTTCGCCGCCTACGGCCTGGCGCAGGAACTGAGAAAGCACGGGTTTGAACTCGGGCGTCTGAAGACCGGAACCCCACCCAGACTGAAGAAGAGCAGCATTGATTTCTCCAGATTCACCCGCCAGGATCCCGCAGGCACGCCGACGCCGTTTTCTCTGTTTACCGCGGAGTTGAAGATGCCGCAACTGCCCAGCTATATCGGTCGTACCAACAAGCAGACCCATGCCGTCGCACGCAAAAACCTGAAGCATTCCGCATTGTACGGTGGTCAAATCAGCGGGATTTCCGCCCGCTACTGTCCTTCTTTCGAAGACAAAATCGTCAAGTTTCCCGATAAAGAGAGCCACCAGATTATTCTTGAGCCGGAAGGGCTGGACACCGAGGAGATTTATGCCAGCGGTTTGGGCAACAGCCTGCCGATGGAAGCTCAGATAGAACTGGTGCGGTCGGTTGAAGGGCTGGAATCCGCCGAGATAATGCGTCCGGCCTATGCCATCGAGTATGATTATATCAATCCGCTCAACCTCAGGCCGACTTTGGAATCCCGCACCGTTCAGGGCCTGTTTCTGGCAGGCCAGATCAATGGAACCTCCGGTTACGAAGAGGCTGCTGCTCAAGGACTTTGGGCCGGGATTAACGCCGCCTGTTGCATCCAGGGCCGCCCGCCGTTTGTTTTGGACCGATCGCAGGCATACATGGGCGTCCTGATCGATGACCTGGTCACGCGCGGCACCAAAGAGCCCTACAGGATGTTTACATCGCGGGCAGAGTACCGGCTGATGCTGCGAGAGGATAACGCCGATCTGAGGCTGATGGAGATCGGCCATGCGCTGGGGTTAATCGACCACGGGGCTGTCCAGGATATGCGACTGCGCCGAGATCAAATTCAGGCGGAAATCAAACGGATCCGGCGAGTGGTCATCAAGCCCCAGGATGAGGTCAATGATTACCTGGGCGAGCGGGGTTCCGCACCGATTGCAAGCGGGGTCCATCTTGACCAGCTGCTCAAACGAACCGAGCTGGATTATGCCACCGTCGCTTCCCTGGCGCCGAGCGCTCATCCCGTCAATGATGCCGTCGCCAGACAGGCGACCATCGAGATCAAATATGAAGGCTACATTCAAAAACAGCTAAAAGAGATCAAACGTTTCAAAAATCTTGAAAAAGCTCGAATACCTGCAGAATTCGACTATTGGGCGGTACACGGTTTGTCCAACGAATTAAAAGAAAAACTCACAGTGGTGCAGCCGGCATCACTCG
>Ga0210141_1000081_pt1 | contig 11493 bp, 12 predicted proteins | sample China_Galinas_Co_2_FD_184862 | JGI IMG/M metagenome (GOLD analysis project Ga0210141, IMG submission 184862) | Wetland microbial communities from San Francisco Bay, California, USA, that impact long-term carbon sequestration -... | ecosystem: Environmental > Aquatic > Marine > Wetlands ...
CTATATTTTTTTCGTATTGATCTTCTATTCCCAACGCTTTCAGCCGATCCCAGATGAGCTGCCAGGCGCAATCCATATCCGAATCCACCTCACACTTGCCGTTTGTGGATCCACCGCAAGGGCCGTTCAAAAGCTGCTTTGAACATCGTGCAATGGGACAGACCCCTCCGGTCAATCCCAAAACGCACTCTCCGCATCCCTGGCATCTTTCCGCCCACACCCCCTGACGTTCCGAAGCGCCCATGAACGTTGTGTTCACGGCCGGAAAAACCGGCTTGGCTTTAAACCGTCTGGCAATTTCCTGAACGCCGCAGCCGCAAGCCATGGACATAACCGCTTCCGCTTGATCAATGTGGGTGACAAGCTCTTCTACATATTCAGGATCGCATTGCCTTTCGAGGGTCATTTCTTTAACCTCCAGCGTCTTTCCTTCTTTCATAAATGCCATCTGGAGGGCGGAAGATAAAATTCCGACCTCCTTTCTACCCCCTGCCGAGCACACCGTTACACACTCGTTGCATCCCACAAGAAGAATGCGGTGATACGGTGCCAGGCATTCAATGAGTTCTTCTATTGGTTTACGTTCAGCAGTGATCATCGTTGTTCACTCTCCTTTATATATAAAAATTATTATTATGCCGCGTTATTTGCGTTGGGAGCGAATTTAACCGGGTTGGGTCCCAGTTTGCGGATTTTTTCCGTCATATCGGCGGCGGTCTGCGCAAAACGTTCCCCCATGCCGGCTGACATTAAAATCATTTCCACCCGTTCTCCGCCAATGCCAATCTCATCAAGCAACTTTTTGATATAGGCCACCCGTTTTGCGGCATCGATATTGCCGCTTTTAAAATGACAATCTCCCTCCAAACAACCCGCCACATAAACACCGTCAGCCCCCATTTCAAGGGCTTTCATAATGTGGATGGCATCGACCTTGCCGGAGCAGGGAACCTTTATAATCTTGACATTGGGGGGATAGCAAAGTCGTTTGCTCCCTGCCATATCTGCCGCCGTATAGGCACAATAATGGCAACAAAAAGCCACGATAGTCGGTTCAAAATTCTCCATTAGTTCATCCTTTCCAAAAGTCCCGTCAGTTTGGCCATGATCTGATCGTCTTCATATTGCATAAGTTGAATGGCCTTGGCCGGGCATTCAGCGGCACATATACCGCATCCATGGCACTGGGCCGGATCGATTTGAGAATATCCGTCTGCATTAATAAATGGGATGTTAAAGGGGCAGGCCCGGACACAGATCAAACAGGCCGCACATTTCTCTTTCTCTACCCGTGCAATTGCAGCGCCGAGATTTAGCGTATCTTGAGCCAACATGGAATGGGCCCTGCCTGCCGCAGCCTGGGCCTGGGCAATACACTCCCGGATGGTCTTGGGCGCATGGGCCGTGCCGGCCACAAAAAATCCCGGGACCGGCAGGTCTATGGGCCTGAGCTTGATATGATCCTCAAGAAAATAGTTGTCACTGGTTTTCGGAATATGAAATATCCTGCCCAAATCTTCCGTGGATTCCTCGTCGGCAATGAGTCCCGTGCTCAAGCATAAACAATCCGAATAAACCGATACTTTTCGTCTGAGAATCGAATCATAAAATGTAACTTTCAACTGCTCATCAATGGCTTTAACTTCGGGTGGCTCATCCGCCTCATATTGAACAAAAACAACACCCTTTTCACGGGCTTTTTTATAATAATCTTCATAAAATCCATAGGTTCGCATATCTTGATACAAAACAAAAATTTGAGCCGTTGGATTGAGTTCCAGAACTCTGAGGGCATTTTTTACGGCCGATTGACAGCAAATACGCGAACAATTAGGGTTATCCGGACACCGGGACCCAACACACTGGATCATTACAACGTTGGCAACATCCTTGATTTCATCCGGATGATTTTCTATCATCGCATCCATATCGAGTTGGGTCATGACCTTTTTATGTTCTCCCAAAAGGTATTCTTTGGGTTGGTTTGGTAACGCCCCGGTGGCCAAAATAGTCACACCGTGGGTGATCTGCCGGTAAAACATCTGCGGTGCGATTTGGAACCCGGTTTTGAACATACCCGGCATACCCGTGTGATCCACAATAAACGCATTGGTGATGACTTCAATGCGATCATGTTGTGTGGTTCTGTTAATCAGATCCGTCATATAGGCTTGCACATCATTCCCCTCAATGGTCTTATGAATTTTTTTTGCCACACCTCCTAATTCGACGGACCGTTCTGCCAGATACACCTTAAACCCCATATCTGCCATGCTTAAAGCAGCATTCATCCCTGTTACACCGCCGCCAATCACTAAAACATCTTTGTTCATTGGGAAAATATTGTCCGTAAGCGATCGGGACAACGCCACGCTGGTCGTTGCCATACGAATCAGTTCTTGTGCCTTATCGGATGCATCGTCAGGCCGATCAAAATGAACCCATGTATCCTGATCCCGTATGTTGGCGATTTCAACAAGGTATTTATTGAGGCCTGCCCGGCGAAGGGTATCCTGAAATTTGGTTTCGTGAGTTCTGGGCGAACACCCGCCGATGACCACACGGTTAAGCTTCTTTTCGATGATAACGTTTTTAACCTGTACCAAGGATTCCCGGCTGCACCCATGGCCGATCATTTCCGATACCTTCACATCGGGAAGTGTTCCTGCATAATCCGCCAGCCCCTTTGCATTAATTACCCCCCCGATGTTTAACCCGCAGTCGCAAACAAATACACCGATTCTTAAGGGTTCCTTGCTGACGTCACGCTCCGGTGGAAATTCTTCGGCACTTTCCGGAATTTCAGGGATTACAGGCAAATCTTTTGACGCACAAAATGCTGCTGCACTGGCTTGGACCATGGTTTCGGGGATATCTTTGGGACTCTCGAACATTCCACAGACATAAATGCCGGGCCTGGAAGTGGCCACCGGGCTAAAGCTATCTGTTTTTGCAAAATGATGTTCGTTCAACTCAACCCCCAGTTTCACTGCCAAATCCTGAACGTCCCGGGAAACCTTGAAGCCGGTGGAAAGCACCACCATATCGAAATCTTCGGTGACATTGGTATTGCTGTCATGGGGCGTATAGATGATGGACAGAGACCCTGTTTCCGGTTCATGTAAAACACTATGGGGGCGACTTCTCACCAGGCGAATACCGTAATCGTCTTTGGCCCGATTTAAATACAATTCATAGTCTTTGCCGAATGTTCTCATGTCCATATAAAAGATGGAGGTTTCAATGGAATCTTGAAAGCGCTCCTTGGTTACGATGGCCTCCTTCAATGCAAACATACAACAGGCGCTGGAACAATATGAAGCAGCGCCTTCATGAAGGCTGCGCGATCCCACACACTGAATCCAGGCTATTTTATTGGGTTGTTTTCCATCTGAAGGACGAACAAGTTCACCCTGGGTAGGGCCGGATGCGGATAATATGCGTTCATATTCCAGGCTGGTCACCACATCAGGGTTTGCCGCGTAACCCAAACTATCCAATTTGCCAGGGTCAAACACCTCGGCTCCCGGCGCAAGGACAATGGCGCCGGCTTCTACTTCACGAATCTTTTGGGTATCTTCAGGGAGGATGGCACCCGCCTTGCAAATCTTGACCAGTGTATCAATATCATTGCATTTTTCTATATCAATGGAAAAGGCATGGGGAATTGCCTGGGGATAACGCATACAGGTGGGCGCACGATGATCGAGACCCGGGGAAAAACGAACACATTCCGGAAACTTCTTAAAACAATCACCGCATGCCGTGCACTTATCCAAGTCGATATATCGTGGTTCCGTAATTAATTTTAATTTAAAATCACCTGCCTCTCCTTTGACTTCGGCAACCTGCGTCATTGCCAGAAGCTCGATATGCAACTGGCGTCCGCTTTCCGACAGATTGGGAGACAGGGTGCACAAATCGCAATTGTTGGTGGGAAACGTACGGTCCAGTTGGGTCATCAATCCGCCGATGGAATATGCCTTATCGATCAACACCACATCTCGATTCGATTCAGCCAGATCCATGGCAGCCCGAATACCGCCGACCCCTCCGCCAATGACAAGTACCGTATGATTTTGTTTAAACGTATTTTGATCTTGCATGTGTACCCTTATCTAATGTTTGTTGTCTGTTTGAAATCATTTTTACTTTCGAATCCGCGATTGATCAAACCCGTAAAATAACAAAAACAACCATCAAATTCCGGCATAATCCAGAATCTGAGGAAGCCGGTATTCCCAACCAAGAGTAATGATATGAACGCCCTGAGCAACTTCTTTCAGACCTGCAACGGTTTCTCCGGCAATCCTCAGACATTCCGTTTCCGTATCCGACGCTTTCCGAATACGTTTGATCACATCTTCGGAAATATGGGCGCCCGGTTCGTATGTTGAGATATATCTGGCGATCCCAACGGATTTAATGAGAAAAACCGTGGGAATAATCGGCACCCCTAACTTTTTGAACGCATCCATAGCCGGAAAAAAGCGATTTAAATCATAGACAGGCGGCGTAATTATAAATTGGGCGCCGGCCTCGATCTTTTTTCTCGCAAGTGACAATTCCTTTTCAAATGCCGCATCGTCAGCGGACGGAGCCATGGTGCATCCCACGGTAAAAGAGGGACTCCCAATCAAATCGAAACCTGCCATGTCCACGCCTTTCTGCAAGGATTGAATGGCGCCTAAAAGCTCCAGTTCATCCAGGTCATCAACCGGTTTTGCGTCTCGATGATCGCCCTTGACCATCTCTTCACCGAGGACAACAACGAGATTCTGAATACCCAGTACATGGGCCGCCAGAATATCTCCTTGAAGCGCCATCCGGTTACGGTCTCGGCAATAGACATGAATGATGGATTCAACGCCCTGCTGGTGCATGAGAACACCACCGGCCAGTGCACTCATTCGCATGATGCCATTGTCCATATCAGGAACAATGACGGCATCAACCCGCCCTTTGATACGTCGTGCATTGGTAACAAGCTCAGATATATCCACCCCCTTTGGTGTATTCATCTCAGCCAGCACAACAAATTCACCTGATGTTAATCGTTTCTGAAAACTCATAAGCTTCCTTCCTCTTTTGTCATTATTCAGATGTCGTTAAATAGTTAAAAGGTCCGCCGTTTCTTTTGCCGGACCCATGGCTACATCGCCGATTCCGGGTGAAAGACCAGAACGTCTTTGAGGTCATCTCCCAGGTATTCTCTTTCGTTTGGGCCGAGAATTCCCAGGGAAAGGCAGATCAATGTCCACAAATGAACGGTCTGCCATGCATGATCGAGTTGATCCGATAAATCATGAATTTGGGCATGGCAGTTGTGACAGGGCGCAATGCAATAACCGGCATTTGTGGCCAGAATCTGGTCGGCTTTAAGTTTGCCGTAAGCCCGACGTGCATCGGTATATCCTGACTGAAGAAAACCGCCGCCGCCGCCGCAACAGTAATTGTTCGATCTGTTGGGAATCATATCAATGAAGTTCTCTTCACCCACGACCGATTTGACGATAAACCTCAAATCTTCCGCGATGGGGTCGCCATAACTTTTTCGCACGATCTGGCACGGATCCTGAACCGTAAACTTGATCTTCAAATCTTTGTTCCAGTCTGAATTGACCTTCAGTCTTCCATCCCGAATCCATTTGGCATAATATTCATAGATGTTCTTAACCTCAAAATTATGGTCGATGTTGAATTTTTTCAGTCCGGCCCGGACTGAGAAAGTCACATGACCTCATTCGGTATTGAGAAAGATTTTACACCCCAGGTCATCCGCCTGTTTGGACGTGGTTCGGGTAATGTGTTCCCAGGCTTGGTCATCCGCCAGAAACATACAATAGTTTTCCGCTGCCCAACCTTTATTCCCATAGGTCCAGTCCACACCTGCCAGGTGAAGAATTTTCCATAGAGGAACCAATTCGTCCGGTTCGGTCACCGGTTCCCTGGAATTCTGGTTCAAAAAGAATTCGGCGCCCTGTTTGTCGATGGGCGCCTTCATATCCTTGAATTCCGGCTGGGCCTCCTGATATTCCTCGAGAACGTCTTCGACTACGAACTTAAAGTCCTCCTCGGACGTTCCCATGGCACTGCAACTGTCGTTTCTCAAAGCCATGTCACAGGAGCCCAGGATACCCTTGGGACGCTCCTCCCTGGGCCAGGCCGCCCTGGCATTATAGACCAGCTGGGGAATGTCAATTTGCATGGGACAGACATAAATACACCGCTGGCACATGGTACACATCCATACCCAGGGTGTACTTAGGATTTCTTCGTCCATGCCCAGGGCCGCCATCCTCAGAAATTTTCGAGGATCCATATCTTCCAGACCGGTGGCCGGACATCCTGAAGAACAGGCGCCACAGGTCAAACAGAGGTTGAGATTTCCGCCTTCTGGAAGAAGTTCTTTTACCGTGTCTAAAAAGCCGCTTTTCTTATTACCTTTGATGATAATGGGTTCTCCTGGCATCGTTTCATCCTATTTTTTCTTTTTTAATTGAATTCGATAAAAATATTCCCCTTCCTCAACAATATCTAAAAAAATCAACTCATACGCATCATCCGGTAAAACTTTGAATAGATCGCTGCGAGTATCCAGATTACTACCAAGTATTTCTAAAACTTCATTCGATTTCATTTCTCTGAATGTCTGAATTAATTTTAACAGAGAAATTGAGGTAATCGATCCTCGGCAATCGAGAATATGATCCGCTTTTTGCTTCAAACTTTGAATACTCCTTCCTTGTTTTCCGGTTTCAGCCATGTTAACGCAAAATGGGTGCCACATTAACAGGAATTATTTATTTACCTATTATCCCTTTATCTGTCCCGGTTTCAGAGAAAATGCAGGGAAATGTCTCTTGTCATTAACCTGTTTAAATGTTAAAAAATAAAATTTAACACCTATTAAATTTTAACAGGGGAAATTTGATGGTCGAAGAGGAGTTGGACAGATATTGGAAAACAGTCGTAAACACCATTCAAGACGGAATTATGATTGTGGATACACATGGTCGGATTATTTCCGTAAATAGAGCCTTTGAAATAATTACCGGCTTCTTAAAAGATGACCTCATCGGAAAAACTTGCGATGTGTTAAGCTGTAATTTGTTTGAAATGGCCCGTAAAAAGAAAGGTGACCATTGGTGCGTATTGTTTGATACCGGAAGTATGGATCGGCGAAGGTGTACGCTGGAAAAAAAAAATGGAACCCTTATTCATGCATTAAAGAATGCTTCACTTCTTCATGATGCTAAAGGAAAGGTAATAGGGGCGGTTGAAACAATAGCTGATATTACCGAAATTATTGAAAAAGACAACCAGATTGCCGCCTTTCGCCGGGAGCTCAGATCAAAAGACGGGTTTCATGGAATCATCGGTGTTTCTTATCCCATGCGCCAGGTATTCGATTTGATTGAAAATGCCGCTCAATCTGATGCGCCGGTGATTATTTTTGGTGAAAGCGGGACCGGGAAAGAACTGGTTAGCGGCGCTATTCATGAGATTAGTGAACGCAAGAAAAAACCCTTTGTTAAGGTCAATTGTGCAGCATTGACGGAATCTCTTCTGGAAAGTGAGCTTTTCGGACATGTGAAAGGTGCGTTTACAGGTGCTTACCAAAACAGGGAGGGCCGTTTTGAAAAGGCCCATGGAGGAAACATCTTTCTTGATGAAATCGGCGATCTGCCCCTTTCTACGCAGGTAAAACTTCTTCGAGTGATTGAAGACAAAATTATCGAACGTGTGGGTGACAGTCGATCCATTCCTGTTGATGTTCGCATTATTTCAGCAACCAACAGGAATTTGACAAAGCTGGTGAATGAAGGCGCTATTCGAAAAGATTTTTATTTTAGAATTAATGTCATCCCCATCAACCTGCCGCCCTTGAGAGAAAGATTGGAAGACATTCCCCTTTTAGCAGAATTCTTTTTTCGTAAAAATCAACTTAAAAGCGGGAAAAATATACAGGGGATAAACAATGATACAATGGACGCTTTGGTGAATTACGGGTGGCCCGGCAATGTGAGAGAATTAAAAGGCGCTTTTGAATACGCGTTTGTCACTTGCCAGGAAACAATGATCAAACCTCATCACCTGCCGTTAAACATCATTCATAAGAAAACATCAATAGAAACCGGCAAGCACCCGTCTTTTAACAGGGAAGAAATAAAGAAAATTGAACTTATAGAAACCCTTAAAAAAACAAATGGGAATCAATCGGAGGCAGCCAGAATTCTTGGCGTTACACGGGTGACCATCTGGAACAGGATGAAGCGGTTCGGTATATACCCGGATCGAAAAAACCCGACATAATAATTCCTCATCTCATAATCCAAAGAACTTTTCCGCATTTTCAACCCCTCTTTCCGAATGTTCGATTTCGCTCAAATGAACATGCCCATCGATAAGGCCTGTTTGATGTTTTGTGTGATCGAAATTATTAAGATTCATTCAAGCCTCAGGATTCATTTTATATTCCGGTCTAATCGGAGATTCAACGTTATATTTTTTCTTTATCTTATCATCAATAATATATAAGGTCGACCATTGATCTTATTGAACCCATTACGGTTAAAGCGTATCTGAATCTATTTTAAATATAGGGGGAATCATGATCGAAATTAAAATCCCGGGGAATAAAATTCTGGAGCTCGAACACCTTGTTCTGGATTACAATGGCACCCTCGCATTTGACGGTGCTTTGATCGACGGTGTCAAGGAATCTTTGGCCGAACTTTCACAACTGCTCACCGTCCATGTTATCACCGCCGATACATTCGGCAGTGTCAAAAAAGTGTTGGAGGATATCGATTGCAATCTGTCCCTCATACCCTTGGACCATCAGGATGTTGTCAAGCTGGAATATGTAAAAAAACTCGGATCTGAAAAAACCGTGAGCATGGGCAACGGGGTAAACGACCGGTTGATGCTCAAAGCGTCGGCTTTAGGCGTGGCGGTTCTTCAAGGAGAAGGGGCTGCTTTTGAAACCCTGGCGTCGGCAGATGTCGTGTGTACGGATATTCAATCTGCTCTGTCACTTCTGAACCATCCATTGCGGCTGATCGCCACGTTGAGATCTTGACACAATATGCGGCAATGCCCACGCTTTGAACTGAAAACTTTTTGGTCCGGTCCTTCGTGATTATGCTTAATCGTAACTTGCACGGGTCACTTCATCACTCATGGTCGGCGCGACAAGTGGCTTCCATGGGGAGTTCTCCCATGTACCAAGATCAGTATGCATATCAAGGTACTTTTTCGGTATAGGGTGGGTTCCTACAACAACCTTGACTTCATAGCGTTTTTCAAGAAAGGCTTTGAATGTATCGATATAGGGACAAGGGGGATAACCAACCACTAGGCCGGTGGCTAAATGAATAACCTCTGCCCCATTCTTCACTATTTCTTCGCCAGCATATTCTATGTTGCCACCAGGACAACCATCGCACGTTGTAAAACCAACCAGCTCAATTTCGGTGTCCGTATATATGCTGAAAGCCCCTTCCTTGTTCCTCATCGCTCGGAAGCACTTTCCGCCTGCACAGCGGCGGTAGCGATCGCAGATAACTATCCCAATCTTTGTCCTTGAATTCATATCAACTCCCTTCAATTCTTAATTGGCCAATTTTTACGGCATTCGACCGGGTCATAGGTTTGATAACAATTATTATAAAACCTAAATTTTGTTCAAACGGGTACGATTTAGGTCTCTTTTATCAAGTTGTGTTTACTTGCCACGGGGTGAAGTCTGCTAAATTGACACATATCAAACTCGGACTGTTGAGTATGTATTTAAGATGTAACTTGCAGTGCGCATTCGTAGCGCTCGTTAGATAGTGAAAAATCCAATCATACTGTTATGTTTTCATAAATACCCTCCCTGTTGTTTATGCAACGTCAGGGTGTTTTGTTTTTGCAGCATCCCTGGGGCGCAGCACAGACCGACTGGCATCCCACATTTTTGACGTCGCTGTGGCCGTTTTTGTATTCATCGATGGCTTTGTGCAGAGCTTTTACCGCAAGCTGTATGCAGTGGTGTTTTTTGGCGGGAAGATCGACAAGCTGAGTGAACACATGGCCGTCATTAAGGGTTCTGGCCTGGTCGAGACTTTTTCCTTTGGCGATATCGACTGTCGCCATGGCAGCGGAAATCGCCCCCGGACAGCCAAGGATCTGGTATTTAATATCGGTAATTTTATCCTGGTCGATTTTTAAGAAGATTTTCGCGGTGTCTCCGCACGAGCCAATCATCTCGGATACCTGGTCCGCATCGGGGAGATTCCCCATATACGGTTTTTCCATGTAATATTGAATGGCAGTGTCCGAGTAACCGAGATCGGAGAGCATCTTGCATTCGCCCGTGGTATCTTTTTCAAATAAACTTTTAGACGAAGCCTTCTTTTCACTGTTTAAGGAATACATTTAACGACCCCCTGATGGTATTATCAATTTTAAAAAATTCCGCAGCAAGAATAGGAATAAAACCTTCGGATGTCAAGTCGGTATGTTGTATATTTTGAGATAATTATACTTGCTCATGACGGGGTTCTTATCTCCTTGACATATACAGCCGATTCTCCTACGTTTCTTTTTTGAAAAGGACCATTTCAATGGACGTTATGGAGTGGAATTTCTTTTTGTTAACACCGATGGAGGGCCCCGCCCGCCCGAGGAGAACAGTTGTTAAAAAATTAAATTTCTGTCACTATTTGAAACCCACAGTTTAGGTGTGATTCTTATTATCCTGGAGGTGTGAATGTTTAAATTATTGCTGGTTACCCCTGACAAAGGGCCTTTTAACGAATTTGCTTTGGCTCTGGCACACAATGACGATGTCGAGCTGTCCTGGGCTTCAGCCGGACACGAGGCTTTGGCAACCGTATCAGAAAATCCTGTTGATCTTGTCATCGTCAATGAAAACATTGGCGATATGACGGGAATCGAATTTATGAAAAAACTGCTTCCGATTAATCCGATGATTAATTGTGCTGCGGTCAGCCCGCTGCCGTACGAAGAATTTCATGAGGCCAGTGAAGGGCTTGGCGTGCTGGTGCAATTACCTGTGGGTCCGGGAGAATTTGAAGCAGAGGACCTGCTAAAACGATTAAAAAATCTGAAAGATCTTACGGTAGGCGTTAATATCGGCGTGAATACAAACGAATAAGAAAATGCTTGTTACCTTTTAAATCACTTTCGACATACCTTATAAGATTAGACGCTTTTAAAAAGGGGCACTTTTCTGCGCAAAATTTATATGAACCCGAGCACGGCCAAGAATTCAAATCCTCAAAATGATGGGGGGTTTAAAGCCGGAAAAGTGCTTTCCGTTTCTGTCTGTCACTTTATCCATGATATCTATACCAGTTTTTTTGCACCGCTCCTCCCTCTGCTCATAGAAAAATTTTCCATGACCTTAACCCAGGCCGGCTTTCTTTCCACAATAATGCAGATACCCGCCCTTTTTAATCCCTTTATCGGCTTTCTGGCCGA
>Ga0210141_1000082_pt1 | contig 11469 bp, 9 predicted proteins | sample China_Galinas_Co_2_FD_184862 | JGI IMG/M metagenome (GOLD analysis project Ga0210141, IMG submission 184862) | Wetland microbial communities from San Francisco Bay, California, USA, that impact long-term carbon sequestration -... | ecosystem: Environmental > Aquatic > Marine > Wetlands ...
CGCTGACGGGCTCGCCGGTTAGCGCCGCCGTCAGTTCAGCCTCGCCAATTAAATTATAACTGCAGATCAGGCACAATGCCGGAACCTTGCAGAGTCCCAGGCTGTCGAGGGCCGTGCTGACGATCATCGCCCGCCGCACCAGCGCGGCTTTACCCTGAATAGAACGGGTATCCACCGCCAGCGGCGTGCCCAGTTCGCTGTCGGCCCGATCCGGCAGCCATTTGTGTTCGAGCGCCGCATAAACATCGTTGTAGTCGCCGCCCCGGCTGGCTATCGTATATCCCAGTGCGGTTCCCATGGCATTGCCGGGATGATAGCCGGTGAGCTCGAGCCCTTTCACGTGGGCGGCAAAACGATCGGCCCCCTTTCCGATCAATTCGGCGGCCCGCCGGACGCCCTGGTTAAGAACGGCGCCAAAACCCTCGCCGGCGGCCATCTGGCGAATCAGCGTCTCCATGGCAGCGGCATTTCCCCAGGTCAGATCGACGCCTCCGGTGGTCTCTCTGGATATGATCCCACGCTCGTATAGATCCATTGCAAACGCAATGACTGCGGCTGCCGACAGGCTGTCGATCCCCAGGCGGGAGCAAAGATTGTCCAGGTAAACCACTGAATCCAGATCGCTGAGGCCGCATTTGGCCCCCAGGGTCATAATCGGTTCGAACTCGGGCCGGGCCGCCGTTGCGCCCTTCAATTTACCGCGGTCGATCATCAGATCGGCCTTGCACTGCACCGGGCAGCGAGGACAGCCGCGCCGGCGGGTGACGTGGTCGGCCAGTTTTTCACCGTCCAGTGAATCGGTGCCCTCGAAATGGCAATCGCGGAAATTGCGGGTCGGCATAATGCCGTGCTCGTCGGCCCATTTAATGTAGCCGGCCCCGCCGAAACTGGTTACCAGTTTGAATTCGGGCGCTTTCTTGATCAGCCGGATATAGCGTTTGATAGCCTCGCGTCCCTGGCGGTCGATATGAAAAACAGGTGCTTTTTCGGGAGCTTTGACGACGATGGCCTTGAGCAGCTTGGACCCCATGACGGTTCCCATGCCGGTGCGGCCGGCGGCATGATGCCTTCCGGACATGATACAGCCGAACAGGGCCCCTTTCTCGGCACCGGGTCCGATGGTCATGATCCGGACCTGGCTGCTGCCCAGTCGATCTTTTAACCGCTCGAACGTGGCATCGGTCGGCAGGCCCCAGAGGGTTTTGGCTTGGCGCAAAGCGATGGTATCTTCGTCTATGTAAAGAAAAACCGGATGAGCGGAACGCCCGCGCACGATGATCTGCTGGATGGAGCAGGATCGCAAGGCATTGCCGAATTGGCCGCCGACATTGGAGCTGCCCAACAGTCCGGTCAGCGGGGAAAGGGCATTGACATGCAGGCGCGACGATGCGGGCGCCGGCGTGCCGGTCAGCAGGCCGCAGGCGAAAGTGATGATATTGTCCGGGCCTAGCGGATCGGTCCCCGCCGGCAGGTTTGCGTACAGGTAGCTGACGTTCAGACCGCGGCCGCCGGTGTACAAGTGCACTGACTCCGGTGCGCATGGCCGCAGCTGCCAGCCGCCGCTGCTTAAATCGATTTCCAGAATTCTGCCGACAAAACTCACGGGAGGGTAACCTTTTGCATCTGAATTCGGGTTTTTTTGCCGCCGCACCGTCAAGGGTGATATTTATAAATGAAGCGCGCTAAAGAAACAAGGAGATTTAGCCCTTTCAGGGCTGCATGGGGCATAGAGCACGGGGCACGGGGTAAAATTCAAGTGCCCGGCAGCCAATTGAGAAGGTTTCATCCCGGTCAACCATTCAACCAGTTACATGCACTTACTGCAGGGGGCCAATCTTTTTCTCGACAGCATCGAGCAGTTGACTGCTGCGCATCAAAGCTGCCATGGCGGCCACGTCCTTGGCCAGAAACCGATCAGCGTCAAGGTGGGATATATGCTCACGAATGACGTGGTAGGCCGCCAGCGTGCCGTCGCCCGGTTTAAGATTGGTAAACAGGTCCAGGGCCTGGGCGGCGCAGAGAAGCTCGATGGCGATGACGTGAGTGGCGTTGTCGGCGACCTCGCGGCATTTTCGCGCCGCAATTGTCCCCATGGAAACGTGGTCTTCCTTGTTGGCGGAAGTGGGGATCGAATCGACGCTCGCCGGGTGGGAAAGAACCTTGTTTTCAGAGACCAGGGCGGCAGCCGTATATTGGGTGATCATGAACCCGGAGTTGAGACCGCCGTCACTGACCAGAAAAGCGGGCAGCCCGCTCAGTTTCGGGTTGACCAGCCGCTCAATGCGGCGCTCGGAAATATCGGCCAGCTCGGCCAGCGCTATCGCCAGAAAATCCATGGCCAGAGCGACCGGCTGGCCGTGGAAATTGCCACCCAGCAGGAAATCGCCCTCCTCGTGGAAGATCAGCGGATTGTTGGTTGAAGAATTCATTTCGGTTTCCACCACCTGACGGCAGTAGCCGATGGCATCTTTACTGGCCCCGTGCACCTGGGGGGAACAGCGCAGGGTATAGGCATCCTGAATCCGTGAGCAATCCTTGTGAGAAGTGATGATCTCGCTGGCCTGGGTCATGCGGGCCATGTTGTCTGCGGCGGCTGCCTGTCCCGGGTGGGGCCGCACCCGCTGAATGCGGGGGCTGAACTCGGTCCTGCTGCCCATCAGCACCTCAAGGCTCATTGCCGCGGCGATATCGGTCAGCTTCGACAGCCGGCCGGCATCGAAAACCGCGAGAGCGCCAAGCGCCGTCATGACCTGGGTGCCGTTGACCAGCGCAAGGCCTTCGGCGGCCTCCAGGGCGATGCTTTCCAGGCCGGCTCCGGCCAGTGCCTGTCGTCCTGAAAGCCGTTTGCCTTTGTAGAACGCCTCCCCTTCCCCAATCAGAACCAGGGCCAGGTGGGCCAACGGCGCAAGATCGCCACTGGCGCCCACCGAGCCCTTGGCCGGCACCACGGGGACGACACCTTTGTTCAACAGACGAATTAGGTGACGGGCGGTCTTCAAACGGATACCGGAGTGCCCCCGGGCCAGGTCCTTGATGCGAAGCGCCATTGCAGCCCTGACTGTTTCCGCGTCCAGGGGGTCGCCAACCCCGGCGGCGTGGCTGCGCAGGATATTTTCCTGCAGCCGGGCGGTGTCTTTTTTGGAGATGGCCACATCGCTGAGCGCCCCGAAGCCGGTGGTGACACCATAAATGGTCTTTCCCTGCCGGATCCATTGCTCGACCAGTTTGCGGGCCGCGCTGATGCGTTTGGCGGCATCGGATGAAATCTTCACCTTGGCGCCCTGCCGGGCGACCGTCACCAGTTGTTCCAGCGTCAAACCGTCTATTCCCAGCACTACCTGTTTCATGTCCGGACCTCCCGGCTGTATGGCCGATTATGTTCGCCAGCACCTCTTACCATACCTTGCAAGCAAGTCCAAAACAAGTTATCTATGGGAAATGATATCCGCAGACAAAAAGCTGACCCGTTTTGCTTCCCGCATGGGTGTTCCGAAATTTATGCTGCCGTGGCTCGACCGCTTCTTTGAGCCCGCTGAAATCGATCTGGTATTGCAGCTGGCCGGCCGACCGGCTACAGCCGCTGAAACGGCCAGAGGCTCGGGCAGCATAAAATCAACGGCTGAAGCAAAAAGCGCTCTGGAGCGTGCTTGCAGGAGAGGAACCCTGAATCGACGCGCAGACGCGCGCTACGAACCGGCCGATTTTCATGCCCGCTATGAAATCTGGGCACTGTTTGAAGGATGGCGGGACGTCCCCGAAGAAGTGCGCCGGCGCATCAATGACTGGGAGATGGCTGCGTACACAAAAAAACACCGCCGCCATGTCGCCGACCTGAAAAAATCACGAAGAGACCCTTCCGTCGTTTGTCCCGAATACGTCCTGCTGAACGAAGCCGAAGCGCTGTTGGAAAAGGTGGATCACATATTTTTGTGGCCCTGCAACTGCCGGGCCATGGTGGAGGGTTGCCAAAAGCCGGTGACCACCTGTCTGCGCTTCAGCAACAACCGCGGCCTTGGCTGGGAGATATCAAAATCACGCGCAAGGAAGATTCTCCACGAAGCGGACCGGGCCGGTCTGATGCACAGCGCCGAGATCGGCATTGCAGCCGACGGGACCATCGATGGGGCGATCTGCAACTGCTGTGCCGACTGCTGCTTTCCGCATCAACTTGCCGAACAGCAGAGCGCTCAGAAACTGTGGCCGCTGACCCGGTATGTCGCCCGCCGTTTGAGGGACAAATGCACCACCTGCGGCCGCTGTGCGAAACGCTGCCCGTTCGGCGCCTTTCGTATCAGGCGCGCCCCACAGAAAGCGGCTTCCGGAGGAAAACCTGAAAGGCGGCCTGAAAAACAAATCGTTTTTTATCGCGACTTCTGCCGGGGCTGCGGATTATGCGCTACGGGCTGTCCGGAGGGCGCTATCGTAATGGACACCTTGAACAACAAGCGGTCGCTTTGGGAAAAAATATTGTAAGCCAAAGCCCTGTGTGGAATATTGAAGGCTTGAACGCGGGTGGCTGTAGCAAATTTCTAAATCGAGATATTGAGCATGCTGCTGGGACTGCACACTTATAGTTTGTACCTGCACGGTATCGGCCAGGCCTGGGCCGGCTTCGAGCTGCCCTGGCCGCGCCAGTTGAGCACCTTTGAATTGTTTGACCTTGCCCTGGGCTTGGGGCTGGATGGACTGCACCTGGACGACGGCGTGCTGGAAACCCTGGACCCGGCCTACCTGAAAGAGGTCGCCGCAGCGGCGGCTGAACGCAAGCTTTATCTGGAGTATAATTTTTCTTTGGATCTGGGCGGTCAGGGTATCGGCATCCAGCACGACCTGCCGGAAGCTATCGCCACGGCCCGACACGTCGGGGCGGACGTTGTCAAAATGAGCCTGGACCTGGTCCGGCCGCGCCCTGTGGCAGCGAGCCGATTTCATCCCGAAATTATGGCCCGCATGTCCGATGTCGCCGAACTGCTCAAGGCGGCAGCCCCGGTCGCCGTGGAAGCGGGGGTGAAAATCGCGGTGGAAAACCACTGCGACAGCTATTCGGAGGAGATCCTCTGGCTGTTGGACAAAGTCGATCATCCCGCGGTAGGCGCCTGCATCGATACCGTCAACGCCCTGATGGTGATGGAGGACCCCATGCAGGCCATCGCCAACCTGGCGCCCCGGGCTTACACCAATCATTTTCGTGACGACAGGATTGTTTTCCAGCGTTACGGGTTCAAGCTGACCGGTGCAGCTGTTGGCGAGGGAGACATCGACATGCAGCGCGCCTTCGAGCTCATCCGGGACGCCGGCCTTACGGACCGGATCAATATCGAAACCGAGATGGAGATCCCGCTGGGCGACATGCACGCCGCTTTGCGGATGGAAATGGAAACCGTCAAACGCAGCATCAGATACTGTCGTGAGGTACTGGGTATTCGCCGAGAAGAATAATAGCGATAGCAGAACCCAAATACTTAATGACGGGACTCCGGCTTGCGCCGCAATGGCATCGAGTGGATTTTTTTAAGCGTTCGGCATTTGACATCACGCAGTTGTCATTCTTCAAGGGGGGTTGCAATGAATTCCAACGCGGACATATCAAATTCCCTGCAGGTCAGCTTGGAGAAAATCCTTACTGAACTACCCCCGGCCCCCACCTTCGAACCGGGCATCCGCCGGGCGCCGACCCGCCATTTTAACCTCAATCGCAACGATACGCGGCAGGCATTAAAAAACGCGCTGCGCTATATTCCGTCAAAGTGGCATTCAGAGCTGGCCCCGGAATTCATGGAAGAGCTTCAGACCCGGGGACGGATTTATGGTTACCGCTTCAGGCCGCCCGGGGCCATAAAAGGCCTGCCCATCGATCGCTACAAGGGCAACTGCATCGAAGCGAAGGCCTTTCAGGTCATGATCGACAACAATCTGGACTTCGATGTGGCCCTCTATCCTTATGAACTGGTCACATACGGAGAAACCGGCCAGGTCTGCCAGAACTGGATGCAGTATCGGCTGATCAAGGCCTATCTGGAAGTTCTAAACCGGGAGCAGACCCTGGTGGTGGCCTCCGGTCATCCGGTGGGAATTTTTGCATCCCGCCCGGAGGCGCCGCGGACCATCATCACCAACGCGCTGATGGTGGGCTGTTTCGACGATGAGCAGAACTGGCACCGGGCTGTGGCCATGGGCGTCGCCAACTACGGCCAAATGACTGCCGGGGGATGGATGTACATCGGGCCCCAGGGGATCGTGCATGGAACCTACAGCACCATTTTGAACGCCGGGCGGGCCAAGCTTGGGATCCCCGAGGACAGGGATCTGGCCGGCCGCCTGTTTGTCACTTCCGGTCTGGGCGGCATGAGCGGGGCCCAGGGCAAGGCCGTCGTGATTGCAAACGGGGTGGGCATTATCGCCGAAGTCGATTACTCCCGCATCCAGACCCGGCTCGACCAGGGCTGGATCGACCTGGCCACCGAAGACCCCGGGGAAGCATTTGCAATCGCCCGCAGGCATCAAAATGAAAAAAAGCCCATCGCCATCGCCTATCACGGCAATGTAGTGGACCTGCTCGAACATGCCGTCATGCGCAGAGTTCCAATCGACCTGCTCTCGGACCAAACCTCCTGCCATGCCGTTTATGCCGGAGGGTACTGCCCCCAGGGCATCGATTTCAGCGGGCGCACCGAACTGCTGAAGGCCAACCCGGCCGGCTTTAAAGAAATGGTCGATGCCACTTTGAGACGCCACTACCAGTTGATCCGGGCATTGACCGAACAGGGGACTTACTTCTTCGACTACGGCAACAGCTTTTTGAAAGCCGTTTATGATGCCGGCGTTCAGGAAATCTGCAAAAACGGCAGAGATCCTCTGGAGGGATTTGTATTCCAGTCCTATGTCGAGGATATCATGGGCCCTGTCCTTTTCGACTACGGGTATGGGCCCTTTCGCTGGGTGTGCCTCAGTGGAGAGGCTGAAGATCTGCACAAAACCGATGCGGCCGCCATGGCCTGCATCGATCCCGAGCGCCGCTTCCAGGACCGTGACAATTATGTCTGGATACGCGATGCTGAAAAAAACAGACTGGTCGTCGGCACCAAAGCGCGCATCCTCTACCAGGATGCCATCGGGCGGATGACAATCGCTTTGAAGTTCAATGAAATGGTCCGCAGAGGCGACATCGGCCCGGTGATGCTTGGCCGCGACCACCACGACACCGGCGGGACCGACTCGCCTTTTCGAGAGACTGCCAACATCAAAGACGGCAGCAACATCATGGCGGATATGGCCACCCATTGCTTTGCCGGCAACGCCGCCCGCGGCATGAGCCTGGTGGCACTGCACAACGGGGGCGGTGTCGGCATCGGCAAGGCCATCAACGGCGGCTTCGGGCTCGTGCTGGACGGGAGCGAGCGGGTGGACAAAATTATCGCGCAGGCCATTCCCTGGGACGTCATGGGCGGGGTGGCCCGCCGCGCCTGGGCCGGAAATCCGGCCTCGATCGAGACCAGCATCGATTACAACCGAAGCCGGCGGGACTCGGACCACATCACCTTACCGTTTCTGGCTGATGAAGAGATGGTGGCAGGCCTTGTTGAAAAAGCCCTGGAAGATGACAAGAATCAATAGGGACGCCGGAACGTTTTATCTCAATTGGAAAGGTCAAAAAGAAAATGAAAAAAATCCTCGAGACGGTGCCCAACTTCAGCGAGGGTCGGGACCTTGAAAAGATCGAAAAAATCGTGGCCCCGTTTCGCGGCAGACAGGGTGTCAAATTGCTCGACTATCAGCACGACGCTGACCACAACCGCATGGTGGTCACCGTGGTGGGTGAGCCCGAACCCCTCAAGGCGGCAGTGATCAGCGCCATCGGTGTTGCCGTGGATGAGATCGACATGCGCACCCATCAAGGTCAGCATCCCCGCATGGGGGCCGTAGACGTTGTGCCCTTTATCCCGGTAAAAGATATCGACAGAGATGAAGCCATTGCCATTTCAAGAGAAGTGGCCGCGGAGGTGTCCACTCTCCACGACCTGCCGATATTTCTCTATGAGGCATCGGCCTCGCGCCCCGAACGCGCCAACCTGGCGACGATTCGCAAAGGGCAGTTTGAAGGCATGGCCGCAAAACTGGCCCTGGAACAATGGCAACCGGATTACGGTCCGGCACAGCCCCATCCCACCGCCGGTGTAACCGCGATCGGCGCGCGCATGCCCCTGGTCGCCTACAACGTCAACCTGGACACCGACAACCTGGACATCGCCAATGACATCGCACGCAAAGTCAGGCACATCAGCGGCGGTCTGAGATACTGCAAAGGCATCGGCATCGAACTGAAAGATCGCGGCTGCGTGCAGGTGTCGATGAACATGACCGACTACACCAGGACTGCGCTTTACCGCGTTTTCGAGCTGATAAAAATGGAGGCACGCCGCTGGGGCGTCAATGTGGTCGGCAGCGAAGTCATCGGTCTGGTTCCCATGGAAGCTCTGATCGACACCGCAGCGTACTATCTGAGGCTGGAGAACTTTTCGATGCAGCAGGTGCTCGAGGCCCGCATCTGGGAATAAAAACCGAATTCAGTAATTGATTGCGGAACCCGGCTAAAGGATTGGATATGAATGGCAATATGATCGTCAAGAATGCATCGGAGCTGGTGACCTGCAGCGGGTCTGCTGCCAAGCGGGGCGCCGAGATGGCAGACCTGAAAATAATCACCGACGGCGCCGTGATAATGCGCGAAGGCAAAATCACGGACGTTGGCAAAACCGATGTGCTGCAGTCCCGGTTTGATGAGAGCAAGGAAGACCTGGATAACTTCGACATCATCGATGCAACCGGCAGGGCGGTGTTGCCGGGCTTTGTCGACTCGCACACCCATCTGGTGTTCGGCGGCTATCGGGCAGAAGAATTCGCATGGCGGCTGCGCGGGGACAGCTACATGGAGATCATGCAGCGCGGCGGCGGCATCCTCAGCACGGTGGCCGCTACCCGCAGCGCGACGGCCGAAGAACTTATCGCGCTCGGTTTGGGGCGCCTGAACTCGATGCTTTCCATGGGGGTGACCACCGTGGAGGCCAAAAGCGGCTATGGGCTCGATCGCGAAACCGAGATCAAGCAGCTGGAAGTGGCTAAAGAGCTCGACAACATTCACTACCTGGATATCGTGTCCACCTTTCTGGGCGCCCACGCGGTCCCGCAGGAGTACAAGGGAAGGGAAGACGCCTTTGTCGACCTGATCATCGAAGATGTCCTGCCCGAGGTGGCGGAGCGCAGGCTGGCCGAGTTTTGCGACATATTCTGTGAAAAAAACGTCTTCTCGCTGGAGCAGTCCAGGCGTCTGCTGCTGAAAGCACAACAGGCCGGTCTGAAGTCCAAACTGCACGCCGATGAAATCGTCGCGCTGGGCGGCGCCGAGTTGGCCGCCGAGCTGGGAGCGGTATCCGCCGACCATCTGTTGCAGGCATCCGATTCGGGTATCCGGCAGATGGCTCAAGCGGGGGTGGTGGCGACCCTGCTGCCGGCCACCGCTTTCAGCCTCAAGGAGCCTTATGCGCGGGGGCGGTTTATGATCGACAACGGCTGCGCTGTGGCATTGGCCAGCGACTTCAACCCCGGCAGTTGTTTCACCGAGTCGATTCCCCTGGTAAGCGCACTGGCGGCGCTGTATATGGCGCTGACGCCCGAAGAAATTATCACCGCACTGACCATCAACGCCGCCGCGGCGCTGGACCGTGCCGCGGTGATCGGCAGCATCGATCAGGGCAAACAAGCCGACCTGGTGATTCTGGAGTTTCCGTCTTACCGGTTTATCCCCTATCATCTGGCGGTCAGTTCGGTGGAAATGGTGATAAAGTCCGGCAATCTCGTCTTCGACCGGCAAAATGGAGGGATCGTCTATTGTTAGCCGAACTCAGCATCCATAAATTTCTGGAAAAAACCGCAGCTGCCGAACCCGTCCCCGGCGGCGGCAGTATGTCAGCTCTGGCGGGCGCAGTAGCGGCCGGTCTCACCGAAATGGTCGCCAATCTGACTATTGGAAAAAAAGGTTATGAGGCCGTGTCCGAGGAGATGAAGGCCATCGCGGCAAAAGCGACAGCCAGCCGTGAGAAAATGACCGCCGCAATCGATCGCGACGCCGAGGCCTACCAGCGGGTGGTGACAGCCTTCAAGCTGCCGAAGGAAACGGATGGGCAAAAAGCCGAGCGCGCAAAGGCGATCCAGGCGGCCCTTAAATCCGCCGCGCTGGTTCCGTTGGAGGCCGCCAGAGAATCCCTTGCGATTATGGAACTGGCCGGCCTGGCGCTGCAAAGAGGCAATAAGAACGCCTGTTCCGATGCGGCCGTGGCAATTATGAACGCCCGCACCGCCGCCCTTGGCGCGATCTTCAACGTCAAAATCAACCTGGCTGACATCAAAGACCCGCAATTCGTCGCCGAGGTCGGCCGGGAGGCCGATTCTCTGGAAAATAAAACACGGCGACTGGAGCAAGAGCTGTTGACCGGCATTTAAGTGGCACAGGCTGTCCTGGAATGGCTGTTGACCAAAACAGACGGATGGGCCGATGTTTACGACCACCACACTTATTCGAATAGTACTGTACACAATTGCCTGGCTGGGCCTGACCGGGGGTGTCGGTGACTCGTGGCAGATCGGATTGCCGGCCGTTGCGGCGGCAGTCTGGTTGGATTGCAATCTGACCAAACCCGAGTTCCAGCGCTGGTCGCCGACTGGATGGCTGGTATATGCTCTCTCGTTTTTCAAGTTTTCCATAACGGGCGGATTCGATGTTCTGCGCCGGACGTTTCACCCGCAGCTCCCCCTGAATCCAGGCATGATTTCATATCGGCTCCAATTAACCTCTCTGTCTGCCCGCCTCTTGTTTACCTGCACCATCAGCCTGCTCCCCGGAACCCTTGCCGTACAGCTGGAAGAGCATGAAATCAAAGTGCATGTACTGGACGTGAACGGACCTTTCGAAGAGGAACTGGCCATCATCGAAAAAAGGGTAGCGGCGATTTTTCAGACCCGGCCCGGGCCGCTGCAAACCGGTGGAGGAAAAACGACATGAATTATTTTCTCTGGATCGCCTTGTGCACCCTGATCAGCATTGCACTGGGACTGATTCGCGTCATGCGGGGGCCGACGGCGGCGGATCGAATGCTGACGGCGCAACTATTCGGCACAGGCGGTGTGGCACTGTTGCTGATCCTGGCGCAGGCCATGCAGTTGTCCTCTCTTGTCGACGTCGCGCTGGTGTACGCCCTGCTGGCGGCAGTAACCATGGTCGTATTTGTCAAAAGGCAATGGACCACTGATGAGAACAGGGAGGGTGGGATCGATGGGTCTGGATGAGCTGCTGGGGACATGTCTGTTTATTCTGGCCGTCCCGTTTTTTCTGGGCGGCAGCCTGGGACTGCTGCGCTTTCCCGACATCTATACGCGGCTGCACGCTCTGACCAAGGCGGACAATGTGGGGCTCGG
>Ga0210141_1000083_pt1 | contig 11451 bp, 12 predicted proteins | sample China_Galinas_Co_2_FD_184862 | JGI IMG/M metagenome (GOLD analysis project Ga0210141, IMG submission 184862) | Wetland microbial communities from San Francisco Bay, California, USA, that impact long-term carbon sequestration -... | ecosystem: Environmental > Aquatic > Marine > Wetlands ...
TATTGGCGGAGTGGCTTCGTTATTTCAATGACTTAGCTGTGGGGGAGACCGCGGCTCCCGCATGCTTTTTGCGGGAGAACGCGGAGGGGGCAGGAATGCTCCCGCTGCTAAGTCATTGAAATAACCAGACACGTAGACGTGAAAGTGAAGCGGGGGAGCGCACCCTCTGAACACGTACAAAAAAATGATACTAGGGAAATGGAAGTCTGAAGGAGGCAAAAATGGAATATGATTTTCTGGTGGACGCTTATGACACCGAACGGATCAAGACCCTCAGCGTTTGGAGTATGTTCGAGGACGATGATCTTTTCATCCGCCCTCACCCCCTGGAGCGAAAAGATCGGAATCCTCTGGAGCACATGGTCCATCAGTGCATGGGTGAAAACAAATGGTTCTGCAATATGTTCGGCATCGATGTGGGGGCCCCGCCGCTACCCGAAAAGGAAACCCGGATTGAATTCATCAAGCAATATGCCGAGGATTCGGAAAAGCGACTGGCAATGCTCAAGGAAAAGGACAAATCCTGGTGGGAGAAAGAAGTTGCTTTTTTTGATGCCCTGCGGAAGAGAACCTGGATTATGCTGCGACGGATCGCCCATTCGGCCCACCATCGGGGAGAGCAGACGACTCTGCTAAGAATGCTGGGAAGAGCCGTCCACAGCATCTACGGACCGTCTGCCGATACCGGAGGCTTGCCCCAAAATAATGCAATAACCGTATATGCTTATCCGGACATACCGTCTCTGATCCAAGGCGAATCCAAAGGCGGCTTGAAAGCACCCCTGCCGGGTCCTGGAATCATGCCCTGCACCGAGCGCCCGGATCTTTAGGAATCGATTAGATTCTGAGAATCAGCGTTCAGTATGTCCCCGGAACGTGAAACAATTATGATGAACTCGTAAAAAGTCTGATTTTGCTCGCTCCCCAAGCAATTTTGGGATTCAAATGAAAAGTTCGTGAAAAATTGAAGGAACCGATGGGGTTCGCAGGTCTTTTACAGCAGGAGATCATGACCTCTTTAAGGATTTTCTATTGAAAAAATTAACCAAGTATTGCAAAAGTATTCGTTGAAGCGCATCATTTGCAACTTGCGATGCGGTTAAAATGTGTACGTTTTCACTTTAACCATCAACCTATCATTGGAGAATCTATTGTCAGCGATAAAAATCGGTATCATCGGCGTTGGCAACTGTGCCAGTTCGCTGTTGCAGGGAATTACATATTACAGAGGAAAAAATTCCGATGACGCCATCGGAATTCTAAACTGGTCCATAAACGGTTACACACCGGGGGATATCGAGGTGGTCGCGGCCTTTGACATCGATCAGAGGAAAGTCGGCAAAGACGTTCACGACGCCATTTTTGAATTGCCCAACTGTACCAGAAAGTTTGTGGATCCCATGCCCAGGGCAGGGGTCACGGTGTCCATGGGGAAAAAATTGGACGGCGTTGCCGAACACATGAAACAGTACGAACCGGATTACACTTTTTTGCCGTGTGATCAAAAAGAGCCAACCCAAGGGGACGTGGTCGAAGTTTTAAAGGATTCCGGCACGGAAATCCTTATGAATTACCTGCCGGTGGGGTCGGAGAACGCCACCCGGTTTTATGCGGAATGTGCCATGGAAGCCGGCGTCGGGTTTGTCAACAACATACCGGTGTTTATCGCCAGTGATCCTTTTTGGGCCCAGCAGTTCAAGTCCCGAAAAATTCCACTGATCGGCGACGATATCAAATCTCAAATGGGTGCAACCATCGTTCATCGCGCGTTGACGAACCTGTTTGAAAAACGGGGGGCCAGGCTGGAAAGAACCTATCAGTTAAATACCGGCGGCAACACCGATTTTCTCAATATGTTGGACAGAGAGCGGGTCCATCAAAAAAAGGAATCCAAAACAGCCGCCGTTCAAGCAGTTATGCGCAAAAAACTCCAAGACCGTAGCATACATATTGCCCCCAGCGACTATGTGCCCTGGCTCAATGACCAGAAAGTATGCTTTATTCGCATGGAAGGCCGGATTTTCGGCGATATGCCCATAAATGTCGAACTGAGACTCTCGGTGGAGGATTCACCCAATTCCGCCGGCGCTGCCATCGATTGCATTCGGTTGTGCAAACTGGCCCTTCAAAGAAACATCGGGGGGGTGTTGGAAGCCCCTTCAGCCTACTATTGCAAACACCCGCCGGTTCAATACACCGACGATGTTGCATTTTCATTGGTGGAAGATTTTATTTCAAACGGTTGATTCCTCTGATTATGATACGCGCAATAATTTTCGATTTCGGGCGGGTTATCTCGGCCCAAAAGCCAACCGCCCTGTTTGCTCGATATGAGAAAGATCTGGGGCTCGCCCCCGACTCCATCAACGCCATCATGTTCGGCAGCAACGCCTGGAAAGACGCGCTGCTGGGCCGGAAGACCGCCCAAGGCTTCTGGGATGCCATCGGACCTGAACTCGGGTTGAAGGCTGCCGAAGACATCGATGGGTTTCGTCGCCGGTATCATGCCGATGAGGCCATCAACCCCGGTGTGGCGGAACTCATTCATCTTCTGTACGGCCGCACCAAACTGGCGGTGCTCTCCAATTCGCCGCCGGGTCTGGTGAACTGGCTGGCGGATTGGAATATCGGCCACTTGTTCGACGTTGTTTTCTGCTCCGGCGACGAGGGGGTGGTCAAGCCCGATCCGGCGGCCTTCGAAATGACCCTCGCCCGGCTGGGGGTTGAACCCGAAGAGGCCGTCTTCATCGACGACACCGTAGAGCATGTACGGGCCGCTGAGGCCTTGGGGATTCACGGCATCTGCTTTACCACCGCCGAGGTGCTGTGGGATCGATTGAATGGGTTGCTAAAATCCCCATAAATTCAAGAGAATATCAGAAATACGGGTCCAAACTTTCCATCAAAGGGGGACCGTGACCTGATGGAACGCTTCGGCCAGATCGAAATCAGCCCCTTGGGCCATTTCCCGGCACCGCTCCCACAGCCTTTTTTCCAGATCAGGAATATTTAGCTGGGCCAATTGGCTTTGGTGGCAGTGCAGTGCAGCGAGCTTGAGGTCGAAGGTTTCGGTAATATCGATACGCAGATTGACGTCTTCAGCGCCGAAGAACAGAATTTTTTGAACCATATGGGGCATGAGCCCTTCTTCGATCAAATCCGGGTAGGCCGGGAGGTTTCGGGCATAGGGAAAGACCGCATCAAGGGTTACCTGGCCGGTGATCCGGTGGTCCCGGTGCCAGATGTAGCGCCGGTATGGATCCGATGTTACGATGGTTTCAGGTTTGTACTTTCGGATTTGCCTCACGATGGCTTTGCGGAAATCCGGCGTATCTTCGAGACCCTGATCCGGATATCGGAGAAAAACCACGTCCGAGACCCCCACTACCGCTGCGGCTCCTTTCTGTTCTTTTTCTCGAATTTTCACAAGTTGTTGGGGGGTTATGTCCGGATCGTCGGTGCCTTTGTCACCGCTGGTGCACACGACATAGACAACCCGTCGACCTTCCCGGGTCCACTTGGCAATGGAACCCGCCGCACCGAATTCAGCGTCATCCGGATGGGCGGTAACCATCATTATTTCTGATCTGTCCGACACATTGAATCTCCTCTTTTATTGAGTTCTGAAAACCGGGTCTTCGGTGCCCGGATTCTTTTCTTAAATTTTCTAGTGTTCGTGCAAGGCCCGTTGGTAGGCTTCGAGCAGTAAAGAAGCGGATCGTGCCCATGTCAATTCCGTCACCGACGCCCGAATTTTGGACGGCGACAGGCTGTTTTGCTGCTGTTTCACCCATATGGCCTCGATGAGGCGGGCAAAATGGGTTGGATCCGAATCCCTTGCCACATATCCGGTCACACCGTCTTTTACAATCTTTTCCATGGCCCCCACCGGTGTCGTCACAACGGGGGTTCCGCACGCCAGGGCTTCGAGGGCCACCAGGCCAAAGCTCTCATAATAGGACGGCACGGCGAGAACATCCGCGGCACTGTAATATCGCGGCAGGGTTTCCTGCTCGACCCTTCCGGCAAAGGTTACGCGATCTTGGAGGTCCAGGGCTGCCGCTTGAGCCTTTAGCTGTCGAAACATAGGCGTGTGGGGGCCGTCGCCGCCGATGATGACCAGCCGAAGACCCGGAAGATGCGTCAGCCGGCCAATGGTTTCCAATAGGCGGTGGAGTCCCTTTACAGGGGCATACCGTCCCACGAAGAGGACCATGAAATCATCGCCGGAAAACCCCAATTGCCGGCGGGCGGATGGTTTGTCCACGGGTTTGAATCGGTGAAGATCGACGCCGCACGGTATCACCGTAATTTTGTCACCCGGCACATCATATCGCCTTAAATATTCCTTTTCCTTTTGGGTGGCAACCACCAGGCCGTCACAACCGATGGCCAGTTTTCGTTCGCTGGTCAGCCGCAATTCGGGCTCATGCTCCGACGGACAGGTCTCTTGTTTTACCGCGCCGATGGTGTGATACGTGAGCAGGTGATGAATATCCCAGGCGGACTGGGCCATGGCCCCCAAAACTCCCGAGAGCCAGTAGTGACTGTGGAGGATATCATATTCGATGTTTTCCTTGACTTTAAAGGATTCCAGATCGTGAAAAAGTTGGGGCAAATGGGCATAAAGGGCGTCTTTAGATACACTGCCCAGGGTTCCTCCGGACACGTGGATGAGCCGGACGTTGTCATATAGATCCACCACCTGTTCGTGGCGGCCGGAATTGTGCTGGGTGAAGATGTCGATGCAATGGCCCCGGCGGCCGAATTCTTTGGCCAGTTCCCGAACATAGATGCTCATACCGCCCGTATCCTGGGTTCCCAACTTTCCAATGGGACTTGAATGAATACTGAGCATGGCAATATTCAACACCATGGGCCGACATTTCCTCTAATTTTTCCCCGATTATCTATCCAGGTCGATGGTTAAGCGATGCAAGTGAACCGGCGTGCTTCCCAACCGTTTTTTATAGATTTCGTTGCCCTTTAATAGATCGTACCGGAGCCTTTTTTGTTCGATGCTGTCTTTGATACTGTATACCTTGCTGAGCAACCCGACGCTCAGACGGCCAAACTGGGGATCATATCCGTTATTGTAAAGGAAAATTGTATGGTTGTAATCGAAACACATGACGCCGGCCGCCGGCACCCCATCGATGTCTAAAAAGGACATTTTGAAAAACCCGTGCTCGGCCATTCTTCGGGCCAGGAGCAGAAAAAAAGACAACATGGCGTCGGTCAAAAATTCGGATTTATCCGGGCGGCTCGCCGTAAACAGAGAAAAAAAGATGTCCATGTGTTCTGAGATCTCTTCCGGCCGCTGTACGACCCGAAACCGGACAAGACCTGCCTCGTTGAGCCGCCGAATTTTACGTCGAATTTCATGGCGCTGTTTGCTCTCCAGCATTTGGAGATAGGACTCCCAGGTACCGGGCAGTTCCATCTCGGAGCTTATACCCGCCGGGTCGCACACCACGGTGTGCCCTGTTCGCCGGGCCACGCCGGGGAGTTGTGTGAGGGTAACGGACTCGGGTCTCAAGGCGCCCAATTCAAAGGATTGGATCCCTTTATCTTTCAGGTGGGATAAGATGGCCCCGAGGAACTCTCCATGATGGTTCGGGGCCACGATCATATCCTGGTAATCGCAGACATTTTCTCCCCCGATGAACCGTGCGATGTTTCCTTCCACAGCCAGGGGCGCAACGCCGATGAGTTTCCCCTGGCGATATCCCGTTAGAATTTTCGGATCTTGATTACCGCCGAACACATCCCACCAGGTTTTCAGCCACACCGGAAGGACAAACAGACAATTCCAGCCGAGGGCGAATTCTTTGTTTAAAAAAATAGATTCAAAATATCCAAAGGATTCTGTTCGGATCTTTATGGCGTGTTCTTTCTGCATCATGGACATTTTTCGTTGGATCCTAAAGGTGCTGTTCGGATTTTATTTTTGCCAAAAACCGGGTGCGTTGAACCCGGTATCAACTTTAACAATTAAAGGACTCACCGGTTTTTGCCGTTTCGGCCGATGGCCGAAAATTCAAGTCAACCGTTTTTCGGGTGGCCGTTGACTTCCTTTTGTACAGTTTCCACAGCTCGAATCCATGGGCCATGAAAACTGCGGGTTAAAGGTTTTCATCGATAAATCGCCAGTGAAACCCGTCTTCGGTATCCTCAACGCGGATGTTGGCCTGCAAAAGGAGATCTCGGATGCTGTCGGCGTCCGACCATTGTTGTTTTTTTCTAAACGCCACCCTCAAGCGCAGCATCGGTTCCACCAAAGGTGCCAGGTATTCTCGAAGACGGCGGGGAGAAGGACCCAATTCCGCCCCCAAAAGCACAATCGATTCTCTCAGGATTTCACGGGCTTGGGAAATGCTCCCCGCATCTTCCAAGTCCCTTTGCGCTTTCCAGATGATGCTGTCCAAGGCCAAAAGGGCATTGGTGGCAACTTTCTGATCCCGGAGGGCCAGCCCGTTGCGAAACGAAGCTTCCAGGTCACCGGCTCTGGTCAACACGGTTTTTTCCGGGGCGCTCATGTGGACCGAACCGTCGATTTCATCGGGTTCTTTTAGGGTCCATTCCCTAATGTCCATTTCCTCGGCCAGTGTTTCAAAGGTCAGGGAGTCTCCTTTGCCGAATTTCATCTCACGCCCCATTTTTCGGAGGGTGACGTCTCCGATTCCCTGGATTTCGATTCGCTGTGCGTTAAGATCGATGATGCAGGCGGTGTGCTCGTCGATACCCAAAATCGTCGTGTTTCCTGGCAACAGCGTCTCGAGTTTCCGAAACCGGGATTTTCCCATAAAACAAAACCGTGTGTCGTGGGTTCCGCCTTCGGCGTTGTTCCAATGGGGAACCACAACCAGGTTGAACCCAAAGGGTGCCAAAATATCGAGGCCGTCGATCCAGTGGATTTCCTGGCCGACCTTGTATATCTCATATACGGGCAGAGTATGGCGGCCCATGGTCAGGGCAGCTGCGCTTGCAGCCACCAGGCAGCCGCCGGATTGAATGACGGCATTGAGAATTTCGGGGATCGGGGTTTTTTGAAGCTGACGAACCGCATAGGTGGGGCTCCCCGGCCCCACCAGCACAAAATGTGCGTTTCGCAACAGATTGTAGGCTGTTTCGGCTTCAAATGCCGTGATATTCTCAGCGGATTTGTAACTGGCGACGGCCAGGGGTTTTTGAACGTGAACTCGAAAATATTCCACAGCTTTCCGGGAAATCTCTTCCACATTCAGCTGAAACCCGGCGGGGGTGTCTAAAAACACCGCATTGGTCGGGTCCGGCAGCCGGGCGAGGATTTTTTTGTGCACCTCCACCATTGTGGCGGTGAGTTCGCCGGAGCCCATGAGGACAATCATACCCGTTGCTGTGGACATATTAGAAATCTTTTTCGAGTTTTTATGTTTTTTCTAAAAACAGGTTCCGTCACCGGAACCATCGGTTTAATGGCGTTACCCTCATAGATCGTAAACAATCTGGGAGATATATTACAAGTGTTTAGGGGGTTACATATCCCAGGTTGCATCTCCAAAAAAAGATCCATGATCCTTATGGAGAAATTTTTCCATAGGCTCTCGGACATCCCCCAGGCAAAACCCGGGCCCGTGACCGGGATAGCAGCGGGTCTCATCCGGCCAGGACAAGACGATTTTACGTAATGTTTTTAGGGTGATCTGGAATTCTTCTCTAGACCATGTTTTGCCTGGACCGCCTTGAAAAATCGTATCGCCAACCATGGCAACCGGAGGGTCTTTGACCATGAGAGATATCTGATCGGCACTGTGGCCCGGCGTATGGTGCACGTTTATTTGATGAATACCGACGTCAACGGTGCTCCCGTGGTGCAGCCAGCGGTCGGCAGTTAGATGCGTTGGGTGCGCCCCATCTCCGGGATGGGCCATTACCGGAACCTTCAATCTTTTTCGCATTTGGGCCAGGGCCCCCGTGTGATCGGAATGGCTGTGGGTCAAGACGATGGCCACGGGGTCGCTTTCCGCCAGGAGTCGTTCCAATGCCTCGGGCTCGGCCCCAGGATCGATGAGGACACTTTTTCGGGTTTCCCAACAGACCAGGGCATAGGCATTCAGACCCCAGGGGCCGACTTGGCAGGTTCGAATCTTCAGCTGGAGCCCATTGTAAATTACCATCATACCGGGTTTTTACCCTTACATGTAACTTTATTTTTGCCTGTTGGGGACAACCACGAATGCCGGTGAAAAAATTTCAACGGGCATTTCGTCCCATAGCCTTTGGCAGAACGCCGCACGGATCCTATAGGGACCGGGGGCGATACCCCGGGGCACTTGCCAACGGATTCTTGCCATCTGGTCCATTTGGAAAAACCGAAGGCAGTCGCCGGAAGCGGCGGATGCAAACGACGGTTTAAAACGGACGGTCGTTTTGGATGGGCCGTCCGTTGGAACACCCTCCAGAACAAATTCAGGGGTGACACCGATGGGAAAGGACGTCATCCGGATGAACCGCAGTGCCAGGGTCTCCCCCGGCAGATAAAAATCATAGTCGGTTACGAGGCCGATCAGTTTGTTGTGTGCCGAGATATCCGTACCCACGCCGGATGTTTTTTCATCCCACCAGCGGGCGGGCCCCACATCCACATGGACGAGCTCTCCCTGATAGTATCCGGTTCCGCCGAACCCGAGTTCTTTGATCGTGTTCCAGATGTCCTTGGATGAGGTTCCGGCGATTTTTATGTCTGCCGCCATCCCATATTGATGGAGGCTGGCCGTTGCAGCCAGTTTCCCCTTGTTGCGAAGATCGGTATTGTATTGGGGGCTTCTCCATCCGGAAGCGATAGTGATCCGTGCCCCTGGATGAAAACGATCTTCTAAAAAGTCGATAAACTCGATGAGCCGCAGGGATACGGTGGAACCGTCCGAATCAGGGTCAACCCCAAACAGACCGTCGATGGCTTTGAGGGCCTTTTCACGATAGAGGCCCTGGCCGGTCCGGTATCTCCCGTTGAAAGAAATCCCGTTTTTTGCGCTGACCAGATTAAGGGTCCCGTCGCCGGTGTAAACGTAGCGGCGGACATCCGGGGTGTTTACGGATGCCGTGTTGCCCGCGGCAACGAGGCCCAAAAGGAATAACGCAATAATTCCAACTGTTTGTATTCGTTTCATCCGGCGATATATCCTCCCAACAGGGGAGCGTCTTTTATGGGTGCTTAGAAAATAATTGACAAAATTTATTTGCCAAGAAAATATAGATATCCTTATGTTAGCCCTGACAGTGAAAACCGACAATCCGGCTGTGGGGAATGTTTCGCGTTTGGGCCCGATCCGGGGCCCGGCGCAACCCATTTTTTAGTTATTTATGAAACGCAACAAGATGGTGTCTGATTCACCAAAAAACCGGCAGAATGTCAAGACTTCAATTCTTCAGGGTCTTGGAGCGGCATGGCCCATTTGCCTCGGATATATTCCCATCGGACTTGCTTTTGGCGTACTGGCCCAGAAAGCCGGGCTCAATCCGCTTCAAATCATGCTCATGTCTATTCTGGTCTTTGCCGGCAGCGCTCAGTTTATTGCCGTATCCATGCTGTCCGCAGGGGCCGGGGCTGCCGCGATTATTGTTACGACCTTTGCGGTGAATCTGAGGCATTTTTTGATGAGTTCGTCTCTGGCGGTATTTTTGGGCGATACAACCCGAAAGAAACTCTCTCTTTTTGCCTACGGGGTGACCGATGAAAGTTTTGCCGTAAACCATGCCCGGTTCAGCCAGAAGACCTGGGGGCTGGATGAGGCCCTGGTGGTCAACCACACGGCAAATATTGCCTGGGTTGCCAGCACCTACATCGGCGGATACACCGGCAGATTTTTTCCCGAAGGTGCATTCGGTATCGATTATGCCCTGACAGCCATGTTTATCTGCCTGTTGATATTTCAGCTCAAGGGACGCATCTATGTGCTCACGGCGATCATTTCCGGTCTGGCGGCGGCGGTTCTGTCACTGGTGATTTCCGGCAGTTCATACATCGTTCTGGCTTCCATATTGGCGGCAACGACGGTTTTGGGTTTAAAAAAATGGAGTCAATGACCGTTCATACAGGGTATTTATGGATCGTTCTCGGTATGGGCCTGGTGACCTATCTGCCCCGGTGGTTTCCCCTGTTTTTCCTGGCCCGGCGGAATCTCCCCCGATGGTTGATCGAGTGGCTCGACCTGATTCCGGCGGCGATTCTCAGCGCCCTTTTGGTGCCGGAGCTGATCACCGTCGGCACGCCCCGCCACCTGGTCCTGTGGCGGCCTGAGCTTTGGGTGGCCTTGCCAACCTTTATTTTTGCGCTGAAAACGAAATCCTTGGGGGGTAGCGTTGTGGTCGGCATGGCGCTGTTTTGGGCGGTCCAAAAAGTCATGTGACCCCCCAGCTTTAGGGTTGAAAACGCAGCTGGGAAAAAAGCGGCATAAAATTTCTTCCGCCAAGGTTTTGCCTTTATGGTATGGGCAACTGGAATATCTTTAAAGATCTTTTAACATTTTTTTCCAAAAATTTCAACCATCCGTGGACCCAAGGCGATGTCCGTAGAGCACTTGCCTTATTCCGCACGAAGATCGCACGGTTAATAATTCGTGAATACATGGTTGTAATAACCGTTTCGATGCTTATATTACTGTTTTGGCTTTTATACGGCAACGATCCGGGTCCAGAGGACCCGGTTTTTTTTATGACTAAATTTGTAAGGAAATTCATTCAGTGAAAAACGCTGCAAGAAATGAAAATATAAGGAATATCGCCATCATCGCACATGTCGACCACGGCAAGACCACTCTGGTGGATGCCATATTAAAGCAGAGCGGGCTCTTCAGGCCGGGCCTTGAAGTCGACGAGAGAATGATGGACAGCATGGATCTGGAGCGGGAGAGAGGGATCACCATTGCTGCAAAAAACTGTTCGGTGCGATGGAAAGGCGTAAAAATAAACATCATTGATACTCCCGGCCATGCCGATTTTGGCGGTGAGGTCGAGCGCGCACTTTCCATGGCTGACGGTGCGATTCTTTTGGTTGATGCTTCTGAAGGGCCGCTGCCGCAGACCCGTTTCGTGTTGAAAAAAACCTTGGAGATAGGCCTCAAGGTTATTGTAGTGATCAACAAGATCGACAGAAAGGATGCCCGGCCCGATGCGGTGCTCGACGAAATATACGACCTTTTCATAGACCTCGGTGCAGACGGGGAACAGCTCGATTTTCCGTATCTGTATGCCATCGGACGCGAAGGCGTCGCAAAAAAGACCCTGGCCGAAAAAAGCGATGATCTTCATCTTCTCTTTGAAACCATCATCAAGGAAATACCGCCCCCTGAATACGATCCCGAAGAACCGTTTCAGATGCTGGTGTCGGATCTCGGGTATTCCGATTATCTCGGAAGGCTCGCCATCGGCAGAGTTGTTAACGGGAATGCCCAATTCAATGATACCTTG
>Ga0210141_1000084_pt1 | contig 11413 bp, 9 predicted proteins | sample China_Galinas_Co_2_FD_184862 | JGI IMG/M metagenome (GOLD analysis project Ga0210141, IMG submission 184862) | Wetland microbial communities from San Francisco Bay, California, USA, that impact long-term carbon sequestration -... | ecosystem: Environmental > Aquatic > Marine > Wetlands ...
GTTTATCGATTTTGATCGGATTTAATACAGTGGAACAGATTAAAGGGATTGTCGTTGTTGTTGGGAACTACGGAAGCGGGAAAACCGAAGTTTCCATAAATCTTGCCGTGAATCGCAAGCGGGCAGGTATCGACGTTCGGATCGCAGATCTTGATCTTGTGAATCCTTACTTTCGAACCCGGGAAGCCAGGAAGCCCCTTGCCGAGTTGGGCATTGAGGTGGTCGTGCCCGGGGAAAAATACCTGCAGGCGGATCTGCCCATTCTGAGTCCTGTCATCGCGGGGTTAATCCGCCGTCCCAGCCAACTGACATTGATCGATGCAGGGGGCAATGATGTGGGCGCAACCGTTCTTGCAGCACTGGCCGACGCACTGCGCAACGCCAGCGTTCAAATGCTTCAGGTGGTAAATCCCTATCGCCCGTTTACTGAAACCATTGAAGGCTGTTTAAAAATGCGCGATGAGATCGAAAAGACCTCGAAAATGACCATCAACGGCATCATCGGCAATGCAAACATGATCGATGAAACCGCCATGGAAGATATATACAACGGGTATGATTTTGTTAAAGCCTTGTCTGACAAGAGTCGGTTGCCGCTCAAGTTTATCACTGCTCCGGCAACCCTATTGGCTGAGATAGATACGGGGCGTTTTTCCTGTCCGGTCTTACCCATAGAAAGACAGCTCGTTCCACCGTGGATAAGAGCAGCCGGGCTGAAAAAATAAGCTGTTAAAAGGAGTTAGAGAACATGGCATATAGACATATCATCGACAATGATCGATGCAAAGGGTGCGGACTGTGTGTAACGATATGTCCAAAGAAAGTTCTGGAAATGTCCGAAGAAGTCAACTCCATGGGCTATTTCCCAGTACATCAGGCGCGTCCCGATGACTGCATTTTTTGTACAACCTGCTGCATCATGTGTCCGGATGTGGCGATAACCATAACCAAAGTCGTTGAGGAAACGGAAGCGTCGGAACAATAGTTGGAGGAAAAACATGGGCAAAATATTAATGAAGGGGAATGAAGCGATTGGTGAGGCAGCAATAAGGGCTGGATGCCTCAATTATTTTGCGTATCCCATTACCCCTCAATCTGAAGTTGCTGAATACCTTTCTCGACGAATGCCGGAAGTGGGGGGTGTATTTTTGCAGGGTGAAAGCGAGGTTGCGGTCGGCTACATGCTTTTCGGTGCAGCAGGATGTGGTGCCCGGGTTTTTACAACATCGTCGAGCCCCGGAATAAGCCTGATGAGCGAAGCCATCAGTTATATCTCATCGGCCGAGCTTCCGGTGGTTTTTGTTAATATTGTCCGCGGCGGTCCTGGATTGGGCGGGATACTGCCGTCCCAGGCGGATTATTTTCAAGCGACAAAAGGCGGGGGACATGGCGATTATAGATTGCTTGTCCTGGCGCCGGCCGGCGTTCAGGAAGCCGTGGACATGGTTATGATGGCATTCCCTTTGGCGGAAAAATATCGAAATCCGGTGATGATTTTAGGGGATGGCTTGATCGGCCAAATGATGGAACCCGTTGAATTTTCGGATCATTTAAAATCTGAACCGAGCAATAAGGATGACTGGGCAACCAACGGAATGGACACCCGAAATAGAAAAGAACGCAACCTGGTCAAATCCCTATTTTTAGATGCCCAACAACTCGAGGAACACAATTTGGTTTTAAAGGCCAAGTACGATCGCATGAAGCAAGAAGAGGTCCGATATGAATCGTATAACCTTGAAACAGACTATCGGGTGCTTGTTGTCAGCTATGGCACCATGAGCCGGGTTTGTAAAACGGCCATTGACAATATGAAGGCCGAAGGGATTGAAGTGGCCATGATAAGACCCCAGACCCTTTTTCCCTTTCCCATTGACCCGATACGGGCGGCAGCTTCAAAAGACGGTTGCCAGGCTGCCATAAGTATCGAGTTAAGCATGGGGCAGATGGTCGAAGACGTAGAGCGAAGCGTTCAGGGGAAGTGTCCGGTTCACTGGCATGGAAAAGCCGGCGGTGAAATACCGACACCTGAAGAAGTCGTTGATGTGATTAAATCCTTAATTAAGTAAATACGCCCAAACAAAATGACCCTGAGTCGCAGTAAATAGAAAATACCGTGTGATATACAACTGCAATCACGACAGGTATAGAGATAGAAAAGATCTCATATCACATAAGGAGCAGATATAATGGCAAAAACATATAAGAAACCCGAGGCCCTTTCCGACCAGGTTACCCATTACTGTCCGGGGTGTACCCACGGTGTTATTCACCGGCTTTTGGCAGAAGTTATCGACGAACTGGGTATCCGCGGCCGGACGGTCGGCATCGCCCCTGTTGGGTGTGCTGTTTTGGCCTATAATTATTTTACATTTGACTTCCAGGAGGCGGCCCACGGCCGAGCACCGGCAATGGCCACCGGGATAAAAAGGGTTCGGCCCGACCTGATGGTTTTTACCTATCAAGGTGACGGCGATCTGGCAAGTATCGGAATGGGAGAAATTATCCACGCCGCCAACCGGGGAGAAAAATTTACCACCATATTTGTTAACAACACCGTCTATGGGATGACCGGGGGACAGATGGCGCCGACGACGTTAAAAGGTCAGCGGACCACAACCTCTCCTGCCGGACGTGATGTGGAGGATGTGGGCATGCCGATCAAGATGGCCGAACTGATTTCCGCCCTGGAAACACCTGCATATATCACCCGACAAACGGTGATAAAACCCAAGTATATTGTCAGGGCCAAAAAAGCGATAAAAATGGCCTTCCAGTATCAAATGGACCGCAGATGTTTCAGCCTGGTGGAACTGGTCAGCACATGTCCGACCAACTGGGGGCTTACCCCCGTAGAGTCGGTAACGTGGGCTGAAGAGAATATGCTTCCCTATTTCCAACTGGGCGAATTTAAAACACCCGATGAAGTTTAGGAGGACTGAATGCAACGCGAAGTAATGTTTGCCGGTTTTGGGGGGCAGGGAATTCTGTTGATCGGAAATATCCTTGCACATGCTGCAATGGATCAAGGTTTCGAGGTGGCGTGGGTTCCTTCTTATGGTCCGGAGATGCGGGGCGGAACAGCCTATTGTCTCGTGGCGATCAGTGACAGGCCCATCGGTTCTCCGATTATCAGAAACCCGATGCACCTGGTGGCCATGAACCGCCCTTCTTTGGAAAAATTTGCACCCATGGTGAAGCCAAAGGGTGTTGTGGTCATAAACAGTTCATTGATTTCCATCAGTGCCCAACGAGATGATGTTGATGAACTCAGGGTGCCGGCCAACGATATTGCAAAGGATCTTGGGAGTACGAAAGTCGCCAATATTGTGGCACTGGGCGCTTTTGTCGCTCGCAGCAACATCGTCGATTTTGAAGTCCTCCGCAAATGCGTCCAAGAACAATTTGCTTCCAGAGAAAAACTTATCCCCATCAATATGGCGGCGCTGGATGCGGGAAAAAAGGCGGCCCGGTTGAAGTAGAACAAAAAAAAATCCAAAGCGAATGGAAAGAATCAGAAACCGATGAATATTGAATAAGAAGGTTCGAGGATTCAGGGACGTTGATTCGGGCCGGTGTTTTGAGATTTTAGAAGAAATTAAAAAAAGTTTTTAAATCTTCAGAAAAACATTTCATTGTCTGCCGTCAAACAAAAAAAATATCGTTAATAAACATGAAATTGTCAGTTCCGGATTACATCGCATCCATAAAGCCCTATGTGCCTGGAAAACCCATTGAGGCCCTTGAAAGGGAATATGGTATCGTCGATTCCATAAAGCTTGCCTCCAATGAAAATCCGTTGGGGCCTTCTCCCAGGGCGGTTGAAGCCATCCAACGTACCATTGGGAATTTGCACCGGTATCCCGATGGAAGCGGTCATAATCTTATACAAAAAATTTCGGAACATTTTGGATTTTCGCCGGAAAATATTGTTTTGGGGAACGGTTCCGACGAAATTATCGGTATGCTTGCCAGTGCATTTCTTCAGCCGGGGGAAGAGGTCATCCTGCCCCGGCCATCATTTCTCATGTATGAAATAACGGCCTTCACCGTGGGTGCAACACCGGTGTTTGTTCCTTTAAAATCCCTTTCAATCGATCTGGAAAGAATAACAGAAGAAATTACATCGAAAACCCGAATGGTTTTCCTGTGCAACCCCAATAACCCCACGGGAACCATTGTTTCCAAAAATGATTTTGAAAAATTTCTGAAAAAAATTCCGCCTGAAGTCCTTGTCGTGGTGGATGAGGCCTATGTTGAATTTGTGCGGGATCAGAACTGTGCCAGAAGCATTGAATATATCGATGACTCCCGGCCTTTAATTACCCTACGCACCTTTTCCAAGGCTTACGGACTTGCGGGACTTCGTGTGGGCTTTGGCATTATGCCGAAAGAAATCGCAAATCTGCTAAATAGAATCCGGCATCCGTTTAACACCAATTCACTGGCCCAGGCCGGCGCCTGCGCGGCACTTGACGACACGATTTTCTTTGAAAAGACGCTGGCATTGGTACATGCAGAACTCGATTTCTTACACGACGCCCTTGACCGGTGGGGCATAAAATATTTTCCCACACAAACCAACTTTTTTCTGGTGGACGTGGGGAAAGATGCGGATGAAATTTACGAAAATATGCTCCGACAAGGGGTTATCGTCCGTTCCATGAAATCCTATGGTTATTCCCATTATATCAGAATCAATGTCGGACTTCATGAAGAGAACGTCCGTTTTATAACGGCCCTTGAAAAAAGCTTGGTGTGAAAAATATCGTATTTAAACCATGAAGGGGTCGTAAAAAGTTTTTTGTGAGCGACATCGAGGAAAATCAGACTTTTTACGAGTTCATCAACCATACCCTAAAACAATTCCAATTTTCTTTTGAAACCACTGCTGATTACCATAGACGGTCCTTCGGGGGCCGGAAAAACAACCACCAGCCGGTTGCTGGCCGATCGTTTGGACTACAGATATATCGACACCGGTGCCCTTTACAGGGGGGTTGCCTTGGCCGCCATATCGACGGGCCTGACGCCTGACGACGATACCGCTTTAGAGAAGCTTTGCAACACCCTGAAAATGGAATTTATGCCCGGGGAAAAAGGATTGCATCTGATATCAAACGGTTCGGATATTACCGATCAAATCAGGACCCCTGAAATATCGATGTTTGCATCGGCGGTTTCCGCAAGGCCGGTTGTGAGACATTTTCTTTTAGATTTGCAACGGCGTTTGGGCCGGGAGAAAAAGGCCGTGTTCGAAGGACGCGACATGGGCACCGTGGTATTTCCAGATGCTGATGTGAAGTTTTTTCTAGATGCATCCCCAAAAATAAGAGCCCAAAGGCGATACAAAGAATTTGAATCGGTAAGCTCCCAAACCTTGGACGCGGTTGAAACGGATATGCGGCGCAGAGATGAAAATGACAGCACCCGAAACTTAGCGCCCTTAAAACCTGCCGAAGATGCCATTCGGATAGATTCAACCGATCTTTCCGTCGAAGCCGTTGTTGACCGGATGTTGACCGTTATCGAGAATATCATTTGACCGTTATTAAAAAGTCAATTTTTCTCACCCCGTCAGCGTTTTTGAAATCTTTTCCAGGAAATTTTTTCCCTCAATTTTCTCACCGATTACAGCATCGTCATCAGATGATTCAAAACTTTAGCCATTTATTTAAAATAATCATTGTTTTTTGGGAATGAGTCTGATACCAAAAGCGGTTATGCTATACCTAAACAGGTGATAGTCAAAAAAAATAGTCTAGGGGGTATTTTATTTAATGGAAAATTTTGAAACAAACGATTCAACAAACGATTTAAACCGTAAAGATTTGTCTGATGATGAGACGCGTGAACGATCAGACGAAGAGGCTATGGAGGAAAAAGCGTCGGAATCAACTGGCACGGCGGCTGAAGGTACCGTATCTGATGATCCTCATGACACCACGGGCACATCGTCGGATGTTCAGGAAGCAAGCGCAAATCCTGAAGAAGCTCCTGAAATCGCGGGTGATTCGGATGAGGTTCGACCTCCGAGTGATCGCTCGAAGGACGTTCAAGGTTCGGATGAAACCATGGACACTCTGATGAGTATGTACGAAGAGAGCTTCAAACGTTTTGCCGAAGGGGAAGTGGTCACCGGAAGGATCATTTCCATAGACAAGGATTATGTTCTTGTGGACATTGGATACAAATCAGAAGGACAAATCCGAATTCAGGAATTCAAAGATGAAAGCGGCGAGTTGACCGCCGATGTGGGAGACAAAGTCGATGTGATGGTGGAATGGTGGGATGACGACGAAGAACGCGTCATTCTTTCCAAAGAAAAGGCGGCCAAGGTCAAAGTCTGGGAAGAGATAAAAGCTTCTTACGATGAAGACGGAACCGTGGAAGGCGTCATTGCCAATCGTGTCAAGGGCGGCTTTTCTGTGGATATCGGTGTTCTGGCCTTCCTGCCCGGTTCACAGGCGGACTTGCGTCCCATACGCAACCTCGACGAGATGGTTGGAAAGACATTTACTTTTAAGATCCTGAAATTTAATCAGAAACGGAGCAACATCGTTCTGTCGAGAAGAATGATTCTCGAAGAGGAGCGCGATTCCAAACGGACGACAACACTAACTACCATCCACGAAAACAAAGTTGTCGACGGTGTCGTAAAAAATATAACGGAATACGGTGTCTTCGTTGATCTTGGCGGTGTGGATGGTCTTCTTCACATTACGGATATATCATGGGGACGAGTCAAACACCCCTCGGAACTTTTTTCAGTTGGGGACCATATCGCCGTAAAGATTCTCAACCTTGATCTTGAACGGGAGCGGGTTTCCCTTGGAATGAAACAACTTACCGAGGATCCCTGGCTGACTGCTTCAGAAAAATACCCCATCACCTCCCGGGTTAGCGGAAAGGTTGTCAGCCTTACGGATTACGGTGCATTTGTGGAACTGGAAGAGGGTATCGAAGGACTGATCCATGTTTCTGAAATGTCATGGACCCGAAAGATTCGTCATCCTTCCAAGGTCGTTTCCGTGGGAGAGATGGTCGAAGCTGTTGTACTGGACATCAAACCTGAAAGCAGACGAATTTCTTTGGGAATGAAGCAGGTGGTACCCAACCCCTGGGATGTCATCAGTGAAAAATACCCGGTGGGCACCACCATCGAGGGCAAGATCAAGAATATTACCGACTTTGGCCTTTTCATCGGAATCGGCGAAGGGATTGACGGTCTTGTTCATATTTCAGATATTTCCTGGATAAAACGCATAAAACATCCCTCCGAGATCTATAAAAAAGGCGACGTGGTTCAGGCCATTGTATTGGATATCGAAAAGGAGAACGAAAGGTTTTCCCTGGGGATCAAGCAACTTCAGGACGACCCTTGGAAATCAGTGGCCGAACGGTATGAAGTTGGAAAAGAGATTGCAGGCACGGTGACCAACCTTACGGATTTCGGGGTTTTTATAGAACTCGAAGAAGGGATAGAAGGTCTTGTTCATGTGTCTGAAATTAGTAAAGAAAAAATAAAAACCCCCATCGGGAAATTCAATATCGGCGATGTCATCACCGCCAAAGTTATGAATATTAACAGTGAGGAAAGACGAATCGGCCTTTCAGTTAAACGGCTTGAAATGGACAGTGAACAAAGCTTGCTGAGCGAATATGTCAATAACATTAAACCCGCAACTTCAACTTTCGGAGAAATTTTGCGCGAAAACCTTCAAGAAAAATTGAATGGGGAATAAATTTTTGCGGGTTCTTTCTAAGTTGTGAGGTGCTCGGCTTCAATACGATTGCAAAAGCATCATGTTTTCTCGTAGGCATCCATATCTTTTTTTTATACTGATTTTCTCATCTGTCGTTGTTTCGGCAATGGTGGTGATGACCCTTTTGTTCACCCTGGGCACAAGGGACTCTGAGTTTGAATTCGGAGAAAAAGTTGGTATCATAGAGATTAATGGTATCATTGCGGATTCCAAAAACATACTGGACCACCTAAAACGTTTCCGTGAGGATGACGCCATTAAAGCCATTGTCATCCGGATCAATTCTCCGGGGGGCGCCGTAGGTCCATCCCAGGAAATTTTCAGGGAGATCAAAAAGACATCGATCAGCAAAAAGGTGGTGGCTTCCATGGGCACCATTGCTGCTTCCGGAGGCTATTACATCGCTGCCGGTGCAGATGGGATTGTCGCCAACCCCGGGACCATAACCGGGAGTATCGGTGTGATTATGGGGTTTACAAATTATGAGGATCTGCTCCAAAAAATCGGATTGGTTCCCATTGTTATCAAAAGCGGTGAGTACAAGGATATCGGCTCGCCGGTGAGAAAGATGAAACCCGAAGAGAAGAAAATCTTACAGGATTTTGCACGGAAGATACACAAACAATTTATCAGAGATATTGTTCAGGGCAGAAAGATGGACCCGGAAAAGGTGAGATCCCTTGCAGACGGACGTATCTTTACCGGAGAAGAGTCAAAAGAATTGGGGCTGGTGGACCGTATCGGAAATCTGGAAGATGCTATTGAATGGGCCGGCCGACTGGGAGGGATCGAAGGTAAGATTTCAACGGTTTATGCAAAGGAGAAAAAATTTTCTTTGTTAAAATATGTTACGGATTCCTCCGCGGACTCGTTATTAAACCATATATTGGATCCATTTTTGTCTGCTGATTATATATATCGACCTGAAAAAGGCCATTGAAAACGCTTTAGAGCTGTTTCAGAATCATTCGTCCCCATCCGGGTTTTTCAGCCCTAAACATACGCAAACAAAATTGAGACACTCCATAAAAAAAATGAATTTATGGATTGTCTTCCCCATATTCTGGTCATTAATACCCGATGGTTCCAGGGAATCTCGATTTTTTTCGTCCTTAGGGAAAGTTCTCAGGGACGGACAGGCCGATGACATCTCATCTTTCCGTTTCCAACGGTATTCTTGATGTTCGCTCGATTCGGGATCAAGAAAAACAAAAAACAAATCATTGTTAAACGTGACGCTCCGCTGGGTGAGGGTTTTTAATTTTTACGCAAAAACACTTACATCACCCAGACCTTCCCGGATGATTTCTGGAAAATCGTCGATTAAGGATATGACACTGGATGGGTATCCCGAAACCGGCCCCCCATCGATAACCACATCGATTCTACGACCAAAAAAATCTTCGATAAGTGACGGGTCATAAAAAATTGTGCCGTCCGGCATTGTCGCACTGGTCGTGATAATCGGATTTCCCAGGGCTTCCACAAGCGCAAGACAAATTATATTATCCGGTACGCGGATTCCCGCGGTTTTCCGCTGGGTCAGCATGATTTTGGGAACCAGCTTCGATCCTTCCAGCACAAACGTGTAAGGACCGGGGAGAAGACGTTTCATGGTTTTATAGGCATAGTTTGACACTTTAGCGTAGTTGCTGATATTTTTAAGCCCTGAGCAGATAAAGCTAAACGGTTTGGTTTTATTCCGCTGTTTTAACTGGTAAATTTTTTCTATGGACTTTTTGTTCATGATGTCGCACCCGATGCCGTAATATGTATCGGTTGGATAGGCGATGATGCCACCTTTTTTTAGGATTTCAACGACCTTTGTTAAAAGTCGTTCCTGGGGATTTTGGGGGTTTATTTTAAATATCATGGCAACGCTTTTTTTCATCTGCGGACCCATGGCCGTTCATCTTAACCGGGTTTTATCAAATCATTCATAGGGGTTTAATTTTGAGCCTTGGGTTGATGTTTCTGGGTTTGGTTCGAATGGTCCGGATGCATTATCTATTACGGATATTGGCATAATGTCAAGGCAGTGATCTAAAATATCCGGCCAATAGAGTTGGATGTTTTTTATTTTATTTAATTTCAATAATTTATAACGTATGATCAAATACAGGCTAATAAAGATTGCAAAAGACAAATCTATTTGTTATTCGTCTTCGTAAATATCTTAACACTGAAATACACTCCGTCTGGATCGGCTGGAGATGGAAAACCGAAAAAGACGTTTCAATTGCGAAAGCACGAAAAAGAACCAATTAATAAGTTCAAGTTTAATGGGGGAATCCATGAAAAAAGTGCAGCCTGAAGAGGCTTTTTCTTTTGATGATGTTTTGTTGCTTCCGGGTTATTCCGATGTATTGCCGCTTGATGTCGACACCCGAACTCGGTTAACAAAAAACATTGATTTAAACATTCCTCTTGTCAGCGCTGCGATGGATACCGTAACCGAGTCTCGCGCCGCAATAAGTATGGCTCGGGAAGGCGGAATCGGCTTTATACATCGCAACTTGAGTATACATAACCAGGCGGTTGAAGTTGACAAGGTAAAAAAATCTGAAAGCGGTATGATTGTTAATCCGGTAACGATTCTTCCGGATCAGCTTGTCCATGAAGTGTTGAATCTGATGGAAAAGTATCGCATTTCAGGGGTTCCGGTAACCAAAGATGATCAATTGGTGGGCATCGTAACAAACAGGGATCTTCGATTTGAAACAGATCTCGAAAAAAAGATTTCTGAAGTCATGACCAAAGAAAACCTGGTTACCGTCTCCGAGGGAATTACGCTGGAAGATTCTAAAAAACTGCTTCATAAACACAGGATCGAAAAGTTACTCGTGGTGGATGATAAAAATCGTCTGATCGGCATGATAACGATAAAAGATATCGAAAAGATTAAAAAATATCCGAAAGCTTGCAAAGACTCCCTAGGCAGACTCAGAGTCGGCGCCGCTGTGGGTGTCGGACCTGATATGGAAGAACGGACAGAGACGCTTTTGCAGGCCGGTGCCGATGTGATTCTCATTGATACCTCCCATGGACATTCGAAAAATGTCATTGAGGCTGTAAAAAAACTGAAAAGTAATTTCAAGGATATTGAGCTGATCGCAGGAAATGTCGGTTTAGCGGATGGAGCCGAAGCCCTGATCAAAGCCGGTGTGGACGGTGTTAAGATCGGGATCGGACCCGGTTCCATCTGCACCACACGTATTGTGGCCGGTGTCGGGGTGCCACAGATCACCGCCATCATGAACTGCAGCCAGGTATACGGTAAAACCGGCGTTCCTTTGATTGCTGACGGCGGTGTCAAATTCTCAGGGGATGTCACCAAGGCCATTGGTGCCGGGGCCCATGTGGTGATGATCGGCAGCCTTTTTGCCGGAACCGAGGAAAGTCCGGGGGAGCTTGTTATTTATCAGGGCCGTAGTTACAAGTCTTATAGAGGTATGGGATCCATTGAAGCCATGCAAAAAGGGAGCCGGGACCGGTACTATCAGGGAGAAGATATCCAGAGCGATAAACTGGTTCCGGAAGGTATCGTCGGCAGAGTTCCCTACCGAGGAACGCTGTCGGACAATATTTTTCAGCTCATCGGCGGATTAAAGGCGGGAATGGGATACGTGGGGTGCCGCACCCTGGAC
>Ga0210141_1000085_pt1 | contig 11402 bp, 10 predicted proteins | sample China_Galinas_Co_2_FD_184862 | JGI IMG/M metagenome (GOLD analysis project Ga0210141, IMG submission 184862) | Wetland microbial communities from San Francisco Bay, California, USA, that impact long-term carbon sequestration -... | ecosystem: Environmental > Aquatic > Marine > Wetlands ...
TCGCCGATAATCATTCTCCCTGGCAATCCCTTCCAAAATTTCAAGAAGATAGGTGGCAATTCCCATTCCCTGAAAATCCTCACGGACCACGAACGCCACTTCGGCACTGGTATCGTCTTCCTGGGCGTAAGTCCCGATGGCGACAATTTCCTGATGCCCTGCTTTTTGAACCAGCCCGATCATGGACATGTTTTTGCGATAGTCGACGCTGGCCCATTGTTTCTGGATAACCTCATGTGAAAACAGCTTCATTTGATAGAAAAACCGATAATAAATGGTATCCTCTTGCAGCGAGTAAAAAAAATTTCGATAGGCGAATTCATCCGACGGCAACAACGGTCTAAAATGCAGTGTTTTCCCGCTTTTAAGATCCAATGTCGATTTATATCCTTCGAGAAACAGGAGATCTTCTTGTGCCGGAGGCAGTTGATCCGAAAAAATGTAATGTCGATTTTTTGCGGTCTGGATCAATTGGTCGCGAAATTTCGGATGAGCGATCTGCGTCAGCTCCATCACGCGCTGGAATATGCTCTTTCCCTGCAGTTCAGCAATCCCGTATTCCGTCACCACGAAATTCACATCCGCTCGGGTGGTCGCCACCCCAGAGCCCTCGCTGAGATAAGGTACGATCCGGGAAACATTCCCGTTGCAAGCGGTTGACGGCAGCGCAATAATTGAAAATCCGCCTTTCGACATGGCACTGCCCCGCAGAAAATCAACCTGGTCCCCGATGCCGCTGTAAAACAACTGTCCCATTGAATCCGAGCAAACCTGTCCGGTCAGATCAACTTCGAGCGCGCTACTGATCGATATGAGATTGTCGTTACGCGCGATAACGGTGGGGTCGTTTACGAATTCTGATGATCGGAAATAGAAAGCCGGGTTATTGTCGACGAAACGGTATAGCCTTTCGGTCCCCATACACAAGGAGGCGACGACCCGACCGGGCAGCAGGGTTTTCTTTTTATTGGTGATGACGCCCTTTTCAAACAACGGCAACAAACCATCCGTGATGAGCTGGGTGTGAATGCCAAGATCGTGTTTCTGGTCCAGGTAGCGTAAAATGGCATTTGGCAAATACCCGAAACCAATTTGCAACGTCGCCCCGTCCTCCACCAGCTGCGAGACGAAATGCCCGATTCGCATTGAGATTTGATTGTCTTCGAGATAGGTCATGGTTTCGACGAGGGCTTCATCTTGCGGAACCAAGTAATCGATTTCGTCCACATGCACAAAACTGTCGCCCCACGTTCGCGGCATAGAGGAATTGACTTGGGCGATGACCAGTTGGGCATGTTCCATGGCCGAACGCGTGATATCGACCGACACCCCTAAGCTGCAATACCCAAAGTGATCCGGTGGACTGACCTGCACCAGGGCCACATCCAAACCAATGCGATGGCTGGAAAATAGTCTCGGGATTTTCGACAGGTAGGCCGGAATGTAGTCTATTTTTCCCTCAAAAGCCGCTTTTCGCATGGCCTTGCTGATAAAAAACAGCTTGAGATTGAATCGATTCACAAAGGCCGGATCATCCACGTAATCCGCAAAGGTGGAAGACATCATCTGATAAAGCATGATATCCTGCAATTGTTCATTTTTAACCATGGCCCGGATCAGGTGCTGGGGCTCACCGCATCCGGTACCAATAAAAACACGGCTGCCCCGCTTGATCCGCGCAATGGCCGCCTCGGCCGAGACCACTTTTTGGGGGCAGCAAACATTGATATCCATTTCGGACTCCTTGAAAACCTTTTCAACGTAATAGGACGCTTTATTTCATCCCAAATTCGCGGCTTAGTCAAGCGACGTCGATGGCTCAAAATCCAACATTCGCTGACCATCACCCTCGGATCGACCCTCCAGAGATAACGAAATGGCAAAACTCTATTTCGGGCACTATTGCTTGAGACTTGAGCCTATTTTCTCTGCGTCGCTGCATTTTCGATTGCCATTCAGCAACGATGCATTAACTTCACAGGACAGATGGTGAACCGGAAATGCTGGTTAAAAGGTCTCCATCAATACCAACGGTCAATCGTTCGATAGGGGAAACGGCATCACCATGGGGATGCAAGACGCCAATGCATGGTGCCATATCATTGCCTGACATAGGCAACACTCTTGTAAGGATTCGACGATGAAAATAATGCACTACTCGAATGCGGTCCCGCAAGCTTTTAGCGGAGACACCGTTCAAGGCGTGACAGGTCGTGTCGCCATAGGACAGGCAGACGGTGCCGATAATTTCTGCATGCGTGTATTCGAACTTTTACCCGAAGGGTATACACCGCAGCATCAGCACGAATGGGAACATGAGATTTTTTTCCATGCCGGTGATGGGGAGGTGTATCAAGACGGTCAATGGAAAGCCGTTAGCGCAGGTTCCGTAGCATTTATTCCCGGTAATGAAGTGCACCAGATTCGCAATCGCGGTTCGCAAAAGCTGGTATTCGTGTGCCTGATACCGGCAGGAGCGCCTGAGCTGTAAAAACAAGGGCGACATCGGGCTATGGCGACGCGGGGACGACAGCGGTCAACACCGTAACATATCACCAGTCGACATAACGAAGGGCATATTATTGAAGCCGTGGGCGATTTAACCCGGCCAATAACCCTGAATGAGCCAGAAAGCCAGCATGCCCGCCAACACGGTGCCGCCTAAAGAGCGGGTCAAGAAGGCAACCCCAAACGTTGGCAATGCCGCAAACAGTTCCGCGCGCCCGATATCCAGATGGGGCACCGGACCGGATGTCAGCAGCAATGGGGCCAGCAGCGCACTTAAAATCGCCACCGGAATAAAGTCGAGCCAGTCCACCAGCCACTCCGGCAATTGCCGTCGGCTTAGCAAAATGAGTGGCAGCCAACGGGGCAAATAAGTGACAATCCCCATGCCGACGATCATAAACGCATATTCCGGCCAGAAAGGCATCATGTCGCGGACCGCGTGTGGCGTCGCTTGATTATCGTTCCGATGGTTGCCGCCATCATGGACCCCGCAATAATGTGCCAATTACCGGGAAGCACAAGAGAGAGCCCTACGGCCAGAACACCGGCTATAAGGGCGGTGAACAGATAAACCCTCCCACGCAGCTGGAAAATGAGCAGGCAGATGAACATGGCGATCAGGGCATAATCGATACCGAACGCGCCCTCAGGGATGTATTGCCCGCCATAGCCGCCAATGATGGTACTGATAATCCAGGTAAGATTAGCCGCGTGATTGACCACCAGGGCATGCTCAATCTGCCAGTTGCCGTCGAGCAATCTGGGATAGTTGACGGCAAAGCTTTCATCGGTCACGCCATAAGCGAACAGCGTCAGCAGTCTGCGTGACCGCCCGCGAAAGGGTATGGCCAATGCGGAACTCATCAGGAGGTGGCGTAGGTTGACGACGAGCGTGGTCAGCACAATGGTCAATGCCGGCATACCGCTGCTTATCATGGACACGGCAATAAACTGGGAACTCCCGGCGAACACGATCAGCGACATGAAGCCGATGGCCAGCGGATGCAAACCGGCCTTCTGCCCCAGAACGCCCAAGGCCATACCGATGGGCAGATACCCCAGGCAGATAGGCCAGGCGGCGATCAGTCCGCCCCGCCATGTCGATGCAAATTGCGTTTGCCGCATACCTTTTTTCTGTTGTGACAACGGGTTAACAAAACGAAATCAACGATAATTATCATTGCAGGTAAATCAAAATATGCAGACTAAGTCAATATTTTGGTTGACAAACAATGAATTTATTATATATTTATCTAGTTTAACTTTAGCATTGTAGAAATATGTCACTCGGATCAATGGTCCGGGTGATTTTTTTATGGTTTCGCCACCCTTATTGTGTGCTGGCTATCGAACCCTGGCAATTGTTTCCAGATTATTATCTTAGAGGATCGCACCATGAAAACGGATATCCAAAAGGTTAGAAACATCGGTATCAGTGCTCATATTGATTCCGGTAAAACCACATTGACAGAACGCATTCTGTTCTACACCCAACGCATTCATGCCATCCATGATGTCAAAGGGAAAGATGGCGTGGGCGCCACCATGGATTCCATGGAGTTGGAAAAGGAACGGGGCATTACCATTGCGTCTGCGGCGACCTACTGTGAATGGTTGGGGCACGAAATCAACATCATCGACACCCCCGGTCACGTGGATTTCACCATTGAAGTGGAGCGCTCCCTGCGCGTGCTCGACGGCGGCATTCTCGTGCTGTGCGCCGTCGGCGGCGTCCAATCCCAATCGATCACCGTCGATCAGCAGATGAAGCGCTACAAAGTGCCCTCGATCGCTTTTATCAACAAGTGTGACCGCAGCGGTGCCAATCCGTTCCGCGTGGTTCGGCAGCTGCAGGAAAAACTCGGCCATAAACCCGTCCCGCTGCAAATCCCAATCGGTTTGGAAGCGGACTTTAAAGGCGTTGTCGATCTGGTTCGGATGCAGGCCATTTACTTTGATGGTGACAACGGTGAAACTCTCCGCGTTGAAGATATACCCGAAGCATTGCGGGAGGAGGCCACGCAGCGGCGTGAGGAACTCATTGATGCCGCCACCTTGTATTCGGACGATTTGATGGAAGCCGTACTTGAAGAGCAGGATATTCCGGTCGAACTCATTTATACAGCGCTGCGGGAAGGCGTACTGCAACGGGGGATCACCCCCGTTCTTATCGGTTCCGCATACAAAAACAAGGGTGTTCAACCCCTGCTGGACGCCGTGACCCGCTATCTGCCCTGCCCTGCTGACGTCGAAAATACCGCACTGGACACCGAACACGATGAAACCCCCATCACCCTTAGTGTCAAACAGGATGATCCTCTGGTGGCGCTGGCGTTCAAACTGGAAGACGGACAGTATGGACAGTTGACCTATATCCGTGTCTATCAGGGGCGGTTGGCCAAAAGTGATACGGTGATCAATGTTCGAACAGGCAAAAAAGTCAAAATCGGTCGACTGGCACGGATGCACGCCAGCCAGATGGAAGAAATCGACATCATTCCGGCGGGATACATTGGCGCGCTGTTTGGTGTCGATTGTGCTTCCGGAGACACTTTCGTGGCCCCGGGCCAAAGCCTGACCATGACGTCCATGTATGTCCCTGAACCCGTCATATCACTGGCCATCAAGCCCAATGACCACAAAGCCGAGATCAACATGTCCAAGGCGTTGAACCGGTTTACCAAGGAAGACCCCACCTTTCGGACGTATGTCAGCGAAGAAACCGGCGACACCATCATTTCCGGCATGGGTGAACTTCACCTCGAGGTCTATGTCGAACGCATGAAACGTGAATACGCTGCCGCCGTCACCACCGGGAAACCCCAGGTGGCCTATCGCGAAACCATCACCGCCCTGGCGGAATTCGATTATTTACATAAAAAACAAACCGGTGGTTCCGGCCAGTTCGGTCGCATTGCCGGTTATATGGAACCTTTGGCCGATGGCGACTTTGAATTCGAAAGCAAGATCGTGGGTGGGTCCATTCCCACGCAGTATATTTCGGCCTGCGAAAAGGGATTCCGCAATTGCCTGGCCAAAGGGCCCAAAATGGAATTTCCGGTCACCGGCGTCAAAGTGGTCATCAACGACGGTGCCTCCCATGCGGTGGATTCGTCCGATATGGCCTTTCAGGCGGCTGCCCGAGGTGCTTTCCGGCAAGGCTATCTCAAGGCCAAACCCGTTATCCAGGAACCGGTAATGAAGGTCGTCGTCGAAACACCCACCGAATTCCAGGGGGCTGCCATGGGGTCGCTGAACCAGCGGCGCGGCATGATTGTGGGCTCCCAGGATGAGGGCGCCCAATGCGCCATCGAATCCCAGGTACCCCTTGCGGAGATGTTTGGCTATTCGACCGTGCTGCGCTCACTGACCCAGGGCAAGGCCCAGTTCACCATGGAATTTGCCACCTACCGTCAGGTGCCGCAATCGGTCGCCGAAGAGCTCGAAAAACAACGGCAGGCGGAAAAGAAAAACGTTGCCTGAAGACTCTGACATGCGGCGCATAGGAGAAGTGGCAATCCGATGAAGGCGTTTCCGGCGTTTCTTATGTTCCGTGGAGAAATTATTGGTTAAAGTTATAGGATCAAACATCATCCGGCCGGCCAAGGGTCGTCGGATGCAACCCGCCGGACCGACATCAGCATCCGAAGACTGTCAGCACCCGTCATGGGAATCGGTCGGGCGGGTCATCTCCATCAGGGAAAGGAACCTGACCATGATGAAAAAAGATTTGCTTCTAAGAAATCCCCTCCATCAGCTGGGGCTGACTTCGGAAGACAGCTTGCCGGACGGATCATTTGGCGCCGTCCTGGCCCGGGCGGGCATCGGTAAAACCGCCTTCCTGGTTCAGATTGCACTGCATACCATGCTTCGGGACCGCAACATCCTGCACATCAGCCTGGACGATCCCGTTGAAAAAGTCACGCTCTGGTATCGGGAAGTCTTTAACCTTCTGGCTGAAAAACGTAATGTGCAAGTCTCCGCGCCCCTTTGGGACGATCTGCTGCCCCGCCGGTTCATCATGACGTTCAAGGTGGAGGGTTTCAGTGTGCCGAAGCTTAAAGAGCGTATGACAGACCTGATAGAGCAGAATATTTTCCGTCCCCACACCCTTATCGTGGACGGCGTCCCCTTCGATAAAGATGTCCGCAATCTGATCAAGGACTTGAAGGATCTGAGTGCGGCCACCGGCGTACGCTGCTGGTTCACCGTTCGCACGCACCGCCATGAAGCGCCTACGCCGGATGGCATGCCGCCCCAAATGGCATCGTTGCAGGACCTTTTCGATGTGTCCGTTCAACTGGTGCCGGACGGCGAGGACATCCACATCCGTATTCTAAAGGGCCTTGAGACGCCGCCCCGCGACACAGCGGTCCGCTTTGATCCGGCCACGATGCTTATAAACGAACCCGAATAAAAACCATGCGGAAATCACCGGCGATGCCGCAGCGCATCGTAGGCCGACTGGATGGCTTTGAACTTTTGTTCGGCCAAAATCTGAAATTCTTCCCCTAAATGCGCCAATTTGTCTGGGTGATACTGGGCGGCCAATTGCCGATAGGCCGCCCGGATATCATCTTGACTGGCCCCTTCCGGTACCCCCAAAATCGCATAAGGATCCGCGGTCTGATCCGATCCAAACCGCTGTGAACGATCTTGTGTTCCTTCTGAATCGCGATTTCCGTCTGATGCCGGCTGTCCGGAAGACGCCCCCTGGCGCCTGAAGAACAGGTGCCAGATCAACCCCAGCACAATCAGGTCATCCAGCCACCCCCAGCCAACGATCAGATCGGGGAACAGATCATAAGGACTCAACGCATACAACAGCGCCAGAGCTGCAAGAAGCCATTTCATAATCATTCCGTCTGTGGATGATGCCCCAACGCCTCCAGGCAGCGTTCGATGGCGCTCCTGCTGTTTAAGTCGGACACCCACTCCCGGGCGATCGCATCCATCCCGGAATAAGCGCCAAAGACCATCCCGGCAAGCAAACCGCGGGCGGCAGAATCTCCCCCTGCCATAACATTTTCAACCAGCCCGTCCCGCGGGTTATCCTGATATTTGGTAATCAAATGGACGACACCAGGGAAACCGGCCGATACGTCACACGCCTGTCCGAATTGTCCTATGGCGGCCCGGGTGTCGCGCACATGACTGCCCAGGCCTTGGGAGACCCAGTGCTTAAAGGGGTGACGATCAAAACTCAAGCGGGCCACATCCTGCAGCGCGGCCGTTGGTTCCTGTCCCTGCAGGACAGCCGCCGTCACCTGCGCAAAAAAAACAGCACTGTCGATCACGTCCGTGTTGCGGTGTGTCATGGCTGTCTGCCGCCTTACAGCGGCCACCATGGCATCCGTGTCGTTCCTGTAAAAATAGACCAAGGGCGCAATGCGCGCCGCCCCACCAAGATCCGAGGATGATGAACCGATGTCCGCCAAGGGGCGCCCCGCTTCAAATTGTTTCAGCGTTTCCTTGGTCGCGTGATCGCGATACCCGTTGTAATCAGCGGCAAACAGCTCTCGCCACATCCGGGCAAAGACGTCCACTGAGAAACCACCGGATTCGGCCAGAGCGTTCAGCAAGACAACGGTTTGATCGCCGTAATGGGTCAGGTCACCCCTGGTCTTGGTCTTGTGAAATGACGTGGGCAACGGTGCCCGTAAGGTGTCCACCCGCCCGACCTGGGCATCAATTTGACCGGTATCGTAAATCCAGTGGGCACCGAGCGCGAGTGCATCTGCGGCCAGGGATGCGAATACGATGGCGCCATGTTGAAACTCCATGCTATTCTCCTGAAAAAACGGTTGGAAACGAGATCACGTCATCCCGCCGTATCGTTGTGGTCGTCTTGAAGCCGTGCCTGGTTTGGGTCGTCCATCCAATAATAGGAACCGCCGATAACTTGACAAGGCCTCCGCCCCAAACAGAAACCGCCCGGGGCCTTCGGCTCACGGGCGGCAATCGCAGTAGCCGTCAATACGGGCTATCCGCCGAGGTAGGCTTTTTTAACTTCAGGATCTTCCATAAGTTTTTTGGAGTCTCCCTCCAAAACGAGATTGCCGCTCTCCAGAACGTATCCCCGCTGCGAAAACTGCAATGCCAAGCGGGCATTCTGCTCCACAAGCAGAATCGTGGTGCCTTCCTTGTTGATTTCTTTTAGTGCGCTGAAGACATTCATCATCAGCAATGGCGCCAGTCCCATGGAGGGTTCGTCAAGCAGCATCATCTTGCGCGCGCTCATAAAAGCCCGTCCGATGGCCAGCATTTGCTGCTCACCACCGCTCAAAGTGCCGGCCTTTTGTTGCTTTCGTTCAAACAGCCGTGAAAAAATGGCGAAGACCTGCTCCAGATCTCTGGCGATTCCGGCCGTGTCCTTGCGGGCAAATGTGGCCAGTTTCAGGTTTTCCAGTACCGTCAGGTTGCCGAAAAGCCGTCGCCCCTCCGGGACGTGCGAAATTCCCAGTTGACTGACGATCTTGTCGGCCGGATACCGGGAAAGGTCCTCACCCTGAAACGTCATGCGCGAATCAGCCGAAGCGGGTATAAGTCGTGAAATGGCGCGCAGCGTGGTACTTTTACCGGCTCCATTGGCGCCGATAATGGTTACGATTTCACCTTCATTGATTGTAATATCGATGCCGTGCAGGGCGCGGATGTTGCCGTAGTTTACACACAAATTTTCAATGCGCAGCATTATGTCTCCACCATGTCCTTGCCCAAGTAGGCCTCGATCACTTGGGGATTGTTCTGAATTTGATCCGGCGTGCCATCGGCGATGACCTCTCCAAAAACCAGGCACTGAATCTGCTCACAAAGTTCCATGACGAATTTCAATCGATGCTCGATCAAGAAAATGGCCAGTCCCAGTTTGCGGTGAATCGTTCGGATGACCTCCATGATCTGCTCCAACTCTTCCGGTGTCATACCGACCGTGGGTTCGTCGAGAAAAAGCACCTGGGGTTCGATGGCCAACGCACGGGCCATTTCGACTCGTCGTTGGGCCCCGTAAGGTAGGCTCACCACCAACTGATCGGCCAGATGATCAATACCCAGCAGTTGCAGCAGTTCCATGGCCTTGGCTTCGCTTTCCGCCTCTTCCCGGCTTCGCCGCGGCGAATCCAAAAAGGCGCCCCACAGCCCATAGGTCAATTTGGAATAGCGGGCCAGCTTGACATGCTCCAGAACGTTCATGTGGCGCCAAAGACGTAAATCCTGAAAGGTCCGTCCGATGCCCAATGCAGCAATCTGGTTGGGCCGCCGCCTCAGAAGGGATGTACCGTTGAAGGCAATCGTTCCTGTGGTGGGCGTGTAGATGCCCGTAATCAAGTTGAATATGGTGGTTTTGCCGGCCCCGTTAGGACCAATCAATCCTCGAATCTGTCCCGCCTCGATGGCAAGATTAAAATCATGGACAGCGCGCAACCCGCCGAAATAATGTGTCATGTTATCAACCTGCAGCAGTGCCATTCTATACCTCCTCGCCTCGGGATCCCTTAGGTTGCAAGATCTTTCGAACATCAAACTCCCGAAAGGCGAATAATCCAGTCGGTCGATAAATCATGACCAGAATGAGCAGCAGGGGAATCACGATCCACTTGAAAATTTCCAGGGGCCGCAGGGCTTCACCCAGGAGACTGATGGACACCGCACCGACGATGGAGCCGACCACGGAATTGAGCCCACCGAAATAGACCATGGCGAGAACCTCGGCCAGTTTCTGAATGCCGAACATGGCCGGGTTCACATAACGCAAAACATGGGCCAGCAAGCCGCCGGCCATGCCGGCCCAGAAGGCGCCGAACAAAAAAGCAATCATTTTGGTCTTGCGGGTATCGACCGTCATCGCCTCGGCGGCCGATTCGTCGTCACGAACGGCATTCAAGGCTTTTCCCATGGTAGAGGTGACAAAATTATTGATCGCCCAGATCCCCAACACCACCGTGCAGAATATAACCGGAAGCGATGCCCAGTCCGGATGACCGGAAATGCCCCGGGCGCCGCCCAAGGCCTGAACATTTTCAAACAAGCTTTTCACAATAAAGAGGAATGCCAGGCTGATGATGGCTAGATAGTCGCCCCTGGTCTTAAAGGAGGGTATTGCGACAATCAATGCGCCGAGAGCCGCTACCAACCCGCCGAAGATCAGTGCCAGCGGAAAGGTGAGATAGGCCAGGGAAAATCCCATCTTGGCGGCGCCCAGCACCTTGTCGTCCACGAAGAGCCCGACTGTGAACACCGAAGACATATAGGCGCCAATGGCCATGAAGCCGGGGTGCGAACACGAAAACTCGCCCATGTAACCGTTGATGATATTCAGACTTAGGGTCAACAAAACCGCTACCAGCATAAGTTTGAGCGTGATCACCCGATAGTCGCTCATGGTTCCCCAGAGATGGAGCACGGCGTATAAAATCGCTAAATGAACGAGAACCGAAACCAGAACCGAAGACCGCTGAAGCCCGTAGGCGATGCGGTTGGTGGCACCGGCCGAGTATTTCGCAACCAGGGTCAGGGGCAAAAGATACACAAGTCCGAAATAGACCAGCGCCCTCGGTATATCCATCAGGCTGGCGGTTTCAAAAGCGACGCCTTTGAATATCGTATTCACGCCACCCGCGATGACTTTAAAAACCGTCACGAGACCGAACAAGACCGGCATTTGGGAAAGCCCCAGGAGGACTGCAAGTCCTTCGCCGATCAACTTTTCAATCAGCACACAGGCCAGCATGCCGAGCAAAAACCCGAGCAGCGGAACCTGCGCAAAAAACCGCTGGACCGGATTTTGACCGCTTGCCAGCGAAGTCATATTTGTCGTTTGCACCATTCGGGAACGTCCTGTTGTTAAAGTCGGTTACTGATCGATCACAGCCTTAATTTGGCGCTATAGACCTCGC
>Ga0210141_1000086_pt1 | contig 11367 bp, 8 predicted proteins | sample China_Galinas_Co_2_FD_184862 | JGI IMG/M metagenome (GOLD analysis project Ga0210141, IMG submission 184862) | Wetland microbial communities from San Francisco Bay, California, USA, that impact long-term carbon sequestration -... | ecosystem: Environmental > Aquatic > Marine > Wetlands ...
GATATTGGCTATCGGAAGGGATATCTCTTCTTTGTATAAGATCTGTTCGCGTGGTAAATCTGAATAGGTACAATGTGTCCGATCCAGAAATGAGGATTTTTGGTGCTGATCAAGGCCGCACAAGGGGTTACGGTGAGGCGTACTCATGTACGCCGCAGCCGCAAACCCCGCTTCGACCGGCCGATCAGCGCCAAAAAGACCATTTCTGGACGGCCACTAAAGCATTTCCATGAACGCCTCACACCGCGTCTGAAACTGGCCATCCGAAGCGGTCTGTTCTTCCAGTTCCATCAACAGAGTGGGAATGCCCTCGGCCGCCAGCATATCTTTCAGATAGGGGTAGTCAAAGGCATGCGGATCACAAAATTTCAAATACAGGAAGATAACCCCCTGCGCGTTGGCCTCGCGGGCCATGCGGACCAGTTCTTCCCCCCGGGTATGGATACCGGTATGTTTGGCCGGGCAGACGGCCCGTTTGCTGTAACGGCGGCTGATGGCGTCGATTGGGTCGTCCTTGAGATCGATGGCGCCCATCAATTGGCGGGAACCGGTGCAGAGATCATCCCCCACCACCGCGCCGCCGGCCGCCTCGATGAAGCCATAGACGTCGGGAAGATTGCAGACCCCGCCGGATAGAAAAATGCGTTTGGCGTCTCCACGGGCGGCTGCTTCCTTGTCTGCCAGCCCATCGACCACGCGGGTAAGGCCTGCCAGAAAATCATGGCGATCCATCACCATGGCGGCACGTGCAATGGCGTGCATATCACGGCCGGCAATTGCGCCGGGGCGTTCACGGCGTATAGAATAGAGCGTTTTCATCGTGGCGCGAATACGGTTATAGGTGTCCGCCGCCTGCCGGAGATCATCGTCCGTGATCTCTTTTCCCAATAAGCTTTCAAGTTCGGATCGGGCGTTGCGCATGACGGCCGTCATGTAGTCCCGGGCACTATCGGTGTTTAGTTTGACCGGAAGGACCACGTCCAGGTGAAACCCGGTCTTGGCGTTCATGCGCCATATGTCGGACAGGCGCTGGATGGAGTCGCAGGTATGGGGGAAAATCGTCCCGTCCAGAAAATCCAGCCGGTGACTGAGGGCATCTTCCAGGGCACCGCGAACCAGACTGCAACTGTAGGCCTGAAGATGGGCATCGGCCTTGGATATGGCGCCGCTGCCACCGACCAGCCTAAAGCCCAGGGCTCCCGCCGCCAGGATCAACTCCTCCGGGGCGTAGGAGCAGAGCGTCCCGACCACCTTCCCGCCGGTGCGCGCCTTCCAGCTGCGCGCATAGGCTTTGGGGTCGGCGCAAATATCGTAAAACGGTTGCATGACATCCATTATGGCACTCCTTTTCGAATTTCACTCCCCTCCGGGAGTCCTATTCCATCCATCATCCGTGCGTTGCCGGTGAAAACGATTTTCCGGCGGGACGGAATTTTGTTTCCCCGCCGACCATACGACCCCGGCTCATTCCCGGCAGACATCGTCCCCACCGCCTTGTTTGGCTTTTTCCTCTGCCGCCAGTTCGGCGAAGGCCACTTTGCCAACCAGGGTCAACGGCAGTTCCTGTCGGAATTCAATTTCCCGCGGGCAGCTCCACTTGATCAAGTCCTGGCGGCAGAAATCGATCAGTTCTTTTTCCATCTCCGCGCCGGCCTTGGCAAAATCTTTTAATACCACAAACCCCTTGACCCGCTCCACCTGTTTGGCATCCGGCACCCCGATGACACAAACCTCCCGGACCGCCGGGTGCTTGTAGAGCTGCTCCTCCACCTGGGCCGGATAGACGTTCATGCCCGAAGACTTGATCATGCGTTTTTCCCGCAGGCGGAAGTAGAAAAACCCGTCGGCGTCCATGGTGCCGATATCCCCGGTGTGCAGCCATGTTTGGCCGTCCGGGTGCTGTTGGAGGGCCTGGGCGGTTTCCTCCGGCTGATCCAGATAGCCCATCATGACGGCCGGTCCGTTGAGGCAGATTTCCCCCTCTTCCCCGGGGGGCAGCGTTTCGGTGGTGCCGGAACGGACAATTTTGGCCGCCATGTCCGGGAAAGGCAACCCCACACTGCCTTCGCGGTATTCGGTCATGGGCATGGCCATGATCGCGGTCACCGCTTCTGTCAATCCGAACCCCTCGCGAAGCTGCGTATCCCCGCCCTGCTGCCGGACCAGGGCTTCGAAGCGTTCTTTGACGACCCGCGGCAATGTATCGGCACCGGAAAAGGCGGCCTTGATGCAGCTGAGATCAGTTTTTTGGAATACAGGATTGCGGTTCAGCGCTTCGAAGAGAGTCGGTACACCGACAATAAAATTGGGGCGTTTGCCCCGGATCAACTTGGCCACGTCTTCGGGGGTAAACTGCGGCACCAGGATGCTCTTGGCGCCGCCCATAAAGGCCGCATTGATGCAGACCCCCAGGCCGAAGCCGTGAAACACCGGCAGGATGGCCAGGATCGCATCGCCACCCGTCAGGTTGCCCCAGGCCGATACCTGCATGCCTTCACAGATAAAATTGCGGTTCGACAACATGATGCCTTTGGGTTTGCCGGTGGTCCCGCCGCTGTAGAGAATGACGGCCAGGTCCTCGAAACCGGCGCTGCTCTTTGGGGCACGGGGGTGGAAGGCGCTCATCATGGCCCGCCACCAGACCACCAGGGCGTCTTCCGGAACCTTGGGAATCTTGCGCCCTTTGGTCAGATTGAACCCGATGCGTTTGAGCCATCCCAGGTAGTCCGGAATCCGGGCCAGGATGAGCTTTTCCAACCCGGTGCTGTCTTTTACGGCGCTGAATTTGCCGTAAAACGCATCCAGGGTCAGGGCAAAACGGCTCCGGCTCAGGTTGAGATAAAATTCGATCTCCGTGGCGGTGGAGAGGGGATGAATCATACTGGCCACACCGCCCAATTTATTCACGGCGTAAAAACAGATCACGGCCTGGGGGCAGGTGGGCATGGCAATGGTCATGCGATCGCCCTGTTTCAGCCCCAGAGCGGCCAGGGCGTCCGCACAGCGATCGATATCGGCTGCGAACTGCCCGTAGGTCGAAGTCGTTCCCAAAAAGTCATAGGCCACCGCCTGCGGGCAGCGCTCGACGGTCTGCATGAGCGCCTCGTACATGGTGACTTCAGGGTAGTCGATATGGTGCGGCACATCGCCGTAATACGCAAGCCAGGGTTTGTTTTCTTCCATCGGTGGCAGGCCTCCTGAAAAGATACGGATTTCAGTCATTTTTACGTTTGACAGTTTACATACCGACCAGCGGTCGACGAGTCAACCAATAATTGCTTTTTTAGCCGCAGGGTGTTATAGATCCCCGTTATCCAGAACCATCAACGCCATATATCGCTCACCATGATACGGCCGGCCGGATAAATCAAAAAACGACGGCGCCGCGCCAGGGCCGCCAAAGGTACCCCCATGACCAAAAAAGATACCTTGAGCAAACTCAAGCAGCAGGAACGGGAAATTCGTGAAAACCTGATTATCGACGCGGCCCGCACCGTCTTCGGTGCCAAGACCTACGACAAGGTCAGCATGCAGGAAATTGCCAATGCCGCGGGTATCGCCAAATCCTCCATCTATACCTATTTTAAAAACCAGGAAGCCCTGTTTGTCGAAGCTGCCTACCGGGATACCCAGCGTTTTATCAGCGAACTGGAAACACGGCTGCAGGAAAAGGATGATTCACAGAAGCTCGACGCCCTGATCGCCCATTTTCTCGAATACAACACCCGCAACGAAGTCTACTGGCAGATGATCACGCGTTTTTCCCTCTACGGCGAAATCAGCGGGGAATCCTCCCGCAAGCTCGATGTGGTGGCCCGGCGCTTCATGGACCTGCTCGATATGGTATTTGCCGACGCCCCCTCCGATGCCGACAAACGCCTTCTTTCGCACACGCTTTTTGCCGCTTTGAGCGGCATCCTGATCGCTTTTCGCAAATACCCGGGGCGATCCGAAAACGAAAGCCTGGCGCACATGCAGCGGGTGGGACGGCTGATCAAAGCCATGTTCGACGTCTACCTTCAACAGGCCGATGAGATCAGCACACCGCAGCCGACATCGTAAGTGACGCGACGTCAGTGCGTTCTCTCGAAAGACTCGCCCGCCTGTTTCAAAAACTTTCCCGTCGCCGGCGTTTTTTAAGTCTGCAAACAGTTCACAACGGAGGTCACCGCCATGCCATGGAAGAAAACCATCGCCGTGGCTGCAATCATAGCAGCAGTGGTCTTATTGGCCGTCTTCTGGTGGATTTCGCGGTTCGACTTCAATCGCCTGAAACCGATCATCACCCAACAAGTGCGTTCGGCCATCGCGAGAGAGATCACGATCGAGGGGGATATCCGATTGAAGATCGGCCTCGCGCCCACGCTGATCACCGGCCCTGTCAAACTGCGCAATGCCGACTGGGGATCCCGTCCGGATATGCTGACCGTTGACGAGGTGGAACTGCAGATCGGACTCCTGGCGCTGTTTTCCAAAAAAATCGTTTTTAAACATCTGGTGCTGGTCAAACCCGACCTATGGGTGGAGCAAAAGGCCGACGGCACCCAAAACAACTGGCAGTTCGATGAAACACCGAACGAAAAGTCGCCATCCTCCCCCCAAACCGCATCGCAGCCGTATGAAGTCCATCTTGAGGAGGTGGAAATCCGGGATGCAAATCTGATTTTCCATGACCTCAAAACGGGGAAAACCAATGGTATCGAGATAACCATGCTCAGCCTCGACCGGCAGGCGGGTCCCCTACCCCTGAAAATAAAGCTGAACGGGGGCTACAATCAAACGGCCATCGCCTTGGAAGGCGGCATCAGCTTGTTCAGCGATCTGTTGACCACGTCCAAAGACTGGGCTTTCGACCTGGCCATCAAAAGCGCACAAAGCGAATTAATCCTGTCCGGCCAGCTGCAGCGGCCTTCGGGTGACGCACCGCCAAGGTTGAATGCCACCGTGAAAGGTCCTCAACTAGATGTCCGCCCCTGGCTGGCCGATACGGAGGCCGAGCCCTCCAGCACTCAAAAGAGCACCGGACGCGTCTTCTCCGATGCGCCTCTGCCGTTCGCGATATTGCGCAATCTTGATCTCCAGGCCGATATCGACATCAAAAAGGTGCTGCTGCCTCATATCGCGCTGAACAATGTCCAAACCACGGTGCGTATCGACGGAGGCCGTTTTGAAGCCGGTCCGGCGCGGGCCAATGCCGGGGGCGGCGACTACCAGGCCCATTTCAACATTGATGCGCAAGCCAAGCCTCCCAAAGTAAAGGCCGACCTGAAAATCAACCAGATGAATGCCGGATTGATGCTTAAAGAACTCGGCCTGAGCGATATGGTGGAAGGCGTCGTTGACTTTCAAGCCGATCTGGACGCACAGGGCGCTTCCATGGCCGAACTGATGGGCAGTTTAAACGGGCATGCCATGCTGGTTTCAGGGGAAGGTCAGCTCGGCAGATTATTTTTCGGCCTGTTCGACGAAGGCATCGCCAGCCAAGTGGCCACGCTTTTCAATCCGCTTGAAAAACGGTCGACGACGACGCCCATCGAATGCCTCGTAATCCGATTCGACAGCAAGGGCGGTGTGGCCCGGCTGTCCCAGATGATCTGGGTGACGCCCGATTCCATCGTGGTGGGCGGCGGCCAGATCGATCTGTCCACCGAAAAAATCGATATCGGCATCCAACCTACCCCTAAACGAGGCACCATCAGCCTCGGCATCCTGACCAAACCGTTCCGGCTGGGCGGCACCCTGGCATCACCCGCCATGCAGATCGACCCCACCGCCACGGCCATGACGGTCGGCCGGATCGCCGGGGGAATGCTCTTTGGCCCGATCGGCATTGCCGTGGCCTTCACGAGCATCGGCGACTCCGCTGCCAATCCCTGCCTGGAAGCCATCAAGACCGCCGAAAAAGGCGTGGCCACCGAGGAAAAAGGATTCCTGAAAAGCATCGGGGACACGCTGCAGTTCTGGAAGAAGGAATGACGATAGCGGATAAAAACCCATCGCCAATGGTTTGGCGGCGCGCCACACACCTTCTGCCAAGGAGAAAAAATGACAACAGCTGATTTGGACGGGCCGGGGAAATCGGACGGCACGCTGGCCATCGACCTCGGCACCTCCGGCCCCAAAGTGGCGCTAGTTTCCGTGCAGGGCGAAGTTCTCGCCTGTGAAATCGAAACAACACCGGTGATGCTGCTGCCCGGCGGCGGCGCCGAACAGGCCCCGAACGACTGGTGGAAAGCCATTTGCACAGCAACCCGGCGCCTGCTCACCCGGCCCGAAGTCGAAAACCGCACCATCGTGGGCCTGTGCTGCACCACCCAGTGGTCCGGCACGGTGGCGGTGGACCGCGATGGACACCCATTGGGCAACGCCATCATCTGGATGGATGCCCGCGGCGCACCGTATGTGAAACGCATCACCTCCGGTCCGGTGCGCCTGGAGGGGTTCGGCATCGACAAACTATGGACCTGGATTCGGCTGACGGGAGGCATTCCCGGGTCCTCCGGCAAAGACCCCATCGCCCACATTCTCTTTCTCAAGCATGAAAAACCGGAAATCTATGCCGCCACCCATAAATTCCTGGAGCCCAAGGACTACCTCAATTTCAAACTGACAGGAAAATATGCAGCCTCCACCGACTCGATCATTCTGCACTGGGTGACCGACAACCGGAACATCGACCGCATCGACTATCACAACGGTCTCCTTCGTATGGCCGGACTGGACCGCGCAACCCTGCCCGATCTCAAACGGGCGGTGGACATCCTGGGTCCCCTGCTTCCCGAACCCGCGGAAGCCCTCGGATTGCCGGCCGGCCTGCCGGTGGTCATGGGAACGCCCGACCTCCACTCGGCCGCCATCGGTTCCGGCGCGGTCCGGGATTACGAAGCCCACCTCTATATCGGCACCTCCTCCTGGCTGACCTGCCACGTGCCGTTCAAAAAAACCGACCTGCTGCACAATATGGCCTCGATTCCTTCCGCCATTCCCGGACGGTATTTCATTGCCAACGAACAGGAAACCGCCGGGGGATGCCTGGCCTTTCTGCGGGACAACATTCTCTTCCCTCCCGGCGGCGAATCGTCAGTCAATGATGCTAGCCGCAGTTTTGCAGCGCTGGAAAGCCTGGCCCGGGAAGTCCCGGCCGGCAGTCGGGGCCTGATTTTCACCCCCTGGCTGTATGGCGAACGCACCCCGGTGGAAGATCGTCTGGTGCGCGGCGGTTTCCACAACCTCTCCCTGGAGGCGGACCGGGGCACCCTGGTGCGGGCCGTAATGGAAGGCGTAGCCTACAACTCGCGCTGGTTGATGACCCATGTGGAAAAATTCATCAACCGCAAACTGGCCCATATCCACATGGTGGGCGGCGGTGCCAATTCCGACTTGTGGTGCCAGATCTGTGCCGACGTCCTGAATCGCACCATCCTCCAGGTCCGTGATCCGGTGGAAGCCAATGCCCGCGGCGCGGGCATCCTGGCCGCCGTGGCGCTGGGCTATGGCCAGTTCGAAGATATCGCGGGAGGGGTTGCGATTGCCAACACCTATACGCCCGATCCCGGGCGGCACCGCCGTTACCAGGCCCTGTTTCATGAATTCCTTCAAATTTACAAAAAAAACCGCCGGATCTACGCCCGGCTGAACCAGACCGCATCACGGGAGAGCTAACCGCATGGTATCCATGGATCGACTGACCGAAATCCTGTCGCGGCTGAATCCGCGCCTGGTGGCCCATATCGAAAAACACCTCAGGAAACTCCCTGCCGTCCGGGCCAAGATCGAGCAGGACACCGGGGACCTGATGCAAACCCTGGAAAGCGAATTGAAGCCCTATCGCGACGAATTGCCCAGCACGCGGAGTATACCGGCGGAAGGTCTCCCGTCCGAAACGGTTCTGGAGAGCATGGCCGCACTGCAAAACCGGGAAACCGATGGTTGGAAAGACGGTTATGTTTCCGGCGCCGTCTATCACGGCGACACGGCCCATATCGACTTCCTCAACCAGGTCTATGCCCTGCATTCCCAGACCAACCCGCTGCATGCCGACGTGTGGCCCAGCATCAGTAAATACGAGGCCGAAATCGTCGCCATGACCGCCGGGATGCTGGGCGGCGATAAAGCCGGCGAGGAGATCTGCGGCACCCTTTCCTCCGGGGGCACCGAGAGCATCATGCTGGCCATGAAAACCTATCGCGACCGGGCCCGCGCCGAGCGCGGCATCCGCCGGCCGGAGATGGTCGTGCCGATAACGGCCCACGCGGCGTTCGACAAGGCAGCCCAGTATTTCGGCATCAAGATGGCGCGCATCCCCGTCGATCAGGACTACCGTGCCGACATCCGCGCCGCCGCCCGGGCCATCACGCGCCGCACCGTCGTCGTCGTGGGGTCGGCCCCGTCCTTTCCCCATGGTATGGTGGATCCCATTGCCGAATTGTCCGAGTTGGCGCGACAGCGGGGGGTTGGCTTTCACACCGACGCCTGTCTCGGGGGCTTTGTCCTGCCCTGGGCCACGGACCTGGGCTACCCGGTGCCGCCCTTCGATTTCCAACTGCCGGGCGTCACCTCCATCTCCGCCGACACCCACAAATACGGCTACGCCGCCAAAGGCACCTCGGTCATTCTCTACCGCAGCCCGGAACTTCGGCGCTATCAGTACTTCACGATCACGGATTGGCCGGGCGGCCTTTACTTCTCGCCCTCCTTTGCCGGCAGCCGGCCGGGGGCGCTCAGCGCGGCCTGCTGGGCCGCCATGGTCCGCATCGGGCAAGCGGGCTACAGGGACGCCACCCGGCGCATCCTGGAAACCGCCGATTTCATCAAAACCGCTATCCGCAGCATACCGGAGCTCTTCATCCTGGGCGACCCGCTCTGGGTCATCGCCTTCGGATCCCACACGCTGGATATCTACCGTGTCATGGATGCCATGAGCCACCGCGGATGGAGCCTGAACGGCCTGCACCGCCCCAGCTGCGTGCACCTGTGTGTTACGCTGCGCCACACCCAGCCGGGCGTCAAGGAACGCTTTGTGGAAGACCTGCAGGCCGCCGTGGCCGAAGTGAAAAAGGCTCCCGAGGCCGAGGGGGGCATGGCGCCGGTCTACGGCATGGCCGCCACCCTGCCCCTGCGGGGCGTTGTCAGCAATATCCTCAAGGCTTACATGGACGTGCTCTATAAGACCTGACAGTGCAGTTCTCGCGATGCCCTGAAGTTGCTGTGCCGACAAAGAAAAATAAGGCGTCGGTTTGACGTCAAAGACGCTTTTAACTTTTTTGCCCTCATTTTTTGGAATTCTTGCGTCGAACATCGGTGCAACGCCCTAAATCGACATGCATATTGACACACGATATCCTTTCACCCATAGTTGAATTCCGAAAAGCAATTTCCTTTCCTTATTTTTAGATGGTGTTACAGGTTTCTCACAAGGATCGTCATGCAACAGTTCGTCGGAACCAGCCTCAAGATGCGCTTGTACGCTCTTGTCCTGGCAGCTTTTCTTCCCATTGCATTCCTGATTGTCTACATAGCCGAAGAGCAAAAAGCAATGGAACAAGAATCCATTTTTCGTACCATCACAGCAACCGCCAGGGCCGCGGCCAATGAAGAAAACCAGCAGCTGGAATCTATCCATGATTTGCTGACAGTTATCACCGATTCATTTCTTATTGCCGAAGGTCGACCCGACAAATTCTCTGGTTTACTGACCCATCTGCTGCGGCAATCCAAAGGGTATGAGCGATTTGGCATCATCGATCGGGGCGGTCAGATTGTAGCTGGCAGCGATCCTTCCATGATCGGTCAGGATTACAGCGGTAACGTCTGGTTTTCCACTATTCTGCGGTCCAAAGAAAAGGCCACGGGGCTATACCCTGGAGAGTCTATCAACGGTGAGCCGTCTTTTTACGCGGCGTGCCCGGCGCTGAACAGCCGTGGAGATGTCGTGGCCGTGGCGTTTGCCGCCTTGACCTCGAACGGGATGAATCGCGCCATTATAAAGCAATTGACCGAACTACCTGAAGGGTCGCGACTGACCCTGCTGGACGGAACCCAAGACCTGCTCAGGTATACTATCGACACCCGTCAGTGGTCGGTTCCACAAACGTTTAATCCGACATTGCGCCGTGAGATCATCGATCGTCAATCAGGGACCCTGAGTGCGACCGATGAAAACAACGACGCACGAGTTTATGCCTTTGCCCCTTTGCAAAGCCTTCTGCGAAACCGCCCGGTTTTCATCGTCTTGGAAGTTTATCAGTCATCGATCCTGGCGGCTTCCAGACAAATATTCCTGCGCAATATGGCGTTGCTGGTGCTATCGGTGTTAATCGCGTTGCTCTTCATTTGGTGGGCCGGCAACACCTTCATCCTCAGACGTGTAAGCGCGATGGTCGGGGCAAGTCGCAAGTTGGCCTCTGGCGATCTAAGCGCGCGCATCGGCAAGATCGGCCCCCAGGATGAATTGAACCACCTGGCCGGGGTCTTTGATGAAATGGCCGCGTCCCTGCAGAAACGCATCGAGAAAGAAACCCAGGTCACGGCCTCCCTGAAACGATCCCGAGAGCAGCTCCGCAACCTGGCTGCCTATCAAAATGAAGTTCGTGAGCAGGAGCGCATTCGCATTGCCCGCGAAATCCACGATCAGCTGGGCCAGTCTTTAACGCTTCTGAGAATGGATCTCTCCTGGCTCAAGAAGCAATTGGAGGATAAAAACCCCACCGTGGATGAAAAGATGGACGCCATGTTTCAGGTCCTGGCAGGTGCCCTGGAAAACCTGCACACGGTAACAACCGAGTTGCGGCCGATCATTCTGGACGATTTCGGGTTGGCCGCCGCCATCGAGTGGCAGGTCGAGGAGTTCCGCAACCGGGTCGGCATCGAGTTCGGCGCGATCGCGACAGGGTCGGGGCCGGGGCCGCTGTATCAGCACCGGCTTGAAGGGGCGGACCCGGAATGGAGCGAGCCAGCCGCGGAGCGCGCGATCGAATACGCAAATCTGGCCCCGGGAAGCTACCGCTTCCTCGTGCGCACCGCGACAGCGGGCGGGCACTGGTCTCCGTGACGGCCGACCGAGCCAAGACCCGCAACGCCCAGCGCGACCCACGGGTGTCACTGCACGTGAGCAGCGACGACTTCTGGGCCTATCTCGTGGCCGAGGGCGACGCGGTGCTCGGCGATGTCGCCCGTGACCCCGACGACCCAGCCGCCGACGAGCTCGTCGAGCTGTACCGGAAGCTGGCCGGCGAGCACGAGAAGTGGGAGAAGTTCCGAGAGGTCCAGGTCGCCGAGCAGCGCCTGGTGCTGGCGGTGGACGTCGGCCACACCTACGGGATGGTGCGCCCCTGAGCCCGCGCCAGCGCTACGTCGGCGTGGTCGGAC
>Ga0210141_1000087_pt1 | contig 11355 bp, 8 predicted proteins | sample China_Galinas_Co_2_FD_184862 | JGI IMG/M metagenome (GOLD analysis project Ga0210141, IMG submission 184862) | Wetland microbial communities from San Francisco Bay, California, USA, that impact long-term carbon sequestration -... | ecosystem: Environmental > Aquatic > Marine > Wetlands ...
TGGGCTGAGATTGGCAAGGACCTTGAACAACATCGATCGTTTGCTGACGCTCAAAAGCCGGGGCGGCTATAAACTGCCGCGCCTTGAAATCGTTGTGGTTGATTCGATTCGCACTCACGATGAAATAGCCAATATAAGACGCTACTGCCAGGCGCGCAAAATCAAGCTTTATATAGAGTCCGTTGAAAACCGTGCCGGTCAACAAAATTTGCAGAACCTGGTAATCGGCAGCCAGAAACTGAAATCCTTTTCGTGGTGCCGGCGGTTGATGGAACAGATTTACATTCTTTACGACGGGCGAATGGTGCAATGCTGCTCCGATTGGGAACAACGCAGTGTTGTGGGGAATCTCGCCAACAATAATCTGGTGGATATCTGGCATGGTGAGTCTTATATTGAATTAAGACGAAGATTTGCAGACGGAAACGTCAAAGGGATGATTTGTGCCTGCTGCCAGAAGCAGGTTAAACATAATTGATCAATGATCATTATAAATTTGCGACTCTGAGCGAAAGTTAATCCACTAGATACCCATACAGGGGAGAACCAGTGAAATGGCGGTCTCAAAAGAAAAAAAGATCAAGCTGTTCGCGGCGGTCAGTGTATTTGCCATTGTGATAATTGCGCTTGGCGGCTGTTCCATGTCAAATTACGGAAAGTTAAAATCAAATCCGGAAGTGACCCGCGCCTTTGAAGCCTATCAGACTCTGCCGGACCACAAATACTACTACAGAGGAACATACAGCGCGCCTTTTGTCGTCGTCGGCATAAAGGAAAACTACGAGCTGAATTCAGAGCTGTGGGTCAAAATCGACCCTCAAAGCAAAGACTTCCGCACCTTGGTGGAACGGGTTTCGCTTCAGGGCTCGGGCGGCACCACCAATCCCTGGGGATTCAACATCCTTGACCAGTCCGGCAATTATGTGGGCGTCTGGTACTCGGCGAGCCGTGCGGCGGTGGTCGAGATAGACGAAAAAGGGCGGATAACCAACTTGTCCCCTATGACAATGGTAACAAAAGGGAATCAACCGAGGTAAGCGATGATTATGATCGAAAGCCGGTATCGAATATTTTTGTCGTTGCCGTAACAGGCAACGAGCACAATCGGCGCTCTTTTGAGAAAAAGTTCGTCGCACATCTCAAATCCGTTGGTGTCGACGGGGTATCCAGCGAAGAGGTGATACCCATGCCTCCAGACTTGGTATTGAAAAAAGAGACGATATTGAAGGCGGTCAATCAATATGGAAACGACGCTGTAATCATTGCAAACTTAACCGGGAAAAAAGTAAAAGAGGTCAACACGCGCACCGATAGAAGGAATCTTGGCTTTTACGGTTTTTATATGGACGCTAGAGATCCTGGTTATACAAGCACGAGCACTGCACTGCAGTTGGAAACCAAATTATACGATGTAAAAACAGAAAAGCTCATCTGGTCCGCCAGTTCAAAGACATTGAGCAGGGCAGCAAGCGATCAAATTATCGATGAGGTGATCGTGACGGTGATCAATAATTTGCAGCAAAACAAAATTATCGCGCTAAAATGAAAGCGGCCTGTTGTTGAGAGGGGCTGTCCCTCAGAAGAAGTCTGGTTGGCAGAGGCTCGAGACGATATGTCGATAAGAGGCTCTGAAACGGGGTTTTCCGTCAAGAAGTGCCGACCATGAGCGTTGAACTCATTTGGGGAAAAGATTGAAGTGAATACCGCCGGCGCTACAATCAGCGCTGATGTCAGAAAGTTTGCAGACTTTTGGGCTAAAGAAAGGACGCCTGTCATTTTGGCGCTGCACTTTTAACCGGGATGCAAAACACCCGGTTTGTGTGGCAGCAGTCATTTTTTTTGATTTGATCTATCTTCCACCGAAGATGCATATTCCCAACCGCCGCCTAAGGATTTGTAGAGGCGCACTAAATTGGCTGTCACCGCGCCCGTGCTCTGGTTCAGCTCACTCTGCAGAACCAGCAGTGACCGCTGTGCATCCAGAACATTGTTGAAATTCACCAGTCCGGCCTGATATTTATCCCTGGCCAGCAGCTCCGCCCGCTGCGCGGCCGCGGCGGCCATGGCCAGGGAATCCCTTCGGCGCTGTTGTTTGGCATATGCGACCAATGCATTTTCCACTTCCTCCTGGGCTTTGAGAACGGTTGCCTGGTATTCAATCAAAGCCTGTTCCTGGCGGGCGGTCTGGACCTCGATGTTCTGGCGGATCGCCCCCGCATTAAATATCGTCCAGGAGGCGCGCGGACCGATGCTCCAAACCCGGCTGCCCCAATCGAACAATTCACCGCTATCGATAGATTCGAAGCCGATGGTGCCGGCCAGGCGGAATTTGGGATAAAGGTCTGCTGTGGCCACACCGATCCTTGCGGTCTGGGCGGCAAGAATCCTTTCAGCGCGACGGATATCCGGGCGACGCCTCAGCGTTTCCGCCGGAATCCCAATCGCAACGGTTGCCGGAAGTGCCGGGATTGACTTTTGCTCCGCCAGCTCTTGGGCCAGTTCCCCCGGCTGCCTGCCCAGCAGCACCGCCAGACGATTTTTAGCTGCCGACAAGTTCGTCTCTATGGCGGGGATCTGAGACCGGGAGGTTTCCAGAATTCGCAGGGATTCCTGCACGGCAAGCTCATCGATGATGCCGGCCTGGTTTCGAGACAGGTTCAGTTCATACGTTTCTTCCTGGGTTTTGATGTTGGCCCGGGTGAGCGCCAGCTGGGCCTGGTAAAGGCGCACATCCACATAATTCAGAGCCACTTCGGCCATCAGACTGATCAGCACGCTGCGCAGGTTTAATTGGCTGGCTTCGAGATCAGCCTGAGACGCCTCGATGGATCGTCTCAGCCCGCCGAAAATATCCAGCTCCCAGCCGGAATCGAAGCCGGCTGTGTAAAATTCGGTCTCCATTCCAGTTCCGCCGGACTCGCTGCTTCGTCTTTTCGATGCTGCGGCAGCCGCCCCCACGACAGGGAAGAGCTGTGCCTGGCTGATACCCCTGAGCGCCCTGGCCTCCCGGACACGGGACATTGCTGTCCGCAATTCCAGATTTCCGTTGACCGCCCGCTTCTGCAGGCTGGACAATTCCGGGTCGCTGAAGATCGTCCACCAGCGGGCAAGCGTGTCCGTATCCGGTTGGGTGGCGCTGAGCCCGCCGGCCATTTCGGCGCTCCATAGCGGCGGTGCATCGGGTTCGACCGGTGCATAGTCCGGGCCTACAGCCACACAGCCGGTCAAAATCAGTCCGACAGCGATCAACGGCAAAAGAATGCCGACGGCACCTTTTAGGCTTATCCGAGGGTTACCCCTGTTTCGATTGGGATACTTCATGGTTTTCTTACCTTATGCGGCCGGTTCTTTCTGCTCGCTGATCGATTCGGCGACATTTTTATGTTTGCGCCGCTGCCGCCAGGCCCGCCCCTTTTCACTGGCCGACTGGAAGATATAATACAGCGCCGGTATCAGAAAAATTCCTAAAGCGGTAGAAGCCAGCATGCCGGAAAAGACCGTCGTGCCGATAGCGCGGCGACTGCCGGCGCCGGCGCCGGTGGCGATAATCATGGGAACGACTCCCAGAATGAACGTCAATGAAGTCATCATGACCGGCCGGAAGCGGATTCGCCCGCCATCCACTGCCGCGTCGACCACCGACAGTCCATCCCTGCGGCGTTCCTGGGCGAACTCCACGATCAGGATGGCATTTTTGGCGGCCAGCCCGACCAGCAGCACCAGTCCGATCTGGGCATAAATGGATAGCGGCATGTGCAGAAGCCACAGCCCGGCCAGGGCCCCCATGGTCGCCACCGGGATCGAGATAATGATGGCAAGGGGGAGGTTCCAGCTCTCGTACTGGCCGACCAGAAAAAGGTAGGAGAAGATCAACGCCAGGACAAACAGCCACTCCACCTGGCCGCCCGCTTCGCGTTCCTGATACGACATGGAGGACCAGTCATAACCGAAGCCGGGCGGCAGGGTTTTGGAAGCCACCTGCTCCATTGCCGCCATGGCCTGGCTGGATGAAAAGCCCGGTGCCGCATTGCCGCTGAATTTGGCGCTGGGAAACTGGTTGTAACGGCTGACGAGCTGTGGTCCAAGAACCTGCTCCATGGTCACCAGCGTCTTGAGCGGAACCATTTCGCCATTGTTGCTGCGCACGTAAAGACGCTCGATATCCGCAGTCGAATCGCGGAAAGGGGCTTCAGCCTGAACCTTGACCTGGTAGGTCCTGCCCTTCAGGTTGAAATCGTTCACGTAGGCCGAACCCAGCTGTGCGCGCAGGGTGGAAAAGATTCTGCCGACCGGCACACCCATATATTCGGCCCGGGTGCGGTCTATATTCAGAAAAATCTGCGGGGTATTGGCCGTATAGGTGGTGAAGACGCGCTGCAGCGCCGGGTCCTGGTTGGCCGCTATCATCAAAGACATGGCCACGCTGAACAATTCCTGGGGGCTTTGCCCTTCACGGGCCTGGAGCTGGAAGTCAAAGCCGCCGCTGGTTCCCAGTCCGCGGATGGGAGCCGGCGCGAATGCAAAAATGTTGGCGGTCGAAATTGCTGATAATTTCGCCTGGGCCTGCCCGACGATGGCGTCAAGCTGCAGGTCGGGACCTTTGCGTTCATCCCAGGGCCTGAGGATGCATATGCCGAACCCCACATTGTCGGCGCTGCCGCTGAGCAGACTGAAGCCCGACACGCCGATAACGTTTTCAACCCCATCGATCCCTTTGATTTCAGCCGTCGCCCTCTGCATCACCGCATTGGTGCGGGAAAGGGAAGCGGCCTCGGGCAACTGGACGTTCATGAAGAAATACCCCTGATCTTCATCCGGGAGAAAGCTGTTCGGACTGCGGGAAAAGAGGAACCAGGCGCTGCCGACAATGGCGAAAAGAAGCAGCAGTGCCAATATGATCCACCTGATAAGCAGGGCAGAGCCCGCTACGTAGCCCCGCCGGGTCAATTCGAGAATGCGGTTGAACCAGCCGAAAGGTCCGCGCAGATGGGGTCTTGTGGGCAGAAGCACCGTGGCGCACATCGCCGGACTCAGCGTCAGGGCGCAGACAGCCGAGAGCAGGACCGAGGTGCACATCGTTACCGCAAACTGCCGATAGAGCTGGCCCGTGATGCCGGGGATGAACCCGACCGGGATAAAGACGGCGAAGAGCACCAGGGTGGTGGCGATAATCGGTCCGGTGACCTGTCCCATGGCTTTGATGGAAGCCGCTTTGGCGTCAAGACCTTCTTCGGCCATCACCCGGTACACATTTTCAACCACCAGGATGGCATCGTCCACCACCAGGCCGATGGCCATGATCAGGGCAAACAGGGAAATGGTGTTGGCGTTGTACCCCAGTACCAGCAGCACCGCAAAGGTGCCGATCAGCGACACCGGTATGGTCACGGCCGGAACCAGGGTCGCACGCCAGTTCTGCAGAAATATAAAGACAACGCCGATGACCAGGAAAGACACGAGCGCGAGGGTCAAGACAATCTCATCGATGGCCGCCGAGACATATCGGGTGGTGTCGAGGATCACTCTGTAATCTATATCCTCGGGCATCCGCTCCTTGAGCCGTTCCAGTTCGGCCTTCACCGCCGCCATGGTCTCCAGGGCATTCGCTTCGGTGGACTGGTAGACGGCCAGCGATACTGCGGGAGCGCCGTTCAAGGCCGACTGGCTGCCATATGTTTTCGCGGCCAGTTCAACCCGGGCGATATCCCGCACCCGCACGATACCGCCCTGACTGTTGCCGCGGATGACGATATTCTCGAACTCTTCAACCTCGGTCAGCCTGCCCTTGGCGCGAATGGTATATTGAACTTGCTGACCGAGATCAACCGGCTCCTGCCCGATACCGCCTACCGAGGCCTGAATATTCTGGCTGCGAATGGCGCCGATCACGTCGTCCGCAGTCAATCCCAGGGCGGTCATCCGCTCGGGGTCCATCCAGATGCGGAGGCTGTATTCCTTCTCTCCGAAGACAAACACATCGCTGACGCCTTCCAGGCGCACCAGGGCATCCTTGACGTTATTGCTGACATAGTTGCTCAGAAAGAGCATGTCCTGGCTTTTGCCGGGCGAATAAAAACTGATGGCCGCCATCATGTCTGCAGACCGCCTGCGAACATTGATTCCCTGCTCCACCACTTCCTGCGGGAGTTTTGCCGTCGCCTGCTGCACCCGGTTTTGCAGGTTGACCTGGTCGATGTCGGGGTCTGTTCCCACGGCGAAGGTGACACTGAGGGAATAGCTGCCGGCATTGGAACAGGAAGAAGACATATAGAGCATATTTTCGACGCCGTTGACTTCCTTTTCGATCGGTGCACCCACGGTGTCGGCCAAGACTTCAGCGCTGGCGCCCGGATAGGTGGCCGTGACTCTGATTTCCGGCGGAGTGATCTGTGGATACTGGGCGACGGGGATGTTCAGCAAAGCAATCAGCCCGGCCAGCGTAATAAAAATCGACACAACCGCCGCCAGGCGCGGCCGACCGATGAAAATCTTTGAAATCATCTCTTATTTCTCCTGCGGCCGGCCGGGATTGATTTGTACCGGGCTGCCTGGTTCAACCTTCTGAATCCCCTCCACCACGACCAGTTCCCCGGCGGTCAAACCGGATTCCACCACCCACATGGCACCGAGAGCTTGACCGATGGTGATCGGGCGCTCGTTGGCGACATTCTCATTGTCCACGACCAGTACGTAATAGCCCTGCTGGTTTACCAGGACGGCCGCCTGGGGCACTATCGGACGCAGTTTGGGCTCGGTCAGGGTGACCAGTACGGTGACATACTGGCCCGGAATCAGCAAATTTTTTGAATTGTCAAATTCAGCCCACACCGCGATGGTGCCGGTGGCGGGATCCATCTCATTGTCCACAAAATCGATTCGCCCCTCTGTGTCGAGAATGGTGCCGTTGGCCAGCCGCAGCCGCGGAACCAGGGCGAGGTGTTTTTGGCCGTCAAGCGCATCGTTTTGAGCCATCCGGATGGCGGCAAGATCATTATCACTGACGGAGTAGACCACGCGGATTGGGTCCATCTGAACGATCCTGGCCAGGGGCCTGGATGCCGGGCCGACCAGATTGCCGAGTGTGTAGGCGGTGCTCCCGATGCGTCCGCTGATAGGTGCCTTGATGGTGGTGTAACCCAGATCGAGCAGGGAGCGGTTCAAGTTTGCCTGGGCTATCGCTATTTGAGCCTCGGCGCGGAGTTGAGCGGCAACGGCGTCGTCAAGGTCCATGGCGGGGATGCTGGCCGAGAGAACCGAGCGAAGACGCTTCAAATGTTGATTGGCCCGGTTCAGCTCCGCTTCTGCCTGGGCGACATTGGCTTTGTCGACCGCCACCTTGGCCAGATAAGGGGCCTGCTCGATGACGTAAAGCAATTTGCCGGAGGGCACATTTTCGCCTTCCTTGAAATTTATCCGCTCCAGAAATCCTTCGACCCTGGCCCTCAAGTCAACGACCTGAACAGCCTCCACGTGACCGATGTATTCAGTTGGAGGGTTGATGTCCTGAATTGTCACCGGCGCCACAGCCACCAGGGGCGGCACTGCACTACTGGAACCGGGTGGAGCTGCGACAACAACAGAAGGGATTAGCGCCAATAGCAAAAGAAGCGGTATCAGTATACCCGATCTGGGGTTTCGCAGACCGGTTAGAATCGGTTTTGCATCCAGAAGAGCAGTGACGGCTTGCGCCTCAGCGGTTTTTGGTGTGGAATCGTTCAGTATAGGCACAGATCGCATCGGATTTGCTCCTCCTGTTCAACTGGTATGATTTTCTCATTTTCAATACACGCTGCAATTAGAGCCCGTCAAAGTTTCAGCACATCTGTTAAATGGATGTAAAAACATATAGGATAGCACAAAGAGCGAAAACCTTAAACCTTCAAAATTTATTGAAATGCATCAGATAGTTCACGTGGAAGTTGCCGCCCAGGCAGTAGCGCTTTAAAAAGGGGTTGTAGTGCAGACCGGTCACATCCGCGCAGGTTAGACCCGCCCTTTTTCCCCAACTCTGGAGCTCCGAAGGTTTGATGAATTGGCGATAGGTGTGGGTGCCGCGGCGGACGAGATTCAGCAGGTATTCTGCGCCGATGATGGCAAAAAGAAAGGATTTCGGGTTGCGGTTCAAGGTGGCGAAAAAGACATCCCCGCCATCTTTGACCAGTTTGCTGCAGGCGCTGACAATGGATGCCGGGTCGGGAACGTGCTCCAGCAGCTCCATGCAGGTAACGATATCGAATCGACAATGATTGGCATCTGCAAACTCCTCGACGGTGGATCGACGGTAGTCTATGGTGAGGCCGCTCTCCTCTGCATGATTGCGGGCAACAGCAAGTGAGCCCTCACCGGCATCGATGCCGGTGACCACTGCGCCGCTCAGGGCCATGGCCTCTGACAACAGTCCTCCGCCGCAAGCGACATCCAGCACCTGTTTACCGGAAAGTGGTGCCCTTGCCTGAACATAGCCGACCCGCAGCGGGTTGATATCATGCAGCGCTTTGAGCTCGCCCTGCAAATCCCACCAGTGCGCGCTGGATGCCTCGAACTTGGCCAGTTCTTTCGGATCAATATTATGTTGTGATTTAATATCCACCAGATACCAAAACCGACGGGTTAACTTGTACACGGGTTGACCGATGAAAAAACCACTGGGCCTATTTAAATTACACCGAGGGATTTACCGACTTTGGAAAAAGCCGCGATGGCCTGGTCCAGCTGGGCAGTCGTGAGAGCGGCGGAAATCTGAACCCGGATGCGGGCCTTGTCTTTGGGCACCACCGGGTAGGAAAACGCGATCACGTATATGCCTTCGGCAAGCATTCCTTCGGCCAGCGCAACGGCCCGCTTGGCATCCCCCAGCATGATCGGGACAATCGGGTGATCGCCCGGATTGACCTTGAAGCCGGCGGCGGCAATCCCTTTTCGGAAGTAACGGGTATTGTGCTCGAGGCGATCGCGCAATTCGGTTGACGCGCTGATAATCTCCAGCGCCTTGTAGACGGCCGCGGCCACCCCCGGCGCCAGCGTATTTGAAAAAAGATAAGGCCGGGAGCGCTGCCGCAGGATGGCGACAATTTCTTTCCGGCCGCTGGTAAACCCGCCGGATGCCCCACCCAGGGCCTTGCCGAAGGTGGACGTGATGATATCGACGCGCTCCATCACGCCGTGATATTCCGGCGTTCCCCTGCCGGTAGCGCCGACAAATCCGGTGGAATGCGAATCGTCCACCATGACCAGCGCATCATATTTTTCCGATAGACCGCAAATGGACTTGAGATCGGCTACGATTCCATCCATGGAGAACGTGCCGTCGGTGGCAATCATCCGAAAGCGCGCATCGGCGGCCTCTTTGAGCCTGGCTTCCAGGTCGGCCATATCATTATTTTTGTAGCGAAATCGTCTGGCTTTGCAAAGACGGATGCCGTCGATGATGCTGGCATGATTGAGCTCATCGGAGATCACTGCATCTTCAGGGCCCAGCAGCGTTTCAAACAGGCCCCCATTGGCATCAAAACAGGATGAATAAAGGATGGTATCGTCTGTTTGCAAAAACTCCGAGACTTTCTGCTCCAGGCCCTTATGCAGCTGCTGGGTGCCGCAAATAAAGCGAACCGACGACAGGCCGTAACCCCATCGTTCCAACCCCTGTTTGGAGGCTTCCACCAGTTCCTGGGTGCCGGCCAGACCGAGATAGTTGTTGGCGCACAGGTTGATGACTTCGGCGCCATCGCTCAGGCGGACCCGCGCTCCCTGGCGGCCGGCGATGATGCGTTCATCCTTGTACAGGCCGGCCTGCCGAATCGCGGCCAGTTCGTCTTTCAGATGCTCTTTTATTCTTCCGTACATGGCAAATCTCCTGTTTGGCAGGTAGCATGTGGCACGTGGCATGTGGTAAAGGCCCGCAATGGCCGCCAGTAGCAGGGGTATTCTACAGCGCGCCATATGCAGCGCCAGGCATATCTACTTTAACCTTTATCCTTTGATCTTTAACCTAATTGCTCAATACCTCAATCCCCGGTTGGCTTTTACGCCCAATTCAAAATCACCTTGCCGCTTTGCCCCGACCGCATCACCTCGAAGGCCTCTTCGAATTCGGTGTAGTCGAATTTGTGGGTGATCACCGCCGAGATGTCCAGGCCGGACCGAAGCATGGCCGTCATTTTGTACCAGGTCTCATACATTTCCCGCCCGTAGATGCCTTTGATCGTCAGGCCGTTGAACACCACCAGGTTCCAGTCGATGGCGGTTTTATCAGGCAAGAGCCCCAGCAGGGCCATCTTGCCGCCGTGGCACATGTTGGCGAGCATGCCCCGCAGGGCATCGGGATTGCCCGACATCTCCAGCCCGACATCAAAGCCTTCTTTCATCCCCAGCTTTTTCTGAGCGTCCTCTATGCTTTCCGTGCGGACGTCAAGGGTCAGGGTGGCGCCCATTTTCCTTGCCAAATCCAGCCGGTAGGGATTGATATCGGTGACCACCACGTAGCGGGCACCGGCATGTTTGGCAATGGCGGCGGCCATGCAGCCGATGGGCCCGGCGCCGGTGATCAGTACATCTTCCCCCAGCAGATCGAAGGATAGGGCCGTGTGGGTCGCGTTTCCAAGGGGATCGAAGCAGGAAAGGATATCGGTGGGGATCGCGGTGTTGCAGTACCAGGCGTTGGTCACCGGTATGGATAGATATTCGGCAAAAGCACCCGGGCGGTTGACGCCTACGCCACTGGTGCGCATGCACAGGTGCCGCCGCCCGGCCAGGCAGTTGCGGCAGCGGCCGCAAACCAGATGCCCTTCGCCGGATACCAAGTCGCCCGGCTTGAAATCGTGCACGTTGCTGCCGATGGCTTCGATGTAGCCGACAAACTCGTGCCCGACATGCATGGGAACCGGGATGGTCTTTTGGGCCCACTCGTTCCAGTTGTAGATATGCACATCGGTTCCGCAGATGGAGGTTTTGTGAATCTTGATCAGAACATCGTTGATCCCAATCTCCGGGACCGCAACTTCTTCGAGCCAGAGACCCGGCTCGGCTTTGGCTTTAACCAGCGCCTTCATGTGAGTGGCCATCTTCTCTTTCCCCCTTTGAAGATCGAGCCGCCGCATTTGCCGACACGGCACTTTAAGGTTTGCGGCGCTATCTTTGAGGTGCCACAGCGATAAAACGATGTCAATTCTTTTGCCAGATTCCCCATAATTGAGACACGAGCATTCCCGCCAGCATCAACCCGCTGCCCGCCAGGCCCCGCAGGCCGAGAATCTCGCTCAGAATCAGCCAGCCGGCCACCGCGGCAAATGGGCACTCCATGCTCAGCAAAATAGCGGCATGGGCCGGGCGGGCATCGCGCTGGGCCACCACCTGCAG
>Ga0210141_1000088_pt1 | contig 11345 bp, 12 predicted proteins | sample China_Galinas_Co_2_FD_184862 | JGI IMG/M metagenome (GOLD analysis project Ga0210141, IMG submission 184862) | Wetland microbial communities from San Francisco Bay, California, USA, that impact long-term carbon sequestration -... | ecosystem: Environmental > Aquatic > Marine > Wetlands ...
CAGTCCCATGGCGCCAAAAGGTTATACATATTCTAACAACCTAAAGCAGTGAACGCAATCAAGGAGCCAGGAAAAATGGAGCAGCTGAACCAAATTGCGGGAATTGTTGCTTTGAGCATGGGCACGGCCTGGGCCAGCGGCATCAATCTCTATGCGGCCATTCTCACCCTGGGCCTGCTCGGTGCGACGGGTCAGATGGCCTTACCGCCCAATCTGGCGATCGTCACCCAGCCGATCGTCATCCTGGCGGCCGGTGTGATGTTCTGCATCGAATTTTTTGCCGATAAAATCCCCGGTGTTGACACGGGGTGGGACACGATTCACAGTTTTATCCGCATTCCGGGGGGAGCGTTGCTCGCGGCGGCCGCGGTTGGTGATGTGAATCCGGCGGTCATGTTGGCCGCAGGCATTCTGGGGGGTGGGCTGGCCGCCGGGACCCATGCGGCCAAAGCCGGCAGCCGTGTTTTGATCAACACTTCACCGGAGCCTTTTTCCAACTGGTTGGCATCCATCGGCGAAGATCTGGCCGTCATTACCGGGGTGTGGGTCGCGCTGGCCCACCCCTGGTTGTTTCTGGGGTTTATGGTGGTTTTTGTCCTCCTCATGATCTGGCTCCTGCCGAAATTGTGGCGGGGCATCAAAGCGGTTTTCGCTAAAATCACGTCCTTGTTCCGCCGAACCGACCGGCCGGAAACGACTGTTAAAGCCCTTGAGAATCGTGAGGCATCGGACCGGGGATAAGGGCTCGCGCAAAAACAACTTCACATTTTAGACGCCCATGCATCCCGCCGGTCTGCGTTGCGCAAGCTCGGAACATGCGAACTAATTATTGCGCAAACCCTAAGCTCGCGCAGGTAATAATTCGCGTTGCATTCTGAAGCCGGGTATATTATTGAACCGGCCTGTTGCTGTGGTGCCTCTCGCAAGGCGAGGGGTGAAAAGGGAATACGGTGCAAATCCGTAACGTTGGACCGGCGCTGTGAGCAGGGACCGACGTCGCACAACGCCACTGCCCTGGTAGAAGCGGGGTGGGAAGGCGCGGCGTTCGGCATGATCTGCAAGTCAGAAGACCTGCCCGGCAACAAAGTCAGGAAGGATGGTGTCCGCTGAATTCCGTGTATCGCGCCCCGGGTGTGATGCGCGGTTTTTTTTGGCCGTGATGCCCGGTTGCGCGTTTGATGGTTTAATGCGTGTGAATCAGGGAGGTTATGGCATGCAGACGCAACTGGAACTGGCAAAAGCGGGCCGCCTTACGCCCCAAATCGAATCCGTGGCCGCGCAGGAGAATCAGAAACCGGAGGTCATTCGTCGCCGGGTCGCCGCCGGTAAAATTGTTATCCCGGCCCATCCCGGCCGGCCGGACCAAATGGTCGTGGGGATCGGGAAAGGCCTGCGCACCAAAGTCAACGCTTCCATCGGCACATCGTCCGACATTGTCGATATCGATCTCGAAATCCGGAAAGCCCGGATTGCGGAGGAGGAAGGGGCCGACACCCTGATGGAGCTTTCCACCGGAGGTAATCTCGACCGCATCCGGCGCGACATTCTTGACCACAGCCGTCTGCCCGTCGGCAATGTGCCGCTTTACCAGGCCTTTTGCGAGGCCGCCCGGCGTTATCGCAACCCCAACCGACTGGACCCCGAATTCCTTTTCGATCTGATCGAGCAGCAGCTCGAAGACGGCATCTCCTTTATGGCGATTCACTGCGGCATCAACCGCTACACCCTCGAGCGGCTGCGCAACCAGGGCTACCGCTACGGGGGGTTGGTGTCCAAAGGGGGAACCTTCATGGTGTCCTGGATGGAATACAACCATTGTGAAAACCCTCTGTATGAGCAGTTTGACCGGGTTTGTGCCTTGCTGAAACGCTATGATGCCGTCTTGTCGCTGGGCAACGGCATCCGGGCCGGCGCCATCCATGACAGCCATGACCGGGCCCAGATGGCGGAAATGATCATCAACTGCGAGTTGGCCGAACGCGGGCGCGCCATGGGGTGCCAGACCATGGTGGAGGGGCCGGGTCACGTCCCCCTGAATGAGATCGAAGGCAACATCATGCTGGAAAAACGCATGAGCGGAGACGCCCCCTATTATGTCCTGGGGCCGCTGCCGGCCGACAGCGGGGCCGGCTACGACCACATCACGGCGGCCATTGGGGCCGCCAACTCGGCCCGCTACGGGGCGGACCTCATCTGTTACATAACGCCGGCGGAGCACCTGGCCCTGCCGAACGAAGACGACGTGCGCGAAGGGGTGCGGGTGACCCGCCTGGCCGCCCGTATCGGGGATATCGCCAAATACCCGGAGCGGCGGGAGACGGAAAAACAAGTGGCCCTGGCCCGTCGTGACATGCGCTGGGAAGATCACTTCGAACTGCTCATGTTTCCCGCGCATGCGCGGGAAATCCGTGCCAGCCGAACACCGGAAAATCAGAAAACATGCACCATGTGCGGGGATTTCTGTGCCATGGAAAGGGGGGCGGTGCTTTTTGAGGCGTCGATCAGTCCTGAAAAACGCGCTCCCGGTGCATCCGATCAGCTACAAGGAAAATAGAAAGGAGATACGATGAACCGTTTAAACGAGGCTCTTAATCGAATGTCCCCGCCAAGTGTCGCATGGCGAGAAAACGCCTATGAGCGGCTGCGTCAACAGGCGCGACCGGCGGGAAGCCTGGGGGTGTTGGAAGATGTGGGCGCCCGGTTGGCCGGTATCGCACAGACGCTCGATGTTCGTCTGGCGCGGAAAGTGATCGTTACCTGCGCTGGCGATCACGGGGTTTGTGCCGAAGGCGTCAGCCTTTTTCCCTCCGAGGTCACGCCTCAGATGGTCTATAATTTTGTGAAGGGCGGGGCCTCCATCAATGTCCTGGCGCGTCATGCCGGGGCTGTGGTCAAGGTGGCCGATCTGGGTGTCAACCGGGATTTTGAGCCGGATTTACCGATTTTTCACAAAAAAATCCGTAAGGGGACGGACAATTTGGCCCGGGGGCCGGCCATGACACCGGCTGAGGCTGTCCAAAGCATCGAAGCCGGAATCGAGATTGTCGAGGAGCTTCTCGCGGACGGACCTGTGGATCTGTTGGGCACGGGTGACATGGGCATCGGCAACACCACGCCTTCGACGGCGATCATAGCGGCCTTCTCCGGTCTGCCGGTGGACCAGTTGACGGGTCGGGGAACCGGTGTCGACGATGAAGGCCTGCGGCGCAAGGTGGCCGTCATCGAAAAGGGGTTGGCCATCAACCAGCCGGATCCCCGCGATGCATTGGATGTGCTTGCCAAGGTCGGCGGCTTTGAAATCGGCGGGTTGGCCGGGCTGGTGATCGGCGCGGCCGCCAATGGTATTCCGGTGGTGTGTGACGGTTTTATCGCGACGGCCGGCGCGCTGGTGGCCTGCGAGTTGGCGCCGGTGGCCCGGGATTATCTTTTTACCAGTCATTATTCAGTAGAGGTGGGGCATCGCTATATGCTCACCCGGTTGGACCGGAAACCCTTGCTGGACCTCCAATTCCGTCTGGGAGAAGGGACCGGCGCGGCGGCGGCCATGGAGCTGATCGACATGGCCACGCGCATTCTGGCCGATATCAAAACGTTTGAAGAGGTGGCGATACAGGATGCTCAGGCGTAATGCCGGTCGTTGCAGGCCCGGACAGCTCGATCAGACACCCACCGATCCGGCGAAATGGCAGGCGGCCTCGTGGCCTGGACGGATCTCTTTCAATGGGGGTTCGGTCTTGGAACAGATGCCCTGGACATAGGGGCAGCGGGTGTGAAAACGACATCCGGGCGGGGGATTGATCGGGCTGGGCACATCGCCTTTGAGTAGAATGCGCTTGCGTTTGGCCTCGGGGTCGGGCATGGGTGACGCGCTCAGCAGGGCCTGGGTGTAGGGGTGCAAAGGCGTTTTGTAAATGACTTTGCTGTCGGCCACCTCGACGATTTTGCCCAGATACATGACGGCCACCCGGTCGCTGATGTGTTCCACCACGTGCAGGTCGTGGGAGATAAAAAGATAGGTCAGGCCGAATTCGTCCTGCAGATCTTTCAGCAGGTTGAGCACCTGGGCCTGGATTGACACATCCAGCGCCGAGACCGCTTCGTCGCAGACAACGAGATCGGGGTTCAGGGCCAGCGCCCGGGCCACCCCGATGCGTTGTCGCTGGCCGCCCGAGAACATGTGGGGGTAGCGGCGCATGTGCTCCTTGCTGAGACCCACCACCTCGAGCAGCTCGAGAACTCTGGCTTCCCGTTCCCGCCGATTTGTCATTCCGTGGATCAAAAGCGGCTCGCCGACGATGGACGCGACAGGTTTGCGGGGGTTCAAGGAAGAAAAGGGGTCCTGAAAAATGATCTGCATTTTTTTGCGCAACGCCCGAATTTGTTGGGCATCGTAGGTGAGGATGTTGTCGCCGTCATACCAGACTTCGCCGGACGTAGGTTCTTCCAGCCGCATGATGGCCCGGCCGAAAGTTGATTTCCCGCAGCCGGATTCCCCCACCAAGCCCAACGTTTCCCCCTTCTGGATAGACAAACTGACGTCATCGACCGCCTTGACCGCGGCGATTTCTTTCATGAAGACACCGCCGAGAATCGGATAATATTTGACCAGGTGGCGTGCGTCGAGCAGGGGCTTTGTTTCAGACATATTTCAGACACCGTGCCATATGGTTAGGGCCAACCGTGACCATTTGGGGTGCGGTTTGGCGACAATCATCGAAGACATCGGGGCAGCGATCACTGAACAGACACCCCCGGGGCAGGTCGAAGAGGGACGGCACGACCCCTTTGATCGTGCTCAACCGGCCCTCGGCCGTTTTCTGCCCCAGAACCGGTATCGACTCCAGCAATCCCACCGTATAAGGGTGTTTCGGGGAGGCAAAGAGCGTTTTTACGTCGGCATATTCAACCATGTGGCCGGCATACATGACCGCCACATGCTGGGCCATTTCAGCGATGACGCCCAAGTCATGGGTAATGAAAAGAATGGAGGCGCCGGTATCGGCCTTGAGCTTGTTCATGAGGTCCAGGATTTGGGCCTGAATGGTGACGTCCAGCGCGGTCGTCGGTTCATCGGCAATCATCAGCCGGGGAGTGCAGGCCAGCGCCATGGCGATCATGACACGCTGCCGCATACCGCCGCTCATCTGGTGCGGGAAATCGTCCAGGCGTGTTTCCGGGGCTGGAATCCCCACTTGCATAAATATATCGAGCACGCGGCTGCGGGTTTCTTTACGGGACAGACCCTGGTGCAGACGAAGCACCTCCCCCACCTGATTCCCAACGGTGAAGACCGGGTTCAGGGACGTCATGGGTTCCTGGAAAATCATGGAAATCCGGTTACCCCGGATTTTGCGCATATCGGCTTCCGAAAACTTGAGAAGGTCCTGGCCGTCAAAGAGAATGCGGCCGTCCACGATTTTACCGGGGGGGTCCGGAATCAACTGGATGATGGAATGGGCCGTAACGCTTTTGCCGCAGCCGGACTCACCCACCAGACCCAGGGTCTCGCCGGGCTGAATAGTCAGACTGATGTCGTCCACGGCCCTGGCCACACGGCCTTTGACGTAGAAATAGGTTTTAAGGTTTTCGATGCTCAGCAGGGGTTGTGCTTCCATACAAATGCCATTCTGTAACACGTTGGTGTGTAGCTGTCCTAATCTCTTAGCCGTGGATCCAGAGCATCGCGCAGTCCATCACCCAGCAGGTTGAAGCCCAACACCGCCAATAAAATAGCGATGCCCGGGAAGGTCATGACCCATGAGGCCCGCAGAATCAAGGCCCGGCTGCGGGCGATCATGCCGCCCCACTCGGGGGTGGGCGGCTGGGCGCCGAGGCCCAGAAAACTCAGGGCGGCGGCATCCAGGATGGCGGATGCCATGCTCAGAGTGGTCTGGACGATGAGCGGCCCCAGGCAGTTGGGCAGGATTCCGATAAAAAGAATGCGCCAGTCCCGGGCACCCACCGCACGCGCCGCCATAACGTAGTCTTTTTCGCACTCTTCTAAGACGCTTCCGCGTACGATCCGGGCAAAGCGCGGCACGTAGGTAATGCCGATGGCCATCATGGCGTTTTTCAGGCTGGGGCCGAGAAAGGCCACCACCACGATGGCTAAAAGCAGATAGGGAAAAGCCAAGATCATGTCCATGATGCGCATGATCAGGCTGTCCCAGAATCCTTTGTAGTAGCCTGAAATACAACCCAGCAGGGTCCCCAGCGTAAACGCGATCCCGACGCTGACAATGGCCACGGTCAGGGATACCCGGGCACCGTAAATGATCCGAGACAGAGTATCCCGTCCCAATTCGTCCGTACCCAGGATGTTTTTCCATGTTCCGGTTTCATGCCAAACCGGTGGCTTGATTTGGTCGTACAGGGAGGTTGCCAGGGGGTCATGTGGGCTGAGAAACGGCGCGAAAATCGCCATCAGGATAAATCCCGTGACGATGACCAGGCCTGCGACGGCAGTCTTGTTGCGCCAGAGCTGGCTGATCTGCTCGAAAAACGGGTGACGATCGTATGGATTTTTTGGGTTACCCATAAAAATTCTTAAATGCTTTGTTGATTTTCAGTACGCATCGAAAACGCATCGCCCTAATGGTGTCTACTGGATGCTGATTCGAGGGTTGATCACGGCATAGAGCACGTCCACACATAGGTTGATGACCACGAACAGGCTGGCAATAAACAGAGTGCCGCCCTGGATCACCATGTAGTCACGCTGCATGACGGCATCGTACATCCACTTGCCGACCCCGGGCCAGGCAAAAATGCTTTCGGTCAGGATCGCCCCGCCCAGCAACACCCCGAACTGCAGACCGATGGTGGTGACGACCGGAATCATGGCGTTGCGCAGGGCGTGTTTGAAAATCACCTGAAGCTGGGAAAGCCCCTTGGCCTTGGCGGTCTTAATGTAATCCTGGCGCAGGACATCCAGCATGGCCGAGCGCGTCATGCGGGCCACGATGGCGGTCGGAATGGTGCTCAGGGTCACGGCAGGCATGATGATGTGCCAGACGGCATCTTTGAACGCCGGCCAATTCCGCGTAATCACAGCGTCGACGATATAAAAATTGGTGATGACATCAAGATCAACGCCGATACTGAGACGGCCCGACAGGGGCAGCCAGCCGAGATTGAGGGAGAAGATCAGCATGAAGACCAGCCCCAGCCAGAAAATCGGCATACTGACCCCGGCCAGGGCCCCGATCATACTGACGTAGTCGAAAATCGAGTACTGCTTGGTGGCGGAGATAATACCCAGAAGCATCCCGGCAAAGCAGCTGATGCAAAGCGCCACCAGGGACAGTTCGATCGTGGCCGGGAAGCGGTGTTTAATCTCGATCCAGACCTTCTGACGGGTCCAGATGGTTTCTCCCAGATCCCCCTTGAGCAGGCGCGAAAGAAAAAGGCCGTACTGTACGTACAGCGGTTCGTTCAGGCCCAGGTGCTCCCGCATTTGCTCCAAGGATTCATTGGTGGCGCGTTCGCCCAGCAGCAGTTCGGCCGGGTCACCGGGGGTGGCGTGCAGCATCAGAAACACGATAATAGTGACCCCCAGCAGGGTGGGGATCATGATCATGATGCGTCGAAGGATATACGCCAGCATAAGAAAACCGAATCCGTAAAATGGTTTGAACGGGAGCGCGGTCGGGTGGCCGACGCTCCCGCTGGTTTATAGTGTTTGTGAAAAGCCTACTTCAGCCAAACGTTTTTCAGCCGGACCGATCCGGTGGGGTGCAGCAGAAAGTTATGGACCGATTTCTGGGACGGCCAGATCACGGTGGAGTGGGCGATGACGATGGCAGCGCAATCATCGAAGAAGACCTGCTGCGCTTCACGATAGATGGCATCGCGCTTGTCTTGATCGATGGTCTCGCGTCCCTGGACCATCAGGTCGTGGTATTTGTCATTGATCCACTGGGTCCGGATGGCCGTGGAGGCCTTGCCGTCGAACAATACCGCCAGGAAGTTGTCCGGGTCGCCGTTGTCGCCCGTCCATCCCAGCTGGAACAGATCCATGTCTTCCGGTTGTTCACGCTGACGTTTGAGGTAGGTGCCCCATTCATAGGTGACCACCTTGGCTGTGATGCCCACTTTGGCCAGGTCGGCCGCCATAGCCTCGCCGATTTTGACGCCATCGGGGTTGTAGGGACGAGGCACCGGCATGGACCACAGGTTGATCTCGCCCAGGCCTTCGCCGTTGGGATAGCCGGCTTCCGCCAGCAGCTTTTTGGCCAGTTCGGGATCATAGGTATACCCTGGAATTCTCTCGTTGTAGCCCCACATGGTGGGCGGAATGGGGTTTTTGGCCACTTGGCCCATGCCCTGGTAAAGATTGTCCACAATGGCTTTGCGGTTGATGGCATGGCCGATGGCCTTGCGCAGCTTGAGGTTGCTCTTCCAGGGTTCCTTGGTGTGGTTGAAAGAGAGGTAGCCCACGTTCATGCCCGGCTGGGTGGGCAGAATGAGATTGGAATCCTTCTTGGCCAGGGCGATGTCCTGGGGATTGGGGAACTGGCAGATATGGATATTGCCGGTTTTCAGCTCCAGAAAACGGACAGAGTTTTCCGGGATGGAACGGAAAATGGCTTTGTCCAGATAGGGTCCTGCCGCCTTGTCCCAGTAAGCATCGAATTTTTCGAGGACAATGCGGTCATCCTTGATCCAGTTGACGAATTTGAACGGGCCGGTGCCGACCGGATTCCGGATGAATTCCGCCGGGTTTTTCGTGAACGCCGTGGGGCTGATAATATCGGCGAAGTCCATGCCCATGTTGGCCAGAAAGGGCGCATTGACCTGTTTCAGCTTGAAGACTACGGTGTAATCGTCGACGGCTTCGATGCTGCCCACGATGTCGTCCATTTCCATGGAGACCCAATACTCCGGCGGGCGTTCCTGGGCCGGAATTTCCCAGCCTTTGCCGAAAAATTTAACCTGACGATCTTTCATCATGCGGCCGATGGAGAATACGACCGCATCGGCATTGAAATCGGTACCGTCGTGGAACTTGACACCCTTGCGCAGATGAAAGGTATAAGTCTTGCCGTCCGGCGCGATATCCCAGGACTCGGCCAGCCCTGGCTCCAGAGCGGTGGATTCGTCGGCATAGAAGACCAGTGCTTCGAAAATGTTGTCGCAGACCATGAAGGAATTGCCGTCGGTCTCATAGGCCGGATCTAACCCGACACTGTCGCCCCCGCGACCAAAGACTAGGGTTCCTCCTTTTTTGGGGGTCTCCGCCATGACCGTACTGGCGAAAACTAGGGCCAGAATGCAGAACACGATCCAGAACGTTCTTTTCATTTGTTCCTCCTTTCGCTGCATAGACAATTGGGTAACACGAACCGCTGCGATCGAACGCTATCGCAAAAGCGTTTGAGGCTAACGTATCCTGAACATTTTGTCAAAATATTTAAGAGTGTTTGATGCATCCAAATGGGTCGCTGTGGCCTAAGTTTTTCAAAACTTCTGATGTACCAAACGCCTTCATGCAGCATGACGCGCTAAACAAGGGAAAGGATGACGGTCGCGTGCGGTCGACCTTGAAAAGGGTTGACTTGAAAGCAAAGAAACGTTTATGAGATTCATGCTCTGAAGCCGATTTATTGTTTGTGAGATTGTGGTCGCCGGATCTGACACCGGATGCTCCCCAGGAGACGGAACGTTTTGACTGTGAAAGATGCACCCGCAAATCAATCGAGGAACCGCACTCCCAAAGCCCAACCCCCTTCCACCAAGCCCAAGCGTTCCCCGGTTCCTTATATATTGACGTTTGTGGTCTGCATGCTGACATGGCTCGTGCTGTCCGGCAAATTTGATATTTTTCACTTGTCATTAGGTGCTGTGTCCTGTGCCATCGTGTCCTTCGCCTCCGGCGACATGCTTTTTGCCACCAAAAATCCGAAACGTCTGCCGGGCCAGTGGCTGCGTTTCGCCGCTTATGTGCCATGGCTGCTCTACCAGATATTTCGCGCCAATATCCATGTGATGCGGTTGGTTTTTCATCCGCGGATGATGGAGCTGATCAACCCTCAGATGATCAAATTCAACAGCCGCCTGACCAGTGAGATGGCACGTTTTGTCTATGCCAATTCCATCACACTGACCCCCGGTACCATTACGGTTTACGTGTCCCTTTATGGTGCATACACCGTCCATGCCATCGACGACGCTTCGGCCGAAGGGCTGCCGGGCGAGATGGAAGCGCGGGTGGCGGCCATTTTCAGAGAGTAAGTGATGCACGAGGTCTTTCTATACGCCAGTGTTTTTTTGTGCGGGGTCATGGCCCTCTCGCTGTATCGGGCGGTTTTTGGTCCCACCGTTCTGGACCGCCTGATTGGTGTCAACGCCATCGGCAGCAAAACCACCGCGCTTCTGATTTTGATCGGCCTGATCTATGACCGTGTCGACATGTTTGTCGATATTGCCCTGGCCTATGCCACCCTGAACTTTATCGCAGTCCTGGCGGCTTCCCGTTATTTTCAAAAGCGGAAAGGGCTTTACGACGAGATGGGCGATAAATAGCGTTTTTTCGGCAACAGCCGTAGACCGGGGGCCGATCGGCTGTTGACCCGGCTTCGAGGAGATCGGTATGGGAGTTTATAATCTGCTCGTCATCTTTCTGCTGGTCAGCGGGCTTTTTTTCTTTTTTGCCGGCGCGGTGGGGATTCTGCGTTTTCCGGACTTCTACTCCCGTCTGCATCCGGCCGGCAAGCTGGACACCATGGGCCTGTTTACCTCGATGATGGCCATGGCGCTGTGGGTGGTTCATGAATGGACGCTGGGGGCGATCTTGACGGCGCTGAAAATCCTGTTGATTGTCGCATTCGTGTTTATCACCAGCCCGACGGCCACCCACGCCATTGTCGATGCGGGCGTGCGAGCCGGGATGTTGCCCTGGACCAAAGACAGCAGCGAGGACAAAACATGATCTGGCCGGTGGATCTCATTATCATGTTACTTGTCATGATCTGCGGCATCGGCGCTATCATGGTGCGCGATCTTTTGGGGGCGGCGATTCTGTTCGGGGCCTACAGTTTCATGATGTGCCTGCTGTGGGCCATCATGGGGGCGGTGGACGTGGCCTTCACGGAAGCGTCCGTGGGGGCGGGGGTCAGCGCGGTATTTTTTGTGGCCGCGGTGTTCCGCACTTCCAGGAGGACCAAAGATTGAAAGCGTTTGCACTGATAACGGTTTTGCTGCTCGGTGGGCTGCTGTTCTATGCGACGCCTGATTTTCCGGACTGGGGCGATCCGGAATCCCCCGCCAGCCTGCACGTGTCCCCTTACTACATCGAACACTCGGTCAAAGATGCGGGCGTGCCCAACATCGTCACGACCGTGCTG
>Ga0210141_1000089_pt1 | contig 11337 bp, 11 predicted proteins | sample China_Galinas_Co_2_FD_184862 | JGI IMG/M metagenome (GOLD analysis project Ga0210141, IMG submission 184862) | Wetland microbial communities from San Francisco Bay, California, USA, that impact long-term carbon sequestration -... | ecosystem: Environmental > Aquatic > Marine > Wetlands ...
CCTGGATATTGCGGAACGCCGGTTGCCCCAGGATGGAAAAATCAAATTCAAACGAAAAGGGATACCGCCCTTTGAACTTCGTGTGGCAACGCTGCCCACCGCCGGAGGCTTTGAAGACGCCGTGATGCGGATATTGGCTACCGCAGGCGCCATGAAGCTTGAAGAAATGGGGTTAAACGACCGCAACTACAAAGTTTTAACCCAGGCCATCGACAAACCATACGGCTTGATCCTCTGCGTGGGACCTACTGGGTCCGGAAAAACAACAACCCTGCATGCCGCCCTCGGCCATATCAACAAGCCCGGCATCAAAATATGGACCGCTGAGGATCCGGTTGAAATCACCCAGTTGGGCTTGCGCCAGGTGGAAGCAAAACCCAAAATCGGTCTTGATTTTGCTCGAATAATGCGCGCTTTTTTGCGTGCGGATCCAGACGTCATCATGATCGGTGAGATGCGGGACGAAGAAACGGCATCCATCGGCGTGGAGGCATCGCTGACAGGCCACCTTGTATTTTCAACATTGCATACCAATAGTGCCCCTGAAACCGTAACGCGTCTGCTGGACATGGGCCTGAATCCACTGAACTTTTCAGATGCCTTTTTAGGTGTTCTTGCGCAACGACTTGTCAGGCGCCTTTGCTCATGTAAAAAGGAATATCATCCCTCGCAGGAAGAGTTTGACCAGATTGTCGAAGATTACGGCCCAGAGTATTTTAACAATTCCGGCATCGAATATACCGCTGATTTGAAGATTGCACGTGCTGGCAGTTGCGAAAAATGTTCCGGAACGGGGTACAAGGGACGCATGGGGATCCACGAACTCATGAATGGCTCCAAAACCATTAAAAAATTGATCAAGCAGGCGGCGCCGACAGATCAACTTTTTGCGCAGGCCATCGAGGAGGGGATGTCAACCCTGAAACAAGATGGTATACACAAAATGTTCAAGGGCGTTACGGACATCGCGGAAGTCAAACGCGTTTGTATTGTGTAATCGATAGGGACGTCATAGCCGCTGAAATGGGCGAAGGCATTTTTCATCCTTGAAAAAACCTTCGCCGTTTTTATTGGAGGGTAGCACAACGCCGCGCAACACCATTTTCCCTATTTCGAAAACACTAAAAGCAGATGCACGGTCGCAGCGCGAATCGTTGAATAAATCCAAACCAGGACCTAAGCAACCACGATGGCGCATGTAAATTTGGCGGAAACGGATATCATATTTGACCAGTGGGAATGTATCCTTCGGAAAGGTGCGGCTTCATTTGGTTTAATCTTGACCGATCAGCAGATCAAGCACTTTTACGATCATGCCGTCGCTTTGCTGCAATGGTCGAAGAAGATCAATCTTACGGCAATCAGAGATCCAAAAAATGTGGCCATCAAACATTTTATTGATTCATTGGGGCCGGCATCCTTTGCGATACCAATGAAGCGCGTTCTCGATGTCGGATCGGGCGGCGGATTTCCCGGCCTGCCGCTCAAGGTTTGGAACCCGTCGCTGGACATGACACTGATTGATGCCGTTAGAAAAAAAATAAGCTTTATTCAGCATGTCATCCGCATCCTGAAACTCGCGGACACACAAACCATTCATGGGCGGATAGAGGATTTGTCACGCCAGGAAGGTTTCAGACCTTTTGACACAATTCTCTGCAGAGCGTTCAGTGATTTGCCCTTTATCGCTGCGCATGGGTTGCCCCTTTTGTCCGAAAATGGAAAAATCATTGTGTGGAAAGGCAGGCTGCCGGAAAAAGAAATCGAAGCGGTTCGGTTACAGTTTCAACATGAAAATAGGGTGCTGGAAATAGAAACAAAATCATACCGATTGCCCATTCTCGATGCTGACCGAACCATCGTTATCCTCGCAGCGCAAAGGGGGAGTTGACGCATTGAAACGAGATTTACCGATAAAAAAATCTAATCAGAAACCTATCCGTTCTGCAAGAGGACCAAAAGAAACCCTGGCCCTTTTCACCAAAGGGTTCTGTATGGGCGCTTCCGACGTGGTACCCGGGGTTTCGGGAGGCACGATGGCGCTTATACTCGGCATCTACGAAGAACTCATTCTATCCATTAAAGCGTTCGATTGGGATTGCCTCCGTCTCGTCTTGCGCGGGCGCTTTTCAGAGTTCCTCGATAAGGTGCCTTTTGGCTTTTTATTACCCCTGGGGATGGGCATTCTGACGGCCATTTTTACGTTGGCGAGGGGCCTCAGTTGGCTGCTAAACGAATATCCCGTGGCTGTCTGGTCTTTCTTTTTCGGGCTCGTTCTGGCATCGGCGTTTGTGGTCGGATGTCGTATCGAAAAATGGAAATGGTCCACGCTTCTCGGTATCGTACTCTCGGCTATGGCTGCCTACGTATTGGTTGGCCTCGTGCCGATAAACACACCCGAAACCCCTTCATTTATCTTCCTCTGTGGGGCGGTTGCCATCTGCGCCATGATTTTGCCGGGTATTTCCGGGTCGTTTATATTGGTACTGCTCGGAAAGTACCATTTCGTGCTCGAAGCCGTCGGTCGATTGGACGTGGTGGTTTTGGGGGTATTTACGGCGGGTACGGCAACCGGTATTCTTTTGTTTGTGCGTCTTCTCAGTTGGCTTTTGAAGACGTATCATCAGATTACCATGGCAGCGTTGACCGGACTCATGATCGGTTCGCTGAGAAAAATCTGGCCGTGGAAATCCATGACAGAACTTGTCACCAATGATACGGGAAATAGTGTAACGTTGGCCCGCAATATGATGCCCCACCAGATAACCGCTGAGGTTTATGTCGCGATTGGATTGGCACTGTTGGGCGGGCTTGCGGTTGTATTACTCCAACGCCTTTCCGAGAAATAATCCTAATAGAAACAATATGATGCTGCAGATTGGAGGCTATGCCGGCATTGGCTGGTTTAGGGAAGAAGGCCTTCCCGCCTATCCATTGAGCCAGTCCCTTTTCCGGCTATATCTGCGGATTTCGTTGACGTGCTCAAATTCGGCAATTTGTTGCTGTCCGATGTCGTTTAATCTGGAAATGGCCAGGACTGGACGTATACGACGCGACCAGCGTTTGAAAACACCGGGATTGGTACGATCTTCAATTTCCAAAATGCCAAGAAGGGAATACGCGGTCGGCGACGATGAAATCAATGCGAGGATGTCGGGTGAACACCGGAGTGCGTTAATGAAAAGATCCATTTCATTCCGCGTCCACCGGGGGCTGAAAACGATTTGACTGATTTTGCGGGAATATCCCTTGAGCAGCCATTGGCTTGCCCGACGATTGTTAATCAATGCGACGGCTGAAAAAGTTTTGATGATCCCGTCTTCCTGAATCGTCTGGCGATTAAAACTCAGGTAACGGAGATTTTGTGTTTCTTCTGGCATACCACTGATGATCAGAATTTCTTTCAGGGCGGAAATGTCTGATGAAAAGTTCCGAGAAACGGCTTCAAGGAGGTCGTCGATAAAATCAGTGCTCATGGATTGAACCTTCCTTCTCCTCGTCCGGGAGTAGGTGCCCTCTGCTATAGCGGCGGTCGCCTGCCATGACAATCACGATTAGACTGCGATATGACGGCAAACGATTTCACCCGCCTTGATATCGACCAGTGCAACGCTGGCGGCTGCGCCTCCCCGCGGAAAAGATGCACTTCCCGGGTTGAGATAAAGCACGCCTGCTTTTTCCATGCGAACAGGGCGGTGCGTGTGGCCGCTGATGACGATTCGAATATCGGCTGATGCCGGGTCCAGGCTGATTTGATTCACATCGTGGATCATATAGACCAATAGGCCGCCGACTTCCACAAATTCTTCCCGTGGGATATGACGCGACCACACGCCGTAATCCATATTGCCGCGAACAGATACGACCGTTCCGATTTTTTCCAACTCAGCAAGGACCTCGGGTCCGTCAATGTCGCCGGCATGGAGAATGAGATCCGTATCGCTTAAAATATCTATCGCATGTTTGTCAAGCTGCCCATGCGTATCGGATATTACGCCGATTTTCATGACGTCACAGCATCCCGATGGTTCTGCGATCGGATAGCTATCGCGCATGGTACAAATTGTCGGCAAAAACGAGCAGTAAACCGCTTAGATTGGGGGACATGGCATTAAATTGAACGCCGATGGCCTGGGCGTCTCCAGCTTCCGTCGCAAGGATCTGTGACCAGATAATGGCCCCCTTGATATTAAGGGTCATGGCATCGTTAGGCGGGCTCATCATAATTTTGACGGATTTTCCGATAAGCTGCTTTGATTGCGACGGCTGCGCATTCCCGTCTAATACGAGACAGGCGCCACCAATGGAGAGATCTCTGGCAAAACCCGTCAATTTCAAAAGGGGCGTCAGTTCATCGACCTCGAATACGTCCAGGGCGACTCTTACCGGTATGGCGTGGCGACGGATTTTGCGGTTGACATGCGGCTTGGGGTTCAGCTTGCGCTGGGATTCGAACAGGTCCATCACGGCGGGCCCGATGGACGGAAAGTTTTTACCGATTTCGATAAGATTGTCGCGTGAAATCTTGACCAATTCAACCCGGGTGGCCGTTTCGGTGTAGGATTGAGAGAATTGTTCTTTATCGAAAGGGCAAACGTCCCCAAAGATTTCCGACTCGAGACTTTCCAGGAGGTGTTCCGAATTGCTGGATTGATGAACCGACGGATAGGTCCGGCGGCGCAACTGGCCCGAAACAACCATGTACAGATTATTCTCGGGGTCTCCGAATTTTTTAACCATTTTTCCGGGAGGAAGCACAATGCGCTCCAACCGGGTGATCAAAGCGATAAGCTCCCGAAACGAAAGCCCGGCAAAGAACATGTTGAGGGGGGTCGCACGGGGATTGTTTTCGATCAGACGATGATAGAATTCTTTGATGGCTTTAAAGGAGGGTTTGACAATCTGCCATTGGAGCATTTTGGCGACGACCGCCTGCAGTACGAATCCGGATTCGATGAACGAGGTGGCAGTTTTGTCAAAATATTCCGCAGCGGCCGCAAAGGATTTACGCTTTACCAGAAGATCCGCCAGCGCACGGTGCAGATGGGGATTACCCGGAAATATTTTGAGCATGCTTTGAAATTCACCGATCGAGTCGATGGTGATCGATCCATCAATGATCTGTTTGACGATGCTGCTCTGGAGTTTGGCAGGTTCGGTCAAGGAAATCTCTCTGATCTATCGACGGTTTGTCTTTTTCTTCTTCTTGGGCGGTTTCTTGCGTTTTAGTTTATTAGCAAGTGTCGCCTTCTTCGCTTCGATTTTGAGGCGTATGGATTCACGATACTCCGTAATCGCCTTGAGTGCAAAATAATATCCGACAACGGCAACGGGCAGACCGACCACAATACCACCCACCGTGAGAATTCCGATAATTCCGGGTGCTTTTTGGAGGGTATAGATAAGGGCATCCAGACTGAATTTTGTCGGCAGGTGGTAGCCATTTTCAATAAAAAGAACTTTTTTCCCGACGTAATAACTGATGCCATAGACAACCGGTGCCGAAAGCGGGTTGGAAATCCAAACCGACAAGGCGGCGGAAAACTTGTTCCATTTGAAAAGCGCGGCCAAGGGGACGGCGATCGCCATATGCAGACCCATGAAAGGGGTCATGCCGACAAACAATCCCAAAGCAAACCCAAGGGCAATTTCCCTTGGGTTTCCACGAATTTTAAGGAATCGGTAGTAGGCCTTTCGTAAAGGCGTTATCCAGCGACGGCGTGAACCGTCTGGTTCATTCTGAGGAAATTCGTCTGGCATAAACCGTCAACTACGCCTATTACATCAGTCCCGATGCCGGTCGCATTTGAGACAAAATGGTGTTTGAAGAACACAGCCCATTGCCGCAGGTAAGATCAACGCGTCTATATGGATCCACTGCCGAACCAATTGTTTTATTGAATCATTTCGCTTTGAATTTGTAAAGCAATTCCACCAAAATATTCCTTATGCAAACCCGTTTTATTCAAACGAGCAACACGCGCAACGCGTTGTATCAATTTGGATGGTCTCGATGGTCGGAAAGAGCGGGCAGCGGTCTGGTGGCAGCGGGTGTGATCCGCATCACGACCATTCGGGTAAAGATCCAAAACATGATCAGGGGAATTAAAATGGTTTGGAAAATAAAGACCACCATCAGGCGGATGGTGTCTTCGGTAAAGTGTTCGAGCTTATCTCCCAAGCGCTCGAATGTCGCCCGAATATCGATCAAATTCCTGGTTTCCGCCATCCATTGTCGAAATGTCTGCAGCGTGCTTTCGGATTGCAGCTGATCTTTTCGGGGTACCGCCGGAACAACGTTTTGGAGCTCATTGCTCATGGCCGTCACGGTTTGCGTGGCTTCTTGATAGTGACGGTCCAGAAAACGGTCGTAAACCGCTTCGCTGACTACGGCAAGGGCGGGAATGAAAAGACGCACGGTTAGTGCCAGCAGCACCAGACGTGTCGCTGACGACTGTAAATCCCAGCCCACCCAGAAACGCTTCCAGGGAGAGATGGCCATAAGCACCATGGCCATGGTCAGCAGGACGCGCAGACCCAGCCAGTCGCCCATTTCCATCAGGATGCGCTGCACGCCAAGCGAAGCCGTGCTGGCCAGCATGATCCATGAAAACCGTTCGGCCAGATCATTGATTGGGTCCAGCACCTCCCCGACACTCAGATTCAGCCCGATGCCGGCCGGCGATACCGCAATCTCGGTCCCCTGGATAACTGAAATCATGCCATTGAGTCCCCTGACGATGGCAAACGTATAGGCCGCCCTTGCCATGGTGGTTTCCACATAGGTGGTCGCGCGCTGGTCCATGTACGCGAGCGGTGTTTTTTTAACAAGAGAACTCAAAAGCGAGCTGAAGCATAGGAACGCCATGATCATGGCAATGACCGAGGCGGCACTTTTTCGTTGAACGGATGAAATCGTCAGCAATGGATCGCGTCCTTTCCAGAGCGTTGTTGGACCATTTTTTCGAAATGCCACTCGATGCGACACGACTCGAGTATATGAGAGTTGTTCGGCGTTCGTCAAACGGGAGTTGGGGCATGACCCCGTCACATTAAGGGATGGATAGGCCAGACGTTTTATGGTATGACCCGTGAACGTTTCCGTATAGCAGTCGTTTTGGTCTTGTCATCTTACCGATTATAAAAATGGGGTTTGTGCGAAGCGGTTTTGAGGGGTCGGCCGCATCGACGAAAGGGGAGGCATATGAAAATTCTCGTCGCGTTTGAAGGATCGAATGTCGCCAAGGCGGCCATGGAACTGGCCGTTAAACATGCCCGGGCCTTCAACGCTGAACTGGTGTTGGTATGGTCCATGGTCAAAGGGGATGAAGATCAGCAGGAAACCATTCAAAGTGCAGAAAGTACACTGGCCTACTGGAAAGATCAGTTGGAGCAAAAGGGCCTGACGTGCCAGACCCATCTCCTGATTCGGGGGGTCGAGCCCGGGGAGGATGTCGTTCGTTTTGCGACCGATCTTGGCGTGGAAGAAATTGTCATCGGTGTCCGGCGCCGTTCGAAAGTAGGGAAACTGTTATTCGGCTCCACGGCCCAATATGTCATCTTGAATGCCCCCTGCCCGGTGGTTACGGTTCGATAGCGCCATTTTTCGCATCGCATAAACCATGGCGCAATGAGCGCGCCCAACGTGTTTGGAATTTGCCGAACGACATGCTGTCGATTCGGCATTTTTTAAGGCCTAAAATGCAGCAGTCGATGGAGGGTTTGCTATCATGAAAAAGATTTGGATCGTGTTTTTGTTGGGCTGTCTGATGATGGCACCGGGGATGGCCGCGGCTCAACCCTATCGGATTTCGGTAAGCCAATTCGTGGAACACCCCGCGCTGGATGCTGTTTTAAAAGGGTTTCAAGACTACCTGGCCGAAGAAGGGGTTGACGCCCGTTATCAAATTCATATCGCCCAGGCGAACATGGCCACGGCAGGTCAAATCGGCACCCAGATCATGGGTGAGGACCCGGATTTGATCCTGGCCATTGCAACCCCCACCGCTCAGGCGGTCGCGCAAGCCTTTAAAAAAGCGCCGCACATGAAAACGACACCGTTCCTGTTCAGCGCCATCACCGACCCTGTGGAAGCTGGGCTGGTGAAAGACCTTCAGCATCCGGGGGGCAACATAACCGGGGTGTCTGATTTGCTGCCGCTGGACCAGCATATGGGGATGGTCATGCGCTTCTATCCCGACTTGAAGCGACTCGGTGTCCTCTACAATGCCGGCGAAGCCAATTCCAAATCAACACTTGAAGGCATCCGCGCGATCGGCCAGCGAAAAGGATTCGAGGTGGTTGAAGCCACGGTGTCGAAATCCAGCGATGTCTACCAGGCCACCAAAAGTCTGGTGGGCCAGGTCGATGCGGTCTTCATCCCCACGGACAACACGGTGGTATCGGCCCTCGAGTCCGCTGTTAAAGTTTGCACGCAGGCCCAGTTGGCCTTGTTTTGTGCCGATGTGGACAGTGTCAAGCGGGGTGCCGTGGCCGCCATGGGATTCGATTATTACAAGCACGGCCGTCAGACCGGCGCCATGGCGAAGCGCATTTTCGAAGGCGCTAATCCCGGCGACCTGCCGGTTGAATCGCAAAAGGCCCTGGAGTTGCACCTGAATCTGACGTCCGCCCGTGAAATGGGCGTAACCGTTCCCCAGGCCATCATCGATTCCGCCGACAAAATTTATCAATAGCCAACGAATGGACCGGTTCTAAAAGATGTCCTGGTATGCTGCCATCGGCGCTGTCGAGCAGGGTCTGCTTTATGGGATCATGGTGATCGGTGTTTATCTGACCTTTCGGGTCCTGGATTTTCCCGACCTGACTGTGGACGGCAGTTTGCCGTTGGGCGCGGCCGTTTCCGCGGTGGCCCTTACGCATGGTTTTCATCCACTGACGGCCCTGGGGTTGGCCATGACCGCCGGCTTTCTGGCCGGCATGGTAACGGCGCTGCTCAACACCAAGCTGCAGATTCTTCATCTTCTGGCGTCGATTCTGACCATGATCGCCCTGTATTCCATCAATATCCGCATCATGGACGGCCCCAACGTTTCCTTGCTCGGTGTGTCCACCATGCTCGATGTGATGCCCGATCTGGGGGTGACCGGCTATTGGTCGGCACCGCTGGTTTTTGGGCTGCTGGCGATCAGCGTGACGGTTTTCATGATCTGGTTTCTGCACACAGAACTGGGGCTGGCCGTTCTGGCCACCGGGGACAACGCCCGCATGATTACCGCCCAGGGGGTCAATACCCATCACATCATCATTCTCGGGGTGGGGCTTTCCAACGCCATGGTTGCCCTGAGCGGGGCCTTGGTGGCCCAGAACCAGGGTGCCGCCGATGTCAACATGGGCGTGGGGACCATCATTGCCGGTCTGGCCTCGGTCATTGTCGGCGAAACCCTGTTCGGTCGCGGGGGGATCACCCGGGGATGTATTGCGGCTCTGCTGGGCTCCATTGTCTATCGCGTGGCCATCGCCCTCGCGCTGGGGATCAAATGGGGGGCGTTTGCCTTTACGCCCAGTGACCTGAACCTCATTACAGCACTCCTGGTCGTGGGGGCCCTCGTGACCCCCATTCTTAAAAAGAAGTGGACGCGGCCATGATCCGCATCGAGGGATACACGCAGTATTTTCACCGCGGCGGCGTGAACGAAATCCGTGCACTCGACCAGGTCGATCTGCACCTTGCTAAAGGCGACTTTGTGACCCTGATCGGATCCAACGGCGCCGGCAAATCGACGCTTCTCAATGGATTGGCCGGCGTACATCGGGCGGATGAAGGGCAGATGTGGATTGGCGGCCGTAATGTCACGGACTGGCCGGAGCACCGGCGGGCCGCCTGCATCGGCCGGGTATTCCAGGATCCGCTGGTGGGGACCTGCGCCTCCCTCAGCATCGAGCAGAATATGGCCTTGTCGTTCAAGCGGGGACAGAGGCGGGGATTGAGTCTCGGCGTCAAACAGCAGGATCGCGGGTTTTTCAGGGAGCAACTGCAGATCCTCGGACTGGGACTCGAAGACCGTTTAAAGGCGTCGGTGGGACTCCTTTCGGGAGGACAACGGCAAGCCCTGACCATGGTCATGGCCACCCTGATCGAACCGGAGGTGCTGCTGCTGGACGAACACACGGCGGCCCTGGATCCTAAAACCGCGCGGCAGATCCTCGAATTGACCGGACAGATCGTCGACATCAAACAGCTGACCACGATGATGGTCACCCACAACATGGCCCAGGCCCTGGCCTACGGGAATCGTCTGGTGATGCTCCATCAGGGCCGCATTATCCTGGATGTCAGCGGTGAAGAGAAAAAGAATTTGACCGTCGAGGATTTGCTGGCACAGTTTTACACGGCCCAGGGCGAGGCGTTTGCTTCGGATCGCGCCTTGTTGTGCTGACGGCACGATCCGCGACGGGCATGTGCCAGCGCGGTCGATTCAGTTTTTCATGCTGTGAATGGGGGCGGGAATCCGACCGCCGTGCAACACAAACGGATTGTCTCCCTGGGCGTTATTGACCGGCATGATCACCGAATGCCCCAGCAGCCCCCCGAAAAAAGCGTTTTCGCCGGCTTTTTTGCCGGGCACCGGGATCAGTCGTGTGGCCGTGGTTTTGGCGTTGATGACCCCGATGGCCATTTCGTCGGCGATCATGGCGGCGATGGTTTCCGTCGTGGTGTCGCCCGGTATGGCCACCATGTCGAGCCCGACGGAGCAGACACTCGTCATAGCCTCCAGCTTTTCGATCGTTAGATATCCGTTGCGCGCCGCCTCGGCAATATTGAGATCTTCACTGACCGGAATGAAAGCCCCGCTCAGCCCCCCCACATGCGAACTGGCAAAGGCGCCGCCTTTTTTGATGGCGTCGTTCAACATGGCCAGGGCAGCAGTGCTGCCGGGCACCCCGATGCTGCGAAGGCCCAGGCTCTGGAATATCTCTCCCACACTATCCCCCACGTTGGGAGTCGGCGCCAGGCTGAGATCGACGGCTCCGAATTCAATCCCGATGCTGTCCGCCACCTCCCGTCCGATCAATTCTCCCACGCGGGTGACTTTATAGGCCGTCCGTTTGATAAGTTCGGAAATCTGTCCCAGATCCCAGCCCGGGTGCTGCTCCAGGGCCCGATCGATGGCTTTGCGGACGACACCGGGGCCGCTGACGCCCACATTGATGACCGCGTCCGGTTCGCCGATGCCCAGATAGGCGCCGGCCATGAAGGGCACATCCTGAGGGATATTGGCAAAGACGCAGAGTTTGGCGGCGGCCAGACCGTCCTTTTCGGCGGTCTTTTCAGCCGCGGCTTTGACGACTTCGCCCATCATCAGCACCGCGTCC